>Ga0207433_10000997_pt1 | contig 63275 bp, 67 predicted proteins | sample YelNatPaOPGAMG01_FD_187559 | JGI IMG/M metagenome (GOLD analysis project Ga0207433, IMG submission 187559) | Hot spring thermophilic microbial communities from Obsidian Pool, Yellowstone National Park, USA - OP-RAMG-01 (SPAdes) (version 3) | ecosystem: Environmental > Aquatic > Thermal springs...
CCATCAGAGGAGCCATTATCTACTACAATTACCTCAAGGTCGTTTAAGGGATAATCTAAACAGAATATAGAATCTAAGCAATTCTTAAGGAGGTCTTTGCGGTTGTAGTTAATGGTGATGAGGGAAATCATCGTTGAAAATTTTATCTATCGGTATTGTATTTTTTAAGTATTTTTTTTATATATCTTCGTTTAACAAGGGCAATTTTTAAGTATTTAATCATAGAGGGAATTTTAAAAATCATCTGGGGATAAAATAATAATACATATATCCATAATTTTATTTCATATAATAAAATATAAAAAAGATTGTTTAAAAAATCTTGCAGAGAATCATTTTTTAATATTGTCATATATCGGTTTTTTATATAATGAAACTGTAATTCTTTAGAGAGATAAGGAAAATAATATTTTTTAAAAAATTTTATCCGGATATTTTTCGATTTTGTGGTTGCACCGCGGATATGATAGGCAACTGCCTTGGGATTATAAAATGCTTTCCAACCTAAAAGATTTGCCCTCCAGGCTAAATCCAGATCTTCATAAAATATACCGTAAGTTTCATCAAAATACTCTCCATTTAATTTTATATCCTCCAGTAATTGACGTCGAAAAATTCCTGCAATCTGTCCAACGCCAAAGATATATTCTGCTTTTATAAATTGTCCGTTATTTTTCTGATTGAACCCTCTCTCTATAGGCTTTCGAGATTTGCTCAAGAATAAACCTGCTGAATCTATAGTAACACAATCGTCTCTTAAAATTAATCCTACCGCCATCCCAATATTTTTATCGTGGTTAAAAACCTTCAATAACTCCTCAATATAATTTTTTTCTAAAATAACATCGTTTTCTAAAAAAAATATATACTCGCCAGTAGTATTTTTTATACCTATATTCTGGGAATTACTTAACAATTTTTCTTCCTTATTAACCAATAAATTAACTTCGGGAAAATTTTTTCTTATTATTTCAACTGTCCCATCTTTAGAACAATCATCTATCACCCATATATCGATGTTTTTGTAGGTTTGATTTCTAAGAGAATTAAGACATCTAATTAAAAGCTCTTTCTGATTATAATTTACTATAATTACCGATACCTCTTTCATCTTTAAGTTTATCTAACAGAATCTGTAACATTCTGCCTCTTATGTCTGACCAGAGAAACTTCTCCTCTATTAACTTTTTCCCGTTTTCCTTTAATTTTTTAGATATACGGCTATCCTGTAAAATTTTTCTTATATTATCCGCAAAACTATCTAAATCCGAAATCAAAAGATGTTTTTCATTTTCCGCGTTTAATCCCCGAGCACCTATGGAAGTACTGACCACAGGAAGACCGAAGGATAGATAATCTAACATTTTTATATTTATTCCTGAACCAGACATTACCGGATTAATGGCTACATCAGTAATTGCCATTATCTTATATAATTCATCATCATCAATTCTTCCTAAAAACTTAACATTTTGAGGCAGGTTATCATTGCTAAATGCCCATTTTACCCATCCCACAATTAGAAATAAACATTCATTTAGTTTTTTAGCAAGATTATCGATAATAAATCTTACTGCCTCAATATTGGGATTAAAGTAGGTGCCAATAAATAGAATTATCTTTTTAAAATCATAAATTGCTCTCAAATTATTTATCTCATCTTCTTTAAAATATGGTTTAGGATTTGTTCCATTAGGTATAAAATAAATTTTATTTTCGGAAACTTTATATAAATTAACAAAAGCCCGTATATCCTCATAGGAACAGGCAAAGATTATATCGCTTCTACGGCAGGCATCTTTTTCTATCATCTTTACCAACCAACATACAATACTTCTATACCATCTTTTCTTGGTAATTTCTTTCATCAATAGATACTCGCAATTATGAGAATCATAAATTAAAATTTGCTCTTTTCTTTTCTTTTTTAAACAGGGGAATGACCAAGGATGGGAAGAAACCAAAATATCTGCGTCTTGCTTAGCTAATATGCGTTTAAATCTTAAATCCAATGACATAAATAAATAGGAGAATAATTCAAAGGTCATTCCTTTTAAAAATTTTAACTCAAACCATCTAAAAGGATAATATAATTTGGTTACAGGAACTTTTATTTCTTTTAGATTTGGCTTTATCTGGATTTCATTATATTTAGCACCCAATTGAAAAACTGGTCCCACATAAGTAACCTCAAAATCATCTGATAAACTACCGAAAAGGTTCCATATCCTTATAGGCCCACCCCATAAAGGTGGATAAAGGGGTGCGGTATCGGAGACAAGAACTTTGATTTTAGATTGCTTATTTTTCATATATTTTTTCTATAATTTTATTTTCTAAAACAAATTCAAAGAGATTTTTAGCCATATAGTAATGGCCTTTTTCGTTTGGATGGTAAAAATTGAGTACTTCATGGCGTCTCTCCTTAGAAAAATTTTTTGAAAAATAATCAAGCTGGTCAAGACAATAAATACCGTATTTTAAAGAAACAGAAAGAATTGTATCATTAATGGGTTTTACATAATCTTCAAAAAATGGATATGTTTGGATTATAAAAGTTATATTATTCTGATCACAGAGATACTTTAGGAATTTTATATCTCTTTCTAAAATATTCGTTGTTTCCTTAATAAATCTATCCTGTAAATTGCAATCTACTATATGGTGTTTAATTAAATGGGGAAACCATAAATTTCTTGAACGCAAGAATTCCTCTGTTTCTTTGCAATTATTACCAAATGTATACAAAATAAGATTATAAAATTCATCATAATTAGGTGCTTTATTATAATTTTCTAACAAAAATTCTCTAGATTTTTCTTTACCTAATACATTATGGATATCAAAAAAATTAAGGGCATAAACTGACTGGAATCTCTCCCATATAAGTTTTTCAGGTTCTTTTTTAAGAATTAAATTATAATAGATTATTCTATACAGTTTTATCAACTTACTTTTATTTAAAATATCAATAATTCTTTGAAAAAAATTTATTTTTGTTGACTGTAGGTTATAATATAGACAATCCATTATTTTTTGTACATTTAAAATATCAGAAACATTCCATCCATTATTTATACCGATTAAAGCAATTAAAATATGGGGTTTTATCTGGAGAATTTTGTTTAAAAATAACATTGTATTCTGAGAAGAATTACTAGAGGGATAAGCATAATTAAAAATTTGAATATTCTTATCAGGAAATTGCCCTTTTAATAATTTTTCAAATATATTAACGTAACCTTTACCAGCTGGCGCATCCGAGCCAAACGTCCAGGAATCACCAAGAAACACTATTCGGATAGCCTCTGGATTAACATCGCTGGTATTTTTTACTCGTTTAGAATTAATGTATAAAAAACCAAATATCCTTAAGCCTAACTCTAAAAAAATAAAAAATAATAAAATTCCTAATATGACACTAAATAGCCGTCTCATCATATATACACATTAACAAAGTACAAGGGAGTCTGCATTTTTTAATTTTTTTTCTCTGACTTTCCGCTTCCTTAGAATACCAGATATCATAAATTTTATCTCGTAAAACATTACCGATGGGTTCAAATTTAGGACATATAAATATATCGCCATTGGGATTTAAATAAATATTCTTTTCAGTAGTACATTTTTCTAAGAAACGCTGGTTAGGATAAATAAAATAGCTCTTTAATAAATTAAAATATTCTACGCTATTACAATTAAAATTCTCATCATCTATTTCCATACGTAATTCGATAAGTTCGTCTATAACTCTATTTAGCTGTTCAAGATCAAATGGCCATAATGGACTTCTTTTATACCAATCGGAATCATAGGGTTCGCCAAAATTCTGAAAAAGAGGTTGATAGGAAATCCCTGATAAGTTATTACTTTTTGCAAATTCTAATAATTTTTTCAGTTCAGATAAGTTCTTATTTGTTATTATAGTCTGGATAGAAAGGTTTTTAAAATGTTTGTTTTCTTTTCTATATTTGTTCAAAATATATATTGCTTCTTTTGCCTTTTGGCAACTTCCAGGTTTATTTTTAATAAAATCATGGATAGAGGGATCCAAAGCGTCCAATGATATTCCTATAGAATTAATACCACTCTCAACTATCTTTTTAGCAAAATGCTCATCGATTATATATCCGTTAGAACTTATATGTGTCCAGATACCGTTATCTAAGGCAGAAAATTTTATAATGTCTAATGCATCCGGCCTAATAAGTGGTTCTCCACCTGTAAGTTGTATATCAAATTTACCCAACCATTTCTTTAATTGATTTATAACATCTTTAATCTGAGAAAAATTTAATTCTCTGTTATTATCTCTTTTAATAGGCATACTGCAATGTCTGCATAAAAAATTACAAGACATAGTTAATGTAAAAATTAATGTATTAGGAAGTATTTTATCATTATTGTATTTTTTAGAAAGAACTGTAAAATTTTTTGACAAATTCAAGTTTTGGTAATTACAATTCAAGATACTACAAGGACGTTTACACTCTAATATTTTTTTTCTTAGTTTATACGCCCTTAAAGACGACCATAATTCTTCGGGTTTGTCATACAATAAGTTTCCTATAGGCTCTAAATTCCAACATAATAATGCATCTCCAAAGGCATTTATGTTTAAATTATAAAATCCAGAATTGCATCTGTAAAATTTATAAATTGAAAGTGGGTCCCTAAAATATAATTTTATCAATTGCAGATGCGAAAGAGAATTATTAATGAAATTGTCTTTTTCTTTAATTTTAATTAACTTATCCAAAATAAGTTCAAGATATTTTGAATTTGAAGGCCAAAATTCGCTTTTCTTAAACCAATAAGGATCATATTCCTGTCCAAAATTTTGAAAAATTGGCTGAAAATTTATTGTATTAACTGATTTTTTAAATTTGAAATAGTAAATTAAATTTATTATACTTCTTATATTTTTATTCATTAATACTGTGGCTATAGTTATATGCGGTTTTTTGTTCAATTTATCTAAATAATTAATAATTTTTTTGGTATGTATAAATATCTCGGAATTCGACTTTATATATTTTAATTTTTCTGCTTCATATGTATCTATAGAAAAATTAAATCCACTAATACCTGCCTTAATTAGTTTATCTAATAATTCATTTTCTAAAAATGTAGTATTAGTGGTAATAAAAGTTTTTATATTCTTTTCTTTACAGTACTGAATTATATCTACTATATCTTTCCGAATAAGAGGCTCTCCTCCACTAAAATGCATCTCAAAATTGCCTAACCAATTATATAATTTATCAATAATAACTTTCCATTGTTCGGTAGTAAGTTCCTTTCGTTTAATATTATTTTTCCAAATATCACAATGTTTACATTTTAAATTACATTGATTAGTAATAGAAACATGGATGGCAATAGGTTTATAGAAATATAATTTCTTTTTGATAATATTCTTAATAATAGGATAAATTTTATAAACTATATTATGAAAAAAACATTTTATCGGCCAAAGTATCTTCCAAAGTGGATTAAGTAGATATTTAAAGCCGGTAGAATTATATATATCATTTAATTCTTTTTGGATTTTAATTATTGTATTTTCTTTTTCTGTTAGTCTATTTGAGAGTTCTATTGCCTGTTGTTGAAGTTGGGCAATTTCGTTGTTGCGGTTGGTTAGTTCTTGGTTAAGGTCAGTAAGTTTTTGGTTGAGTTGGGTTAGTTGGGTTTCGCGTTGGGTAAGCTGGGTTTGTGTATGAATTATTATATTTTCTTTTTCGTTAAGTTTGTTCGATAAATCAGTAAGTTCATGTTGAAGCTGATTGATCTGTTCGGTACGGTTATTTAGTTGTTGGTTAAGGTCAGTAAGTTTTTGGTTAAAGCGGTTGATATCTTGTTCTTTTTCGGCAAGTAATTTATCCTTCTCTTTAAGTCTATTTGAGAGTTCTATTGCCTGTTGTTGAAGTTGGGCAATTTCGTTGTTGCGGTTGGTTAGTTCTTGGTTAAGGTCAGTAAGTTTTTGGTTGAGTTGGGTTAGTTGGGTTTCGCGTTGGGTAAGCTGGGTGGTAAGATAATAATTCTTTTTCGCCAAATAGTCATTATTAAAATTATCAATCTCTTTTAAGTTGCTAAACAAATCAGGAAGTATATCTATAACTAGCTTGCTACCATGATGCTTAGTCAATTTTGATATTATTTCATCCAAGACCTTAAAGAAATCTTTTCTGTTTTCCGTAATAAAATAACCTCTTCCAAACAAAGCGGTAGGTAGATTATAGGGATAGTGTTTAGCGATAAATAAAAGCCTGTTCCTTTCTACATAGTAATCCTGTAATTTTTGCCCTCCTGAACCAAGGTACTGATGATAGACCTTGGCTGAAGGAACATAAAATAACTTCCAGTTCTTCTTTCTGCATCTTTCAGACATCTCTACATCTTCAAAATACATCACAAAATCTTCATCAAATAGACCTATGTCTTCAAGACAAGACTTACGATATAATACCGAAGCACCACAGAGACTGGGAACTTCTTCTATTTTATTGTATTGCCCCCTGTCTTCTTCTTGAAAGCCTCTATCTCCCCAATAAAAATTGGGATACGGTTGATGCCCCGTACTTTGGAGAGTCTTTCTGTCTTTAAAGAATATTTTCCCTCCCACCGCTCCGATTTTTTTGTTGGTCTGCATTAACTTAATTAATTCTCTCAACCAATCTTTATCTAATACTATATCGGTATTTATAAAAGCAATAAATTCACCCTTTGCAGACTGTATTCCTAAGTTATTGGCACGACAATAGTTATTAATATCATTTAAAATAACTTTTACTTTAGAAAAATTTTCTTTAACCAATTCTACAGAACCATCAGTAGAGCCATTGTCTACGACAATAATCTCTATCTCCTTTTTTGGATAATTCAGATTATAAATAGAGTTAAAGAGTTCTTTAAGATAGTTTTTACCGTTATAATTTACAATAATCATAGAAACCAAAGGAAATTTTTCTTTTGTTCTCATGGTAACCTCCAATTCCATTTATGTTCTAAATAAAAAATCCCGTGATCTTTTTTTTCAGAAATTACCTCAAACTTATAATACGCTTCATGATAATCGTAAGCAAAACTTTCATCTTCCGGCCAGATAGCCACAGAGACGTGGTATTTGCCAGGCAAGAGATTTAAATTTTTATATTCGATAGAAAACTCTCCCTCTCCTTTTTTTAATTTATCAAAAGTAAATCCATCAAAACGGGTATTTGGTCCGTAAACATAGGTTCCGTCCTCTCTAAAAATTGCCACACCAAAGTGAGGATTATCTATCTCTTTATGAGCAAAAAAAATTACTTTAATTAACATCTTTTCTCCGGTCTTAAATATATGGGTATCTTTCCCTAGCGAATTAAGAATCATAACTTCAATAATCTCTACCTCTTTGGTACCGGATATAGTACCCCAATTATCCCGACAAACACGCCAAGTCTTAAGGTATTCCTTTTGAAAAAGATTTGACAAATTCGCCTGTGAGCCTCTATCTACAATACTTAAAGATTGAACTTGTCTACTCGATGACATCATCTCTTGATATAGCTGACCTACCTTATGAGGAAGACCATCTTTGACAATCCTTCCATTCTCTAATAAGATTACTCTATCGCATAACTCATTAAGTATCGAGGGCGACTGAGAAACCATTATAATTGTTTTCTTTTTTTGTTTAAGTTCTTTTATTTTATTTATGCATTTATTCTGAAAATATATATCTCCCACTGTAAGTATCTCATCCATAAGCAAAATATCAAAATTTACATTTATGGCGATAGCAAAACCTAAGCGCATAAACATACCCTGAGAATAAGTCTGCAAGGGTGCATTAATAAAGTTTCCTAATTCAGCAAAATCTACAATTTCTTTAAATCTATCTTTTATCTCTTTGATTTTTAAACCTAACATAACTCCGTTTATATATATATTTTCCTCTCCCGTCAATTCCGGATGAAAACCTGCACCCAGACCCACTAAACAGGATACTTTACCATTTACAGAAACTTTTCCCTGAGAAGGGAAAGTAACTTTTGAAATAATATTAAGAAGAGTGGTTTTTCCTGCGCCATTTCTACCTAATATCCCTAAGGTCTGACCAGAAGGTATCAAAAGATTGATATCCTTTAATGCCTCCAATTCCTCATAGGTTTTAATCCTTAAAAAATGGGGTAGAATATGCCTTACTAATGCCTCTTTTTCATGGGAAACTATATATTTTTTGGTAACATTCTCCAGCCTTATCGCAAACATTAGACTAAATCTGCAAATCTTATTTCCAGTTTTTTAAAACTATATAAACCCAAAAAAAATACAGCCAAACTTATACCCATAGAAGTAGCAATTAACCACAATGTATTTATACCAGCAGGCAATTTGAAAACATAACCCTTCAGTAAAGCTACCCGGTAGAGAGTAACTATCTGGGTTAAGGGATTAAGCATATACAATCTAAAAAATAAATTTGAGGTATTCAGGACTAAATCTAATGAATAAAAAATAGGGGTAATATAAAACCAAACAAAAAGCAAAATCTCTACGATATATTTTATATCCCGAAAATAAACCTGTAAACTGGAAAAGATTAAACTTATCCCTACAACAAAAACAAACTCAATAAATATTACCAAAGGTAAAAGAAAAATATAATAATCAAAACGTAAGCCAAATAAATAGAATGTAGGCAGTATTAAAATAATGGTCAATATAAAATTAATCAGATTTGCTAAAATTATAGAAAGCGGAATAATCTCACGGGGGAAATATATCTTCTTAATGAGATTACTATTTTCCTGAATAGACAAAACTGAATTAGAAACTGACAAACTAAAAAAATTCCAAGGGAATACCGCAGTAGTCAGAAATATAAAAAATGGGTATCCACCCATAGGTATTTTTAAAATTAAAGAAAATATTATCTTAAATATAAATATGATGCAAAGGGGCACAAGTAAAGCCCAAAGAAAACCCAAAAAGGGAGATTTATATCTTACCTTTATCTCTTTGGAAGACAATTTAAAAATAAGTTCGTAGTTATCAATAATAGATTTAATACGTTTTAACATATCAACCACATCTATATAGAATCTTTTCTGCGATTATCTTCCCATCAAGAATGCAGTCCTCCATCGTAGCGTATTTCCACCCTCCATAGCGACCTATGGAGTAAATACTACGGAGCTTAAGAAATCTGAAAATCTTACTTAAAGTCTCTTTATAATCTAAGGGATATATAACGTAACCGTATTTAATATCATTAATATCCTTTACCAAAATATCTTCTTTTCTTTCAATCATACCTATATCTTTTAAACCATAGATTATCTGCTGGACTAATTTTTCTTTATCTATATTTTTAGAAGGCAAATACGATACCTCTGTATATATAGAACTTTTACCTAAGGGGACAGTATCCGTAGAAAAATTGTGCGGAAAACCGATGCGAAAAAATACGTATCTTTTTTCAGGAAAATATATCCAGTGATATTTAGATAATTTTTTTTTATTAAGGCCCAGATTAAGATTAAAAATAGAAAGCCACTTAAGTTTTTGAGAAAGCAAAACAATATCATAATCAATATCTACGATCATCTTAATGAAATCCGCTAAAGGAATAGTAGAAATGAGATAATCGTAACGTTCAATTTTTCCGTTTTTAAAATATATTTTTTTACTTTTTGACTCTATCTTTATTACCTCTGAATCTGTATAGATGTTTTCAATCTGAGAAACAAAAGCAAGAACCAAACTTTCTATGCCACCCTTACGGGGATACCAAAAAACCCTGTTATAACCTAAACAATTGCGATGTTTCTTTATTGCCCCCTTTATTAAATCTTCGGTACTTAATAAAGGTATGTAACCATCTATCCAATCGCAACTTATTCTTTTTAAGGGAAAACACCAGAATTTCTGGTTATAAGGAACCATAAAATAGCGGGCAATACCTTCTCCAAAAGTGGTGTATATCCAATTCAAAAAAGAATTATTGTCTTTTAAAGTAAAAACTTTATCTTTTTTTAAAAAACCCAATATACAATCGGATAAAACAGAAAATGGCAAAGCCCAAAGATTTGCTTGGAAGGGATAAGGGATAAATTTATTAAAACAAAAAACAGAAGAATTTCTTAAGTGCTTTTTAAGATTATTACCCAATAAATCCCTTACCAGTCTTGATGCATAGTTAGTTTTAAAATGCAAAAGATGACCATCATAATCAAATATAAAACCCTCGATTTTCTTGGAACGGCATAAACCTCCAATTTCTTTTTCTTTCTCAAATAAAACGGTATCTACACGGTGTTTTTTAAAATGATACGAACAACTCAATCCCGTAAGACCTGCGCCTAAAATTACAATTTTTTTTTCAGGCATCAGAAAATTTTAAAAATTTTAGAGTCAAAATTAAAATAAACAATGACATTATGACAATTAGAGAAATGCTCAAAAGATTGGGAAGTTGACTTACCAGTATACCACATATACAAAATAGGATACTCAATAGATAGAGATAAGCAATGATTCTTTTTACCGAATATCCCCGATTTAAAAATTTTAAAGCCAAGTGGTCCTTGCTTTTTCTAAAAATTGGTCTTCTATTCCTCAAACGCATAAGGATAAGAAAAGAAGTATCATAAATAGGATAACCCAAAATTAATATGGGTGTAAGGAGGGCAGCTTTTTTTTCTATAGTGGCATAACTTAAAATTATTGCTTGGGCAGATAAAATAAAACCCAAGAAATGACTACCACAATTTCCAAGATATACCCGCGCAGGAGGAAGATTGTACCTAAGGAAACTTAACAGAGCTCCCAAAAAAGCCAAAGTTAGGATAGAAACATTTATCTGATGATTTAAAAAAGAAATAATTAAAAAAGCCAACCCTATCCAGAAACCTACGCCTCCACACAGACCATCCATTATATCCAAGTGATTAAAGGCATTAGTTATACCAATAATCCAAAGAAAAGTAATCAAAAGATTAGGTATCTGCCCAATCCCAACGATCTCTGTTTTTATCCCAAAAATCACCAGAATAAAAGTAGCGATAATTTGAAGAAAAAACTTATTAAAAATTGAGATGGTCTTCAGGTCATCATATATACCGGATAAAAGCATAAATAAAGATGCAAAAATAATCCCCCATATTTTTTTATCCATTTGGCCAATTAGAGAAAAACCCATTAATACCGTAATAAGGAAGGTAGAACCTATACTTATCCCTCCAACCAGAGGGATACCATTTGTAATTAACTTATGAATTCTCAAAACCAATCTTTTAAATATAGAAATAAAAAAAAGACCTAACAACATAGATAAGACAAAAAGATAGATATAAATTCTTAGCATATTATTTCTCCTTATTTTTTAAAATTGTCTTTATATCCATCCGTCTGTTTAAAAATATTTAGTTTTAAAATACCAAAGAAACCTTTTCTTCACCGAGAATAGATTCTATATCCTGAATCAATTCTGCAGTCGGATTAACAAATAAGTTTTCTCCTACTACTAATTGCATCTTATTTTTTGATGGCGAATAAAGATTAAGATAAACAGGTACCTTCCCAGGTGACATCTCCAGACGTTGCTTAAGAATAATAAACAAATTTTCTTTTATCTCAGAGATATCCAGTTTAATAGCATTGATCAATTTATAAACATTTTCAATAGAGATTATATCCTGAGCAATAATCTTTGGGATTTCCTTCTTTAAATCCAGCCGTCCCTTGACTAAAACTACATTACTTGGCTGAATAACCTTATAAACCTGCTTAAATGTATTAGGGAAAACCAAAACCTCTATTGAACCTACTAGGTCTTCCAATTTTAATATCGCCATTTTTTCTTCGTCGCGTGTAAAGGTATGCTTTATCTTATCTATCAGTCCCACTAGACTTACCGGATCTCCATCTTTAAAATTAGTTAATTCCTGAATATTTACCTGAGAAAATCTTTTTATCTGTTTGGAAAACCGTGCTAGGGGATGACCGCTGATATAAAAACCCAACATCTCTTTCTCAAAAGCAAGTAGTTGCGAATGCGGCCATTCTTTTACCGTAGGAATTTTTCTAAGGTTTATTTCCTGAAATCCTGAAACATTCCCTAATTCGAAGAAAGAAAGCTGGCCTTTGAGTCTCTCCTGTTGATTACGCAAGCCACTAGAAAGCATCTCATCAAGCATCACCATCATTTGGGCGCGGTATAAACCAAAACAATCAAGTGCACCTGCCTTGATAAGACTCTCTATTACTTTCCGGTTAACTACTCTTGAATCCACACTCATACAGAAATCTTCAAAAGAACCAAATCTATTTTTTTTATTACGGGTAGTGATGATAGACTCAATGGCGGCAATCCCTACATTCTTTATCGCCAAAAGTCCAAAACGGATAGTCTTATCATCTACAATAGTAAACTCAGCAAAACTCTCGTTTATATCGGGAGGAAGAATCTCTATCCCTAAGGAACCTGCCTCATTGACATACTCTACAATCTTATCGGGGTTGTCTTTTTCTGAATTTAAAAGCGCAGTCATAAATTCTACGGGATAATGTGCCTTAAGATAAGCGGTGCGATAAGAAATTATCGCATAAGCAGCACTATGACTTTTATTGAACCCGTATCCCGCAAAGTATTCTATTAAATCAAAAATCTTATTAGCGCAAGATTCACTTATATTATTCTTTTTACATCCCAAAACAAAATTCTTTCTCTGCTCCTCCATCACCTCAGGAATTTTTTTGCTTATTGCTCGACGTAATATATCTGCCTGACTTAAACTAAAACCCGCCAACTCGGAAACTATCTGCATTACCTGTTCCTGATAGACCAAAATTCCGTAAGTCTCTTTTAAAATCGGCTCTAATTTTTTATGTTCATACCTTATTGGAACCTGACTATGCCTGCGCTGAATAAAATCAGAGAGCATACCTGAACCCATCGGTCCTGGTCGGTAAAGCGCCAACAACGCAATAAGGTCTTCGATTCTTTCTGGCATAAGTTTTTTTAACAAATCCCGCATACCTGAACTTTCTAATTGAAAAACTCCCAAGGTCTTTGCTGAACCTAAAAGTTTAAAGGTTAAAGGGTCATCTAAAGGGATATTATCTATATTTAAAGAAATACCCTTTCTTTCTTTGATTAACTTTATGGTCTGGTCAATTACGGTCAATGTCCTTAAACCTAAAAAATCCACTTTTAAAAGTCCGATTTTCTCTAAAGCCTGCATGCTGTAACCTGTGGAGATACGATCATCGCTGGTCTTGAACAAAGGCATATACTCTGTTAGCTCAGTATCACCGATCACCACTCCTGCGGCATGAATAGACGCATGGCGACAGAGTCCCTCTAAATCCATAGCGGTATTAATTAATTTGGTAATCCTAGGATCAGTTTCATAAAGTTTTTTCAGTTCCGGTTCAATCTCTAATGCGTCTTTTAAAGTAATATCCGGATCTATAGGGATCATTTTGGCGATGCGGTCAACCTCTCCATAAGACATACCCATTACCCTGCCTACATCACGGATAACCGCCCTTGCCTGAAGAGTACCAAAAGTAATAATCTGGGCAACATTTTTCTCGCCATATTTTTTGCGCACATAATCAATAACTTCTTGGCGTCTTTCATAACAAAAATCTATATCAATATCGGGTAGTCCTTTTCTTTCCGGATTAAGAAACCTCTCAAATAAAAGTCCATATTTTATAGGATCAATATCAGTGATATCTAAAAGATAACTTACCAGACTTCCCGCAGCACTTCCCCTACCCGGACCAACAGGAATATTATGCTGTTTGGCATAATTTACAAAATCCCAAACAATTAAGAAATAACTAGAAAACCCCATCTTTTCAATAATCTTTAATTCGTATTCCAAACGATCTTTTATCTCAGCGGTAACCTCCTTGTATTTTTTCTCCAAACCCTTAAGACAAAGCTCTCTCAAGAACTCTATCTTTGTTTTCCCATCGGTTACATCGTAAGGTGGAAGATGAACCTTAGAAAAATCTAATTCCAGATTACAACGCATAGCAATCTCTAAAGTATTATTGACTGCCTCAGGTATTTCCTTAAATAACTCCTTCATCTGTTGTGGACTCTTAAAGTAAAACTCATTAGTTTGAAAACGTAAACGATTAGGGTCATTTAAAGTAGTCTGAGTCTGAACACATAAAAGCACTTCATGGGCAAAAGATTTATCTTGACTTAAATAATGCACATCATTAGTAGCCACCAAAGGCAGATTCAACTCTTTAGATATTTTAATTAAACCTTCATTTACTATCCTCTGTTCAGGAATAAAATTTTCCTGCAGTTCCAAGAAAAAATTATCTCTACCTAAAATACAACGAAAATCATCGGCGACTTTTAAAGCGTCTTGAAAACGGTTTTGCTGAATAAGCATGGGGATTTCACCTTTAAGACAGGAGGATAAACCGATCAAGCCTTTAGAATATTTATTCAATACCTCCTTATCTATGCGTGGACGATAATAAAATCCCTCTAAATAACCTATGGAAACTAAACGCATAAGATTGCGATAACCTTCCTCATCCCGAGATAAAAGAATAAAATGATACGAAGCCTCTTCAATCCCATTAGCATTTTTATCAAATCTACTTTTAGGGGCAATATAGACCTCACAGCCAATTATGGGTTTTATACCTGCTTTCTGCACCTCGGTATAAAACTCAATTGCGCCAAACATATTACCATGGTCAGTAATAGCCAAGGAATCCATATTGTATTGATTGGCTAATTGAATAATTTCAGGAATTCGACAGGCACCATCTAAGAGACTGTATTGGGTATGAAGATGCAGATGAATAAATTCTGCACGTGGCATAGTTTATGAAAAGAGATACTTATTATTACAATATTAGATTACTCCCACTCAATAGTAGCAGGAGGTTTAGAACTGATATCGTAAACTACGCGGTTTACGCCTTTTACTTCGCTGATAATCCGATTGGATATCCTCTGTAATAAATCATAAGGTAGTTTCACCCAATCCGCAGTCATTCCATCTTTGCTTTCTACACAGCGAATCGCGATCACATATTCATAGGTGCGTTTATCTCCCATTACTCCCACAGTCTTTATCGGCAAAAGTATAGCAAAAGACTGCCACATCTGTTCATAAAGACCTGCTTTTTTAATCTCATCAATTAGACATCTATCTGCCTCTCTTAAAATATTAAGTCTGTCCTCGGTTACCTCTCCAATAACCCTTATTGCCAGTCCCGGACCAGGGAACGGTTGACGCCAGATTATCTCTTGAGGAAAATTTAATTGTCTGGCAATCTCTCTTACTTCATCCTTAAACAATTCTCTTAATGGCTCTATAAGTTTTAGTTTCATATGCAAAGGAAGTCCCCCTACATTATGATGACTTTTTATACAACGAGAAGGCGCGCCCGTAGGTGACTTTGATTCAATCACATCCGGATAAAGAGTACCCTGAGCAAGGAACTCCACACCTTTAAATTTTTTTGCTTCTTCCTCAAATGCCTTGATGAATTCTTCGCCGATGATTTTGCGTTTCTGTTCGGGATCAGTTACGCCTTTTAGTCTCTGAAGAAAAACTTTACTCCGATCTACATATTTTAAATTTATTTTAAAATTCTTGGTAAAAATATTTCTTACCTGTCTTGCCTCGTCTTTGCGCAGTAGACCATTATCAATAAATATGCATCTTAAATTATTACCTACTGCTTTATGAACTAAAACTGCGCAGACCGAAGAGTCTATCCCTCCGCTCAATCCTAAAATTATCCTTTTTTTGTCCACAGTTTTCTTTATGGATTCCACTGTCTCTTTAATAAAAGACTGCATATTCCAGGAAGGATAACACTTGCAGATTCTAAATAAGAAATTGGCAATGATTTGATTTCCTTTTGAGGTATGAGATACTTCGGGATGAAACTGTACTGCGTATATTTTTTTAGAATGAGAAGATATGGCAGCAACTATATTATTTAATGTATGTGCAGTTACTTTAAAGCCTTTAGGGACTCTATGGATATAATCCCCATGGCTCATCCAACAGGTAAAATTTCCCGGTAATTGATAAAAAAGGTCCTGCAAATCATCTACAAAGACTTCGGTTTTCCCATATTCACGTTGCTTTGCCTGCTTTACGCTACCCCCAAAAATTTTAGCAATCACCTGCATTCCATAACATATCCCTAAAATAGGGATCCCCAATTTAAATATCGCTTCATCAGGAAATGGACTATTTTTGTCGTATACGGAATTAGGGCCTCCGGAAAGGATTATACCCTTACAAGGCATTGATTTGATTTCTTTGGCAGAAATATTGTAAGCAACAATTTTGCTAAAAACATGGTTCTCTCTTATCCTGCGAGCAATTAACTGAGTATACTGTGAACCAAAATCCAAGATAAGGATAGTATCTTTAGTTCTCATTATTACTTACCCATACCTACACGCTGAATAACCTGAAAGATCTTCCCTTCAGTTTGTATAGAGGGGGCAATAATGATCTCTACATCGTGCATCTCTTTTATATTTCGTGCACCTAAACATCCCATAGAAGTGGCTAAAGCACCTATAAGATTCTGAGAGCCATCATCAACCTTGGCTGGACCAAAAAGTATCTCCTCTAAAGTACCGGATGTACCTACATAGATACGCGTTCCTCTGGGAAGATTAACATGAGAAGTGGCCATACCCCAGTGATAGCCTTTACCCGGCGCTTCCTTTGCCCGTGCAAACATAGAACCCACCATTACCGCATCTGCACCACAGGCAAATGCCTTACAGATATCTCCTGCGGTACGCATACCTCCGTCGGTAATTATAGGAATATAACGTTGCGTACGTTTAAAATAATAATCTCTGGCTGCTGCCGCATCAATGGTGGCGGTTACCTGAGGAACCCCTATGCCTAAAACTCCTCGCGTAGTACAGGCTGCGCCTGGGCCAATTCCAATCAGAATTCCCTTTGCTCCTGTCTCTAATAATTCCAAAGTCATCTCATAGGTTACACAATTCCCTACGATCACCGGAATCTTTAAAGATTTGCAGAATTTATAAAGGTCAAGACTTTTATATTCCCGAGAGATATGCTTTGTGGAAGTTACTGTTGACTGAACTACAAAAATATCCAATCCTGCTTCCTGGGCAATTTTGCTAAACCTTTCTGCATTTTGAGGAATGCAACTTGCGATAGCGGTTACTTTGGCGGATTTTATCTGTTGGATTCTTTTTGCAATCAGTTTTTCTTTTACGGGTTTTGTATAAATACGCTGAATCAACTCAGTAACCTTATCGCTATCCGCTTTGGCAATAGTCATAATCACTTCTTCTGGGTCTTCGTAGCGCGTCTGAATACCATCTAAGTTTAAAACCGCCAATCCTCCTAATTTTCCCATCTGGATAGCAAATTTTACATCTACTACCCCATCCATTGCAGAAGCCAAAATAGGAACCTGAAATTTTTTATTATCAAAAACAAAGGAGGTATCTACTTCTTTGGGGTTAATAGTAACTTTTCCCGGAACAAGGGCTATCTCATCAAAACCATAACATCGACGTGCTCTTTTTTCCCTACCAATCCATTCTCCCATATCTATCTCCTATGTTATTATTGATTAATGAGTTATAAGATAATAAGTTTCTCTTAAATTTAAGAGAGAGATTTTAAAATTTTAACGCGAGAAATACTCTTTGTCAATATTTAATTTATCTTTGCATGTTGGTTAAGTTCATTATCAATAACACTAACTCACAACTAATTCCTAACCGGGAAACGGATTTTGAAAATAAAATAGGGACGGTTTAAAAAACTAAAAACCGTCCCTTATTATAATTGATTATTACTCGCTTAATATTCAGGAGGATAACCTCCAGGTGGCATAGGAGGCATCTTTTCTTTTTCCGGTTTTTCTGCCACTAATGCTTCGGTAGTAAGCAATAAAGCAGCGATACTGGAAGCATTCTGTAAGGCAGTGCGGGCTACTTTAGTAGGATCAATTACTCCTGCCTCAATCATATCCACATAAGCATCCTGATTTACATCATAACCTACATTGGTCTTTTCACCCTTTACTCTCTGAACCACTACCGAGCCTTCCAAACCCGCATTATGAGCAAGTTGTCTTAATGGCTCTTCTAATACCCGTTTAATAATATCTACACCGATCTTTTCATCGCCTTCTAATTTTAATTTCTCCAAAGCAGGGATAGCGCGAATAAACCCTACTCCTCCTCCGGGAATAATTCCTTCTTCTACCGCTGCTCTAGTGGCATGTAAAGCATCCTCTACGCGGGCTTTCTTTTCTTTCATCTCAGTTTCAGTAGCTGCTCCTACATTGATTACCGCCACTCCTCCTGCAAGCTTTGCTAAGCGTTCCTGAAGTTTTTCCCGGTCATAGTCAGAATCAGTTTCTTCAATCTGTTTCTTTATCTGGGCAATCCTACCATTGATAGCAGAAGTTTTTCCTGCTCCTTCTACAATGGTAGTATTTTCCTTATCTACTTTTACTCTCTTTGCTCTTCCCAAATCCTCTAAGTCAACATTCTCTAACTTTATACCCAAATCCTCAGTGATTGCTTTTCCACCTGTAAGGATAGCAATATCCTCAAGCATAGCCTTCCGTCGATCACCATAGCCAGGTGCCTTTACCGCACAGCAGGATAAGGTTCCCCTGATTTTATTTACTACCAAAGTGGCTAAAGCTTCACCTTCTACTTCCTCAGCAATTATTAAAAGGGGTTTTCCGGTACGGGCAATCTTTTCTAATAAAGGGAGGATATCTTTTATCGAGGAAATTTTCTTTTCATAGATTAAAATATAAGGGTCTTCTAAAACACATTCCATTCTTTCTGCATCGGTAACAAAATAAGGAGAAAGATATCCTTGGTCAAATTGCATTCCTTCGACTACCTCTAAGGTAGTAGCAGTAGATTTTGCCTCTTCTACCGTAATTACACCGTCTTTTCCTACTTTTTCCATCGCATCCGCAATAAGATTTCCGATTGCCTGATCACAGTTAGCCGCAATAGCGGCCACTTGAGCCACTTCTTTTTTGTCTTTGATGGGAGTAGAAAGCTTCTTTAACTCTTCCACTACTTTTTCTACTGCCTTTTCAATTCCTCTTTTTATAGCCATAGGATTGGCTCCTGCAGTAACATTCTTTAATCCCTCACGGTAGATTGCTTCTGCTAAAATAGTAGCAGTAGTAGTTCCATCTCCAGCAGTATCCGAAGTTTTTTCCGCTACCTCTTTTACCATCTGGGCTCCCATATTTAGATAAGGGTCTTCTAATTCTATCTCCTTAGCTACCGTAACCCCATCTTTGGTGATAGTAGGAGAACCAAATTTTTTATCCAAAACCACATTTCTTCCTTTTGGACCCAAAGTTACTTTTACTGCGGAAGATAACTGCATTACTCCTTCTAAAATTTTTCTACGTGCCTCTTCGTTAAAAAGCAATTCTTTAGCCATAATTGCCTCCTTTTTATTTTATAATTGCTAAAATATCTTCTTCTTTTATAATTAAAAGTTCCTCTCCCTCTTTAGTAGTGACCTCTGTTCCTGCATATTTGCTATACAAAACCCGGTCACCTACTTTCACTTCCAGGGGTTGGATACTACCATTTTCTAATATTCTTCCCTTACCTACTGCCAAGACTTTCCCTTCCTGAGGTTTTTCTTTGGCAGTATCCGGAAGCACAATCCCTCCTTTAGTTTTTTCTTCTGCCTCTAAAGGCTTAATCACTACGCGGTCTCCTAAAGGTTGTATGTTCATACTTACACCTCCTTTATAATCATTTTAGCACTCTTATATCTTGAGTGCTAATTATAAATAAAATTAAAAATTTGTCAAGTATTTTTATTTTATTCAAACAAGAAACCTTAAAGAAACAGCTTTAATTTTAATCTTCTTCCATTAAGGCTAAAACCTCACCAATATTAACGGTATCACCTTCTTTATAAATTATCTGAGAAAGTATACCTGAGCAGGGTGCGGGTAAATTAAAGGTTGCTTTATCCGTAACCAGTTCCACCAAATCATCGTCTTTATTTACCCTTTGGCCTTCCTGAAAGTACCAAAAAGAAATTGTTGCTTTCTCTATCCCTTCTCCCAATTCAGGTAGAACTACCTTAACCATTTTTCAACCTCCTCTTTAAAACAGGACAAGAATATCTCTTTGGCTTTAGATAAGGGGATTTCTTTTTTTAATATACTCTCTAAGGAAGTCACCTCTATATCTAATCCGCAAGGATAAATCAAAGAGAAATTATTTAGAACCTCATCTTTTATATTTATACTCATCCCATGATAGGTTATCCAGTTCTTTACGGAAATACCTATAGAAATAATTTTTTTATTATCAACCCATACTCCGCGCATCCCTGATTTAGAATTTGCCATTATTCCAAATTTATTTAAGAAAAGTATCCCCAAATTTTCTAAAAAATTAAAAAAATAATGCAGGTCCTTTTTAAAAAATCTTAAGTCAAAAATAAAATAAATAACCAACTGCCCCGGACCATGGTAGGTAGTTTTTCCTCCGCGGTCGATAGATAATACTTCTATATTTCTTTGCTTTAATTTTTGATAATCTACTTTTATCTCTTTTTCTTTACCGCATCTTCCTATAGTAATCACTGGATTATGCTCACCAAGGATAATTGCTGAATTTAAAAGGTTGTTTTTTACTTTAAGAAAAATATTCTTCTGAAACTCATAGGCAGAACGAAAACCTATTCTTCCTAAATCAAAAATCTGGTATTGTATTTTTTGGGAAACTAACACTCTTTTAATACCTCAGTAATGCATTCAGAGAGACTAGGATGAGCAAATATAGTCTCTTTTATTTTAGATATAGGGATTTTATTCTGGATCGCCACTGTCAAAATACTAATTATTTCCGTGGCTAATGGACCGATTATAGACGCGCCTAAAAGGATATCCGTTTCTTTATCCCAAATTATCTTAATTAGACCTTCGGTTTCTTCTAAGATATGGCTCATCCCTAAACCCAAAAAATCAAATTTGGTTACCTCATATTTTAAATTTTGATTTTTTGCTTCCTCTTCTATTAAACCGACACGAGATACTTCCGGATAAGTAAATATACAACTCGGTATATACTGAGGGATGAGTTTTTTTATCGGGTTAGGAAAAACAATGTTTTCTACTATCTGCCAGCCCTGATAACTGGCAAGATATGCCAGCATCAAACGGTTAGTGCAGTCTCCCATAGCATAGATGTTAGGTAAATTTGTCCTTAAATATTCATCAGTAATGATGCGGTTTTTCTCCAGTTTCATTCCTATCTTCTCCAAACCTAAACTTTCGGTATTAGGGATTCTGCCTACCGCAACTAAAATAAGTTCATAATTTGAGATATCCATATTTCTTACATCAAAAGAAGTATAAACTTTAATTCCCCTTTTTTTAAAAATTCTTTCTAACCTTATAGCAATTTCTCTGTCTTCCTGAGGAAGAATCTGGGGGAGGAGTTCAACTAAAGTCACCTCTATTCCTAATAGATTAAATAAACTGGCAAACTCACAACCGATTATTCCTGCTCCCACAATCAAAATTGAAGAAGGAAGTTTCTCTAAATCCAAAATCTCATCACTGGAAACAATCTTTTCTTTATCAAATCTTAAGAAACTTAACTCCTGAGGCCTTGAGCCTACTGCGATTACTATATTCTTTGCATTTATTACGGAGTTGTCTATTTTTATTTCGCATTCCGATTTAAAAGTAGCAAAAGAATTTATATAGGTAATATTTTTAAGGCTATTACTTAAGCCTTGACGCAACTTCTCTACTAAATTATTTTTTTTCTCCTTTAAATCCTTAAAATTAACCTCAAGATTTGTCTTTAATATATTTTTGGATTTGTAATATAACTTTGCAAAATTGATAAAGTATTTGGTGGGAATACAGCCACGGTTAAGGCAGGTTCCGCCTAAAATGTCCTTTTCGATAAGGGCTACTTTTAAACCCAACTTTTTTGCCCGTAAAGCTGCATTTATCCCTGCCCAGCCTGCTCCGATTATGACCAAATCATAAAAGGCCATCTTTCTTTAAGATTTCTTTCTGCTGGTTTAAAGAATCTGCGGATTTAAGAAAAAGTGCTAATTCCGAAGGATTTAATTCCAACTCAATTATTTTCTCTCTTCCGTTTTTACCTAAGATACAAGGGGCTCCTATGCAGATATCTTTTAAACCGTATTCACCCTCAAGATAACTGGATACGCATAAACTTTTGCGTTCATCTTTAAGGATGGCTTTAACCACTTCCGCAGTAGCAGAAGCAGGGGCAAAATAGGCACTGCCACTTCCATAAAAAGAAACTATTTTTGCTCCCCGGTTTATCGTTTCTTCTTTTAATCTTTTAATTGTGTCCTGGTCAAGAAATTGACTTAAAGGAATCCCTTTTATAAAGCTAAATCGCTCTAAAACTAACATCGTCTCGGAATGCGCACCAATTACCATCGCTTCAATTTCGGAACAGGATATATTTAACTCTTTGCTTATAAGATTAATGAATCTGGCAGTATCCAAATTTAAACCCACTCCTAAAACCTTTTTGGGGGAAAATTTGGTTATCTTTAAAACCAAATAAGTAAGTATATCTACAGGGTTAGTTACTACTAAAACTATCGCTTGGGGTGAGAATTCTTTAATCTTTAAAGCTATATCCTTAACAATTAAGGCATTTTTCTTTAAAAGTTCTTCGCGTAGCATCCCTGGTTTTCGGGCAAAACCCGCAGTGATAATTACTATATTAGAATTAGCTATCTCTTCGAAATTTTGACTTCCTTTTATCCGAGAATTATACTTATATACTGCGCTGCAATCCTCTAAATCCAAAGCCTTACCTTTAGCCAATCCTTCCGCTATGTCTATTAAAACAATCTCTCCCAGATTAAACTCTAACAGCCTTAAAGCTAATAAACCTCCAACATTACCTGCTCCGATTATTGATACTTTCATTTTATGCGGGAAATAATGGCATCCGCCATTTCTTTGGTTCCTACTGCTGTAGGATCATCTCGGTGGGGTTTTAAATCATAAGTAACATATTTATTCTCTGCCAAAACTTCTATTATCGCCTTCTCTAATTTATCCGCACAGGTTTCCTCCTTAATATACCTTAACATCATTACCGCACTTAAAATCATCGCGGTGGGATTTACTTTGTTTTTGCCTGTATATTTAGGAGCAGAACCGTGCACGGGTTCAAAGATCGCAATCTCACTACCGATATTTGCTCCGGGAGCAACCCCTAGCCCACCTACCAGACCTGCACAGAGGTCTGAAAGGATATCTCCGTAAAGGTTAGGACAGACTAAGATATCGTAATCTTGTGGTCTTTGCACCAGATGCATTGCCATATTATCCACAATCATCTCCTCCCCAGTTACTTTATCTTTATATTCCAAAGATACCTTACGAAAAGTATTCAAAAACAAACCATCACTAAATTTCATAATATTTGCCTTATGTACACAGGTTACCTTTTTTCTTTTAAATTTCAAGGCATATTCAAAAGCAAAACGGATAATCCTTTCACTGGCAAATTCTGAGATAGGTTTAAGAGAGATACTGGTATCGGAAGGAAATTTCTTACCGGTATATTTATGAATGAAATCTAAAAGTTTTTGTTGCGGCTCTGTATTCCTTTCAAATTCCACACCCGCATAGAGGTCTTCAGTATTTTCTCTAATTACTACTATATCCACATCTTTAAAAGGGCTAATTATTCCCGGATAAAGCTTAGCAGGTCTTATACAGGCATAAAGGTCAAGTTTTTGTCTTAAAGCCACATTTACTGAACGAAATCCCTCAGCAATGGGGGTAATTAGGGGTCCCTTTAATGCCACCTTATTTTTCTTAATAGAAGAGATAGTCTGGGCAGGTAAAGGGTCATTATATTTTTTAATTGCCTCCTCTCCTGCGGTAACTATCTCCCATTCAACCTCTACGCCGGTTGCCTCCACGCATCTTACTGCCTGAGCAGTTACCTCAGGACCAATACCATCACCAGGGATAAGGGTTATTTTATGTTTCATTTTAGATTTTTATATCTTTGTATTTTTTAATATAATTTATTACGCCTTCTTCTTTGATAAAATTCTGCATAAATAAAGGAAAAGGATTTATTTTATACTGAAGACCCTTAGTAATATCTTTAAATACACCTTTCTCTAAATCAATAATTAAGTAATCATTTTCTTCTATTTGAGAGGTATCTAATTCAATCAGGGGAAGTCCTATATTAAAACTATTACGGTAAAATATCCGGGCAAAACTTTTTGCTACCACCGCAATAATTCCCGCTTCTTTTATCACCAGAGGTGCCTGCTCACGGGAAGAACCACAACCAAAATTTTTCCCTGCTACAATTATAGATTTTTTATAATCTATTTTTTTATAAAAGGAAGGATCAATATCCTCCATTATATGTTTAGCCAATTCCTTTATATCGGTAATAGAAAACTTATATCTACCCGCAATAATAAAATCTGTATTTATATTATCCCCTAATTTTAAAGCTTTTCCTTCTAAAATCATAAATGCTCAAACTCCTCCGGATGTTTGGCTTTGGATAAAGCGGTATCTAAAGTAATTTTCCCTTGCTGATAAAGTTCTTTTAGTGATTTATCCATCGTTTTCATTCCGTATTGAGCACCGGTCTGGATAAGTGTAGGAATCTGCTCAATCTCTTGCTCTCGGATAAGATTGCGTATACCACTCGTAGCCACCATAATCTCACAAGCCAAAACCCTACCTTTTCCAGAAGCATGGGGAAGTAAAAGTTGAGAAACTACTGCCTGAAGGCAATCTGCCAACTGTAATTTTACCTGCTGTTGCTGATAAGGCGGAAAGACATCAATTATTCTTTCTATAGTCTGGGGAGCGTCCGGTGTATGTAAGGTAGCTAAAACTAAATGCCCAGTTTCCGCAGCAGTCAAGGCGGTAGAGATGGTTTCCAAATCACGCATCTCACCTACTACAATCACATTTGGGTCTTGACGTAATGCCCGCTTTAAAGCCTCAGCAAAGGAATGGGTATCTGAATAAACCTCCCTCTGTTTAATTACACTTTTTTTATTCTGATGAATAAATTCTATCGGATCTTCAATACATACTACAATACATTCTCTTTCGGTATTAATCAAATCAATCATTGCAGCTAATGTGGTGGTCTTGCCTACACCTGTAGGACCAGTCACCAAAACTAAACCATTGGGTTTACGGGCCAATTCTTTAATTATAGGAGGAAGCCCCAATTCTTCAAAAGTAGGCACTCTTAAAGGAACTCTTCTAAAAGCTGCTTCTACTGAACCTTTCTGCAAATGAATGTTTACCCGAAATCTATCTAACCCTGCTAAAGAAAGTGAAAAATCTAATTCTTTATTCTTCTCAAACATCTCCTTCTGCGTAGAGGTCAAAATACTATAAAGAATTTTTTTAGTATCCTCCCGACTTAAAACCGGATAATTTGTCCGGATAAGTTTACCATCTATACGTAAAATCGGAGGTTCATTTTCGGTAATGTGTAAATCCGAAGCTTGTTCTTTAATGCATAAAGATAACAATTCTTTTAAATCCATAACTTTCCTCCTCTTTAAATTGTCAAACTCTTATGATGATTGGTTAATTTCGTTTAGTTCGTTATTTTCGTTATTTTCGTTTTTACTTCCTTAAAACCTAAACACCTAAATACCTTAACACCTAACTTAAATACATCCGGGGATCAGTGATCCTACCGGTAATACTAGAGGCAGCAACAGTTGCAGGAGATGCCAGATAAATCTTTGCATTAGGATTACCCATTCTGCCCAAAAAATTACGATTGGCAGTAGAAATTACCACTTCATTATCCGCAGGTATACCCGCATGGCTTCCTACACAGGGACCGCATCCTGCAGGAAGCACAACCGCTCCTGCTTTGATAAATATCTCTATTAATCCTAAACTCAAAGCGGTCTGCCAAATTTTCTTAGAAGCAGGAGCAATAATAAAACGTATCCCTTTCTTTATTTTTTTATTCTTTAAAATTTTCGCTGCTACCTTCAAATCAGATAATCTTCCATTTGTACAGGTTCCTAAGAAAGCCTGATTTATTTTTACATTTTTAAGCTCGCTTACGGAAACAACATTATCTACACTGTGAGGCAAAGAAACTTGGGGAGATAAATTTTCTATATTGTATTCTTTAATTGCAGCGTAATCCGCATCTTCATCAGCAGTTAAATATTCTATCTTTTTATTTTTAGGGAAAACTGATTCAAACCAATCCAAAGCAATATTATCTATAGGCATAAAACCACATTTGGCACCCATCTCTACTACCATATTACAGATAGTAAATCTTCCATCCATATCTATATCTTTTAATGTGGGACCATAAAACTCTATGGCTTTATAAGTTGCCCCATCAGACTTTATATCTTTTATTATATGTAAAATTATATCCTTGGCAAAAACCCCTTTAGGGATCCTTCCTTTGATAATTATTTTTATAGTAGCAGGAACCCTAAACCAGTTTTTTCCACAGGCAAGACTTATCGCCACATCGGTTGAGCCCATCCCTACAGAAAAGGCACCTATTGCTCCGTAGGTACAGGTATGGGAATCCGCTCCTACTACAATATCCAAAGGTTTAATTAAACCTGATTCGGGTATTACCTGATGGCATATGCCACAGCCGACATCAAAAAGAACACCTTTAAATTTACCACAGAACTGGCGCATCCTTTTATGTACTGAGGCAATCTTCTCATTACTGGCAGGAGCGCTGTGGTCAATTACCATACAAAAAGGAATTTTTATTTTTTTTATTTTTAACTCTTCTATCTTTTCTATAATAAGATTAGAGGTACCATCCTGACCAAAGGCAAAATCAACCTTGCATAAAGCAAAATCGCCTGCCTTTAAAGATTTACCGGATTTTTTACTGAGGATTTTTTCTGCCAGTGTCTTACCCATCTTGAGGCAGTTTAGGTTTTAAAGCGCATCTCTTTCTTTTTTGAAAATTCCTTTTATGCCTCCTAAAAACTTTCGGGTAGGTTTTTTAACCACAGGTGGTCTTTCTTCGGGTTTTTCTTCCTGAGGTTTGGGTTTTTCTTTAGTTTCTTCTTTCTCTTTTTTTATTCTTTTAGGCTTTTCTTTCTTCTCTGTCAGTTCAAAAACAACCAGTTCTGCGCTATCTCCCCGACGAGCCTTGTAGGCAATTATTCTGGCAAAACCTGAACTGCGATTTTTAAAAAGCGAAGCCAACTCATTAAATAAATCACTTACCAACTTATGGTCACCTAATATCTTGTATACCTTCCGCTTAGAAAATAACGAGCCTTCTTTAGCCAAAGCTATAAGTTTTTCTACTAAAGGGAGGCTAGCTTTGGCTTTGGCTTTAGTAGTAATGATTCTTTGGTGTAGTAAAAGATTTTTTACCAAACTTATTACCGTGGCTTTTCGCCAAGAAGTAAATCTGTTTAAAATATTTTTTTTCTTTCTGTGTCTCATACTCTTTTTAATTTATTAGGGTCTATCTGCATCCCAAAAGATAAACCCATATTATTCAAAAGTGTCTTTATCTCATTTAATGATTTTTTACCAAAATTCTTCAAAGCCAGCATATCGCTTTCCGTTTTTACTACCAAATCCGCAATCGTCTTAATATTTGCCTCTCTTAAACAGTTAGAACTGCGCACTGAAAGTTCTAATTCCGAAATAGGCAGTCTTAGTTTTTCATATAAAGCAATTTCTGCAGGAGTCATCTCCTCTTCTTCCTCCGCTTCCTCCTCAGGAAGTTGACCAAAATTAATAAATATATCTAAGTGTCTCTGGAGTATATTCCCAGCATAAACTACTGCATCTTTAGGACTGACTGCCCCGTTAGTCCAGACTTCCAATATAAGTTTTTCATAATCCGTGCGTTGACCCACGCGGGTATTCTCCACCTCAAAATTTACTTTTTTAACAGGAGTAAATATAGAGTCAACGGGAATTACATCTAAAGGTAAATCCTCTTTTTTGTTAAGTTCAGCAGGCACATAGCCTCTGCCTTTGGCTACCTCCATTTCCATATAGAATTTAACATCCTTAGTGAGTGTGGCAATATGTAAACTTGGATTAATTATCTCAATTGTCTCATCAGTAACAATATCCGCTGCAGTTATCTCTCCTTTGGTGTCTTTCTTTATATGTATTGTTTTGGGAATCTTTGAATGTGATTTGATGATCAGATTTTTGATGTTAAGAATTATCTCGGTAACATCCTCTAAAACTCCAGGGATAGTAGAGAACTCATGGCTTACCCCTTCAATCTTTACCCAGGTTACCGCGCTTCCTTCAATAGAAGAAAGCAAAACCCTTCTTAAAGAATTACCCAAAGTAACCCCATAGCCCCTTTCTAAGGGAGAAGCGATAAATTTCCCATAGGTGTTGGTATAACTCGACTCATCACACTCCAGTCTTTTAGGCAGTTGAAAATCTTTCCATTTTATACCCATATCCTTTCTCCTTTTATTTAGAATATAATTCTACAATTAAATGCTCTTGGATAGGTTGAATTATATCTTCCCTTTCCGGTAATCTCAAAATTTTAGCAGTAAGTGTTTCTTTATTTAATTCTAACCAAGCAGGAACTTCCCTCTCTTTAGTTAATTCCAAATTATCCTGGACTATCTTCTTTATCTTATCATCTGATTTTAATTGTATTGTGTCATCTTTATTTACCAAATACGAAGGTATATTTACTCGCTGTGAATTCACGTATACAAAATTATGCCTGACCATCTGCCTTGCCTGAGCGCGCGAGACCGCAAAACCCAACCTAAATATCACATTATCTAATCTTCTTTCCAGAAGTTGCAAAAGTACTTTACCGGTAATACCACTGGATTTGGAAGCAATCTCAAAATAATGTTTGAATTGACGCTCTAAAATTCCATACATCCTTTTTACTTTTTGTTTCTCTCTAAGTTGCAAACCATAATTGGAAAGCTTTGCCCTTTGCTGACCATGTTGGCCAGGACTATAATTCCTTCTTGTAAGAGGACATTTATCAGTATTACACTTTGTTCCTTTAAGGAATAATTTTTCTCCTTCTCTACGACAAAGCCGACATCTCGGTCCAGTATATCTTGCCATTAAACTCTCCTTTTTTTCTTGGGTCTACAGCCATTATGAGGTATAGGAGTAATATCTTTTATTGCGGTTACGGTTAAACCTTGGGCCTGAAGTGCTCTAATTGCTGATTCCCTACCTGCACCGGGTCCTTTTACATAAACTACAACCTCTTTTATCCCGATTTCCTTTGCTTTTTTAGCTGCATCCGCAGCAGCTACCTGAGCAGCAAAAGGTGTAGATTTTTTAGAACCGGAATAGCCGACTACACCGGGTGAAGACCAAACCAAAACATCCCCCTTTGTATCGGTGATAGTAATAATGGTATTATTAAAAGTAGCCTGAATATGGGCTATCCCTGAAGTAACCGCTTTATTTATTTTTTTCTTCTTCGCTTTAGCTTTTACTGCCATAGAATCTTACTCCTTTTTAAGTTTTCTTTTGAGCAGAAGCAGGTTTTTTGGCTTCCGGTTTCTTTACTACCGCAACCCAAGTTTTACGTGGACCTTTGCGCGTACGCGCATTGGTGCGGGTACGCTGACCCCTTACCGGAAGTCCTTTCTTATGCCTTAAACCACGCCAACAACCAATATCCATAAGCCGTTTTATATTCTGAGAGATCTCTCTCCTTAAATCTCCTTCAACTTTTATACCCATCTTTTGAATAGTAGAAGTAATCCGGGAAATCTCCTCTTCGTTTAAATCCTTTGCCCGCTTATTAGGATCTATTCCTACCTGAGAGAGTATCCGGTTAGACAAGGTTCTTCCTATACCGTAAAGATAAGTAAGGGCGATTTCAATTCTTTTTTCCTTAGGTATATCTACTCCTAATATCCTTGGCATTTCCCCTCCAGTTTAACCCTGACGTTGTTTGTGTTTGGGGTTAGAACAAATTACCCTAATAACCCCTTTTCTTTTTATTATCTTACAATGCCCACAGATCCTTTTTACTGATGCTTTTACTTTCATTTTTATATCCTATAAGTAATCCTTCCCCTGCTTAAATCATAAGGAGAAAGTTCTAACTTTACCCTATCACCGGGAAGAATCTTTATGAAATTCAGACGTAATTTACCTGAAAGATGTGCAATCACCTCGTAGCCATTATCCAGTTTTACTTTAAATGTAGTATTAGGTAAAGCTTCTATAACCGTTCCTTCTGCCTGAATAAGTTCTTCTTTCATGAAAGTAAGGTTAAAATCTCTGCATTTTTATCAGTAATGGCTACCGTATGTTCAAAATGCGCGGAAGCAAGTCTATCTTTAGTAATCGCAGTCCAGCCATTTTCCAAAATCTCTACTTCCCAACTGCCCATATTTACCATCGGCTCTATTGCTAAAACCATTCCTTCTTTAAGTAGAGGTCCTTTTCCCGGTTTACCAAAATTAGGTATCTGGGGTTCCTCATGCATTGACCTTCCTATGCCATGCCCCACAAATTCTCTCACTACGGAAAAACCTTTTTGTTCTACAAAACTCTGGATCGCATAGGAAATATCCGAGAGAAAATTACCTGGTTTTGCTTTTTTAATCCCCTCAAAAAGAGCGTTTTTGGTAACCTCAATCAGTTTTTGCTTTTCCTTATCGATTTTTCCTACTGGCAAGGTCAAAGCACTGTCGAGATAAAACCCTTTATAGTTAATCCCCACATCTATACTAATTATATCTCCTTCCTTAAGAATAGAACTTTTAGAAGGAATCCCATGCACCACTTCTGCGTTTACTGAGGTACAGATATTTGCAGGAAAACCTCTATAACCTTTAAATGCAGACAAAACTTGGTAATTTTGCATCAGCTGATAAGCATACTCATCAATTTCATAAGTAGAAATACCCGGTTTTATCTTATTTTTTAAATTAGCTAAAATCTTAGCCAAAATCCTTCCGCCTTCCCGCATAATTTCAATCTCCGCTTGAGTCTTTATAGGTATCATTTTTTATTATCTTTAATATCCGCTCAAAAACCACATCCTTTTCATCGTCTGCAGAGATCCGAATAACTCTACCTTTATAATAATCTAAAACCGCTTGGGTTTCCTTAAGATAAACGGAAAGTCTTTTCTTAATTGTGTCTTCCTTATCATCTGAACGCTGATAAAGAGTTCCCCCGCAAATATCACATAAAGAATCTTTTTTAGGAGGCATATTCTTAATATGATAAATTGCCTGACAATTACTACAGATCCTTCTCCCGGATAACCTTTCCACAATCACTCTCTCTGAAGTTTCTAAATAAATAATAAAGCTCTTTCCTTGTTTATCTTTTAATAAATTTTCCAAAAATTTTGCCTGGGATACATTTCGAGGGTAACCATCTAAAACAAAGCCATCTTTATTTTTGCTCTCATTTAATTTATCTAAAATCATTTTATCTACCAACTCATCCGGAACAAGCTCTCCTTTATCCATAAATTCCTTTGCCTTTAAACCCAAGGTGGTATTATTTTTCACATTTTCTCTTAAAAGATCCCCGGTAGATATATGTAAAAGATTAAGTTTTTCTGCCAAGGACTTTGCCTGCGTACCTTTGCCTGCTCCAGGTGGACCTAAAATAACTACCTTTATCATCTTCTTCCTTTAATCCTTCCCTTTCTTAAAAAACCTTCATAGTGATGGATCAAAAGATACGATTCAATCTGTTTTATAGTATCTAACATTACTCCCACCACAATCAAAATTCCTGTTCCACCAAAAAAGGAAGCAACCAGATAAGGAACCTTAAGCCAAGCCATAATAAAATCAGGAAATATGGCAATAAAAGCTACAAATATTGCTCCTGCCAAAGTAATACGGGTCATGACGAAATTTAAAAACTCAGCGGTAGGATTACCCGGTCGGATTCCGGGGATAAATCCTCCATATTTTTTCATATTTTCGGAAAGTTCTTGCGGGTTAAATACAATCGCGGTATAAAAATAACAGAAAAGGATAATTAAAATAGCATAGATAATTGTATACAAAAGATGTCCGCGCATCATAAATTGTGCCCAGCGCTGAAATAAAGGATGCGGGATAAAAGAACCCAAAGTAGCAGGAAAAAGAATGATCGATTGGGCAAAAATAATGGCAATTACTCCCGCAGTATCCACCTTAAGGGGTATATAAGTAGATTGACCGCCGTAAATTTTTCTTCCCACGACCCTGCGGGCATACTGTACCGGAATTTTACGCTGTGCCTGAGTAATTAAAGTTACAGAAAGAACTACCCCTACTAATAATACTACCATTATAAGATAAGTTGCCGGCTTAATCTGACCACGGGGAAGAATAAAAAGTTGATGGATAGCCGAAGGAATACGGGAAATAATTCCTGCGGTAATAATTAAAGATATTCCATTGCCCACACCTATTTCCTGAATCTGCTCACCTAACCACATAATAAATATGGTCCCCGTAGTTAAAGTTAACATCGTAAGCAACCTAAAACCCCATCCGGGATGAGTAACAATCATTAACCCTTCAAAGCGCAAAGGATTTTCCAGCCATAAAGCAATAAAGAATGATTGAATTAATGATAAAATTACCGTTCCGTAACGTGTATATTGATTTATCTTCTCATAACCAGCTTTTCCTTCCTTGGAAAGTTTTTCTAAATAAGGAAAAACTACGGTTAATAACTGTAAGATAATGGAACTAGAAATGTAAGGCATAATTCCCAAGGCAAAAATAGTTAGACGTTCCATTGCTCCTCCGGAAAACATATTCAGTATCCCAAAGATAGTTCCGCCCTGGGTTTGGGAAATACGCTGAAAGAATTCTGCCAATGCCTTGGTGTTTATACCCGGAGTAGGAATAAAACAACCTATCCGATAAACTACCAACAATAAACCCGTAATGATAATTTTTCTTTTTAAATCCTCTATCTTAAATATATTTCTTAACGCCTCAAGCATGGATTAACTCTACTTTTCCCCCTGCTTTTTCTATTTTTTCTTTCGCACTTTTAGAAAAAGCGTGTGCTTTAATTATAATTGGTCGATCGAGTTCTCCTTCTCCCAATATCTTGATTAATTTTTCTTTATCTTTAATTAAACCTTCTCTTTCTAAAATTTCGGGGTTAATCTCTTTTTGGTTTAATTTAAGAATATCTTTTAAATTGACCACCTGATAATGTTCTTTTAATGCTTCACGAGAAAATCCCCTTTTGGGGATCTTCCTTATAAGGGGAACCGCTCCACCTTCAAAACCAACATAAAAATGTCTGCCCGGCCGAGAAGTCTGGCCTTTTGTTCCTCTACCCGAAGTCTTACCATGACCTGAGCTGGGACCTCTACCTAAAATCTTTTTCTTTTTCTTGGCTCCTTTAGGTCTTCTTAAAGAATCGAGGCCTAACTTTTTAGGTGTTTGCAGTTGAATTTTTTTCTGCTTCATACTTTTCTAATTTTTCTTTTATAATCATTAAAGCTTTTATCGTTGCCTTCACCACATTTACAGGGTTGTTAGAATTAAGGGATTTAGTAAGAATATCTTTAATCCCTACCGCCTCACATATTGCCCTGATCGGACCAGAAGCAATTACCCCAGTTCCTTCTGAAGCAGGTTTAAGCAAAACTTTAGCAGATTTAAACTTACTAATCACCTCAAAAGGAATAGTGGTACCTTTTAACTCTACATTTAACAGATTCTTTTTTGCCTTGCTTATTCCTTTACGAATTGCCTCAGATACTTCATTTGCTTTACCTAAGGCAAAACCTACTTTACCTTTACCATCGCCTACTACCACCAGGGCACTAAAGGAAAGTTTTTTACCTCCTTTGGTAACCTTGGATACCCGATTGATATAGATTACCTTTTCTATCAAAGATGGTTCTTCTTCAATATTTAACTCTAAACGCATCAAAATTTCAACCCTCCTTTTCTTAATCCTTCCGCTAATGCCTTTATTCTGCCGGTATAGGGAAAAGCGCCCCGATCAAAAACTATACTCTCAATGCCTTTCTCTTTTAATCTCTTAGCTAAAGTCTCACCTAAAATCATCGCTGCCTGGATATTCCCTCCAAAAGAAATCTTGTTTTTTATTTCTTTATTTAATGTGGATAAGGAAAATATGGTCTTGCCTTTCGTATCATCAATTACCTGCGCATACATATTCTTATGGGAACGATGCGCAAAAAGTCGGGGACGTTTTTCTGTACCAAAAATCTTTTTTCTTAATCTTAGATGTCTTCTTTCTCGCTTTATCTGTTTTAATTTATTTATATCCATAATTACTTACCTGCTGTAGTAGCAGCTGCTTTTCCGATTTTCTTTCTTACTATCTCACCCACATAACGGATACCTTTTCCTTTATAAGGCTCCGGAGGATAGACCTGTCTAATGCGAGAGGCTACTTCCCCAACCAGTTGTTTATCTATACCACTTACTTTAATCTGAGTAGGTTTAGGAACTTCTATTTTTATACCTTCAGGTATAGAAAAAATTACCGGGTGAGAAAAACCTAAATACATAAATAACTGATTATTCTTTAATTCTGCCTTAAATCCCATACCGACAATCTCCAATTCCTTAGAATAACCTTGGGTTACGCCCTTAACCATATTAAAGATAAGACTGCGCGTTAATCCATGGAGACTGCGCGTAAATTTATCATCTTTATTTCTTTTAACCAAAAGCTCTTTATCTTTTAACTCTAAAGATAAAACAGAAGGGATAGAATGTGTTAGTTTACCTAAAGGACCCTCTACGGATAAAGAGTTCCCTTCTATATTTATCCTTACCTTCTCCGGAATAATTATAGGTTTTTTACCAATCCTGGACATCGCTCATTTACCAAACATAACAGATTACTTCTCCACCGATTTTGTTTTGTCGCGCTTCTCTATCAGTCATCAACCCTTTAGAGGTAGAAATTATGGCTATACCATAACCCCTCAATACCGAGGGGATATCATCCTTATTTACATAAACTCTTAAACCCGGTTTAGAGATACGCCTAATCTGTGTAATCGCTGGCTTATCCTTGATATATCTAAGATATACCTTAAATCTTTTATGTTTATAAGTAGTGCTTTTCTTAGTGGGATATTCCATTAATTTATAATCATCGATGTATTTATTTTCTTTCAGTATCTCAAATATCCGCTCATTCATCTTTGAATAGGGGGTCTCCACGGTTTTATGTTTAGCCATCACCGCGTTACGCAAAATAGTTAAAGTATCCGCAATAAGATCAGTTCTAGACATATCTTTCCTTTCTTACCAACTTGCCTTTTTTACTCCCGGGATTAATCCCTGCCAGGCAAGCTCACGAAAACATATCCTGCATAAACCAAACCTTCTTAAATATCCTCCGCTTCTTCCACAGATAGTACAACGGTTGTATTTACGCGTGGGAAACTTAGGTTCTCTTTTCCATCTTTCAATCTGCGATTTTTTAGCCATATTAAATCATCCTTCCTTCATAAAAGGCATCCCAAATAATTTTAAAAGTTCAATACTATGTTCTTTAGATTTACTATTCTTAATCACAATGTTTATATTCATCCCCTGAATGCGGGTTACCTTATCGTAATCTATCTCGGGGAAAATAGTCTGCTCATTTATCCCTAAACTAAAATTGCCCTTCTCATCAAAAGCATGAGGAGAGACTCCACGAAAATCGCGGATACGTGGAAGTGCTACACTTATTAGACGATCTAAAAACTCATACATCCGGTCTCTTCTTAAAGTGACTTTACAACCAATAGGATTCCCTTTTTTTATTTTAAAATTAGCAATGGCCTTCTTTGCCCGACAGATTATAGGTTTCTGTCCCGTAATTAAACTTAACTCCTCCATCGCCTTTTCTAATATTTTTATATCGGTAATTGCCTCACCTACCCCCATATTTATCACAATCTTTTCTAAGCGGGGAACCTGCATTATATTTTTAAATCCGAATTTTTTCATAAGCTCTGGTACAATTTCGTTTTTATATTTTTCTAAGAGTCTGGGTTTCATTTTTTAAGTAGGATTATTACATTTTTTACAGATCCTCGTTTTGGTTCCATCCTCTAAAATTTTAAATCCCACGCGTGTAGGACGATTACAGCTTTTACATATAAGCATAAGTTTGGAAAGATAGATCGGCGCCTCTACAGAAACAATCCCTCCCCGCTGTTCCTGAGAGCGCGGACGCATCGCTTTCTTTACCAAATTTATCTTCTCAACAATTGCCCGCTTCTCTTTAGGAAAAACCTCAAGAACTTTACCCTGCTTTCCCTTGTCTTTGCCGGAAATTACTAAAACCATATCATTTTTCTTAATTTTAAACATAATCTATACCACCTCAGGCGCTAAAGAGATAATTTTAGTAAAGTTTTTGTCTCTCAATTCTCTGGCTACTGGTCCAAAAACCCGTGTACCCTTAGGATTCAAGGCATTGTCAATAAAAACAATAGCATTGTGGTCAAATCTTAAGATAGAGCCATCCGGCCTTCGGATCGGCTGTTTTGTTCTCACAATCACTGCTTTAGCCACCTCTCCTTTTTTTATTATGGCATCAGAAGTGGCATCCTTAACATTTACATTAATCACATCTCCGACCTCTGCAAAGAGTCTGCCTTTTTTTCTTATTACTCCAATAAAGGAAGCTTTTTTTGCTCCGGTATTATCCGCTACCTCAAGGATCGTCCTCAGTTTAATCATAATACCTTATCCTCTTTTAAATCCGCCTGCACCGCTTCATTCGGCGCCTTCTTAATTATCTCTACTAACCTAAAATATTTATCCTTAGAAAGTGGGCGGGTCTCCTGAATCCTTACCAAATCTCCTACGTGGGCAAGGTTCTTTTCATCATGTACCTTAAATTTTTTATACTTTTTAATCATCCGCTTATAACGAGGATGCTGAACCGTATAGGTAACCTTAACCACGATAGTCTTTTGCATCTTATCACTTACCACTACACCAATTCTTTCCTTTCTTTTCCCCATAACTTATTTTCCCTTCGGTTTTATTTTTTCGACTAATACAGTCTGAATCCGTGCAATATCTTTACGCAACAATTTAAACATATGAGGCTTATCCACTTTACCACTGAAACGGCTCTGATTAAGTTTAAACAATTCCTGACGCAACTTTTTTTCTTTCTCTTTTAATTCTTCTATAGATAATTCTCTTAACTGCTTTGCCTTCATTTTTATATTCGCGTTACAAATTTAGTTTTAAAAGGCAATTTATAAGCAATCAGATTAAAACAGCGTCTTGCATACTCTAAAGGAACTCCGCCGATTTCAAAAAGGATCTTTCCCCTTTTTACCACGCATACCCAATGGTCAAGTTCTCCCTTGCCTTTGCCCATTCTAGTTTCCGCAGGTTTTTTGGTAACCGAATGATCAGGGAATACTCTTATCCAGAATTTGCCTCCTTTACGCAGTTGTCTTGCCAAAGTGACTCTGCAGGCCTCTATCTGATGATTGGTAAACCAAGCATTCTCTAATGCTTTTAACCCAAACTCACCAAAGCTTATCTGATTTGCCCGCGTAGATATACCTTTGCGTGTTCCCCGCTGAAGCTTCCTAAATTTTACGCGTTTGGGCATCATCACCATAGAATTACTCTGCCTCCTTCAAACTTGCCTCTTCTTGTGTATCTTTCTCATTTTCTTTTTTAGAAAGCAAAGCGTCCCCTTTATATATCCAAACTTTTACACCAATAAGGCCATAGGTAGTAAGGCTCTCTGCAAAACCATAATCAATATCTGCTCTTAAGGTTTGCAAAGGTACTTTTCCTTCCTTATATGTCTCAGAACGTGAAATCTCTGCTCCCGCAAGTCTACCCGAAACAATAATCTTTATTCCCTCTGCACCCGCAGCCATTGCCTGTTCAATTGCTCTTTTTACTGCCCGACGGTAAGCTATCCTCTTTTGAATCTGAAAAGCAATATTCTCAGCAACAAGTTGAGCTTCCAATTCTGGTTTTTCTATCTCTCTGCTCTCTACAATCGCCTCTTTGGAAGTAATATTACCCACTTCATCAATAATGCGCTTTATCTCTGTACCACCCCGACCAATAAGCACTCCGGGCCTGGCAGTATAAACTATAACTTTTACTTTATCACTAAGCCTTTCAATAACTATATTGGAAATGGCTGCCTGTTTATAGTTATCCTTTATAAATTTACGGATCCGATAATCCTCCTCAATAAATTTACGGTACTGGTCTTTTTTGGCAAACCACTGGGATTTCCAAGTCTTTATAAAACCGATTCTTTGAATATAAGGATGAACCTTCTGTCCCATATTCTATATATTTTTAAGTTCCAATTCTATCCGGATATGCGAGGTCCTTCTTAATATCGGATTAGCCCTTCCAAAAGCAGCCGCTTTATAACGTTTCCACATCGGACCTTTGTTGCATATCGCTCTTTGTATATATAATTGCTCTGGTCTAAATCCCTTCTGTTTAGCATTGGCAACCGCGGATTTCAATAATTTTAAAAGGCACTCTTTTGGCCTTTTGTTTAAATTCAAAAGTAAAGCTTCTGCTTCCAAAACATCCTTTCCCTTAATTAAATCTAAAACCTGCCTTACCTTTGTAGGTGAAATCCTTACGTATCTTGCCTGTGCTTTTACTAACATATCTCACTCACCTAACTCCCTAACTCACCTAAACTCCTACTACCTACTAAAACTATGTCTTCTCAGGTGCCTTCTTTGCCTTTACACCACCGTGTTTACGAAATATGCGCGTAGGAGCAAACTCGCCTAATTTATGCCCCACCATATTCTCCGTAATAAAAACAGGAATATGTTTTCTTCCATCATAAACTCCAATAGTCAAACCCACAAAGTCAGGGGTAATCATCGAACGCCTTGACCAAGTATTGATTACCTGACGCAGTCCCAGTTGTTTTGCCTTAAGTATCTTTTTTAATAATTTTGGGTCAACATAAGGTCCTTTTTTTAAAGAGCGCGGCATCTTTTATTTTCTCCTTTTTACAATAAAACTATCAGAATATTTTCCTTTTTTTCTAGTTTTAAAACCTTTTGTAGGCTTGCCCCAGGGAGAAACTGGATGTGGATTACCTTGACCAGATTTTCCCTCTCCTCCTCCATGGGGATGATCTACGGGGTTCATCGCTGCTCCTCTTACCGTAGGCCTTATGCCCAACCATCTACTCCTTCCTGCCTTTCCCAAAGACTGAGCAGAATGCTCAATATTTCCTAACTGTCCAATAGTTGCTCGACAATCTAAATTAATTAATCTTATTTCTCCTGAAGGAAGTTTCACATGACAGTACTTATCTTCTTTTGCCATAATCTGAGCATAACTACCGGCACTACGCACAAGCTGTCCACCCTTTCCCTTTACTATTTCGAGATTATGAACTAATGTACCTAAAGGAATGTATCTTAAAGGTAAAGTATTACCCGGCTTCATCTCTATGCCTGGTTTTTCTGAAGAAATCACCTCATCACCTACATTTAATCCTAAAGGAGCTAAAATATATCTTCTTTCTTTATCCGGATATTCTACTAAAGCGAGCCGTGTTGAACGGTTAGGGTCATACTCTATCGCAATAACTTTCCCTTTTACATCAAGCTTATCCCGTTTAAAATCAACAATTCTATACATCCGCTTATGACCGCCACCCCGATGCCGAGTAGTAATCCTTCCCTGCGCATTTCTTCCTCCGGTTTTCTTTAAAGGGACAATTAATAATTTCTCGGGTTCTTCTTTAGTAATCTCAGAAAAATCGTCAAGCACAGTCCAGCGAAGCGATGGGGTTGTGGGTTTAAATTTTCTTAATCCCATATTAGCTTACCTCAATTTTATAACCCTCTTTAAGGGTAACGATTGCTTTCTTTATCTGGGGAGTCCTTCCTTCCTGAAAACGCACCCTCTTTAATTTACCGTAATAGACAAGAGTATTTACTTTATCCACCTTTACATTATAAATCTCCTCAATTGCTTTTTTTATCTGAAATTTATTCGCAAGTTTGTCTACCAAAAAAAGATATTTATTTTGTGGCTCATAAAAAGTAGCGGATTTTTCGGTTCTTAAAAAAGATTTTATTATCTCGTAAGCGGATTTTTTCATCTTTAATTATATTTTTTTAATCTTTCTATCACCTGTCCTAAGGCTTTCTGGGTAAAGATAACTTTATCTGTATCTAATACCTTTAAAGCATTGATATCTTTGGCTAATCCTAACTCTAAAAATTTAATATTCTTAGCTGCTTTTTTTAAATTTAAATCTGGTTTATCAACTAGGATTAATAATTTTAAATTTTTTGCTTTTGGTTTATATAAGTCTAATTTAGATAACACATTAAGCATTTCTTTTGTCTTTGGTTTATCTAAAGTAATTTCATCCACCACCATAAAATTATTTTCTTTAAGCCGGGCATTAAGCGCTGATCGCAATGCTTTAATTTTTATTTTATGGGGCAAAGTATAATAATAAGACCTTGGATGCGGTCCAAAAACTACCCCTCCTCCTCGCCAAAGTGGAGAACGGATTGAGCCATGCCGAGCCCTACCTGTTCCTTTCTGCCTCCAAGGTTTACGCCCACCACCCGATACCTCTCCGCGCGTCTTAGTAGAAGCAGTCCCTTTCCTTTTATTTGCCAAATACATACATACCGCCTGATAAAGAACCGCTTCATTTACCTTGCCATCAAATACATCTTTATCCAGCTCTATTTTATCTACAACTTTTCCTTCTAAGTTATATACATCTAAAAGATTTTTTTCTTCCATCTCACCTAAACTTCTCTTATCCCTAAATACCTTAACACCTTAATACCTTAAAACCTAACTCACCTAACTCTCTAACTAAAACTCATTTCTTCTTTGCCTTTTTAATAATTACATAACTATTATTATGTCCAGGAACTGCGCCTTTCACTAATAAGACATTTTTATCCGGTATAACTTTTATTAATTTTAAATTCTGTACGGTTACTTTTTTAAAGCCCATATGCCCAGGAAGATGATGCCCCTTAAATACTCTTCCCGGACAGGTACTTGAACCTAATGAACCGATCCGGCGATGCGACATTGAACCATGGGTTTTGGGCCCACCCCCCCATCCCCAGCGTTTTACTCCTCCCTGAAATCCTTTTCCCTTAGAAATTCCGGTAACATCTACAAAATCTCCTTCTTTGAATATATCTACTTTTAATTCCTGACCTACTTTATATTCCTGATTTCCTGGCTTATCAAAAGGGATCTCCTTCATTATCTTACAGGCAGATACCCCTGCTTTTTTATAAATCCCCAAGACCGGTTTTTTTAATTTTTCCTCTTTTACTTTTTCAAACCCCAAAAGTAAGGTTTTGTTATTTATCTTGATAATTGGACAGGGTCCTGCCTCAATTACCGTAACCGGTAAAAAATTTCCCTTTTCATCAAAAACCTGCGTCATTCCTATTTTTTTTCCTAACAAACCCACCATCTTATCTTTAATTCTTATTTTTTAAAAAAATACTACATTTTTATCTCTATATCTACACCGCTGGGCAGATTAAGTTTTTTTAAAGCATCTATAGTTTTACTTGTCGGTTCAATAATCTGAATTAATCTTTTATGTGTCGAGATCTCAAACTGCTCGCGTGATTTCTTATCAATTACCGGAGAACGCAGAACGGTATAAAGTTCCCGTTTAGTAGGAAGTGGCACAGGACCGGAGGTCTTTGCTCCGGTCCGACGCACAGTATCAATGATTTCCTTCACCACTTGATCTAATAAACGGTGATCGTATGCTTTTAGTTTCAACCTTATCTTCTGCGTCATATATTTTTAATTTTTACTCCTAAATTAAGCAATAATCTCGGAAACTACTCCTGCTCCTACGGTATGCCCACCTTCCCTGATAGCAAAACGTAATTCCTTTTCCATAGCAATAGGAACAATCAGTTCTACTTCCAATTCTACATTATCCCCCGGCATTACCATCTCTACTCCCTGAGGAAGTTTTATGGTTCCGGTAACATCCGTGGTACGGAAATAGAATTGTGGACGATAACCGGAAAAGAAAGGAGTATGTCTTCCTCCCTCTTCTTTAGTCAAAACATATACCTGTGCTTTAAATTTAGTATGGGGAGTAATTGAACCGGGCTTGGCCAAAACCATCCCGCGCTCAAGATCTTCTTTTTCTATACCTCTTAAAAGCAGACCTACATTATCTCCTGCCAAACCTTCATCTAAGGTCTTGCGGAACATCTCAATACTGGTAACTACGGTCTTGCGTGATTGTGGTCTTAAACCTACGATTTCTACCTCATCATTTACTTTCACCCTTCCTCTTTCAATCCTGCCGGTACCCACAGTTCCTCTTCCTTCAATAGTAAAAACATCTTCTACCGCCATCAAAAATGGCTTATCTAAGTCTCTTTGCGGAAGAGGGATAAATTCATCTACTGCCTTCATCAGTTCTAAAATTGCCTGACAATCCGGATGATTAAGGTCTCCACCTGAATTCATCGCATTTAAAGCACTTCCTCTTATCACCGGAGTTTTATCTCCCGGAAAGCCGTATTTGGTAAGTAATTCCCTTACCTCCATCTCCACTAAATCGATTAACTCTTTGTCCTGCACCATATCGGTTTTATTTAAGAATACCACTATCGCCGGAACATTTACCTGACGCGCCAAAAGGATATGCTCACGGGTCTGGGGCATCGGACCATCAAAAGCAGAAACCACCAAAATTGCTCCGTCCATCTGAGCTGCTCCGGTAATCATATTCTTGATATAATCCGCATGACCGGGGCAGTCTATATGAGCATAGTGCCTGTTTTCCGTCTGGTATTCAACATGAGAAATATTAATAGTAACGCCTCTTTCTTTTTCCTCAGGTGCATTATCAATAGAATCATAAGTCCTTACCTCTGAAAGTCCTTTTTTATTCAAAACCATCGTAATAGCTGCGGTCAAAGTAGTCTTGCCGTGATCAACGTGTCCAATAGTTCCGATATTTACGTGGGGTTTCGTCCTTACAAATTTTTCTTTTGCCATACTACACCTCCTTATTTTAAATCCTTCTTGAAAACGCAGGTGAATATCCCAAGATAAGTTTCTCCGCTATATGTGATGGCACCTCCGCATAATAGGAGGGCTCCATTGTATAGGAAGCACGCCCCTGCGTTAAAGAACGTAATATTGTAGCATAATTAAAAGTCTCTGCCAAAGGAATATATAATTTAATACTGGAACAGGAGGCACGTTTAGAAAGAGAAATTATCTTTGCCCGTCGAGAATTAAGGTCTCCGATTACCTGCCCCATATATTCCTCAGGCACAAGGATCTCCATCTCCATAATCGGTTCCAAAATTACTGGATTCGCCTTTTTAAGTCCTTCCTGAAAAGCAATTGCACCTGCCATCTGAAAAGAAAACTCTGAGGAATCTACCTCATGATATGAACCATCCAACAGCGTAACCTTTACATCAATTACCGGAAAACCTATCACCACTCCGTTTTTACTTGCCTCTAAAATTCCTTTTTTTATAGCGGGGATAAACTCTCGGGGTATGGCTCCACCTTTTATGCGGTCTTCAATCGTAATACCTTTTCCTGCTGTATCCTGAGGTTCCATCTCAATTACCACATGACCGTATTGTCCTTTTCCTCCTGTCTGTTGAATAAATTTACCGGTAGAGCTGACCTTCTTTTTAATCGTTTCTCTATAACTTACCTGAGGTTGACCTACTTTTGCTTCCACATTAAACTCTCTTAATAGTCGATCAATCATTATCTCCAAATGAAGCTGTCCCATCCCGCTGATAATTGTCTGACCCGTATCGGAATTATAACTTACACGAAAAGAAGGATCTTCCTCTTCCAATTTCTTCAAAGCCAAAGAAAGTTTTTCCTGGTCCTGTTTTGTTTTTGGTTCTATAGACTGAAAAAGCACCGGCTCAGGAAAATGCATACCTTCAATAAGTATAGGCTCATTCTCATCACAAAGCGTATCTCCAGTTTGGGTCTCTTTTAATCCTACCGCTGCGGCAATATCACCACTTTCTATACTTTCAATACTCTCTTGATGATTAGCATGCATCCTCAATAATTTGTTTACTTTTTCTTTTATCCTTTTGGTGGCATTATAAACAGTCTGACCTACTGATAAAGAACCCGAATAGACTCTCAAATAATGGATCTTTCCTACATAGGGATCAGAGGCGATCTTAAAACATAAAGCACAGAAAGGTGCATCAATATGTGTTTGCCTTTCTTCATACTCCTGAGTATCAGGTTTAATTCCTTTTATCGGCGGTAAATCCAAAGGTGAAGGTAAAAACTCTACAATTGCATCTAATAAAGGCTGGATCCCCTTATTTCTTAAAGATGAACCACAGAGCACCGGAACAAAATGATTCTTTATCACCAGCCTGCGGATAACCTGTTTTATCTGTTGTGGCTGAATCTGAGAAGAGTGTAAAAATATATTTAAAAACTCATCATCTGTCTCGGCAAGTTTCTCTAATAAAAGTTTACGATATTTATTTAACTGCTCTTTAAACTCTAAAGGCACATCTTTTATTTGCAACTCCTTACCCAAATCATCCTTATAGGTAATAAGTTTTTCCTCAATTAAATCAATTACCCCTTTAAATTCGTTATTTTCAAAATAAGGGATTTGTATTGCCGCGGTATTGGCACCTAAATTCTTACGCATCATCTCTATGGTATTAAAAAAATCCGCCCCTTCTCTATCCATTTTATTTACATAGGCTATCCGGGCCACAGAATATCTATCCGCCTGACGCCATACAGTCTCTGATTGGGGTTCTACTCCCCCTACTCCACAAAAAACTACCACCGCACCATCTAAAACTTTTAAAGACCTTTCTACCTCCACTGTAAAATCCACATGACCAGGGGTATCAATAATATTTATCCGATGCTCTTTCCAAAAACAGGTAGTACAAGCAGCAGTAATCGTGATACCACGGGTCTTTTCTTGAATCATCCAATCCATCGTAGCGGTTCCCTCATCTACCTCACCCATCTTATAGGTTTTGCCTGTATAATAGAGGATCCTTTCCGTAGTAGTAGTTTTACCTGCATCGATATGAGCAATAAATCCAATGTTTCTTATTTTTTCTAAAGTTATCCTTTTCATTTTATTACCATCTAAAATGCACAAAGGCACGGTTGGCTTCCGCCATCTTATGGGTATCTTCTTTTTTCTTTACTGAAGAGCCTTCACCTTTATAGGCAGAAATAATCTCTTCCGCTAATCTCTCCTGCATAGGCTTTCCTTTTTTCTGTCGAGCAAAATCCCTTATCCAACGCAAGGCTAAAGATATTCCCCTTTCCGGCTTTACCTCCACCGGCACCTGATAGGTAGCCCCTCCAATTCGGCGCGGTTTTACCTCAAGTTGCGGGCGTACATTTTCTACCGCCTGAGTAAAAACTTTAAGTACATCAGGCTCATTGAGTCTCTCTTTTATAATATCGAATGCTCCGTAAACAATTTTAGAGGCAATAGTTTTTTTGCCTTTTAACATTATAATATTAATTAACTTGGCTACCAAAGTACTATTATACCTTAAATCTGGCAAAATTTTTCTTTTAGGTGCTCTTCTTCTTCTCATCTTTATTTAGGTTTTTTTGCTCCGTATTTGGAACGGGATTTTCTTCTTTGACTTACTCCCGCTGCATCCAAGGTACCCCTTATAATATGGTATCTTACTCCCGGTAAATCTTTTACTCTGCCTCCTCTTACCAAGACAATAGAATGCTCCTGCAAATTATGACCTTCTCCTGGAATGTATCCCCACACTTCTATCCCTGTGGTAAGCCTAACTCTAGCTACCTTACGCAAAGCAGAATTAGGTTTCTTAGGAGTCATCGTGCGCACTTGAATACAAACTCCTCGGCGTTGGGGACAACCCTTCAAAGCAGGAGACTTTGATTTTCTTTTCTGTTTTACCCTCGGATACCTAATTAACTGTGAAATCGTAGGCATTTTTTATTCCTCTGATTTTTCTTTATCATTATGTTTATTGTCAGAATTTGCCTGCTCCTCTATAATTTTAGTTATCTCTATTTCTCTGTGCTTACGAAAACCGGTTCCTGCAGGAATAAGATGTCCAACAATTACATTTTCTTTTAAACCGTATAAATCATCGCGCATGCCTCTACATGCAGCATCAGTTAATACCCGCGTAGTCTCTTGGAAACTGGCTGCAGAAATAAAACTATCCGTAGATAAAGAGGCTTTGGTAATTCCCAATAACATCGGAGTAGCGGAAGCAGGCTTTTTACCTTTTTTGATTATCCGGCTATTTTCCTTTTGAAAAGCCCACTTATCTACAATCTGACCAGGCAGAAAATCTGTATCACCTGGTTCTTCTATTTTTACCTTCCTAAGCATCTGTCGGATAATTAACTCAATATGTTTATCATTAATCTTTACACCCTGAAGCCTGTATACCTCCTGAATCTCATTTACTAAATATTCCTGTAAGACTTTATCTCCGCAGACCCTTAAGATATCCTGTAAAACCACCGGTCCATCTGTAAGTTGTTGACCTGCGGTAACGCGATCCCCTTTATAAACATTAGGATGTTTTCCGTGCGGAATAATATAATGTCTTTCCATGCCCGTAGGAGAACGCACGATAATCACCCGTTGGCCTTTTTTGGTCTCTCCAAATTCCACAAACCCATCAATTTCACTGATGATAGCTGCATCTTTAGGACGCCTGGCTTCAAACAGCTCCGCTACCCGAGGAAGACCTCCGGTAATATCTCTGGTTTTTACAATTAAACGAGGAATTTTAGCTAAAAGGTCTCCTGCATCTACAAACTGCCCATCTTTTACTAAAATATGGGCTCCTACAGAAATAGGATAAATCCCCAAAACCTCATTGGTTTTATTTAATATAATTATCTGAGGATGATAATCCTGTTTGTGCTCAATTACTACTCTTTCCGTAAGTCCGGTAACCGGATTATGCTCGTCCTTAATTGTAACCTCAGGGATAATATCTTCATATTTAACATATCCTTCTACTTCCGTTAGTATAGGAGAGGTATAAGGATCCCAATGTACAAATTCGTAACCTTTTTCTATCTCCTCTTGGTCTTTTACTTTCAAGAAAGCCCCCTGAACGATAGGATAGCGCTCAAGTTCTCTTCCTTTAGAATCATTTATAGTTATAAAGCCATTTTTATTTAAAACCACAAATTCATCCTTCTTAGGAACAACCCTTAAGTTATGGTATTTTATAATACCTTTATTTTTGGATTTTAAAGTAGACTGCTCCGCAACCCTTGAAGCAGTTCCTCCGATATGGAAGGTACGCATGGTAAGTTGGGTTCCCGGTTCTCCGATACTCTGAGCAGCAATAATCCCTACCGCTTCGCCAACTTCTACCATTTTACCAGTACCAAGATTCCTTCCATAACATTTTGCACATACCCCTTTAACCGTCTCACAGGTAAGAACACTGCGAATACGGATTTTTTCTATCCCTAATTTTTCAATCATCTCTGCTTTCTCTTCAGTAATCTCCTCTCCTGCCTTTACAATTACCTCATCGGTTACTACATCCACCACATTATCTAAAGCGACTCTTCCTACAATTCTATCCTTAAGACTTACTACTATCTCATCACCCTCAATTATGGCAGAAACCGTAATGCCATTTAAAGTTCCGCAATCTTCTTCCACCACTACCACATCCTGAGCAACATCAATTAAACGACGGGTTAAGTATCCCGCATCTGCAGTCTTTAAGGCGGTATCCGCTAAGCCTTTTCTTGCTCCATGGGTAGAAATAAAATACTCCAATACATTAAGTCCTTCTCGGAAATTGCTGGTAATAGGACTTTCGATAATCTCACCTGAGGGCTTTGCCATCAAACCCCGCATCCCAGCAAGTTGCCTTACCTGAAGCCTTGAACCTCTTGCTCCTGAATCTGCCATGATAAATATGGGATTAAAAGGATGCATGCTTTTAAATAAAAGGTCACTTACTTTATCCGTGGCTCTTGTCCAGATATCAATTATTTTATTATATCTTTCTCGCTCAGTAATTATACCCTGACGATACTGCTGTTCAACCTTAGAGACCTCTTTGTTTGCCTCTTCCAAAACAAGTTTTTTATCTTCGGGAATAGTTAAGTCATCCACCGCAATGGATATCCCGCCCAAAGTAGAATATTGAAAACCTAATTTTTTAAGTTCATCTAATAACTCAATAGTTTTATAATGTCCGTAACGTTTGTAATACTCATTTATAATTATTCCGATATTTGACTTGTTTATCTCTTTATTTACAAAGCCAAAATCAGGAGGGAAAATCGCATTAAAAATAACCCTTCCGGTGGTTGTAGAAATAATGGTTTTTTGAGAGATAATCTTCCGCTCCTCAATATCAAAGATTTTGTCTACCCTTAATTTTATTTTACTGTGCAAACATATTACATTATCATTATAAGCAATAATTACCTCATCAAGATTAGAAAATATTTTTTGAGTTTCATTAAGCTCAGGTTTTTCTTTGGTAAGATAGGCAAATCCCAAAATCATATCTTGGGTGTGAGAAACAATGGGAGAGCCGTTAGCAGGTGAAAATATATTATTTATGGAAAGCATAAGAATCCTCGCCTCCATCTGCGCCTCTAAAGATAGAGGAACATGGACCGCCATCTGGTCGCCATCAAAGTCAGCATTGAAAGCGGTACATACTAAAGGATGGATCTTTATTGCCTTGCCCTCAATCAAACGGGGATAAAATGCCTGGATACTTAAACGATGTAAAGTAGGTGCACGGTTAAGCAAAACAGGATAGTCCTTAATTACCTCCTCCAACATATCCCAAACTTCAATCTTTGCCCTCTCTACCATTCGACGCGCACCTTTAAGGGTATGCACAAAGCCTTTCTCTTTTAGTTTTTTAATGATAAATGGTTTAAATAACTCTAAAGCCATCTGCTTAGGAAGACCACATTCAGAAAGTTTAAGCTCCGGTCCTACTACGATCACGGAACGACCAGAATAATCCACACGTTTACCTAAAAGGTTTTGACGGAAACGTCCTTGCTTTCCCTTAAGCATATCCGCAAGTGATTTTAAAGGACGATTATTTGACCCCATTACAGGTCTGCCGTGTCTTCCGTTATCTAAAAGAGCATCCACCGCTTCCTGAAGCATCCTCTTTTCATTACGGATAATTATATCAGGAGCATTTAGTTCTATAAGTTTCTTTAACCGGTTATTGCGATTGATTACCCGGCGGTAAAGGTCATTCAGATCCGAAGAAGCAAACCTTCCTCCCTCCAGAGGTACCAATGGCCTTAAATCCGGAGGAATTACCGGCAAAACCTCTATAACCATCCATTCTGGACGATTTCCGGAATTCTTAAAATCTTCAATAATCTTTAATCTTTTTAAAATCCGACGGTTATTAATTGAGTCTTTGGTCTTTTCTAAATCCCTGCGCAGTTTTTTACAGAGTTCCTCTAAATCCAGTTGTTTAAGCAATTCTTTGATTGCCTCCGCACCGATACCCGCTTTAAAATTCTGACCATAATTTTCTTTTGCTTTCTGATAAGCCTCTTCATTAAGAAGCTGTTTATGTCTTAAAGGGGTCGAACCAGGATCAATCACCACAAACTCTTCGTAATAAATAATTTTTTCCAGATCCCTTAATCCTATATCCAAAAGAGCAGAAAGCCGGGAAGGAACTGTTTTAAAAAACCATATATGGGTAACTGGACAAACCAACTCAATATGACCCATGCGTTCCCTTCTCACCGAAGAAGAATCAACAGTCACCCCACAACGGTCACAGGTTACCCCTTTAAATTTTATCCCTTTATACTTTCCACAGTTGCATTCCCAGTCCCGCACTGGACCAAAAATCTTTTCGCAGAAAAGACCATCCTTCTCTGGTTTAAGGGTGCGATAATTTATCGTCTCTGCTTTTTTTACCTCACCCTTTGACCAGCTACGGATTACCTGCGGAGAGGCAATTTTAATACTTATACTATCAAACTGAATTACGTCTGACATATTTATTTATTAAATTTTTCTGTACGTACATCAAGGCACAAGCCTTGCAACTCCTTAACCAAAACATTAAACGATTCGGGAATACCCGATTGTAGTCTCTGTTCTCCTTTAACGATTGCCTCATAGATACGTGCTCTACCGGAAACATCATCACTTTTTACGGTAAGCATCTCCTGTAAAGTAAATGCTGCGCCATACGCCTCTAAAGCCCAAACTTCCATCTCACCTAATCTCTGACCACCAAACTGGGCTTTGCCTCCTAAAGGCTGCTGAGTAATCAAAGAATAGGGTCCGATAGAACGGGCATGGATCTTCTCTTCTACAAGATGGATAAGTTTCATCATATAAATATAACCCACGGTAATCTTCTGGTCAAACTCTTCTCCGGTATAACCATCTCTTAAAGTAAGTTTTCCATCTTCCGGAAGACCTGCTTTTTTAAGCATCTCCTTTATCTCGTATTCCCTTGCTCCATCAAATACAGGACTACAGATATAAAGCCCTAATGCCTTAGCTGCCCAACCTAAATGCGTCTCCAAGATCTGACCTACATTCATGCGCGAAGGAACACCCAAAGGATTCAAAACTATCTCTACCGGAGTACCATCAGGTAAAAATGGCATATCCTCTTCAGGAAGTATGCGAGCTACCACTCCTTTGTTTCCGTGTCTACCTGCAAGTTTGTCTCCTTCCATAAGTGGTCTTTTTGTAGCCACATAAACCACTACTCTCTTTAACACACCGGTAGGTAGCTCATCGCCCTTTTTCACCCTTTCTATTTCCTGTGCTTGCTCCTCTAAAAGTTCCTTTATGCGGTTATCAAACAAGGAAATTATATTTTTAGCTTCTTCATTATCACCAAAATTGAAATCTTTAACTTTTTTCTTATCTATACCCAAAATCTCAGAAAGTTTCATTATTTTTTCCTGCTCAATATATTCAATCTCCTGTTTATAATACTCTTTTATCTCTCTTATTTTTGCTAATTCTTTAGTTTTTTCTTCTTTAGATTTTCTGCCCTTTTCTCTTCTACTAAAAACCTCTACATTTACTACCACCCCTTCTACCCCTGGGGGAACTACTAAAGAAGTATCCCGCACATCAGAGGCTTTCTCTCCAAAAATCGCCCGCAAGAGTCTTTCCTCAGGAGAAAGTTCAGTCTCTGTTTTGGGTGTAACCTTGCCTACCAGGATATCTCCAGGAAAAACATGAGCGCCGATCCGCACAATACCGTTTTTATCCAAATTAGCCAAAGCTTCCTCTGAAACATTAGGAATATCGCGGGTAATCTCCTCTTTACCCAAGCGGGTTTCAATTGCTTCTACCTCGAATCTCTCTATATGTACAGAGGTAAAAACATCCTCTTTTACTACTTTCTCGCTGATAAGTATAGCATCCTCAAAGTTATATCCCCTCCAAGGCATAAAGGCAACCAAAAGGTTTCTTCCCAAAGCGAGCCTTCCATCTTTAGTAGCCATACCATCAGCAATAATCTGACCTTTTTCTACGTGCTGACCTGGTTTTACCAAAGGCCTTTGATTAAAACAGGTATCCGCATTAGTGCGCAAAAATTTCTTTAACTCGTATTTGGTTTTACCAATCGTTATAGAATTTGCGTCTACCTCGGTGACCTTGCCTGATTCTTTGGCAATAACCACTACCCCTGAATCACGGGCTACCTTTTCTTCTATCCCTGTTCCAATTAAAGGTGGTTCAGGGAATAAAAGAGGAACTGCCTGTCTTTGCATATTTGAACCCATCAACGCACGGTTAGCATCGTTATGCTCTAAAAAAGGAATTAAGGAAGCAGCTACTGATACTAACTGCTTAGGAGAAACATCCATATATTCCACATTTTTAGGTGAAACTTTGGGAAAATCTCCTTTATAACGACAGGAAACCTCTTTTTCTATAAAATAACCTTCTTCATCTAAGGGAACATTTGCCTGAGCAATTACTTTATTTTCTTCTACATCCGCAGTCAGATATTCAATTTTTCGGCTAACCCGACCATCCTCTACTTTACGATAAGGAGTCTCTAAGAAACCTAAAGAATTTACCCGTGCATATGTACTTAAAGAGGAAATCAATCCAATATTTGGTCCTTCGGGCGTCTCAATAGGGCAGATCCTTCCGTAATGCGAAGGATGAACATCACGTACCTCAAAACCTGCTCTCTCACGGGAAAGCCCTCCCGGACCTAAAGCACTTAATCTGCGTTTATGAGTCATTTCTGCCAAAGGATTTACCTGGTCCATAAATTGAGAAAGCTGACTGCGGGCAAAGAAATCTTTTACTTGATTAAAAAGTAACTTTGAATTGATAAGATGATGGATACTTATATGTTCCATCCCTGACAAAACCGAAAGTCTCTCCCATAAAGAACGCTCAATCCGATACAAACCGATCCTCACCTGATTCTGAACAAGTTCACCTACGGTCTTTACCCGCCGATTGCCCAAATGGTCTATATCATCGATCTTGCCTTGGCCTTCTTTTAATTTTATAAGATATTCCAATACTTTTATTACTGTTGAAGAATCAAGAATTCTTTTATCCAAAGAAACATCCATATTGAGTTTGCGATTGAGAATAAATCTTCCTGCGCGTTCCAAATCATAACGCTTGGGGTCAAAAAATAATCTAAAAAAGAGATTCTCTGCGGATTCTAAATTTAAAGGCTCAGTCGGGCGCATCTTACGGAAGAAATCTAAAAGTGCATCTTCTTTATTTTTGGTGTAATCTTTCTTTAAAGTATTAATAATTACCACCGGATACTCATTGCCAAAGGCAGAGAGTATATCTTTATCCTCAGAGAAACCCAGAATCCTCAGTATCTGTGTAGCGGGAAAAACGCGTTGCCTATCTATATAAGCAAAGATAACCTCGCTTACATCGTATTTAAATTCGAGCCAAGAACCCCGATAGGGAATTATTCTGGCAAAGTAGACCTTTCTTCCTGTAGGATGAGGTTCCTCTTCAAAAGAAACTCCTGGAGAACGCTGTAATTGACTCACCACTACCCGCTCATCACCATTGATAACAAAACTTCCTGTTTCCGTCATCAAGGGTATCTCGCCAAAATAAACCTCCTGCTCCTGGATCTCATTTAAGGTAATAATCCTTAATCTTACTTTTAAAGGACAAGCATAAGTCAAAGAACGTTTCTTACATTCGTAGACATCGTATTTTGGCTTGCCTAAAGAATAACCTAAAAACTCAATTCTTAGCTTTTTATCCGGAGATTCTATCGGGAAAACTTCTAAAAATACCTCCTGTAACCCTTGAGGTTTCCTTTCGGAAGGCAAAACATCCGGTTGAAGAAATTCCCGATAAGAATCAAGTTGCACCTGAAGAAAATGCCCCAGTTCATAAACCTCTTTTATTTTGCCAAAATTCATCAACTTAATCATTGCTTTTTTTAATTAAACTTTTAAAAATTTATTTTAATTCTACTGTCGCACCTACTGCCTCTAATTTTTTCTTTATCTCTTCCGCCTCTTCTTTGGAGACAGCTTCCTTAATGGGCTTAGGACAAGAATCAACCAAATCCTTTGCTTCTTTTAAACCCAGATTGGTAATCGCCCTTACCTCTTTAATTACTGCGATTTTATTAGCACCTGCAGAAGCCAAAATTACATTAAATGTGGTTTTCTCCTCCTGTGCTTGACCGCTAGCCTGTGCAGATGCTGAAGGAACCGCGCCCGCAGCAACCATCGGTATCGCCTGAGCACTTACCCCAAATTTCTCCTCCAAAGCCTTTACCAACTGTGAAAGCTCCAAAACATTCATCTGCTCAATTGATTTTACCAGTTCTTCGATCCTATTTTCTGTCATGTTTTCTCCTCCTTGTTTAAATTGTTATATTGATAATTGGTTAATTTTTGTTATTTTTACTCCCTAACTCCCTAACTACTACCTCCTTTTTTGTCCTTTATACTATTTAATACCCAGACTAACCTCCGGGGAACTTCCTTTAAAGTCAAAACCAAATGAGATATAGGTGCCTTTAGTAAATGGGTTAACTGTCCATAAAGAATATCCTTTGAAGGAAGCAAAGCTAACTGCTTAACCTCTTCTGAAGACAAAATTCTATCCTTTAGGATACCTCCTTTTATTTTTAAACCTTCATTCTCTTTGGCAAAATTAAAGATAACCTTAGCCACAGCCACAGGATCACCTTTTGCCCAAATAATCCCACAAGGTCCTTCTAACATAGGAATAACAACTTCTAATCCTTCTGTTTTAAAAATCCTACTTAAGATACTATTCTTTGCCACCATAAAACGCGCAGAAGAGGCCTTTAAAATACTTCTAAAATTACTTAACTGGGGTGCACTTATCTGAGAATACCTGACAATAAATGCACACTCAGAGCCCTCGAGGTTCTTTTTGATATAATTTATAGAAAAATTCTTAATTAATCTACCGATGTTCTCCATAATTAAAATTGTAAAGGTATACCCGGGCTCATCGTAGAAGAAATATAAATGCTTTTTATAAATTTACCTTTTACCGAAGGTGGCTTTGCCTCATTTACCGCTTCAATCACTTTAGAGGCGTTCTCCAATATCTTTTTATCCTCAAAGGATAATTTAGCCACAGACACATGAATTCCGCCCTGCTTATCATTCTTAAATTCAATTTTTCCTTTGCGCAATTCTTCAATCGCTTTCTTTATATCCTGAGTAACCGTTCCTGTTTTTGGACTGGGCATTAGTCCCCGTGGACCAAGGATCTTGCCCAAACGGGAAATCTCCCGCATCATCTCAGGAGTCGCTACTACACAGTCAAAATCTAAAAATCCATTGGCTACTTTATTTACTAAATCTTCTGCACCCACAATATCCGCTCCTGCCTGACGTGCCTCATTCTCTGCTTCGCCTTTGCAGAATGCCAGTATCCTTATTTTTTTACCTGTTCCGTGAGGTAAAATCACTGTTCCCCTTACCTGTTGTTCGGTTTTCTTGGGGTCGATATTTAAATAAAAGTGCAAATCTACAGAAGGATCAAATTTAGGAGCAGGCATTTTTTTAAGAATACCAATTGCCTCGGATAATGAATAACTTTTCCCTTTTTCTAAATACTTTAATGTCTCTTTATATCTTTTACTGCGTCTTTTCATCTTATCTATTCTATCTGAATACCCATGCTCCGCGCAGTTCCTTCTACAATACGGATCGCCTTATTTATATCCTGGGTATTTAAGTCTTTCAATTTCTGGCGCGCAATCTCCTCTACCTGTTTTTTAGTTATCTTACCAATAATCTCTTTTCCTGCAGTTCCCGATGCTTTTGCCAAATTAGCCATCCGTTTAATCAATATAGAAGTAGGAGGACTTTTAATAATAAATGTAAAACTCTTGTCTTCAAAAACACTGATAATTACCGGAAGAATTAAACCTTCTTTATTTTTAGTCTGCTCATTAAACTGTTTGCAAAATTGCATAATATTTACTCCGTGTTGACCTAAAGCAGGTCCCACCGGAGGAGCAGGATTAGCCTGACCTGCAGGAATATGTAATTTTATCTGAGCAACTATCTTTTTGGGCATTTTTATTTTATACCTTTTCTACTTGCCAGAATTCTAATTCTATGGGCGTAGCCCTACCAAATATAGATACACTTACCTTTAATTTTCCTTTCTCCGGATGAACTTCCTCTACGGTTCCACTAAAGTTCATAAACGGACCATCAGAAATTCTTACCTGTTCTCCTTTCTCAAATACTACTTTAGGCGATGGCTTTGCTTTGGTCTCATCCACCCTTTTAAATATCCTGGCCACTTCCTCATCTGCCAAAGGAGTAGGGTTCCTACCCAAACCAATAAAACCGGTTACGCCAGGAGTACGCCTTATAGCTAAATATGTCGTCTCATTTAATTCCATCTCTACCAATATATAACCGGGGAAAAATTTTCTCTCAGAAACTTTACGTTTACCTGAACGAACTTCAGAAACCTGTTCCGTAGGAATAAAGATTTGACCAACATAATCCTTAAGCCCTTTCTGATTAACCGTATTTTCTAAGGCAGCCTTTACTCTCTGTTCTGAACCGGTCTGGACATGTACTACATACCACTTTTTCATCTCAATACCATGCTTAATATTTTAGATAAAATAAGATCAACCCCTCCGATAAATAACGCTAATATAGAGGTAATCACAATCACTACCCAAGTCGCCTCCATTAATTCCTGACGATTTGACCAAGAAACTTTAGATAACTCTATTTTTACCTCTTTTAAGAAATTAATTGTCTTGTTAAATACTTGCATATTTTATCTTTCTTACCCCAGGGGTGGAGGGAATCGAACCCCCAGTCCTGGTTTTGGAGACCAGTGGTTTGCCATTAACCCACACCCCTAAAGATAGTTCATAGTTCATAGTTCATAGTTCATAGTAAACATTTCTATTTAATTTCTTTATGTAATGTATGCTTTCGACAAGCCCGACAATATTTATTCAACTCTAATCTCTCCGGATGTTTCTTTTTATTTTTCGTAGTAGTGTAATTTCTATTATTACAAACTGTACATTCTAAGGTAATAATCTCACGCATCTTATTTTACTGTTACAAAATTAGTCCCGCCTCTTAAGCTGGAGACGGGAATTGAACCCGTGACCCCGTCCTTACCAAGGACGTGCTCTACCGACTGAGCTACTCCAGCAGACAAAAAATTAAAAAATAAAAATACATCCCTCTTTTGGATTTTTAGATCCATTTTTGAAAAAAATTAACTTTTTTCGATTATTTAAGCTTAGATAGAATTATAAATATATAATAAAATTTTAATTTTGTCAAGTATTTTATTTTAAAAAAATTATGATTTAATATTTTACTAAATTTATAAAATCGCGCAGACTTAACTTTTCAGGTCGGATATCCGATGGAATATGGAAATCCTTGAGAAACTTATTTATCTTCAGTAAAGGCACTAACCCCTTTAGACTGTTCCTCAGCGTTTTTCTTCTTTGGTTAAAAGCAGTACGGATTAACTTAAAAAGTTTTTTTTCTTCATCCTTAGTTAAAGAGTACTTTTCTTTAAAACTTAATCTTAAAAAGCAAGAATCCACTTCAGGCGTAGGATAAAAAGATTGTTTTTTTATAAAGAAAAGGATCTCTGGATCGGTATAGTACTGTACGTAACAACTGAATGCGCCATAGGATTTTGAGCCGGCATCTGAAACAACCCGCAGGGCGAATTCCTTTTGGACGGTAAGAAACGCATCTTTTATTTTATCCCTATATTTTATCAAATGAAGAATGATAGGAGTGGTTATATAATAAGGAATGTTGCCCATCACCTTTATTTTATCATCAGTAATTTTATCAAAGTACCTTTTTATGTTAAAATCAAGGATATTTTTTTTAATTATAACTACATTTTTATGCTCTTTAAATTTTTCTTTTAATTTCTCATAAAGTAATTCATCTATCTCTAAGGCAAATACCTTACAGCCTACCTTGGCAATTAACTCGGTAAGCTCACCTTTTCCTGCTCCAATTTCCAAAACATACTCCTCAGGACTTAAACCAGAAGCAACGATTAGTTTTCTCTGAATATTTTTGTCTATTAAAAAAACCTGTCCTAAAAATTTTTTGGGTTTAGGTTCTCTCACAGACAGCCGAAGTCCTTCTTTGATTCAAAGTACAAAGACATGCTATACGGATTGCCTCTAATAATGGTAAACAGGATGCCTTTTCTTTGCCGGCAATATCTAAAGCTGTGCCATGTAAAGGAGAGGTTCTTACAAAAGGAAGTCCTAAAGTGATATTTACACCGTGCCAGAAGTCTAACAATTTTAAAGGGATTAATGCCTGGTCATGATACATAGCAATAACCGCATCAAACATTTTCTCTTTTGCTTTAAAAAATAAAGCATCGCAAGGTAAGGGTCCAAAGATTTTAATTCCTTTAATCTTATCTTTTGCCTCTTTTATAGCGGGTATAATTACTTCTTTCTCTTCATTTCCAAAAATTCCTCCCTCCGAAGCATGAGGATTTAAAGCAGAGACCGCCAACTTAGGATTTTTTATATTAAACCAACTTTTTAGACCTTCATAAGTTAAAATTATAGTTTTGGCGATCTCATCTTTACTTAATCTCTGTGAAATCTCTTTTATCGCTAAATGACGCGTTACCAAACTTACCTTTATATACCTATTCATTAACATCATCACTACATCTTTAACTTTAAATTCATCTTTTAGATACTCGGTATGACCCGGCCAACAAAATCCTGCCTTAATTACTGATTCTTTAGTGATGGGTAAAGTAACCAGACAATCTATCTCTTTATTTTTAATAAGTTCTACTGCTTTTTTAAGGTATTCTATGGATGCCTTTCCGTAATCGGGATCTATTTCCCCGAAAGAAAATTTTCTGACATCCACATTATGTAAATCTATAATTTCAAAACCTCTTTTGGGAAATTTAAATTTCTCTAAAATCCTTTTATCGGCAATAATTATAAATTCTACATCCTTTGGTTTTTTTATACATTTTAAGGCATCACATAAAACTTGTGGGCCAATACCTGCAGGATCCCCCAAGGTAATACCCAGTCTAATCTTTTTTGATTTGGATATACGATTTTTTGCGTAATTCATCTAACCAACGTTTTAACTCTTCATCCATCTTTTTCTCAAACAAAAGGTTATATATCTTATCTTTTACTTCAGAAAACGGCATCTGATAAGAAGAAATGATCTTCTTAACAAAAAATATATAATACTTATCCTCCATTTTAAAAACCTCAGAAGGTTTATCCTCATCAAGTTTAAATACAATCTCATCAAATTCCTTCTTCAACTGCCCTTTCTCTACTTTACCAAGCTGTTTTACATTTAAAGAGTTACTCTTAAGCAATTCATCGAATTTTTCTTTTTTTAATTCCTCTCTTAAATTCTGCGCATCCAACTCATTATCAAATATAAAAACAAATACCTCTCTTTTTTCAGGTTCTATAAACTCATCTTTGTGTTGTTCATAAAAAAGGTTTACCTCTTGGGGATGGATAACGATCTTGCTCTTTACATTTTTTTCAATTGCTTGATATATAAGCATCTGCTCTTCGAGCCTTTTTTCTATGTCTGCTAAGGTTAGTCCTTGTGCATTTAATGCCTCTTGAAAATCCTTATCCGTAGGGTACCTTTTCTTTATCTCTTTTAACCTACCAGATAATAGATTCTTATCTATATTTATCTTTAGTCTTTTTGCCTCTTGTAAAATTAGCCTATCCTCAATTAATTTTTGTAACAATTCAGGTTTCATCCTTTCCAATTCTTCATCGATTTGGCTATAGTTCTTATCCTCTGAATATTGAAGACGCATAAAATTAAGAAAGTCTTTTAGGTCCTTGGAGGTAATCACTTCATCATTTATTACCGCCAGGATATACTCCTCTGCAATTAAGGAATTATTAAGCGATATTAGGTTAATAAAGATAAATAAAAAAAATAAATAGATTTTAAATTTAACCATAGGCGATCTTTTTTAGATTAGCCAAGGCCTCTCTTAATAGCCGACAGTATAAATCAAAACCCACTGCTTCTACAAAACCGTGTTGCTGGTAACCCAAAAGGTTTCCTGCTCCCCGCATCTGTAAATCCTGCATAGCAATCTTAAAGCCTGAGCCCAATTCTACAAAACTCTGAAGTATCTGAAGTCTCCTTTTGGCTTCGGAAGAAATCTCTCCTTTAGGAACTAAAAAATAGGCATAGGCTTTCTTATCAAATCTACCAACTCGTCCACGCAGTTGATGTAAATCAGAAAGTCCAAAACAAGAAGCATTATTCACAATTAAGGTATTAGCATTAGGAATGTCAATCCCTGATTCAATGATATTTGTACAGATAAGTACATCGATTTTCCCTTTTAAAAAATCAAGCATTATTCTCTCCAAAAGTAATGCCGGCATACGCCCATGCGCCATCTCTATATTTATACCTTCGGGTAAAATTTTTCTAATTTTTTCCTTTAGTTTATGGATATCCATTATGCGATTATGAACAAAATAAACTTGCCCTTTGCGCGCGTATTCCCTCATTATTGCCTGACGAATGATATCCTCATCATATTCTACCACATAAGTATCAATAGGCAAGCGATTAGGCGGAGGGGTTTGAATCACGGAAATATCCTTTATTCCCATAAGACTCATATAAAGGGTACGCGGAATAGGGGTAGCGGTAAGAGTAATGACATCAATATTTACCTTTAACATCTTAAGTCTTTCCTTTGCCTTTACTCCAAATCTCTGTTCTTCATCAATAATAAGTAGACCTAAATCTTTAAATTTAACATCCTCTTTAAGTAAACGATGAGTACCAATAATGATATCAATTCTTCCTTCCTTTAAATCATCAAGGATCTTTTCCTGCTCCTTTTTCGTTTTAAAACGGGAAAGCATCTCCACGCGAATAGGAAAATCCTTTATACGTTTAATAAAATTCTGGTAATGCTGTTGGGCTAAAATTGTGGTAGGCACAAGAAACGCTACCTGTTTAAAATCCTGTACCGCCTTAAAAGCAGCACGCATTGCCACCTCAGTTTTTCCATAACCCACATCTCCACAGATAAGTCTATCCATCGGGATATCACTTTCCATATCCTTTCTTACTTCATCCCAAGCCTTCATCTGGTCAGGAGTCTCTTTATAGGGAAAAGTCTTTTCAAATTCCTTTTGCCATTCGCTATCCAAGGAAAATTTAAAACCCTTAGTAGACATCCTTTTTGCCTGAAGCATCAAAAGTTCCCAAGCGAAACGGTTTATCCCTTTTTTTACCCTTTCTTTTATGGCTAACCATTCTTTGGTTCCTAAACGGGAAAGTTTTTTGGGTTTAACCCTTCCAAAACAAACATATTTTTGCACCAGATGTATATCCTCTGTAGGTACATAGAGTTTTTCTTGTCTATCGTATTCAATTACCAGATGGTCTTTATAGAGATTACCAATTTTTATTTTATCTATACCCAAAAATCTTCCTATCCCATGATTTATATGCACCACATAATCACCCAATTCTAAATCTAAAAGATTATCTAAAGGTAACTCTTGATGATAATGAATAAATCTTGTCGGTTGGATTTTGCTTACCGGAAGGATGATCAGCATACTGTGTTCAAATAATGGTTTTCCAGTAATATTGTCAAAACTTTTAATTGAACTAATCACATTATTATCAAATTCAATCCTTACCGGATATTCAAAGGTTAAAGGATATACATCCACCACACCTCCGCGCTGTGCAAACTCTCCTTCCTGATAAACTTTATCTTCTCTTTTATAACCAAAATCTACTAAAAAAGATAAAAGCGTTGACAACTCAATCTCTTTTAATTTGTATAACTTTAAAGACCTAAACATTATTTAAATTTAAACTTTTTTACGAGTTAATAGTATAACTAATGGGGATGCAATAAAAATAGTAGAATACACACCAGAAATAAATCCTACCAAAAGGATGAAAGCGAAATTATTTAAAACTTCGCCTCCCCAAATAAGAAGGGCAATCACTACCAGAAGAGTAACTAAGGTGGTAAGTAAGGTACGGGAAAGTGTCTGATTTACACTTAAATTTATAAGTTGAGCAAGACTGTATTTTCTAAAAAGAGAGGTATTTTCTCTTACGCGATCATAGATTACAATCGTGTCATTTATAGAATATCCCGCAATAGTAAGTAAGGCAGTGATAGTAAGTAAGTCTATGGGTCTGGAAGTCAAAACACCAAAGCCCAAAGCCACTAAAACATCATGGAACAAAGCAATTACCCCTGCTAGAGCAAAATTAAAGTGTTTAAAACGGAAGGCAATATATACAAGGATTCCTAACATAGACCAGATTAAGGCATTGATTGCCTTCATCTTAAGATGTTTTCCTGCTACGGGACCAACATTCTCTATTCTAAGAATCTCTATATTATTTTGGGGGAATTTTTCTTTAAAATATGAAAGTAAATCCTTTTGACCAAAAGGCATTTTAATTAAAACTATATGGGGGTCTTCCTTAAATTGCTGGATAACTATATCCTGAAGGCCTATATTTTTTAACACAGTCCTAATTTCATCTATACTTACAACTTCAGAAAATCTATATTCCTGAATCTGTCCACCGGTAAAATCAATCCCATAAGCTTGTTTTCCTTTAGAAAAATAGGAAAACATTCCTATCAAGATCACAATTATGGAAAGACTAAAAAATATATTGCGCTTACCAATAAAATCAATTTTTGTCTCTTTAATAATCTGTAACATAGGCAAATTTTTTATCAAATTAAGGTTAATTAAGATTTCCAAAATTGTGCGGGTTACAAATATAGCGGTAAATAAACTGGCAATCAAACCAATAATTAATGTAACTGCAAAACCCCTTATAGGACCCGTACCAAACTGAAAAAGGAAAAAAGCAGCAATGAGTGTAGTAAGATTTGAATCAAAGATAGCACTAAATGCCTTATCATAACCTTTGGCAACCGCTGTCCTTAAATTATTAGTATTTCTTAATTCCTCACGGATGCGCTCATTAATAAGTACATTAGCATCTACCGCCATTCCTAAAGAAAGGATAATTCCTGCAATACCCGGCAAAGTAAGGGTTGCCGAAACTCCGGGAAAAAGAAAAGGTAAAATCCCCAAACTTCCCAAAATAATTAAAAGATTCAACAAAAGGGCAATTACCGCAATTATTCCGGAAAGAAAATAATAAGCAATCATAAACAAAAAAACCAAAGCAATTCCGATAAAACTTGCTAAAAGTCCTTTTCTTATAGAATCCGTGCCTAAAAGAGGGCCGACGGTTCTTTCTTCTTCTATATACATAGGAGCAGGTAAAGCTCCTACCCTTAAAACTAAAGCTAAATCCGCTGCTTTCTCGGGAGTAAATCTTCCGGTAATTACTGCTTCTCCTGATGGGATAGGTTCTTTTATTAAAGGAGCGGATTGTAATTTTCCATCCAGAAGTATAGCCAGTTGTTTTCCCACATTCTCCTGGGTTATCTGAGCAAATTTTTTGGCTCCTTCAGGATTAAACTCCAAGGCTACTACTGGCTCTCCAAAACTGCTTTGATCAAACCTTACAAAGGCATTTTTTATTGCTTCGCCAGTAAGCACAGGTTCTTTATAAAGTAAAACTTTTTCCTGCGTTTCCTCTAAGGTTTTAAGTTCAAGACCATCGGGG
>Ga0207433_10000998_pt1 | contig 63263 bp, 56 predicted proteins | sample YelNatPaOPGAMG01_FD_187559 | JGI IMG/M metagenome (GOLD analysis project Ga0207433, IMG submission 187559) | Hot spring thermophilic microbial communities from Obsidian Pool, Yellowstone National Park, USA - OP-RAMG-01 (SPAdes) (version 3) | ecosystem: Environmental > Aquatic > Thermal springs...
ATTTTCGATTTCCATGTAATCATTGGATGGGTCTGTTGTCTCTGGATTGATATCATATATTGCTATGTCAGCATCTGCGCCAGGAGCTAAGTGTCCTTTAGTATCACTTAATCCAAGGGCCTTTGCGGGTGTGGATCTTGAGATCTGGGCTATCTCATAGAATGTGTATTCTCTGTCAATGGTGGCTATACTGCTTCTTCTCTGGGCCCAGCTGTGTAATTTTTCTTCTATATATTCCATTCTGTATTTGTTACTCATTAACCAGGCCATGATCCTTGGGTATCTGGTGAATGGACCTGCATTTGGGTGGTCTGTTGTAAGACAGACTTTGTTAGCATCTTCAATTAATAGGAATAATTCTAGGCCTATTCCCCATTGGACTGATGGGACTGGTGCTCTTGGCACGTATAAGAATGGGACTACTCCTGCTCCGGTTTCAAGTTCAACATCGCAGTTGGCCCATTTGAGGCCGTTTAGTGAATGTAAATCGTATTCCATTGGACCGTCTGCTGTCATTGTTGTTGTCTCGTCTAATGTCACTTGTCCAACGTCTATGATTAGGTGGTCGTTTTTGTTAACGTAATCTGCGATCGCTGGGGCTTCTGATTCGAAGTCTCTCCATGTTGTCCCGCCGTAACTGTGGAATTGTACGTGGGTGGCGTATAGGATTGTGTCTCTGCTTCCTACTGCTGGGTTGGGTTTTATGCCCTTGGGGACGTCGAATGATGCGAGTGTTGTCTCATAGTTACCCGGATGTCCGAGGTCGTTACAGTGTAGGTGTATTGAGTGTGGCAGTCTTAGTTTTTCGTTAACTTCCGCGAGTCCTTTTATGATTTCTGCGGGGGTGATGTCGAAGTATGGTGCGGGTTCGTGTATACCATGGACGTTTCCACCCCATCCCCAGGCTTCTGTACCTGCGGGGTTGACGAGTTTTATGGTGTAGCCCTTTGTGACTTTTAGGAGCCATGAAGCATATGCTGCGCATTTGTCAATATCTCCTTCTTTGAGGTATTCCATTACGAACCAGTTGTTACCAAATAGTGGGTAGGCTGCATGGTCTATTAGGGGAGTGTCATAGAATTCTTCGTGCGTGTGTCTTGCAAGTAATGGTGGCATTGCTGCTTCCATTGCGGTTGTGTAACCCATTTTCGCATAGTTGTAGCCTGTCATGAATGTTGATGGGACTGAGAATCCGCTCCCTGCTCTGCCACCTTTAAATTTGGCCGCGGCTTTTTTGCTGTCTTCTGGCCTGTAGGTTCTTCCTATATTTACTTTTGCTCCTGCTATGTGTGCGTGTGGATCCACGCCACCTGGCATTACTATTTTATCAGAGGCGTCGATAACCTTTGCATCGTCGCTGACGCTTTCAACGATTTTACCGTCTTTGACGCATATGTCCATCTTTTCTCCGTCAATGTCGTTTTGGGGGCAGTAAACAAATCCATTTTTTATTATAAGCTCCATTTTAATCCTCCCTTAAATTTGACCAAATTTGCCATAGGCTTTTTTCATTAATGTTGGCATGTCGAGTACATTTTCACTTGTTGGTATGATTTCTACTGGGATGTTTTTGAAGCTTGGTGTTGCTGTTGAGTCTGTGCTTGGTCTTACAATGCAGTTGGCCCATGGACCCATTGGAATGAATATCATGTTTTCTGGTAGAGCTTCTTTTGTCTCCACGACTTTTACTACTACTTCTCCGTATTCTGATATGACTTTTACGTTGTCTCCTTCTCTTACTCCGAGCGCTCTCATCATCTCGGGGTTCATGTAGACTATTGCAGCGGCATCCACGTATAATTTAAGGTCTTTCCCGGCTTCTATGGCTTGTCCTTGCCATATTGTCCTACCAGTATTTAGTATTGCTTTCATTCTGATTCCTCCAGTCTTATCGCGTCTACAGGACAACTTTCAACGCATGTTCCACATTTTCCGCAGAGATCTGAATTTTTTATGTTGATGGCACCATCTTCTACTACCATTATGACTTCTACTTCGTCTGTGGGTCCTTTACCTCCTGCGATTTCAGAGCTTCTTAGGGCATTTACTGGACATGCTACTACACAGTTTCCACATCCGTGACAGAGATCTGGATATGCTTTTAATTCGATCGCCATTTTTGATAAACCCCCATTATTTTGTTAAGGATTCGAATGCATTTTGCCATGCCTTTGATTTTGTTGGTGTGTAGTTGATGCTTTTCCTTTTAACTGTTATTGCATCTACTGGACAGGATCTTTCGCATGCACCACAGTATATGCAGAATGTTTCATCCTTGTGGAGTTTTTCGGGTTTGTCTCCGACTTTTTCTGGTTTGGGGAATGAGAGTACGTTACATGGGCATACCATAACGCATGTTTCGCATCCTTGGCATTTTTCTTCGTCGAGTATTAGTTCGCCTTCGAATGGTTTTGTGACTTTGGCCGCGTCTACTGGGCAGATTTCTTGGCACCATCCGCAGTTGACGCATAGTTCTGGGTCTATGTATGATGTTCCTGTTATTTCTGGTTCTAGTTCGATTTCGTATTCTCCATATGGGCAGATTCTGCATACTTGCATTATTGCGTCGACTGGGCATACTCTCTTGCAGATTCCGCAGTGGACGCATTTGTCTTCGTCTACGTTGATGTCGCTGGCTATGACTGGGTTTATTGATGTTGGTTCTTCATGGGTTATTTCGATGGCGTCTGCTGGGCACATTTCTTCACATATTCCGCAGTAGATGCATGTGTCTTTGTCTATTTCTATTTCTCCTGTTACAAGGTCTTTTCTTTTGGGTAGTTCTCTTGTTATGGTTATGGCGTCTTGTGGGCATGCTGTTTCACAAGCTTTACAGTTTATACATTCGTTTTCGTCGATTTCGGCCGATTTTATTAGTTGTGGGTATCCTGGGATTTCTTTTATGGATGTGCCGTCTATTTGGAGGTCTAGTGCTTGGAATGGGCATATTGAACTGCACATTCCACATAGTACACATTTTCCTTCGTCTATTGTTATTTTGCTGGTTTCTTGTTCTGTTCTGATCATGGCACCTGTGGGGTTGGTTTCGATGGCTTCTACTGGGCAGATTTCTTCGCACAAGCCGCAGGCTGCGCAGAGACCGTTGTTGAATAACAATTTTCGGGTTTCTTCGCCGGCTCTTTCGACTGTGATGTTCCCCCCTTCTTCTATTACTTCTGTAGTCTCCATCAATATTCTACCTCCTCAATTTCTATGGAATTTGTTGGACACATTTCAACACATATGAGGCAACCACAACACCATTTTGAGTCGATTTTTGCTTTTAGTTCGTCTAGTTTTATGGCTTTCATAAGGCAGCTGTCTATGCAGATGCCGCATCCGATGCATGAATTTTTCACTGAGGCCTTGAATTTTCTTTTTTGGCAACTTTTAACTATTGTTTTTGTTTTGTCTATGTCTTGTATGAGGGCGTATGTTAGGAGTAGGAAGTCTCTTGGGCATAATTCTGTTATTACCTTTGCAATTTCTATCGATCTCATTGAAAGGTTTCTACCATTTAGGTAGTGGGAGACGGTGGATCTGTTGATGCCTAGTCTCTTGGCTACCTCTTTTTGTGTGTGTCCCTGTTTTGTTAGGTTTACTGCTGCAAGGTACTTTAGTCCGGAAACTATATGCTTTGGCATCGGGTCACCATGTGTGCTAATCACACTTTAATGCTTATTTTATTTAAAATATTTCTACCAAGAAAAAATAGAAAAGTATATATATTATTGTGTGCTATCTACACATCCTGTTGTGGGGTTAAATCGACACAAGAAACCTTCAAAGCAGGCATACCAGACATATGATCTCTCTTAGAACTTGTAAGACGATTAGCAGGAGTAAAATGGAAACTCATAAATGTAACACCTTCCATTAAAGCTTCATTAAATCTTACCCTAACCCTAACAGACCCTCGCCTAGATTTAACCAACACAAAATCACCCTCACGAATTCCCAACTTTTCACCATCCATAGGATTCATCTGGAGAAACTTCCAATCCTCAAACTCTTCAAGACCCCTAATTTTACTTGTCATAGTCCTCGTATGATACTGGTATAAGCTTCTGCCTGTGATAAGCATAAAAGGATAATCTTCATCAGGAATCTCAACTAACTGGAATGATGGTACTATAAACTTCGCCCTACCATCTTCCCTCGTGAAACCATCCTTATAAAAATAGGCGGTCCCAGGATCTTCTATACTTTCACATGGCCATTGTATTCCCCCATTTTCTAGCCTTTCATATGACATGCCACTATAAGATGGTACAAGTTCTCTTATCTCCTCAAATATCTCCCTGGGATTTTCAAATTCGAAACCTGAGGCCCCCATTTTCTCCGCTATCTTGCATATGATCCACCAGTCTGGTTTGGCATGTCCTGGTGGTTTAACAGCAGATCTTATTAATTGGACTCTCCGTTCAGTATTTGTGAACGTGCCGTCTTTTTCTGCGAATGAACAAGCAGGTAGAATGACATCTGCAAATTTTGAGGTTTCAGTTGGGAATATATCCTGGACGATCAAAAATTCGAGGTTTCTAAGGGCTTCTTCCACACTTTTCATGTTTGGTTCGCTTAAAATCGGATTTTCGCCCATGATATACAATGCTTTTACTTTACCTTTAAGTATATTTTCGAATATTTCAGGTAACATCAGCCCCTTTTCTTTGGGTAGTTCACACTCCCATTTTGTTTCAAATTTTTCCCTTGCATCTTCAATCGACTGGTATCCTGGGTATAAATCGGGTAAGGCGCCCATATCTGAGGATCCTTGGACATTATTCTGCCCTCTTAATGGATTAACACCTGTATGGGCTCTGCCAAGGTTGCCTGTTAGAAGTGCGAGGTTGCTAAGTGCAAAGACATTATCGGTCCCATTGACATGTTGTGTTATACCCATGGCATAGATTATCGATGAGTTGGGAGAAGAAGCATAGATTATAGCAGCCTTCCTAATATCTTCTTGGGGCACGCTTGTTATAGATTCTATCTCATCTAATCTAAGATCATGGAGATATTCTATGAAAGATTCGAAACCTTCAGTTTTTTCTTTTATGAAATCATGGTCTATGAGATCCTCTTCTAATATGATCTTGCACATTCCCAGGATTAAAGGCACGTCAGTTCCTGGCTTATTCCTAAGGTAAACATCAGCATGTCTTACAAGATCTATCCTCGCGGGATTGGCCACTATAAGCTTTGAACCATTTTTCACGGCTTCTATAACCTTATATGCGATTACAGGGTGTGTTTCTGTGGTGTTGGTTCCTATTGCGAGGATGCAATCAGCATTTTTAAGTTCGTTGATTGAATTGGTCATGGCGCCGCTTCCAAGGGTTTTACTGAGCGCTACAAGGGATGGGGCGTGACAGAGCCTTGCACAATGGTCGATATTATTGGAGTTCATCACAACTCTCGTGAATTTTTGTAGCAGATAATTTTCCTCATTAGTACATTTCGCAGAGGCTATAGCCGCGAATTCATCCCCATCATACTCTGAAAGTTTATCTGCTATGAAAGAAATGGCCTCATCCCACTCAACCTCCTTAAAACCATCATTTTCTTTTATAAGGGGTTTTTCTAGTCTTTCTCTGCTGTTCACGAAGTTTAAGGCGAACCTGCCCTTAACACAAAGTCTTCCATTGTTAACAGGATTCTTGGGGTCTCCTCTTGCGCTGACTATCTTATTACCCCTGATTCCAAGATAAATCCCACAACCCACACCACAATATGGACATATGCTTTTAACTTCCCTCGATGGCTTCTCTGACCTGCTTATAAGGGCGCCGACAGGACATGTTTCAACACATTCACCACAAGATACGCAGATGGAATCCATTAAGGGTTTGTCCATAAATGTGCCTATCTTCCTTTTAGCACCTCTAAATATGAAATCTACCGCATTAACACCTATGATATCGCAAGATTGGACGCATAAGCCACAGAGCACACACTTACCATTATCCTTTATAAAGAATGGGTTAGAATCGTCAATTGAATCATCAATTTTAACTTCCCTCAACCTTGTCAGATCCTCATCATCAATGCCAAGATAAGAAGCTACCTCCTGTAATTTACATTCTCCAGATCTGGGGCATCTAAGACAATCCTCCACATGTTCACTTATCAACAAAGAAGCTATAACCCTCCTGATCCTATTAAGCTTCTGGGAATCAGATATTACCCTCATACCATCTTCTACTAGAGTTTCGCATGCGGTTACAAGCCTACCATCTGTTTCAACGAGACACAACCTACAAGCGCCAAAGGCATCCAAACCTGGCCTGAAACAGAGATGTGGAATGTACACGCCGTTTTCGAGGGCGGCCTCCAATATACTTTTACCCTCATCAACTTCAATCCTTTGACCATCTAAGATAAGCTGTACTTTCCCCTTCATGGACATCCTTAAAAAAATATTTTTTTTATGGAGAAGATTTATCATTATCTAAAATAAACCTTTGTCTTGGTGACCATATGAAGATACTTAGCGTTATAGGTGCAAAGGACACTGGTAAAACAACACTCGTAACGAGGCTAATAAAAGCATTAACAGATAAAGGCTACAAGGTTGGCACAATAAAACATAGCCATAAAGGATTCGACTTTCCAGGTAAAGACACTGAAAGGCACAGGAAAGCGGGGGCGAAAATAATCACAGGAGCGGGAAAAGAAACCTTCTTCCTCTCCCCCACAGAAAAAGACATAAGATGGATAATATCCACAATACCATTCATAGAAGAAATAGACTTCCTAATAATTGAAGGATTCAAAAAGCTGAAATTCGCCAACATATCAACCTCAATAGAAAACGAATTCACCATAAAAAAAGTAGACCCATTCTCACTCAAAAACGAAGAATTCAAAAAACTCCTCCAACTAATAGAAAAAAGAACCTACGGCCTACTATTAGACCTAAATTGTGGAAAATGCGGATTCGAATCCTGCGAGGAATTTGCAAAAGCCAAAATTAAAGGAAATGCAGATGATATAAACTGCAAAAGCCAATTCAAAAAAGCAATGTTACGCATAAACGGTCATCCAATACCACTCAATCCATTCGTCCAAGAAATCTTATCAAAGACAATCACCGGAATGGTTAAATCCCTCCAAAGAAAAGAAACTAAAATCAACAAAATAGAGATAATAATAAGAGGATAAAAGTCAACCACCCCCTATAACAGAAGGAGCTTGTAGGCGAATCTCATGCAGACCCGCTACACGGGCTGGTTGACTGGCAGCCCCGCTAAGGACAACGCAAATTGACACTGTCATCGTGTACACCCTTCCATCGGCTGTTATGCCTCCATGCTAAAAGGAGGCCCCCCGTGGAGAGCCTCTGATCATTCTAGCATGTCAACCTACTCTTCCAAGAATATTCACCCTAAGTATAAGCTTTGTGGAGGTGGGAAGCCTGCTCTCCACCCATTTCGTTGGGTGGGGGTCTCTCAGCAGGCATTGAAGATGAAAATCTACGACGATTATAACAGGCCGGTAACATCATTAAGAATCTCAGTAACTACAAGATGTAACTTAAACTGTTTATATTGCCATAAAGATGGTATAATCCCCAGTTCAGGGGAGATGACACCAGATGAAATAGAAAAACTATGCGAAGTCGCATCAGAATTGGGTATAAGTAAAATAAGATTATCAGGGGGGGAACCACTGCTCCGCAATGACATAGTTGAAATAGTAGAAAAAATCAACACCATAGGATTCAAGGACATAGCAATCACAACTAACGGCACTCTCCTAGACAAATATAGTTTCTACTTAAAGAAAGCAGGTCTTGACAGAGTTAACATAAGCCTTGATACGCTTGATCCCGACACATACAAGTTCATAACAGGTAAAAACCGGCTGGAAAATGTTAAGAATGGTATAAAATCTGCTGTTAAAGCCGGCTTACACCCGATCAAGGTTAACATGGTGATGATGGAGGGTGTAAATTCCCATGAGATCTGGGACATGTTCAAATTCTGCCATGAACAAGGAGCCATACTCCAACTAATCGAACTTTTGAGTACAAAGCAATGCCCAGATAATGGCTTTGAAAGATACCATTACAACCTCGTCGAAATCGAAGAAAAGCTCGCCAAGATAGCTGATAAGGTAAAGATAAGGAGATTCATGCAAGATAGAAAGAAATATTACGTTGATGGTGGTGAAATCGAGATTGTGAGACCAATGGACAACACCCGTTTTTGCAAAAACTGTACAAGGATGAGAGTAACCCCAGAGGGCAAATTAAAACCTTGTCTCTTGAAAAATGACAACCTCGTCGACGTGAGAAAGGCGCTTCAAGAAGATAATCTAGAAAAACTCCGCGAACTCTTCATTAAAGCAATAAAAAACAGACACCCTTACTTCAAAAAATAGAAAGGGGTGAAGATCCTAGGTTTGTAGATGGTATGGTTTTCCATCCCAAAATGCGCTGTCAATGAGACCATACCTGAAAAGCACATAACCAGTCGCCCCACCTTTTAGGGCGGCCATTATATCAGATTCAAGTTCCTCCTTAGAGAGTGCTGTTATATTATCATCGGATCTATAGGTTTGAATTCCCGTCCATACCTCTTTGTTACCAGATTTACTCTTTATATATGATGTTACATTTCTTATCCAGTCACTAGTCTCTTTATAATTGCCTTTATAAGCCATTGGTACCAGCACATCAAGGTACTGCGCAAGTTTACTATAATCTTGGCCATAATAATATGCGTTCATGCTTTTCTCTGGCATAAGAGCCGCTGATAATAGAAGATTTGGATTCACAGACTTCACAACCCCGTATATTCTCTGCACCACCCCTGTTATTATATCCGTTGCATTTGGAACCTTATAGGCCGTCCCTGGATACCTGATATAATCGAGATGGATGCCGCCAACACTGGTGAAATTTAGATATCCTTTGATCCTGTTTACTAGATTTTCAATGTAGACGCTGTCTGTGGGATCAACCCATTCATCATTTTGTTGTAGACAGATTACCCATGCACTTACTCGAATACCAGCATTTGATGCGTTCTTAAGGAAGTTTAAAAGCGTTGTCCTATATTGTTCTTTGGTAAATGCTTGCTCTCCTAAGAATATATCTTTTATACCTTTATTTTTGAGTTCAGTGAAATTAACTTTTTCCATGCTAGAAGCAGGAAGCCATATTGCACCATGTGCTAATACTGCTCCTCCAGTTATATTCTCTATTTTTATATAGTTTGGCAGCTCCCCGGTCGTGTTGTAGAAGTTTATTATTTTGGCGTAGGCGTATATCAGGCTGGAATAGTTTATTTTCCCTATTTTTGTTGTTACATAGTTTGGTGATCTTCCATTGGCCTCCATGTATGTTTTGATGTTTTTGGCTGCTTGAAGATAACCTACACCAGTTGAGTAGGTTTTGTAGAGTGGTCCTGTTGCCGTTCCTGTGGGGTTGGTTGGTGGTTTATAACCTTTGATGTTTACATTTGTTTTTTTGTTATTGGCTATGTTTATTGTTGTTGTGGTTGCTGCGTAGAGGTAGTCGTCTAGTGTGATGTTCTTACTGTTCACTGTGATTTGCGAGGGTATTTGGCCTGTTTTTGATGCTTGGTCTGCTATTATTTTTGAGGCGTTGGAGATTTCATTGTATGATAATTGGGTTGCTGAGGCGTTGCTGACAAGGACTAAGAGAAATGTTAGTAAAACACTCAAATATAATAACCGCTTCATGGTAACACCATGTACCCTTATAAAACAAAACAAGTATATAAAGGTTGCTATTAAAATGGAGTGGATATATCTTAGATTATCCTGAAAATGGTGATTAGTTTGGATTTTTGGCAAATCGTTTTTCTGAGGGAATATATTGATGTTATTTTGTTTCAGCGAAGTATTTGATGGAGAGTTATGAATATTCATTGAATTGGATCCTTTGTGGAAGTTTTGGCTTTCATAATAGGAGGTGTTGCCCAGATTATCAATCATATGGTTTTTTTATAACATTTTAGACAATGATGTTTATTGGCGGAAAGATTTTTTGAATTTAATATTCTTTGATCTGAACTTGAAGCCTGTTTATTAGAGGGCATATTATCCTTGGGAATTTTTCTTTCATGTAAGAGGAAAAGAATATTAATAATTAGTATACTATATTTTTGTGACGCCCTGATAGTGTAGCGGATATCACGTAGGACTGCGGATCCTATCACCCGGGTTCAAATCCCGGTCAGGGCATCTCACCAACTAATTGGGGGGGTTTTCATGGTATCCTATTTTAACCCAGAAATTGAAACAATGGCTCGTGACGATATTGATGCAATAGTAGAAGAGCGCATCCGTTACACGATCAAATATGCATATGAAAACGTACCATTCTATAATAAGTGGTTCAAGGAGAATAAGATAAAACCTTCAGATATAAAGTCGCATGAAGACCTGAGAGAGTTGCCAATTATAAACGGTGAAACCGTAAGGCAAAATCAACCCCCAGAGACTGAAAGTTTCGAGTTCAAAGCCACTTCATGGAAGGATATTTTCACAATACATGAGACAAGTGGTACGAGTGGACGTCCAAAATCATTCTTCCTAACCTGGGATGACTGGCAACGCTATGCAGAAAAATATGCAAGGGCATTTGTATCCCAAGGCTTTGATTCAAAGGATAGGGTTGTCATCTGCGCATCATATGGCATGAATATTGGTGCTAATACAATGACCCTAGCAGCGCACAAGATTGGCATGACAATAATCCCAGAGGGCAAATGCACATTCCCAGTGCGCATAATAGAAAATTATAAACCCACAAGTATAATTGCAAGTATATTCAAACTTTTGAGGCTTGCGAGGAGAATGGAGGATCATGGCCTTGACCCTAAAGAGTCCAGTATAGAAAGGTTAGTTGTTGGTGGTGAAAGCTTCGCGCCAGAAGCAAGAGAATACCTAGAAGAGATTTGGGACGTGGATATATTCAACACATATGGTAGTACAGAGGGTACAATGTGCGGGGAATGCGCAGAAAAGGCTGGGTTACATGTCCCAGAGGATCTTGTCCACCTTGACGTCTATGATCCACACCTTAAAGATTTTGTTGATGATGGTGAATGCGGTCGCATAGTCCTCACAACACTCCTTCCAGTAGGGAAAAAAACTGGAATTCTACTTTTAAATTATGACACCGAGGATACTACGGTTGTGGTTTCAAGGGGTAAATGCAAATGTGGAAGGACCCATATGCGCATAATGAGCCCTGAGAGGGAAGCTGAGACAGTATGGGTGTCAGGACACCCATTTAATAGAGTGGATGTTGAAGCAGCGATATTCCAGAAAGAGAACATGGAGTATCTCACAGGAGAATATGAAGCATTCCTATACGGAGACGAGGATGAAGGATCCGTTACAATGCAAATATCCCTTGAATGCAAAGAACTTAAAGGTTGTGATAAAGAACTCATAAAAGAGAATTTCCTCAGAAAATTTTTCAAAGAAAAAAAGGAACTTTACCACACCTACATAGATGGCACATTCGAGATACTATTTAATTTCAAGGCTCCTGGAGAACTAGAATTTTACAAGATAAAAGGAAGGCCGAAAAGAATAGTTGACAGACGATAAAACTAGGAGTAATTGTTAATGCTCAACGCGAAAACTTATGTGACAAATGGTGCGGGTACAGGGGGCGAAATCAGAGTAAAACATGAAGATTTTTATGTGGAAGAGATCCCACTTATCAAACCGAGTGGAAAAGGTCCTAATACATGGATTTGGATTGAAAAAAAAGATAGAACGACCCTAGACGTGTTATTGGATATTGCAAGAGAACTCCATTTACCACGTTGGAGAATGGGCTTCGCAGGAATGAAAGACAAGATGGCAGTTGCAAGACAATGGATATGTATAAGCAACATCGACCCAGAGGAGCTCAAGGGATTAGATGAGAGATTATATAATGTGAAATTCCTCAAAATAGTCAGAAACGAAAAGAAGTTGAGAATGGGACAGTTAATCGGTAACAGATTCCATATAATTATAAGAAACGTTGGACCAGACGCGAAAAAAGAAGCAGAAGAAACGCTCCATGAATTATCAAAGATCGGAGCGCCTAACTATTATGGTTGGCAACGTTTCGGCGCTCCAAGGGCCAACACACACCTCATAGGCAAGGCCATAATAGTCGGAGATCTTAAAAGTGCTGTGGATTTATATATTGGCAACCCATATAATGATGAACCAGAAAATATAAAAGAGGCGAGAAGAGCATACGATGAGGGGGAATTAGAAGAAGCCTATGACTTGATGCCCTATAGTATGAGATATGAGCGTATGATGCTTCAAAGGCTCATGAAAGAGAAAAGAAAAGGCAAACTTTCTGAGGAGTCGTATAAGCGTACAATAGAAACATTGCCCAAACCATTGAAGAGAATGTTTGTCCATGCCTACCAATCCTACCTTTTCAATAAGGTGGTGAGTGAACGCGCAAAATTGGGCATTAACAAGTACATTCACGGGGATATCATAGTCGACAATGAACAGCATATTATCCACGATTTAGAAACTGAAAAATTCAAGGAGATGGTGGAGAAATTCAATGCACACCCAACAGCGCCACTTTATGGAAGTAAAGTACCACTAGCCGGGGGAAAAGTTGGCGAAATCGAAAAGAGGGTTCTTGAGGAAGAAGGGATAACATTGAACGCCTTCAAGTGCGATAAAATCCCTAAATTGGGCAGTCATGGCCTTCGCAGACCAATAAGATTCAGAATATGGGATACTTCAGTTCAAGGTATTGATGGAGGGATACTAGTCAAATTTTCAATACCGAAAGGATGCTATGCCACAGCAGTACTAAGGGAGATCATGAAAGAATCGATTTAGAAGCTGGGAAAATGGAGATAAAGTGTAGAGTTTTATCAGAGGGCAAAGCCCGTGGAAGGGCATTATTATCAAACAAGCCTTTAAGCTTCCTTGGGGGGGTGGATCCTAAGACAGGAGTTGTAATCGATTCTAGACACCCTCTCCGGGGTAAAAGCATCAAAGACAAAGTTCTTATCATCCCTGGGGGAAAAGGGTCAACTGTAGGATCATATGTGATCTTCCAGTTAGCTAAGAACAAAAAAGCACCGGCAGCTATCATTTGCATGGAGGCAGAACCTATAATAGCTACTGGAGCCATAATCGCAGGAATACCCTTAGTTGATAAACCAGAAGAGGATGTTATGAAGATCATTAAAGAATCAATGGAAGTGGAGGTTGATGCACGTGCAGGCATCATTAAAATTCTTTGATACAAACCCTCTAAAATTGGTATAATTTTACTTTGTCTAAAAACTTCAGATATAACCCCCTAAATAATATTATTTTTCCGGATCCTAAATTTTGGCAAATCTAAAATTCACATTTTGTCTAATAAACCTTAAATTCGAATTTGAAACGGTAAAAGACATAGGAGAGTGTGTATGTTAACATGCTCTATCATAGATTATATACCTCTCAGTTCTCTTCAATTTAATTCTTTGATTGTGGTCTTGAAAAACCAAATATTTGAAGAATTTCTAACCAAATTTACACAATCCTAGGATAAAAAACTGAATTGGCGATTTGAACCACTTTCCAAAACTTTAAATAAGAATTCTTATTATACACTAGAGTGTTATTAATTATTTGGGTGGTAAGGAATTTGAAAATGAAATTTAAACCGGTTTTTAGGAGTTTGTTTCTGGTTGCTATTTTGTTTTTAAGCGCCGGTAGTGTATCAGCAGCCCAATGGGATGTGGGTTCTGGTCAAATTTACACTGACATTCAATCGGCGATTGATAATGCCAATACCCTTGACGGTGATATAATCAATGTACACAGCGGAACCTATCCCGAGGATGTTATTGTAAATAAAAAACTCACCATACAAGCCAATAAAGGCGATGAAGTAGAAATAAAACCAAACAACACTGGATTCACCGTGGTAAATGACAGCACTGGTGATGGCAGTGGCAGCACCATAGACGGCTTCATAATAAAAAACTCCCACAATGGTATCGGAGTTAATATAAGTGCAAATAATTGCACTGTTAAAAATAATGAGATTGAAGGCGGTAAAACCGGAATTCTTGTTTCTGGAGGCGACACCACCATCATGAATAACATTATCTCTGGCCAATGTGAAAACGGTATACTGGGCAACCTATCTCATGGTTTCTTCACTGTTTCCGGGAATTACATATCCAACCTAGTTGGTGAAGGAATCGTAAATGGAGTTACTGTTTCTACAAATGGGAGTTTAACTGATCTCAATTTCAGTGGAAACACTCTATCGAATATAAGTGCGCCCCATGGCGCGGTATTTGGATTTCAACTTGGAAAAAGTAAAGGCGCTGGTGGAAATCCAGAATTGGCTAATGTCGCCAATTTAACAGTCACTGGGAATATTATAAGGGATATCAGCGCCTTCAGCGCCATCATGGGGATGGAACTGGTCAGTAACAGTATCGTCGCTTTGATTTCAGACAATAAGATTTCTCATTTACAAGGGTCAACCAACAGTTTAGTCTATACACTTGAAGCCGCCATAGTGGGAAATGGAACGGTTATAGTTTCTAAAAACATAATATCTCACATAGTAGCAGAGCAACAAGCAGTTGGGATAGTAACTGTTGCCTTAGGAGATTTAAAGTTAGAAGATAACCAAGTTTTCAGTATCAGCAAAGCCAATGCATCAGTCGCTATTTTAGGTTTGGGCGTGTTAAGTAATGCAACTTTGAAAAATAACAGTGCTTCAGATATTACTTCTCCCAGTATAGCTGCGGGTATTTTGGGCGTCGCCCTAAAACATCTGGACATGATATATAACAAGGTAAATGGGGTTCATGGAGCTAATGATGTTTCAATGGTGGCCGCTGGTTTTAACACCACTAAAGTTACCGGTAACAACCTTGAAGGGCATGGTTCAGGAATAGGTATTGTAGTCTGCTCACCCAACGGGACGATAAAATACAATCGTATTGCCAACTACAATTCTTATATCCAGAACTTTCTATTTTCTAACTTCGGACCCAACATCGATGAAATGCTTAAACCCATTGATGATGCCATCAAAAAGCATCCAGAACTGAAACCCATCCTAAAACCCATAAGAGACGATATAGCCAGGCTCTTGCATCGGCTGGAAAACAGTAACACAGATGCCAGCTACAATTGGTACGGTACTAACAGTCCTGATGCCAGCAAATTCTTCGTTGGCAATGGAACCTTAAATTACTATCCATGGCTGTTCTTGAATATTAAAGCCAACCCATCCACCATAAATGTTGGTGAAAGTTCAACCATCACTGCTGACGTTTACCATGATGCAGCAGGTGGCGATCACAATGTAGACGCCGCCTTGTTCTTCAGCGGACCCAAAGTGACCTTCACCACAAACTTGGGAAGTTTAGGTAGTAAATCGGTGACTGTTCCTTGGATCAATGGCATGGCCGCCACAATTTTAAGAGCCGATGAAGGTGCAGGTATTGCTACGGTAACTGCCGCAGATTATGAAGTCGTTCAAACCCTGGTAAAAATTAGGGGAGCTCCAAATTTTGCTAATGCAACAACTACTACCAGGACAGTGGAGATGGAAAGCACTGGCCTGCCAATTGCAGGGATATTAGTGTCTATCCTCTTAGTTCTAGGAGGAGTGCTCTCCGCCCGAAAAAAACAATAGGGGGGTGTCTAACTCCCCCGATTTTTTTTATAGGTTAGTGTTTGTAGTTAGCAAAGAGATATTTTGATTCTTTCTAAGGTTAGCCAACATACCCCCATCATCAACTCTAAGGCCTTGAGTCGGGTTCTTCAACTGAGTCTGCATCCAGTTCTAATAAGTTTAAAATCAGTTCAGCATTATTCACACAATTTGTAGTTTTTCAAACTTTGCACATCCGAAAAGGCAATAAAAAAATATACAGAAATAACGATAGACATAAACATGGTAGGTGTCTTCATGAAAAAATTAGTAGTAAACGGCGAAATAATAGATCTGAATTCAGGGGATCATTATAGAGGTTCTGTTTCGATAAAGAAGAATATAATAGAGTCAATTTCACATCAACGAAAAACTGGAGTCAATACTATCGATGCAGATGACTATTTCATACTCCCTGGTTTTATAGATGCACATGTTCATATAATGGAAAGAGGATTTAAAATAGAAGATAGAATAGAAACACCTCTCTCACTTTATTTTTACAATGCCCTAGAAAATATGAGAGTCACCCTAAATGCAGGTGTTACCACAGTTAGAGATGCTGGAATGGCAGATTTTGGTGTTAAAATCGCCTCTCTGAAGGGTATAATCCCGGCACCTAGGATGCAGATAAGCATAATCCCCCTTTCAATAACAGGTGGACATTTTGATTTATTCATGAAATCGGGTTTCAATATTGAACTCAAGTATCCTGGCCTTCCAAGCGGGGTTTGCGACGGTATTGAAGGTGTTACAAAAAAAACAAGGGAGGTTCTGAGAGCTGGAGCTGATTTTATAAAGATCATGGCCACAGGGGGTGTTCTAAGCGCCAATGACAATCCACAGGATGTTCAGTTCACTGAAAAGGAACTAAAATGCATAGTAAAAGAAGCTAGTTTCAGGGGTAAAAAAGTCATGGCTCATGCCCATGGATTGGAAGGTATAAAAAATTGTGTAAAGGCGGGTGTGGATTCCATAGAACATGGAACATATATTGACAGAAAAACAGCGGCTGAAATGCGAGAAAAAGGGATATATCTTGTGCCAACGCTTCTTGTTACAGTAGAACTCAACAAGAAGTTCAAAGAAAATGAACTTCCCAGTTACAGTAGAAAGGATATCCTGGAGATTGCGAAGGTTCATAAAGAAAATATAGAAGTCGCATACCAGGAGGGTGTTCAGTTAATCATGGGCACTGACTCTGGGGTTTTTGACCATGGCAAAAACTTAAAGGAACTTTTACATTTATGCGATATTGGAATGGAACCCGTTGAAGCCATTAAATCCGCAACATTAGATGCTGCAAGGTGTATTGGATGGGATGGGCTCGGTGGCCTTGATAAAGGCAAACTTGCGGATATCATCATAGTGAAAGAAAATCCTTTAGATAACATAAAAAGTCTTTCAGACCCTGATAACATACTCCTCGTGGTGAAGGATGGTAAAATATTCAAGAATCTCTTAGAAGAGTGAAGAGTCATGAAAGTGGACATTAGGATAGGTGGAATGAGTTGCGCAGGATGCGCCTTGAGGATAGAAAAAGCCCTTAAACAACTTCATGGCGTGAAATACGTGAATGTGAACCTTGCAACAGCAAAAGCCACTATAGAATACGACCCCGAGAAAATTGGAATCAATGAAATCGAAAAAATAATAGAAGAAACAGGATATCAGGTTTTAAATGATAAGATCAATGTCAAGATAGGGGGCATGACTTGTGCGATGTGCGCCAAGACAATAGAATCAAAATTAAGCCAAATTGAGGGCGTAATTGATGCCGCAGTAAATTTAGGGTCTGAAACTGCATACATAGAATACAATAAGGACATAGTATCCATAGAAAACATTAAAAAGACCATAGAGGATCTTGGATACCGATTCTTGGGCATGGAAGGAGAATTAACTGATGAAAAACTTTCGGAGGATCTTGAATCTAAAAAGAAGAGGATATTTGTGGGTTTAGGGGTGTCAATTCTGCTGATGATACTCATGTACCTTAAAATAGATTTCTCCTTCAAGGGATATTTAATGTTCTTTATATCAATTTTACCATTCTTATATGTAAGTTATCCTATATTCCATGCTGCTATACGTTCACTTCAAGCTAAAACGCTCAACATGGACGTAATGTATTCTATGGGGATTGGTGTTGCCTTCATTTCTAGTGTATTGGGCACGTTTAACATTTTATCCCCCGAGTTCATGTTCTATGAAACCGCATTAATGTTAGCGGCTTTTCTGACACTTGGAAGATACCTTGAAGCAAGGGCCAAGGGTAAAACTTCGGAGGCTATTAAAAAATTGATGGAACTTCAACCAGACACCGCAACCTTGCTCAAAGATGGTAAGGAAATGGAAGTGCCGGTAGAAGCTGTCAGAAAGGATGATATACTCCTTTTAAGGGCTGGAGATAGAATACCAGTGGATGGTATTATCATTGACGGGCAAGGGCACATTGATGAATCAATGGTAACAGGCGAACCAATCCCAGTATTTAAAGATAAAGGCAAAAATGTTGTAGCAGGCACAATTAACACTGATGGTGTTCTAAAGATCCGCGCAGTCCACGTCGGAAAAGAAACATTCCTAGCAAGAATCATAAGGTTGGTGGAGGAAGCTCAGGGATCTAAACCGCCTTTACAGAGGATAGCTGATAGGGCTGTTTCATATTTCATACCTATACTTCTTATCATAGCATTCACGGCTTTTATTTTCTGGTATCTTGAAGGCATGGGATTACTATTCTCATTAACAGTTCTTATATCTACATTGGTAGTGGCATGTCCATGCGCTTTGGGACTTGCAACACCAACAGCAGTTACTGTTGGGGTAGGTAGAGGCGCGGAACTCGGCATTCTCATCAAAAAGGGTGAAATATTAGAAGCTTCTGAAAAAATAGTGGCTGTGCTTTTTGACAAAACCGGGACACTCACTACAGGCAAACCATATGTAACTGACATAATACCCATTAAAGGCGACGGACGGGACGTGCTGCAATTAGCTGCTAGTATCGAATCCAATTCACGGCACCCCATCGCTAAGGCGATAATATCAAGAGCAAAAAATGAAAAAATAGATTACATTCATGAACTTAGATCAATCCCAGGAAAAGGCCTCATAGGATCTCTAGATTCCCATGAAACCATATTAGGTAACATAAAATTGTTCGAGGAGAATAAGATACCATTGGACGATTTTAAGGACATTATCCTGAAATTACAAGAGGAGGGTAAAACTATAGTATTGGTGGGCAAAGACAAGAAACTCATAGGAATTATTGCAGTTGCAGATAAGATAAAAGAAAGTTCACAGAAAGCAGTGAAGGCTTTGGAGAAAATGGGCTTGGAAACTGTAATGGTAACTGGAGATGATCCCATAATAGCAAAAACTGTGGCAAAGAAGATAGGAATAGGCAAAGTGCTCTCCCAGGTTTTACCTGAAGACAAAGTTAATGTAGTCTATAAGATGCGAGGGAATGGTGGTGTTGCATTTGTTGGTGATGGTATAAACGATGCTCCGGCCCTTGCAGCGGCCGATGTTGGGATTGCGATTGGAAGCGGCACAGATGTTGCAATAGAAGCTGCGGATATAATTTTAGTAAAGGATGATCCAGTTGATGTTCCAGCAGCTATACAATTGGCCCGTAAAGTCGTCTCGCGCGTGAAATGGAATATCTTCTGGGCATTTGCATATAACATGATTCTTATACCGGTAGCGGCGGGTGTTCTTTATCCAACATTTAAGTTAACTTTCAGGCCAGAATTCGCTGGTTTAGCCATGGCATTGAGTTCTGTGACAGTTGTATCACTCTCATTATTTTTGAGATCATACACACCACCAGTGAAAAAAGAAGAATAATAGTTATTTGTCCTAAAGTTTCAAAAACGTGGTCACACTCCTTCGAAGATGCACCCCAATTATAGGGGGGTGGAATGGGGGTTCATTTGAACCATTTTGTTGACTTTTTAAGCACATTTTCGACTATTTTAACAGCGGATCCTATGTATGTATATGGGTCCATGATATTTTCAAGTTCTTCATGGCTTAGATATTCTGATATTTCCTTTTTTTCGCCTGCGACTTTTATGAGTGGTTTTTTGTTTTTATTGGCTTCTATTGCGCATTCTCTCACAATTTGATATGCTGTTTGTCTGCCCATGCCCCTTTTTGCAAGTTCTGCCATTAGTCTTTCTGCCATTATAAGACCATTTGTAAGGTTAAGGTTTTTTTCTATGTTCTCATCGAAGAATACAAGGTTTTTTATCAGCTTTAGGGTTAGGTGGAGGAGGTAGTCTGTTAGTATGCATGATTCTGGGAATATTATGCGTTCTGGGGACGAGTTGGTAAGGTCTCTTTCATGCCAGAGTAAATTATTCTCGAGTGCAACTATCACATGTGAACGTATAACTCTTGCCAGGCCGCATATACGTTCTGCTGTTATCGGATTCATTTTATGGGGCATTGTACTACTGCCGACTTGCTTTTCAGGGTCGAATCTCTCCCCAACTTCCATTATCTCCGTCCTCTGGAGGTTTCTAATCTCTAAGGCTATCTTGTCAAGGGTTGTGGCGATATTAGCCAAAACCATCATGAATTCGGCATGGTTATCCCTTTGGATCACCTGATTTGATATCAGGGCTGGTTCTAATCCGAGTATCTCAGATACTTTTAGGTGTACTTTCAAGCCGTCTTCGCCTAGCGCTGCCGCGGTGCCCACCGCTCCTGTCATCATCCCTATACATAATCTCCTCTGGGCCGATTTTAATCTTTCAAAGTTTCGGTGCATTTCATCGGCCCATAGGGCGAATTTCATACCATATGTTGTGGGTAGTGCATGTTGGCCATGGGTTCGGCCAATGCAAACTTTTTGCTTGTTTTCATCTGCCAATTTTAATAAGAGTTTTATTAATTTGATGATTTTTTCTTTTAGGATTTTTATGGATTCCTTAAAAAGCAGAGAGTTTGTAGTGTCTATTATGTCGTTTGACGTGGCTCCGAAGTGTATGTATTCTCCTGCTTCGCCTTCGCATTGTTCTGCGAGTGCTTTTATGAGAGCTGCTATGTCATGTTTTGTCTCTTTCTCGATCTGGTTCACTCTTTCGAGTTTCACATATTTTGTGTTGGCTTTTCTTTTAATTTCTCTTGCAGCATACTCTGGTATAATTCCTAGTTTGGCTTCCGCCTCTGCTAGGGCAGCCTCCACTTCCAACATTTTTTGGAGTTTGTTATTAGCGTCCCATACTCTTTTCATTTCTGGCGTGCCGTATCTGAATTCAATGGGGTGGATCGCCATCCAGATCACCATGTGGTTAACCTGAAAACCTGAGTAATAGGCAGAATACGGCTAATATTATGCTCATTGCAATTACTTGTTCTGGTGTGAGTTTAGGACCCTTTGTCTCTTCCTCAAAATATCTTACAAGTCCAGCGCCACTTGGTGGAAGCGTTTTTTTATCCTTTTTAGCCATTGCTGATCACCTATATGATTAGTCTATAAAAATTTTATATCATCCCTACTATAATATATTATTTGGCTTTAGACATGAGAAACCTTTCAAGGTTATAATTATGATGGAATATTTTAGAAAATTAGAGAAGGAAACGAATAAACTTTATGACATAGCCCAGAAGGCTAGGGCTAAGGGCCTAGATGCTTCAACAGAACCTGAAATACCCCTAGCAAAAGATCTTGCAGAAAGAGTGGAAGGACTAGTAGGACCTGAGGGCATAGCCCAAAGGATCAAATCCCTCGAAAAAAGGTATGGTAGAGAGGAGATGGCATTTAAGATAGCAGCTGATATAGCCTCTCAAAAAATAGATGAAAAAGACGAGGACAGATTATGGGCGAAAAGACAAGAACTCGCGGACCAGGCGCTGAGAACAGCGCTTGCAATACTCACAGAAGGTGTTGTGGCAGCCCCACTAGAAGGCATTGCAAAAGTAGCTATCAAAAACAATTTTGATGAATCAAATTACTTAGCAGTATATTTCGCAGGCCCCATAAGGAGCGCTGGGGGGACGGCATCAGCATTAGCGGTTTTAATAGCTGATTATATAAGGATGAAGATAGGTTTGGACCGTTACAAGCCCATCGACAGAGAAATAGAACGTTACGTTGAAGAAGTGGAATTGTATGAATCAGAGGTTACAAACCTACAATATTCCCCAACCCCTAATGAAGTGAGATTAGCCGCTAGCAATATCCCAGTAGAGATCACAGGAGAGCCAACAGATAAAATAGAAGTCTCACACAGAGATCTTAAACGCGTTGAAACCAACCATATCCGTGGAGGAGCCCTACTTGCAATGGTAGAAGGAGTCATCCAAAAAGCCCCCAAAGTACTTAAATACGCCAAACAACTGAAACTCAAAGGATGGGATTGGCTAGAAGAATTCTCAAAAACGCCAAAATCAGATAAAGAAGATAAAATCACCATAAAAGCCGACAGTAAATATATAGAGGACATAATCGGGGGCAGACCAGTCCTAGGATGCCCATCAGAAAAAGGAGCCTTCAGACTAAGATATGGCCGCTCAAGGAACACGGGCCTAGCAGCTATGGGAGTGAATCCAGCAACCATGGAGATTCTAGAATTCCTAGCAGTAGGAACACAAATGAAAATTGAAAGACCAGGAAAAGGCAACTGCGTCGTCCCGGTGGACACAATCGAAGGACCAATAGTCAAACTCAAAAACGGGGATGTGATAAGGGTTGAAACAATCAAAGAGGCAAAAAAAATCAGAACAGAAGTGGAAGAAATACTATTCTTAGGTGACATGTTAGTAGCATTCGGAGAATTTCTAAGGAACAACCATATATTAATGCCCGCTGCCTGGTGCGAAGAATGGTGGATAGAAACAATCTTAAATTCAAGGAAATATAATGCCAAGGAGGATCCATTAAACCTTAAAAGTTTCAAGGGCCGTTGGAACGAAATGAAATTAGGTGCAAAGAAAGCATTCGAAATCTCCCTTAAATACAATGTACCATTACATCCACGTTACACCTACTTCTATCATGACGTTTCAATAGAAGACCTAAACAACCTCTACGAATGGCTCCAAAATGGAAAAAAGAGCAATGGAAGACTAATATTGCCCTTAGCACCCCCAAAAAGGGTGCTGGAAATAATAGGAGTTCCCCATAAACTTAGAGAAGGTAAAGTTATAATCGGGGCCGATGATTCATACGCCCTCCTAAACACCCTCAAAAAACCACTAGATAATGATAACGACCCGATTAAAGCAATAAATAAGACAGCCCCTATCAAGATCATGAAAAAGGCCCCCACATATATTGGAGCCCGCGTCGGGAGGCCCGAAAAAAGCAAAGAAAGGAAAATGCGCCCAGCACCACACGTATTATTCCCAATAGGCAAACATGGTGGCAGCAGACGTAACATTATTGAAGCAGCTAAAAAAGGGAATATTAGAGTTGAGATAGGCCGTGCGAAATGTCCTAAATGTAAAATAGGTTTCATGCAATCAAAGTGTCCTCAATGTGGTGAAGAAACAGAGATGGGCAAACCAACTAAAAGATCCATAAATTTAATGCAGCTTTTAAAGAACGCCACTGAGAGCGTGGGGGTGCGTAAACTCGAAGAAGTGAAGGGAGTTGAGGGGATGATATCACTCCATAAATTCCCAGAACCATTAGAAAAGGGTGTTCTAAGGGCTAAAAATGAGGTTTTCACATTCAAGGATGCTACGATAAGACATGACTCCACGGATTTACCACTCACACACTTTAAACCTTCAGAGATTGGTGTAAGCATAGAAAAATTAAAAGAGTTAGGTTACACGGTAGACTTCCAAGGTAAAACCTTAAAGGACGAGGATCAGATAGTGGAATTAAAAGTCCAAGACGTGGTAATATCCAGGGAATGTGCAGAGTATCTTATGAAAGTCGCATCATTCGTCGACGACCTCCTCGAAAACTTTTACGGCCTTAAAAGGTTCTATAATGTCAAGAAGAGGGATGATTTAATCGGCCATTTGATAATTGGACTTGCACCCCACACCTCTGCAGGAGTTCTTGGGAGAATAATAGGATTCACCGAAGCATCAGCATGCTACGCACATCCATACTTCCATTCAGCTAAAAGGAGAAATTGTGATAGTGATGAAGATGCCATAATATTACTATTGGATGCGCTGCTAAATTTCTCTAAAACATACCTTCCAAGCAGTAGGGGAGGGAGCATGGACGCCCCACTTGTCCTCTCATCAAGGATAGACCCCGAGGAAATCGATGATGAATCACATAACATAGATACAATGGATTCATTACCACTAAAGTTCTATGAAAAAACATTAGAATATATGAAACCATCAAAGGTTATTAGCTTAATTGATAATGTTAAAAAACGTCTCGGCACCCCACAACAATACGAGAAGCTAATGTTCTCCCATAACACTTCAAATATCAGCGCAGGACCTAAAACTTGCTTATACAAACTTTTACCTACAATGAAAGAAAAGGTAGACTCACAGATCGAACTCGCAGAGAAAATAAGGGCTGTGGATCAAAGGAGGGTGGTGGAGGGTGTTTTACTTTCACATTTTCTCCCAGATATGATGGGTAACATCCGGGCATTCACAAAACAGAAAGTGAGGTGCACTCGTTGTAACCGGAAATATAGGAGAATACCACTCACGGGAAAATGCAATTGTGGGGGGAACCTTGTCTTAACAGTGTCAAAGGGTTCGGTGATCAAATACTTAGAAATATCAAAGGAACTTGCTGGAAAGTATCCCATCGACCCCTATCTCATGCAGAGAATCGACATACTTGAATTTAGTGTGAATTCCCTATTTGAAAGTGACAAATCCAAACAAAGTTCACTAGACCTGTTCCTTTAACCTCTTCACGCACTTTAAAGTTTTAAGTCTTGCTATGGAAAATAGGCGCCTGTCACCTTTGGCAGTGGATGAGAATAATCTGTAGAGTTTACCATATGTATAAATGGAATGTGTGATTTTTATAGTTTCTAATAGCAGAATTTATATTATCTGCTTTCGACATTTCAGCATTTGAGGCTATCGTAACAGACGCAAAACCATTATCATATGTTAGATTATATTTTAGGGTTGGGAATCGAGGATCTAGAAATTCCCTTACTATTCTATTAGTTGCTATTGTAGCTTCTTCGCGGCTTTGATGGGAGTCGAGTTCTGAGCTGATTCTCTCAAGTATCGTGCCATTTCCTGTATCATAACTTGCCATAAGTTCCATGATATCCTCTGCATTATACTTCTCCTCTCTATACTCTGATGGAGGATAATGTTTCAATGTTAAAAAGTGTGTTAGAGAAGCTATCAGTACAAGTATTATAGTAAGTGCGAGCATGGCATCGAGTGTATACACGAAACCTTTATCTTCCACCTTTTATAGCCTCCACCACCTTCCTCTTTTTTTCTATGGCCTTTAAAGTTGCCCTTTCAACTCTCTTTTTCATCTTATCAAAGTTTTCCGGCGTGGTTTCCCCCACTACTTTTTTGATCTTGGTATAAGCCGCTTCCCTAAAAGCTGGTTCTAGTTTAATCTCCTGATCCTCGCTGATTAAAATTGGCTTCCCAGTATCTGTAACCTTTCCTATCTCATCTATTTTAACACCAACACTATCTATAGTATCCTTAACGACACTTGCAACATCTTCTGGTGCTATTATCATGAGAGAATCGATTGAAACTCCAAGCGGGTCTATATCAAGTCTTCTTAACATTTTAAGGACCTTAGGGTTTATCATGCCCATGATTTTATTCTCATAGAATTCCAAACCCACTCCAGTAGTTGATGAAATCTCATGAGCATCTCCTCTTAATCCACCATTGGTCACATCAGTCATGGCATGGATTTCTTGTAATAGTCCGCTGTCCATAAGAGCCTCTGAAGCCTTTATGAAATTTATATCCATAGTCTCCCATACTACATCAAATAGCCCATGATAAATTGCAGTGGTGGTTATTGTACCCCCACCCGAACCTTCTGTTAATAGTATGATGTCTCCCTGCTCTGCTCTTTTCCTAGCAGTTGGAGGATGCTCTGAAACGCCTATGGCTCCCACAGCACTTACTAATCGGTCGCCCAACACCATATCCCCCCCAACACGTAACGTGCTCCCAGCTACGATAGGGACATTTACAAGTTCCGAGACGGCTGCAACACCCGCTGTGAAATCTAACAGTTTACCCACATCACCATCATCTGCAAGGTGCAAATCGCTTAGGATTGCAAGTGGCCTGGATCCCATAACACAAACGTCTCTTAGGGCAGCTCTTGTAACATGGAATCCGCCTAAGAATGGGTATTCGCTGAGACGTGAATGTATACCATCAACTGCAGTCGTAATATAAACTGTATTTTTTTTGGCAGCTGTCTTTACAACTCCTCCATCGTCCTGAGCCGAAGGAGTTATATATGCTCGGGTATTTGTACTTGCAACTATATCTGCTATTCTCCTATGGACGAAAAAGTCGCCAGCACCCCTTGAACCCACGCCCATTTCACCCATGGTTATCCTAGCTTTCGGAAATTTTATTATATCCTTGAGGAATTGGTCCTCTTCTTTTTCTATTTTGAGTGTGTGGTTAACTTCTTCTATAACAGCTTCAGCCAATTTTAGAGCCGTTTTTTTGTCCACATCCTTGAATTCTAGTATGCGCTCTGTTAGGATGTTCTCTAACCCTTCCTTGTTTATGTTGCGTCTTACAAATCCTTCAATGTCCAATATGATCCCTCTTTATTTTGAGAATTCCACGAAATTTTTAAGTATTTTTAGGCCGGCCTTCCCACTTTTCTCTGGATGGAATTGTGTGGCGAAAATGTTTTTTTCCCATAAAACCGCGACCATCTTTATGTGATAGTCTGTTGTGGCTGCTATCACGTCTTTATCCTGGGGTTTGGCATGATATGAGTGCACGAAGTAAAAGTATTCGTCTTCTATGTCTTCTAGGATTGGACAATCACTTGTTATCTTTAGTTGGTTCCAACCCATATGGGGAACCTTCCCAATAGGTGGTATTTTAACAACCTCCCCAGGGATTATGTCTAATCCTTTGACAGCTGGACTTTCTTCACTTTTTGTTAGGAGAAGTTGTAGTCCCAGGCAGATGCCCAGGAATGGTTTATCATCTTCTATGTGCCTGATTATGGCACTTTTATACTCTTTGAGGTTTTTCATGGCCTTGCCGAACGCCCCCACCCCTGGTAGTAGTATGGTTTCTGCTTTTTTTATTTGTCTTTTATCATTTGTGATTTCTACTCGGCCTCCTACTTTTGTAAGGGCGTTTTTTATGCTTCTTAGGTTTCCGCTGCCGTAGTCTATGATCGTTATCATGTTAGAGGCCTACCAGCGGTCGTAGAAGTCTTTTATTCTTATGGTGTCTTTTGGGTGGGGTGTTGAGATTTCTTGTAGTAGGGTGTTTTCTAGGGCCACGATTGAGTGTGGTGTGCCTGGTTCGATTCTTATTGTATCATTTTTGCTGAAGTATTCTTTTTTGTCTTCGAATTCGATGTATCCTGAGCCTTTTAGTATGTACATTGTTTCATCTTTTTTTTCGTGGTAGTGGAATGATGTTTTGTAGTCTTCTTTTATGAATAGTTCTTTTGTGAGGTATTTGTCTGTGTGGATGAGGATCTTCTCGTAACCCCATGGTTTGTCTTCTCTGTTTTTGTATTCTTTTTTTATCTCTTCAAGTTCCTTTGATGTGTCGATTGCCATCCAGAATAGTCCTTCTTCTTTGTAGAAGCCGAGTTTGTTTTCTTTGGCCATCATGGGGAAGACTGTTTTTTCTATGTCTCCTGTTTCGAAGTCTCCGAAGTCTAGGGGTTCTTTGGCGAAGTATACTCCCGCGTTTATATAATAGTCTAGTAGTGGTTTTTCTTTGAATTCAGTTATCTTGTCGCCGCTTATTTCTACTATACCATAGGGTGATTGCATCTTTGTTATGAATATTGTTAGGGGGTAATTGGATTTTTCGCCAAGTCGAACCATCTTTTTTATGTTTAAGTCGGCGACTACATCGCCATTCCTTATTATGCATTGTTTTTTATTGTCTAGTGCTTCCATGCCTAATTTTATTGCATTTAATGTTCCTAGGGGTTTATCTTCTTTTACATATTTTATCTTCAAACCCTTGTACTTGTTGCCATAACGTTCCTCGATTTTTTCACTTAGGAAACCTGTTAAAAGGTATACTTCATTTATATTGGCACTTTTAAAGTCGAATAATTGTTTATCGAGTATGGTGTAACCCTCTTTTATTTCTATGAGGGGCTTTGGTATTTTGTCTGTGAGGGGCTTTAATCGTTTGCCGAATCCGCCGCAGAGTATCATGCCAACGGTTTTAGTCATTGTGGATCACCTTTATATTTTTTCTTATACTTTCGCCGAAATCTGATTTGACTATATTTTCCACGCCAAGAGTCTTGGCATGAGCATCAAGTTCCGCGACAACATAATCATATCCTAAACTCTTTAATGGTTTAACGAGCCTAGGACCATCTGTCACGGCCACGGATCTAATATCTAGTTTTTCAATGGGGACGGCGTGCGGGACTCCAGATATAACAGCAAAATTAACATCCTCATCCTTGAGAATGTCCCCTACTATTTTCCCGGTTACAGGGTATTCGTCAAGTCCACCTGTAAAATGGTCAATTTTAATTCCATGGTTTTTAAGCTCAGATTTTATATTATGGGCATGTTTTCTTATTCTTGGAAGTCCAATATCATCGCGGAGATTAGCTATTATCATAGGGGTATTATCTGGGTTTATTTTATTGTAGGATATTTTCAGAGTGTCGGCGAAAAGATAAGCTGTTTCCTTTTTCGCATTTAATACCATGGCGACCTTTTCACCATTTTTCAAGCTTTTTATAAGCTCTATTGCCACTTTATCCTTATCATCTCCAAAAGATGGTTTTATATATTCCCCTTGCGCCATTCCACGGGTCTTCTCTATCTCAGTGGCTCTTTTAAGCATTTCTATCTGTCTTCCAGCCTCTTCCCATGTTATGAAACCGGAATTGGCGGCTTCCTCCAATACTATTATAGCCCCTTCTGTGTTGTCCCCTTCGCCGAAGCCGCCGTGCGATTCTATTGTAAGCACCTTTGCCGGGATTTTAGCCCTTTGAACAGCTTCTTTTAGGTCTTCTCCTATTATCATGCTTGCACAAGTTCCCACCACCCCAACAAGTTCTGGTGAAAACATTTTTTGAACTTTCTTTAATGTGTCTTCTAGTTTTTTTTGAGCCCCGAAAATGAAGTCGTTTTCTGACATCCCTGTAGTTACAACACGCACACCATCATTTTCAAGGAGTCTGGCGGTTCTAAAACAACAACCAGACGGTCCATGTAATATTATAACATCTACATCCAAGTCTCTGAGCGTATAGAGGGAAGCTGCGATTGGACTAGGCCTTGGGTGCAATTTTTCACATCTCCTTGAACATGTAACCTTATTCAATATAATAAATTGGACATATTATATAATTAATGTTAACTGGGAAAACCCAAAGTTTATAAAAAAAATTTGCTGGCAACACTCACCTCAAATTTTTTCTGTTTATATAATGCAAGCTACGTTGATTAAACTTTTCATGCTGGTAAACGAAGAATAAAAGCCGAGATTTGTAATATGAACAAACCAGAAAACCAATTCTATATTGAAAAGCAGGGCTTTTAGCATCGAAAATTAATACAAGTGCATCTAACTCGCTGAATGCCCCACTGGGAAAATATATAGGATATTTTCATTTCCTGGAATTTTCAAAAGCTCTTTAACCTGATCCTCGTAAAAAGACCCCAGTGATACCGTGGCCAATCCCCTAGCCGTAGCTTCAAGGTAAATGTTTTCTCCAACATGTCCGGCTTCCATATGCACAAAACGCACACCAAGATCGCCATATTTGCTTGTAGTCCGATTATAATCTGCCGTAATCACAATATTAACCGGTGCCTCAGCCACCCAAGGTTGTCCATGCGCAGCCTTCGCCAAATCTGATCGTACGTCACCTTCTAAGATTTTTTTCAGGGCATGTGCTGAAGGATCATAATGATACACACCTTCCAAAAGGCCTTTTACACCTCCCTTGCCAACTACCAAATAAACTTCAAGTGGATACGTACGCCCAGCAGATGGAGCTGCTCTATATCCCTTTTCAGGGTCTGTAATTCCTTGAGCCGCCCATAAAAGCTGCGAAATATCCTCCAAATTTATAGGTTCATCGGTGTATCTTCTTATGGATCTTCTTTTTTGTATTGCTTCTTCAACCGACATTTTACCCTTAGTATTCGGCGCGGGAAGCTCTATAAGTCCAGAAGCTTTCTCCACAGTTGGAGATTTAGATTCAGAAGCTCTAGGCCAGGCTAAATAAACAGCGAATAATACTAATGAAATGATCACGATGAAGATGATAATTTTTCTTTTTCTAATCATTGAACCCCATCTTATATAGTATCCTTTTATATTTAATTATTTCTAAGCAAAGTTTTTTCATGCTAATAACTTAATTGGTGGACTCAAATTCCAAGTAGGTGGCCAAATTTTTTTTATCTGAGTTCACTATTGAAGAAAATTTAATATTATAGCTCTTATGGGATTCGGGGGGACTCAAAAAAAAGAGTAGTAAAAAATTGGAAATGGGGGGAACTAGGCGCAGTTTAACATATTAGATAGCCTTTGCAACCCATGCAATCATCCGGACAACCATTTTAGGGTTCGTTGGATCCAATTCTGGGTGCGGTCCGCATAAGATAACCCTGCCTGAACCATAAGTATCCGCAACACTTGCAATATACCCCTTGTATCCTGTTTTATTATCAGCATAAGTGGCAAGGACGGTTACTGTGCTTGTTGCATACATTACAGCTCCCCTATAATGAGAAACCGTCTGGATGCCGCTGCAATCCAATATTTTATTTCCAGCAGATGTGATGGAGATAGTTAAATTACCGATATATTCCACTGCTTTACATCTTACATTTGCAAGCGCCCAACTGCTGTAATATCCGTCAACCGCTTCTGCCGCTGCATATGCACCTGCACAAAATCCAACATATCCCCCACCATTCGCTACGAATGATTTAATCGCCGCGGCGCTGATATTTGGATTATGGAGATAACTATAACCAGAATCCCCGCCAGGCATCACTAGAACATCATAGGAAGCAAGGATATTCGAATTTATAACAGTACTTGTACCATAATTGAACGTTACTGAGTCGAGTTTATATGTGTTCAGACAATATTTTATACCATTTACGCAATTTGATGAAGCATCATAGCCATTGTAAACTAACACTTTCACCCTGGTTTTTATAATATCCACTTTTTTTATTGTTACGTAGTTTGGTAGTCTCTTATAAGTGTTGTAGAAGTTTATTATTCTGGCGTAGGCGTAGATGAGACTTGGGTAGTTTATTTTCCCGATTACGGTGGAAGTGTAATTTGGACTTCTATGATTGGTTTCCATGAAGTTTTTGATGTTCTGGGCTGCTTGAAGATAACCTATCCCATTCGAGTAGGTTTTGTAGAGTGTTCCTGTTGCTGTTGTTGTTGGCGGATTTGTTGGTTTTTGAGGATTGTTGGTTGTTATGTCTATTTTTTTGTTGTTTGCTAGGTTTACTGTGGTTTTTGTTGCTGCGTAGAGGTAGTCGTCTAGTGTGATGTTCTTACTGTTCACTGTGATTTGCGAGGGTATTTGACCTGTTTTTGATGCTTGGTCCACTATAATCCTAGAAGCAACGCATATTTCATTATATGAAATGCTTTTTGCTAATTTTGGCAAGTTTTACAGTACCAATGAGTTTTGTTGTAGGTATCCTAGTAATGATGATGCGCTTATAAACTTTCCAATAAATACAATTCAGGATTTCCCCATTTTCTGCCTATGAGTCCCCCGCCATCAAACGTTGCACGAATTTTTACAGAAGTTGAATTTTCTCCGGCAGTTGTTTCATATATGAGTACGTTGCGTCTGTTGACTCCCCAATGATCATTTCCTACAATATATACAGCTGCCATTACCGGATTTGACCCCCATTTTGAATATAAACCTTTTCCTGTAATAACTTGGACTATTAGGGACACATATATAGCTACCAGCGTTTAAGTGGAATACATTCACTATTGAAAAAACCTCCATGATATATTGCAACCCCAACATCCCCACTAGGGCTTCTGATAACAAAGTGACCTAGTCCAAGTTGTTTCAAGAGACCATAAGCCCTGTTAATATCCGTATTGGTAATTTTTCCTTTCGTGACTGTTTCACCAGCTATTCTTTCAAGGGCTATAGCTGGGATAGCGGGCACATAATCTGGCACACCACTGTTTCACCAGCTATTCTTTCAAGGGCTTTATTGACAGATGGTACATCAGGGCCGCCGGTTCCAATCATCCAACCCCCCATCTGATATTATTGTATGGAAGAAATAGCCATTAGTTGTCTTGTATTCTTTGATGGTTTCGTGTCCATACCAGGTTATTTTTTCCGATGTATTGAGTGGCGGCATACGTCGAGTCTCTTCTAAAGGCAAATATGCTAGTTGTATTATTCACATTTACAATCACAGAACAACATCCGGAATCGATTTTTCTATCATCCTGTACTCCAAATTTGAATTTCTATCCCCGGATGATAAATGCTTTATGGTGGTATTTTCATTGGTTATGGAGAAATCGGTTGCATGGGTTGTTTGAGCTGCTAAAAATACTACAATAACTATATAAAAATAAGCGTATTTCAATTTCACTCCTCCTCACATTGCATATAGATGCTCTTACATATATAGCAGTGGAAAAAAGACATCAGTCTAGGAAAAAAGTTATTGGTGTGAAAAATCAGATACTTTCTAAAACTTATCTTTTGGTGGATTTTCAAGCTTTAAATCGTCTTTTAATCAAGTTAAGTATTTTTTGTGAAATGGAAAGCGCACCTTGGAATCCCCATGTTAATTCTCTTCCATGCATTATATCCAAGACTGGAATTTTAAGATTATATGAGAAATATGATTCCCCCAAGCCTCCTAGGATGATGTGGGGTTGTTCTTCCATTATTAATTTTTCAATCTCTCCGAGTTCTGGTTCGATGAGTATCCTAGTTTTGGCGCCTTCAAGAGCCCATTGAAGCTCTTTTAGTGTATATTCTCCGATCAGGTCCATTGATACAAGTGCCGGTGTCATCCCGAGTTCCCTGACAAATGATGCTAATGCTATGGCTCTTGTCGGCCCTGCGATTATAGCGGCTTTGTAGTCGCCGAGTTTTTCGCGGAAATAGTCAATGGATGGTTTTAGTTTATCATATTCTTTTTGGATGGGATAATCTAGGCCGAAATAGTCTATGAGTGTTTTGAAAAAATTTAATGAATTTGAGAATCCAATAGGGAATGGATAATATGTAAATGGTATTTTAAATTCATTTTCGAGGATTTTACATGGTGTTATACCTGAAACGTCGCAGAATGAATAGTTTAAGTGGGCTGTTGGAATATTTTTTATGTCTTCGAGGCTGCTGCCACTTGTAAGCACACAGTTTATATTTATACCTATCCTTTTAAGGGTTTTTTTAAGTTCTAGAAGGTCAGGACCCCCCCTGAAGACTCCTATGAGGTTTATTGAGGGTTTATCAGCCTCCTTTATGAGGTGATTGGGGATGGTGATATCTTCTATGAGTGTCTGTAGAACTTCTTCATAGCCTCCGCTTTGATCTGATTCAAAACCTCCCGCGCTTATAGTTATGATCTCGGCGTTTATATCATCTTTTAATTCTCTTGCAACTTTTTGGATATCTTCTCCGATTATACTAGTTGAACAGGAGGATAAAACAGGGATAAGATCTGGTTTATATGTTTCATCCACGGCTATGATGGTTTCTCTAAGTTTATCTTCCGCACCAAAGACCACATCTTCTTGTGATAATTCGGTTGAACATATGCGTATCCTTGAACCGCTTCTCACGCTGAGAAGGTATCTTATGTGGTATGCGCAGCCCCTTGGACCATGAATGACTGGTATGGTATTTTTTATGCCTATAACAGCTCTTATGGCCCCGAAAAGTTTGCATGTGGACATTGGCTCCATCTGAGCCACCTATCATTTCAAGGTTAATATTTTGTTTATTGCGTCGAGTACGGCTTCTACACTTGCCATCACAATATCTTCTCTTGTTGATCTCCCTGTTGCCTTGTTACCTTCTCTATCGCTCATCACAACAAAAACCTCTGCAAGTGCATTTGTACCCCCTGTTATGGCCTCTATATTATACTCCTCCAATTCTATATCAGCAGTTTCACTTACTAGACTGTGAATGGCATTTATGGCAGCGTCAACTGGTCCCACCCCAGTTTTGGCCGCTGTTTTGATTTTGTCTTTGATTCTGAGTTTTACTGTTGCTGTTGGCATTACACTTTCGCCTGTCATTACTGTTATCCCTTCTAGTTTAACTATCTCTTCGGGTGCGCGTCCTAGGATTGTGATGGCCATGGCCTTAAGATCTGAATCTGTTACTCGTTTACCTTTGTCTCCGAGTTCTTTCACTTGTTCGTAGAGTACTTTGAACTGTTCCTCGTCCATTTCTATTCCATATTCTTCTAGTTTGGATTTTATTGCTCTTGCACCTGTATGTTTACCTAGTACTATCCTTCTTTTATGTCCTACCATTTCTGGTTTTATGGGCTCGTATGTTTCGGCTTTTTCTGTCACGCCATGGACGTGGATTCCTGCTTCATGTGCGAATGCGTTTTCGCCTATGATGGCCTTGTTTGGTGGCATTTTAACTCCTGTGATTTTTGAGACGAATTCTGAAATGTCAACGAGTCTTGTTGTCTCTATATCTACTGGTATGCCATAGTGTATGATTAGCGCCATGACAACCTCTTCTAGGGCTGCGTTACCCGCTCTTTCTCCAAGGCCATTTACTGTTACATGCACTTGGCTTGCGCCGGATTCTACCGCTGCTAGGGAATTCGCGACTGCTAATCCGAAATCGTCGTGGCAGTGGACGCTTAGGGGTATTTTGAGGTTTTTATTTAGTTTTTCTATGAGGTGCCCCATGGCGCGTGGTATCATAACTCCCACAGTATCTGGGACATTTATGATATGGGCTCCAGCGTCTTCCACAGCCTTGTAGATTTCGAGTAGATAGTCGAATTCTGTTCTTGTAGCGTCTTCGGCTGAAAATTCTACTTTAACCCCATGGTCTCTCGCATATTCAACTGCAAATATCGCCTTTTGGATTATCTCTTCTTTATCCATTTTTAGTTTGTATTTTCTATGTATGGGTGATGTGCCTATGAACGTGTGGATATAATCTACACCACAATCTAGTGCAGCGTCAAGATCCCTTTTCAGTACGCGTGCCAAGCCACAGATGTTGGCGTGTAATGAGAGTGATACTATCTCTTTGACAGCATTCTTTTCACCCGGAGAAGCGGCTGGAAAACCAGCTTCGATGGTGTTCACTCCCAGTTGATCCAATTTCGTGGCTATCCTGATTTTTTCATCTACTGTGAGGGCTACTCCTGGTGTTTGCTCACCGTCTCTTAACGTCGTATCAAATATTCTAACTTTACTTGGGAGTTTCATTTCATCTTTCACTTCATCTATGTATTTCACATCATCTATGGACATGGCAATTCCTCAGAGGAAATAGTATCTAAGGGAATCCTATAATAGGATTATTATATGGTTATATTTAACCAATTTATAATAGTTTCTGCTCTCCCAAAAAGAATGGGTTCATAGTTACACCCAAAATATGATATCTTTGGGTGTTTAATTTCAATTAGTGGGAATGAAATGTCCCAAGAGACGATTAAACTCATTTCCAAAAGGTTTAGATAAGCTATTCACAAATTCGAAAAAAATAAACATTTTAACTATTGTTTACATCAATTTTGCCCTATTGCTCATTTGAAGATATGTGGGGGGGTAAACTGAGCCCGAATAATCATAGCGGCTTTTGGGGTGTTCAAATTGTGGCCTTGAATCCGGAGGAGATCCCATCCCAGAAAGCTTTTCAATGAGACTAGGATGAAGTTAAGTTATCCATTACGATTGTTTCACATTTTACAAATAGTTGATAACCATAACGGGGTCATGTGGCCATGCAAAGACTTAGGAAATTTCTCATCCCAGGGGCGAGTCCCAAGATGAATATGCTAAGTTTTAAGGTATTTTTCACATATTTATCTTCTAAAGTTTCGATAAGATACAATACAAGTAATATTATTAGTATTTTTAATGGGAACATTACAAAGGCTGTGTTGGTAAGCTTTGTAAGAAAAGTTGGTAGTACATGCTGTTCCCAGTAACCATAGAAGTCGACTGCAACAAAGGTAGTTGAAGCATCAAATAAGTGCGCTGATAAAACAGTTAAGTTAACCCTATCATTTAGAAGATCCCATTTCAACCCTAAGATCGCGAAAATGCCCGTGAAGGCCGCCCAGATGCCTAAGATCCCAAGGAAGGGCGCTGGATTAAATGGTTTTAAATATATTAAATTCGGGATGGAAAGTATGAGACCAACTAATAGCATGACACGTTTATAATCCCATCCAAATTTCTCTTCAAGTTTAACAGATGCTAACAAGGTTGCTATTGTAGTTAAACCAACTATAATATAAATTCCGGGCGTGACAAGCAAAAGAGTAAGCGGATACACCCCATTATCGACCAAGGCCCTTGCACCAGATCCCACGAATATGAATGGCAGCACTGGCAAGAAAAGATCTATAGGATCTCTTTTAATCCACTTAAACATTCTTATTATAACTAATACAACAAGACCCAAAACCAAACCAAATATTATAGTATTAAATAAAGTATAACCGGGGTGAAGATAGAAGAAATTTTCTTGTAGAAATTTTATAAGAGATTCTAGGAGATTTTTATAGAGTAACATGTTAGATTCTTTTAATTTTTTTGTTGATTACTTCTTTTAATATGAGAGATAAGGGTGTTCTACTCCCCATAGGCCTAGTTTTACTTTTTATTATGGCATTAAGAATATCATCTACACTTGGCTCGGCATCTACTACTGTGAAGCAGCTTCCAATGGCCGCTACAAAATGGGCGTCGCTGGCACCAATCATTGGCAGATTCCTATCCTTGGCAATTCTTCTAGCCCTCCAATTTGAGTAGCCGAAAATGTAACGAGAATTTAGAGTTTCTATAGCATCAACCCTCAGATCTTGAATGTTCACAAAAAGACCTTCTCTGTATCTTATAAAGGGGTGTGGTACGATTGCAATGGCTGATTGCTCATGTATCCTGTCAACAGCCTCTTGGGGTGAAATACCCGCCCCTATTTCATCTTCAATGCCAATGGCTACAATATGTCCCTTTGATGTGCTCAATTCCATTGCAGGCACTACTATAATGTCCTTGAAATCCTTAGCTTCCTTTTCAGCGACTTTAGAACCTTGTAAGGTATCATGATCTGCGATTGCTATTGCATCAAGGCCTATCTGGATCGCTCTTTTGATTATCTGACGTGGAGTTCCTGTAGCGTCACCAGAATATATACTATGAATGTGCGGGTCAAATATCATGGATTTTCTCCTCGATGATATATTACACTTTTTATAAGGCCAACAGGTCCCGTCATCATCACATCTCCTGCAGGTGCAGCATGATACACTGGAAGGCTTGTCTTGTCAGCTAATCTGCGCTGGGGCCCCGTGACCACTACTTTTTTAAATGTTCCAATGGCATCGATTACATGTGCACCATGGCCGCCGTCATCATGTACCTGGGAGTGTGTGAGGGATCCGTCCACTAATTTTTTGATAAGTTTTTCGATTTTATCATGGTTTAACATCTTTGTGTGGTGCTCCATGAGTCCCATGATCTTCCCTTCTTTGATGGTGGCAGCTAGAGTGTGACCATTGCCAACATCTAGGACTACCATTTTGTCATCTTTCTTGGTGTTAGGGTCTTGAAGCGCTCCTGTTATAGCCGCGAATTTAGAATCCATGAGTAATGGATCATATTTTTTAAGGCTTTTTTTGATCGAATTCATCCTTGTGAAGTATTTTGGGATTTTTTTCGGGTATGCGAATTCTTCTGGTGGTGTGGGCTTTTTGAGTTTTTCTTTTATTTTATGGAATCTGAAGTCCCTATCCCCCATGTTCTCTGAATATCCGTGATCTTGGACTGCGATTGCAAGATGATCAAACTCTAAGTTGATATCTAGTTTTGATAGTGCGGATTTTAGGGCTTCTATGTTGACATCTGCGAGTTTGATTGTTTTTAGGTCGTTTGGGTTTTCTTTTGATACTTTTATACCTATCTTTTTAACTTTTTGGAGGTTGTCTTTTATTGTTCTCGCTGCTTCGGGTGTCATGAATACTTTGTATCCTTTTTTTAGATGTTTTTTGATTGCGAATGTTATTGGCCCGCCACCCATTGTGTTACCTGTTAGGAATATGTCTTGGTTGATTTTTTTTATTTTATTGGCGAGGATTTTTGTAGGGGATGGTAGCACCATTTTGATCGAGTTTTCGATCTCATAGTTTGAATCATGCAACATTAGGTCTTGTGTTCCAACTCCCACATCAATTGCTAGGATTTTCATTGGAATAATATTAGAATATCATTATCTAAAAAGGATTGGCTATTTGGGATGTTTGGATACATGAAGATTGGGCTTTTTTTGGATTAAGCTTAGTTGAGTGAGGGTTTTTATATTAATTGTGGTGTTCTTATTCATTCTATGGGTTCTTGAGAGTTGCTGCTAATAATTTCTTTGGAGAACTTGTAGAATGTTGTTGTTTAGATGTGTTTGTGCTTCAGGTGTTATAATAGGTTGGAATTATATGGGGATTATGGTGAGAGGGTGTAAGTGGTGGGTTCATTTTGGGTGGGGAATGCCATTCCATTATTTGGTATATGAAAGGGTGGAGGATATGTGTTGCAAATGAATGGATAGCATAACACATATTATGTATATTTTTGTACAGCAAAGCTTTAAATAGTTCCTTATAGATAGGTTGTTATCATGTCAAGTTATAAAAGGTGATCAAATGAACAAGATAATACTAGATGAAAAAGAACTACCAAAAAAATGGTATAATATCAACCCAGACCTGCCAGTACCATTACCAGGCCCAAAAAACCCCGAAGAAAAAGACAACATAAGTAAATTACCCCAAATGTTTTCAAGTGGTGTACTAGAACAAGAAATGTCCATGGAGAAATGGATAAAAATCCCCAGAGAAATTAGGGAAATCTACAAGAGAATAGGAAGGCCAACACCACTATTCAGAGCAAAAGGTCTCGAAGAGATGTTAGATACTCCGGCCAAGATATACTATAAAAGAGAAGACTACTCACCAACAGGAAGCCACAAGCTCAACACAGCAATAGCACAAGCATATTATGCTAAAAAAGACGGTGCTGAAAGACTCACAACAGAAACAGGAGCAGGGCAATGGGGGAGCGCACTATCACTTGCATGCTCACTAATGGGCCTAGAATGCAAAGTATACATGGTAAGGATATCATACAACCAAAAACCTTACAGAAAAACCATAATGCAAACCTATGGAGCGGAAATCGTGCCATCACCAAGCAAAGATACAGAATTCGGGCGCAAAATATTAAAAGAAAATCCAGAACACCCAGGATCACTCGGTATAGCAATATCAGAGGCGATAGAAGAAGCATTACAAAATGAAAAAGCATACTATTCCCTTGGAAGCGTGTTAAACCATGTGCTCCTCCACCAGACAGTAATAGGACTAGAACTCAAAAAACAACTCGAAGTCGCGGGAGAAGCACCAGATATCATAATTGGATGTGTAGGTGGGGGAAGCAATTTCGGCGGGACAATACTACCATTCGTCAAAGATAAAACAGATGGAAAACTCGACTGCGAATTCATCGCAGCAGAACCTGTATCCTGTCCAACACTCACACAAGGAGACTATCGCTATGACTACGGTGACACAGCAGGATTGACACCACTACTAAAAATGTACACTCTAGGACATGACTTCATACCCCCGGCAGTTCATGCCGGCGGCCTAAGATACCATGGCATGGCACCACAAGTCGCGCTACTAGTAAAGGAAAAGATAGTAAAAGCGCAATCCGTTAACCAAAAGTCAATATTTGAAAGTGGCGTGACATTTGCAAAAGCAGAAGGCGTCATACCAGCACCGGAAACATGCCACGCCATAAAAGTAGCGATAGATGAAGCCAAAAAATGTAAAAAGACCGGTGAAGAGAAGACAATAGTCATCAACTTTTCAGGGCATGGACTACTAGACCTCCAAGGATACGAAGATTATCTCACAGGCACTTTACCAGAAAACAGCAAATAATTCCCTCATTAATTATTTTTTTGTCAATGAACTTCAAGCTTCCGGATCTGAATGGCTTTGCATTTTTTCACCTCAGTTCCTTACCTTTTGGAGCATTATTCCTCAAATAAAACATTTATAAATTCAATAAGATAGTGGGATAAATGGATCATAGAGACATTTTAATATTCGATGATAATTTTATAATATAGCAAGTTTTAGCATTTACTTGAATACATTAATAATAAGATTCAGTGCCATCGAATGAAAACGAAACGCTTTCTTCAAATAGCACCATGAAGCAAGAAGAAAATACGATACAAGTCACCACAAAAAACTATTATATCAACAGAAAAAAATATCACAGATGAAAACACATTGAATAATAATTCAAAAATGGAGGATTTGAATGTATAAGATTGGCGAAGCACTAATTGGGAAAGGCAATGAAGTCGCCCATATAGACCTTATAATAGGAGACAAGGAAGGTATTGTAGGCTCGGCTTTCGCAACAGGACTGACAAATATTTCAATAGGTCACACCCCACTGATTTCAGTTATAAGACCAAACTTAATGACAAAACCCGCAACATTAATGATCCCGAAGGTGACCATAAGCTGCCTAAAAGATGCTAATAAAGTATTCGGACCGGCTCAGACCGCTGTTGCAAGGGCGGTTGCAGATGCTGTCGAAGAAGGGATAATACCAAAGGAGAAAGTTGAAGATCTAGTTATAATTATAAGTATTTTCATTCATCCAGAGGCAAAGGATTATCAGAAAATATACCATTATAATTATGGCGCGACAAAACTTGCAATCAGAAGGGCGATGGAAGGATATCCATCAATTGAAAAGGTTCTCTCTGAGAAGGATAGAGGTGTGCATCCAGTGATGGGATTCAAACCTATCAGATTATGGAACCCCCCATATTTACAAGTTGCACTCGATCTTGAAAGCATAGAGGAAATGGAGAGGGTTGTGGATGTTCTCCCACCCCGTGAAAGAATATTACTTGAAGCAGGAACACCAATTGTCAAAAAATTCGGTGTGGGCATCGTAAACAAAATAAGAGAATTAAGAAAGGACGCGTTCATAATCGCAGACCTTAAAACTTTAGATGTTGGTAGGATGGAAGTTAAAATGGCAGCAGATGAAACAGCAGATGCAGTTGCTATATCAGGACTTGCAACGAAAAAAACAATTGAAAAAGCTGTTCATGAAGCGCGAAAACAAGGCATATACTCTATCCTAGACATGATGAACGTGGAAAATATCACAGAAAAACTTGAAGAACTCAGATACAAGCCAGACATTGTACTTTTACATAAAAATATTGATGTTGGAACTGCAGAAGTTTCAGAATGGGGCAATATCCACGAGATAAAGGAGATCCTTGGCAAAAGGGGACTTGTAGCAGTTGCGGGTGGTATAACGCCATCAAAGACCAGAAAAGCCCTTGAAAGTGGTGCTGACATAATAGTTGTTGGAAGGTATATCACAGGATCCAAAGATCCTAGAAGGGCGGCCGAAGATTTCTTAAAAGAATTACCACCAGATCCAGATACAATGAGACTACCCCATGAGGAAGATGAATCAATCTAAATTTATTTTCTAATAGAATTTTCCAAACCACCAAAAAAAAATGATACAATACGAGCTTTGGATAAAAATGGTGCACCCCCAGGTATTATAAATTATAAGTTAAAAATTATAAGTTATAATTTTTATGGTGTGGCTAACCTCCCTAAACACCAGCACCAGATCTAAGACCCCCCAAAAAAAAGTAAATTAGATCATAAATGCTGAAAATTCTAACTGTGATAAAATCTCGAAAAATTCCAATTCAATTGGCCAAAAAAATACCATGTGGGTGGAAAAAAACACTAATTTACAAAAAAAATTTGCACCCACACGCAATTTCCAGACTTTTATATGTTACATTCGAGTTTGCTATCTAGCAGCTATCATTGCTTTAGAGTGGAAGATGAGCAAATATTTTCGATAAACATATGAGTTCTATGTACTAATATTTAAGTGATGTTAAGAGGAAATTATAACAACACTTTGGGTGAGATAATGGATGTAATTGGTATTTGTGGAAGCCCACGTAAACAAGCCACAGAATACGTGTTGAAAAGGGCGCTTAAGACGTTAAAAGACGCAGGATACGAAACGGAATTTTTCACCGTCAGAGGAAAGAGCTTGAGTCCCTGTAAACACTGCGACTATTGCCTAAAAAAGAAAGAGTGCATAACAAAAGATGATATGTACATACTATACAATCTCCTTCCAAAGACAAAGGGTATAATAATAGCAACACCAGTTTACAATGGTGGGCTCAGCGCCCAGACAAAAATTATAATAGACAGATGCCGCGCACTCCACGCGAAAGATTATAATATTCTACTTGGAAAGATAGGAATGGCAATTGCAGTTGGTGGTGACAGATCTGGCGGTCAAGAACTTGCAATCCAACAAATACACACATTCTATATACTCAGTGGCATGATACCAGTAAGTGGAGGATCATTCGGAGCAAACCTTGGAGCGTGTTTCTGGTCAAAGGACACATTAGAAGGGGTTAAAGGAGACGAAGAAGGTTTCAGAAGCCTTAGGAAGACATTTAAAAGGTTCATGAAATTACTGGAAAAAGACTGATTTATAATAAATTTTATAAAAGTCAATGATCCTCTACTTTTTTGGGTGATTTAATGAGCTTGACGAGTAGCACATCGAAACTAGTGAAAGGCAGTTTCCTTATAATGGTTAGCAGCCTCATTTTCAGAGTTGGAGGATACATATACAGAGTACTCATGACTAGGCTACTAGGACCTGAAGGTTATGGTCTTCTTGGCTTAACACTCCCATTACAGGGGATATTCCAGATATTATCGGCTGGTGGTTTACCACCGGCCATTGCAAAGTACATTGCACAGCATAAAGCTCTTAATGAAGATCAGATGGCAACTCAGGTTCTTCATACTTCCTTGAAGTTGATGATCATCCTTGGTCTTAGTTTTTCTATTATAATATTCTTCCTGGCGCCTTGGCTTGCAAATGATGTTTTTCATAAACCTCTTTCACTTTATCCTATACAGGCTGTTTCACTTATCACTCCATTTAGTGTTATTGTAGGCGCATTTAGGGGTGCATTCCAGGGCATTTATAGGATGGAATATGTGGTTGTAACAAGGGCGATTGAACAAATATTCATGATAATATTCGCTGTCTTATTTGTAATGGCTGGTTTTTATGCTGCTGGCGCTGTTATAGGTACAGGTTTTGGTTTTATAGCATCTACTATTTCTGCATTTGTAATTTATGAGAGGCTGCTTAAAGGTTATCTGCCACCGATTGAACCCGAAAACAAATTGAATTTCAGGGAAGAGCTGGGATTAATGAAAGTTCTTTTAAATTTTTCCATCCCAGTGATTATAACAGCATTGTCTGAAATGGCCATTTATGATATAAGTGTTTTCGCTATAGGAATTTTCCTGGCGACTAAGGCTGTTGGCTATTATACTGCCGCAGATCCCATTGCAAGACTGCCTCTTATCATCTCACTTTCAGTTGCTACTGCTGTTTTGCCAGCTGCCTCGGAAGCTTCAGCCCTTAAGGATAAAAATCTCCTCGAAAATTATGTTGTACAATCTTATAGAATAGTCATGTTATTTATACTACCATTATGTATAGGTATAGCCATATTTTCAAGACCAATTCTTGAACTTCTCTTTGGGAGTGCTTTTATTTATGGTGCTAGTGCGCTTAGTATCCTCGTTGTGGGCATGACATTCTACACACTCTTCGCAGTATCTGCAAGCATCGCTCAGGGAATAGGCTATCCTCGCCTTCCAATGTACATTTTATTGATAGGAACTCCTATAAACCTTGTGCTTAACATCATCATGGTGCCAGTTTATGGTATTGAGGGAGCCGCCTTTGCAACAACCATCGCAACATTCATTATAATGTTACTGTCATTATGGAAAACATTCCAAGTCACCAGAGTTAAATTACCATACACCGCATTTTGGAAGATAACCATAGCATCCATCATAACCGCAGTTCCACTCATCATAATACCTAATACAATAACAGGACTTATAATAGCACTTATACTAGCCTCCCCAATATATATACTCGCCCTTTTAGCCGTGAAAGGTTTTGAAAAAAGGGATATAAGGATGATGAGGCGTTTCAGTTCAAGAATGGGGCCATTAAAAGGTCTAATCGCGAGGTTGATTGACTTTATTGATAAGCACACACACCAATAATCACTTTTGGAAGGTAAAATGCCAAATGAAAATTACAAATTAAAAATAAACGGAAAAAGCATTTGGATCGACAATAAAAGATCTAGATTACTCAAATTGATAGACAAATATAAGTCGATAAGAAAAGCTTCTGAGAAGTCAAAAATCCCTTATAGAACAGCACTATTACATATAAAAAAGATGGAGAATACACTCGGAGAAAAAATCGTTTCAACAAAAAGAGGAGGTTTTGGAGGAGGTGGGAGCAGTCACCTCACAAAAACCGGCAAAAAAATAATCAGGGAATATCTTAAAATACAAACCTTGCTTAAAAGGAAAAACGCCTTCAACGAATTCAAAGGAACCATCAATAATATAAACTTAAAAGATAAAATAATCGAAATCAAAATTGGGGAAAATATTATAAAAGCACCATTAAAAAGAAAATTCGAAAAAGGAGAAAATGTAACCTTATTAATACATCCTGATGACATATTACTCATGGACAAAAAATATGAAACAAGCGCAAGAAACATCATAAAAACCACAATAAAATCTATTAAACCCACAAGGAACATAGTGAAAGTTAAATTAAAAATGGACACTATAGAATTTACAAGTTATATAACAAGACAAGCCCAAGAAGACATGAAATTAAAAACTGGTAAGAAAATCTTCGCAGGATTCAAGGCAACAGCCATAGAAATCATGAAACCATAAAGGAATATACAATGCAAATAATAATAGACACGGAAAAATGTACAGGCTGCGGAAAATGTAAAGAAGCATGTCCCAAAGGCGGTAAAATATGGACAATAGATAAAAAAAGAAAAAAGGCCACACCCTCAAATCTTGAATATTGCCATCTTTGCATTATCTGCGCGAGCAAATGCCCCGAGGAAGCTATAAAGATAATAAGGGATGATAATTATGAGAAAAGCCCAGGAATCGAGGAAAACCCATGAAACCGCAATAAAAGTGGATATGAACCTTGATGGTCAAGGAAATTATATCATCGACACCGGACTCAAATTCCTTGATCATATGCTGGAATCATTTACAATGCACGGATCATTCGACCTTGAAATCAAGGTTAGAGGAGATCTAGAAGTTGATGATCATCACACCATCGAAGATATTGGGATAACACTAGGAAAAGTCTTCAAAAAAGCCCTATCAGACAAGGAGGGTATAAATAGAATGGCCCATGCAATAGTCCCTATGGACGATTCAATTGCAATAGTAGCGGTCGACCTTGGAGGAAGAGCATATTCGGTTCTTGACATGGAATTTGAAAGGGATAGAATTGGTGATATTTCAACAGAGAACGTTCCACACTTTATTGACTCATTTGCAAAAAATGCCCAGATGAACATCCATGTGAAAGTCCGTGGAGAAAATGATCACCACAAAATAGAGGCGCTTTTCAAAGCCCTTGGACTTGCATTAAAGGAAGCTGCAAAAATTGAACATAAGAGAATACCCAGTATTAAAGGCACATTAGATTAATATGCTCTGCCGCTATTAAAGCCGTGGCAGCGGCGCCTACAATACCTCTTGAGACTCCCGCGCCGTCTCCTACAGCATATAGTCCATCTATTGGGGTTTTCATGTGCTCATCCACTTTTATTCTCATTGCATAAAGTTTTATCTCAGGAGCATATAATAACGTGGAATCTGAGGCCACTCCAGGTATAACCTTGTCAAGTGCTTCTAGACCTTCTATTATGTCACGGACTATTCTGTAGGGTAAGACAAGCGCAATATCTCCTGGTGTCACACCTTTTAGTGTTGGTTTCACAGGGCTCCTTTTTAGTCTTCTCCATGTGGATCTCCTACCCTTTCTAAGGTCTCCTAGTCTTTGTATTATTGGTTTGCCTCCTCCGAGGGTGTTGGATATTTTCGCGATTGAAAGGGCGTATGCAGATGTGTTTTCAACCGGTTCTGTGAGCTCAACTTTGACTAAAAATGCGAAATTTGTATTATCGGATGCTTTTGTGCGCATTGAATGCCCATTAACCCCCTTGAAATCGTCGTAGGCTTCTTCAACCACGAATCCCTTATTGCAAACGCAGAATGTTCTTACAAAGTCGTCGTAGCTTTTTGTTATAATATGGAATTTAGGATCCCAATTTATCCTGGTAATGTCTTCCATTACTATGCTTGGCACTTCGACTCTTACTCCAATATCAACTGGATTGTGTTTTATGGGGATTGAAAGTTTTTTCATTTGCTCTGCAAGCCATGTGGAACCGGATCTTCCAGGTGCAAGGATTAAAAACCTACATTTTATGATATTCTCTTTCCCACTTCTATCTTTGACTATAAGCCCTTCTACTTTCCTACCTTCGGCTCTGATGTCTGATGCTTCAGTTTCGAGGAGAAATTCCACACCCCTTTTTTTAAGGCTTTCTTTTATAGATTTTATGACCGCGGGCGTCTTATCAGATCCTATATGTCGTTGAGTGATGGGAATGAAATTTATACCAGCCGCGGCAGATTTTTTCAAAATTTTTTCCACTTCTTCTTTTTCAGGTGCATACAATTCTTCCGGAGCCCCATGCTCGAGAAAAAACCTGTCAACTTCTTCCACAAGCTCCCATGCCTTTTCTGTATCTACGAATTCTTCTAGATTGCCTCCGATGTCTGGTCTTAGGTTTAATTTCCCATCTGATAGGCCGCCAGCTCCTCCAAGTCCGCACATTATATTACAGGGGGAGCATCTTCTACATATACCATCTTTTAGGGCTGGACAGTATCGTTTATCCATGTCCCTTCCTTTATCAACAATTAAAACTTTCAGATGGTCTGCTAGCTTATCTGCAGCGATTAGACCTGCGGGACCAGCCCCGACTATTATCACATCAAACACAAGAACACCAAAAAAAGAGGAAAATAAGGGAAAAATAGGGTTTATGATGGTTTTTCAAGCAATTTTGCCTTGGATAGTGTTTCTCCTTCTTTTCCGTGAGGTGTTCTCTTCACGGTGTCGTTGGATTTTTCTATTTCTCTTGCTTCTTCTGCTAGTCTTGCGGCTGTTGACATCATTTCGTGTGCGGATGCTACTATTGGTATGTATTTTTCTGGGTCTTGTACCATGAAGCATCCTTCAACGTCGATGTCAGCGACTTTTGTCGCGATTTCATATGCTGCCATGGCCTTTGCTTTTGCATATGGGTTTTGGAAGCCTGCGGCTTCGACTGCAACGTCTCTTGTGACTACGAGTTGTGGTAGTGTGGGTTCTTTTCCAGCTTCTACGTCGGCTATCATGGCGTCGATTGTGTCGTGGACTACTCTGTATACGCCTGTTAGTGCGAGTACTTTCATTAGATCTGAGTTGAATGCTGCCATTTCAGTTGGGTCTAGGAATTCTCTTCTTGCACCTATCATGGAGTCTGCTTTGACTATAATGTAACCTAGGCCTTGTTCTTCGATTTCGTCTTTCACGCGGAGACCTGGGGAATCTCCCACTATCATTGCGGGTACGTCGGCTTCAGAGAGCAGTTCTCTTGCCCTTGCGGGTCCTGGTGCTCCTGGGTTTGGGCTTATGAATATGACAAAGTCTCTGTCTAGTTCGAGCATTTTGGGGACTACGAATTCTATATCATCAGGGTTCATTTTTGTCCCTGATCCCATGACACGTATTTCGACGTTTGGTCTGTCAGCTCTTTCATCAAGTACTAGGTCAATCACTGGGGATGTCCCAAGGTTTCCACATTTCAGTACACCGATCTTTGCAACCATTTATATCACCACTTTTTATTATTCTGGTATTTATTAAGTATTTTTTCATCTAACATTTATAGTTAAATTTTTATACCAGTAGATTATTATGATTATTTCCTTTTATTAAGCTTATTTTTTTCTCGTTGAAGCACCGCTAATAATATATAATATACATTTTTTATTATTATAATTTGCTTTTGATTTCAGTGCATATTGGAAAAAGAGCATGCTAGTAAACGTCACTTAAACTTTGATCTAGCCTTCCATATCAACCTAAAACTTTCAAAACCGCCACATGGACCCTCAGGTTGGAAGTTTTCTATTAGACTAATTAGTTTTTTAACAGACCCCTCAGCGGTTGAAAGAAGATAATTTGAATCCGGAGGGTTTAAATCATGTATGATTGATGGTATATCCTCTATTTCGGCTATGGGTATGCCTATTTTTTCACAGAGATCAACACTTGCATGTTGACCATGGAACCCTGCAATTTTAATTGAAGGAACTCCTAAGACACCGGCTTCTATTGTGACACCCATACCTGCAGCATAGATCATGGCCTTTGATGCGTTCATGAAACTTGGAAGATCAACAAAACCCTCTAAAACATGGATATTCTTTGGAATATGTTTTACAATAAGTTTCTTATCAAAACGGAATGGTGCCAATAGTATATTTTCCCCTAATTTTTCTAACATTCTAATCAAAGGTGGGATATCCTGGGTCTTCAAATCGCCTCCAAGTACTGTGAGTATGAATTCATCAAGATTATACCTCTTCCTAATATCCTCTGGATCTTCAAGTTTTAGATTTTTCGCATAAAGGGCATGGGGATAACCTCCAATGTTCTCCACCCTTTTTAAATGATAATTGGATTCAAGATATTCTTTGTATTCTTTGGAGGGTGCTGTTATAAGGTCTGCGAATGCTATCATTTCAATAGGATTATAAATGTCTTGTTCAATATGCAGCACTGGTATGCCAAGTAGCCTAGCAGCCACAATACCCTTTCTCACATCCCCCGCATTACCACAAGTTAAAAGGATATCAGGTTTGCTTTCTCTTAAAGCTCCAACAGCCCTTCTAATATCAGATAATATCCTAGTCGCTATACTGATCCTTTTACCATTGGATCGTCTGCTCTCCCCAATGGAATATATCTCTTGAGAGTATGGTCTTAAAAGCTCTTCAACTCCTCTTCCATGCGCTAAAACTACGAATTTAGCGTTAAATTTTTCTATTAATGGTATGAATGTTTTTGCAGGTGCTAGTTCAGCTGCTATGGCTATTTTCATGAAATAGCCTCCTTTATTATCACCACCACTGCCATCAAGTAGAATATCCATACTACGAGATCTGTTGGGCCGGTCTCGATCCATACGAGAGTGTGGGCGAGTATTATCGCATATAAAGCCGTGAAAAAGTCCTTTTTAATCCTTTGGATTATATGGAGCAGGCCAAGGATTAAACCTATGATGAACATTTGTATGACCATGGCTAAAATGCCAAAATCGAGGGTTGCAGGTCCAAAAATCGTTGATGTGCTTGAATGCTTATATCCTAGGACTGTTGTCCCCACGATAATCCTAGGATCAGTAGAGGTTAAAAATCCAGTCAATGTAGAGTATATTAATCTGCCATGTGTAGAGCCCTCAAATTGGATTAAACGATCAAAAACTGTTAAGGTATACCCCGCACGATAAAATAATAATTCTATCGGATTTAAGCTCCAATGTTGCCATTCTATAGATTTAACAGCCACATAACCTATGAAAAGGGCTGAAAAAACTATGATGATCCCTAAGATGGTAAGTTGACCCGGTGAAATGCGCCTTGTATAATAGAGGTTTATAAGTACACTGAGTAATATGACTACTGTGGTGGTTCTATATCCTGTCAAGGCAAACAAAACCACTCCAATGATGAAAAGGCCATAATATGGGGTTCTTTTGAATCTAGCTAATAGTAGATTTATGGAAAACAAAAATAAAAGATATGATATGAACCAAATTTTTGTAAGAGCTCTGGCTTTCAAATATCCGCTAAATAATGGGATTCCCCCAATATTGTAAAGATTCCATGCTGCTAATATTATGGCCACAATTACGAGGATCAGTAAAATTTTTTCGTAACGGTAGCTGAATTTCATTTTAACCTTTGAATCTAGGGAAGATTTGAAAGTTGAAGATGTTAAGACTCCCAGGATATAGAATAGCGAACCTGCACCCACATAGATGATGGAAATTGATGATGGAAAATCCAATCCTCTAATTTTATAATGGAAGGCCACAAATGCCATCAGTAAATATCCTATGATAGCGACAATCATGATATAAGGTGAAAAAATATCCCTACTCCTGGACATGGATATCATCTTATTGTTCTAGTGCATTATATGTTAGTGTCGCTGCAAATGTGGGGCATGAAGCTGCATGTATGTGAATATAACTTGCAAGGGTTTTTTTAGAGACGAGACCATCCATTCCATCTTTTATACCTTTTCCTCTCTGTATTTTGAATGCGAATTGTGGATTACCTGTAACGTGTATGTTTGAATAATGGAACTCATGTCCCTTGAAAATCTCGGCTCTTGGGGAGATTATATTATCTCTTTCTGATTTTGCTATGACATAACTTAAACCTTGGACTTTCTTTGTCATGGAAGCCTTATATGGGAATATGTTACACATTTCATGTCCATCTAAAGATCTTGAAAGATATAATAGACCCCCACATTCGCCGAATATTGGTTTTTCATCTTCGTGAAATCTTCTGATGGAATCTTTCATTGAAACATTTTTTTCGAGTCTTTTTGCGAAGATTTCAGGGTACCCCCCACCTATATAAATTCCGTCGACATCAGGGATCTCTTCATCGTGTATTGGGCTGAAATAGGATAATCTGGCCTTATTATCTTCCAGAGCCTCGAGATTCTCTATGTAATAAAAGTTGAATGCTTCATCATATGCTATCCCTATTTTAACCCTTTTATGGTTTTTTGTTTGCCAGAGGGTTTCTCTTCCACCTTTTATTCTGCCAGTGTTTTTCATTATATTTTTGAGTTCATCAAGGTCAATATATTCTTCCACTACATTTCCCCACTTTTCTATGGCAAATTTTAAATTCTCACGTTCTACCGTAGGCACCAAGCCTAGATGTCTCTGTTCAACCTTTAAATCTTCTCTTCTGGGTATTCCACCAATTACCCTCGTGTATGATAGCTTTTCAATTGCTTTTTTTGCTTTAAGGTAATGTCTTCTATTTTTCACTTGATTTAGGATCACTCCCTCGATTTTGACATTTGGATCTAATGTTTTGAAACCAAGTACTATTGCAGCTGCACTCTTTACAAGACTCCTAGAATTAACTATCAACACTACTGGGGCGTTTAAAGCCTTTGCTATTGACGCAGTGCTCCCAACATCTTCAATGGAGCTTATACCCTCATATAAACCCCTAACACCCTCTATAATACCCATACGGGCTTTAGAACTCTCCATACCCCTTATAAATGCTTCTCTAATCTGCCCCTCTGACATGAAAAAAGAGTCAAGATTACGTGAAGGATTACCAGTGGCCATTGTATGATATGAAGGATCTATATAATCTGGACCGACCTTGAATGGTTGCACACCTTCACCGGATAACGCTTTCATTATACCAGTAGAAATGGTGGTTTTACCAACAGCACTACCACTACCAGCAAGTACAACTCTCATAATATAAGATCCCACAGAACTCCTATTTAATTCCTTCGAGGGGAAGTTCCCCCACTCCAAGATAGTGATTAAACAGAAAAAAATTATGTGATAACCTGGTATGGACAAACACAAAATTCAATCACAAAAAAAATTCTTTTATTTATCTGGGTTCACACTATATCTTCCTAGATTAGTGAATTCAAATAAACCCCAAGAGTTGTCGATCTCCTCATGTAGAGGTATAATATGGTCGTCCAGGAGGCACCGTCCAATCTAATACATAGATATCAACAAAAAAAACTATATATAAATCTTTCGATAAAATGCGCATCCCCATAAATAAATACTCTGTGTATAGAAATGTAAATTATGAAACCAATTACTTGGATGGTGAACTACCCCATCCTTAGAGAGGGCCTACACTCCTCTTCACCGTCTAATAGGCTCATAGAGGGTGGGCTGCTCTCTCCAGAGGCTTTCAGGGCCTGTTCCCAAAAACTATAACATTCTATTATGGATACTATCCTAAAGTTATTAACTGCTCTATCTCCCTCTCTTTCGGGGGGCTTAGTAGCAACGGTAAGTTGACATGACAATCCATTCAAATTGTTCTCCATGATACCCTATAATGGCCATATAATCTTAAATTCACCAGTCAATTGGGAAATTTTAATTGAGGGGCACTGAATTCAAGGATTTCCAGGGAATACATTAAACCTTAGAATATCTTTTTGGAGAAAAATAACAGTACTGGGGAGTTTTTGCAAGGCTTAAATTTTATCAAATATAATACTTTCATGTGAAAAAACTTATTAATTGTGTAATAAAAAAGAAAAATAAATAAAGTTGGATTGTTTTATTCTGGTGCTTTTGTGCCGCCCCATAATGCTATTAGACCAACAATTATTTTCAACGCGGCATGCCAAGCAGGATCCTTAAGCGCTGGATATGGGAATCCAACAAAACCTAAAATACCCATCAATATCAACAATATTCCAATTATGTAAAGTAGCCATTTTATCATATCCACCCCTCCTTCTTTAAAATCGCATAAATTTTATATACTTCAACAAATATAAATTTTGTTGTTGTAATACTGATAATAGAAAAATAAATAAATGAGGATCATGGATTACAAAAGAAAGTTGCGAATCCTAAGTGATTCTGCCCAATTTGACCTATGCGACTATAATGCAGATGAAAAACAAGGTAACCCCAACCTCCCAGGGATATATTATAGTAGTGCCAAAGGTTGTAAAGTACCTTTATTTAAGGTTTTGCTTAGTAATAAGTGTGCAAATGATTGTAAATATTGTATAAATTGCAGTAAGAGGCAATTCACCCGCATAGAATTAAAACCCATGGAATTATCCAAGATTTTCATGGATTATTATGAAAAAAGATATGTTGAGGGTCTATTTCTAAGTTCAGCTACGATAGATGATGTTGAAAATACGATGGAAAAACTTATTGAAGTAGTAAGGATTTTACGCCACGATAAAGGATACGATGGTTATATACATCTTAAAATTTTGCCAGGAACTCCAAGGGAATTGATTAAAAGGGCCATGGAATTGTCAAATAGGGTGAGCATAAATATTGAAACCGCAACAGCAGATGGTCTTTCTTCCCTTTCATCGACAAAAGACTATAAGATAGATATCATAAGGAGAATGAAATGGATCAAGAAAATTTTTGATAAGAACATTGGATTCGCTCCTTCAGGTCAAACCACCCAATTCATTGTAGGCGCGGTTGGAGAAACCGACCAAGAAATATTAAAAAGGGTATCATGGCTTTATGATAAACTAAATATTAAAAGAACATATTTCAGCAGTTTCCAGGCGTTAGAGGGCACACCATTAGAGAATCAACCAGAACCTGATCCCCGCCGTTCAATACGTTTATATCAAGCTGATGCGTTGGTAAAATCTTATAATTTCAGTTTAGATGATTTTGAATTTCATGATAATGGATTTTTAGATTTGGAAATGGACCCTAAATATGTTGCGGCGCTCAAAAATGATATTTTCCCCCTGGATATCAATAATGCATCCTACAATGAACTTATACGAGTACCTGGTATCGGACCCATATCAGCAAAGAGGATAATCTCAAAAAGGAGAAGAGGAAAGATAAAGAGTTTAGATGAACTTAGAGGTGTTGGTGTGTGGACTAAAAGAGCTGGAAAATTTTTGTATATTGACGGTTATCAAAGCAGTTTAGACGAGTTTCAATGAATTTATTCGAGTTCTGAGAATAGATCCCATATATCTGGGTATTTGCTTTTAACAGCCTCTTCAATTAGGAGAGAAGCTTCTTTGCTTATACTGAATTCTGGTTTTGTCTTTTTTAAGTATCTTAAAACTGCGGCTGACCTTAGAGACCATAATGTTATCCTTGGGTTCTTTTTAACCTCCTTTAAAACTTCTCTGACTTTATCCCCACGGATCGTGGATGGGGAGGTCACCGTATCCTCTGCGAGTTTTTTCCGTGGAGTGGCTGTTGATTTTGATTTTATTAGCGCGTCAAGACCCCTTCCAAGGCTTTTATTTTGTCTTGTCATTTTTCGTCCTCCATTTCGATGAGTTCCTTCGCTAATTTGAAGTATGCCTTAGAACCTTTACAAGTTCTATCATAGATTATACAAGGTTTTCCGTGACTTGGGGCTTCTGCAAGTCGAATGTTTCTGGGTATTATTGTTTTGAAGATGTATTCTTGTGGGGAGAAGAAGTTTTTAATTTCCTGGTAAACTTCTCTCCCAAGACGTGTTCTCCCATCATAGAGTGTTAATAGTATGCCTTTTATTGGACATGGACTCTTTAAGCGTTCTTCAACTAATTTCATTGTTTTGAGGAGGTCGGCCATTCCTTCAAGTGCGTAGTATTCTGCTTGTATTGGTATTATGATGCTGTCACCGGCAACAAGGGCGTTTAATGTTAATATTCCAAGGGATGGTGGTGCGTCGATAAATATGTAATTAAAATCTTTTTTGATGGGGTCTATGGCCTCTTTAAGTATTGTGTGGTATCCTATTTGACTGGTGAGTTCTACTTCAGCTCCACTGAGTGCGAGGTTGCTTGGGATGATATAGAGGTTGGGGATGTTTGTCTCCAGGATCGCATCTTCTATTGTTGATTCTCCGGTTATGATTGAGTATGTTGTTGAATTTAATTCTGTTTTGTTAACGCCAAAACCTGTTGTTGCATTTGCTTGGGGATCTATATCAATTATTAGGACTTTCTTACCCAAGGTTGCCAGTGCACTTGATAAATTTACTGCTGTGGTTGTTTTGCCACAGCCTCCTTTTTGGTTTATAATGGATATTATTTCGCCCATGGAAAACCTCCAACAAGAATATCATGCTAATAAGTTCTAAATTATCATTTATAAAGTATATCTTATAACTTATAACTAATAATTTATAAGTTATAAGATTGTTTCATAGTTTGCAATTCACTAACCCCAATTTGCGAAAAACCGTGGGAAACCCCCCATTCTCACCAAAGTATCCCCATAAACTAAAAAGAAGGGAATTTTATCCAGCTTTTCACATCTTCCAAAATAAAAGATACCAAATTTTAAGAATTAAAAATTAATCCTTTCAGAAATCCTCATGGGTAATGTAAGCGGCCTGAATGGCATCCCTTCTATCTCATTTTTTACCATTAAAATAAAATCTTCTAAGTTTAGAGTCTTTTTTTCACTGGTTTTCCTAATGTTCACACTCAACTTGGAACCTTCAACTTCCTTGTCACCTATAACAATAACATATGGTATCCATTCCTTGGCCGCGTCCCTGATTTTTTTACCGACACTTTCTGTTCTATCATCTACATCAACCCTGATATTATCCCTCATCTTTTCGGCGATTTCCATTGAATAATCTATATGCCTTTCTGCAACTGGTATTATCCTTACTTGGGTTGGTGAAAGCCATACAGGTAACATTGGGGGTCTTTCACCCATTTCAATAGCTGTTTTTTCCAATAAACTGCATATTACCCTTTCTATACTCCCAGTGGGGCTGCAATGGAGTATTATGGGATTTTTATCCGTTCCATCCTCTTCAAGAAATGTTATATTAAATCTTTCCCCGCTTTCAACGTCTATTTGCACAGTCGGATTTTCTATCGGCCTCCCAAGATAATCTATCGCCGCAAAGTCCATTTTAGCTATCCAATAATGTTTTCTTTCAGGTAAGAGCTCTAATAATGTGGGTTTATCAATCTTATCCACGATTGCGTGTATCCAATCCTTGTAATTACTGTAAAAGTCTTCTGTAGCCCTGAATATCACCTCATACTCGACTTCGAAATCTTCTGAAGTTTTAAGGCAAATTTCGACTTGTTTTTCAAATTCTTCGAGTGCTTGGCCAATGTCCCTGCATACTGTGTGGAGATCTGGCATGGTGAAGCCTCTAAGCCGTTTGAGACCCACTACTTCGCCTTTCTTCTCTAACCTGAAACTGTAGGTTGAAAGTTCATATACGCGTGCTGGGAGGTTTTTCCATGTTAGAAATGAATCTGATAATATTCTGAAGGCTCCGAAACAGCAAGCATATCTTAGCATTAATTCTTTCTTGTTTTTCATCCTGTATTGTCTTTCCCCGAATTTTTCGGCATGAACCCTTATGGCCTCGTCTCCAAGGTCATACATTATCGGGGTTTCCACTGGCATGGCACCCTCTGCTGTTACAAGCATATACACATAATCTGCTAAAAGATCCCGTATAAGGCGCCCTTTTGGGTACCAGCGGAGGTGTCCCACATCAGCTGAAGGTTCATAATCAGCTAACTTTTTTTCCTTCATGAGTTTAACATGGGGTGGTTCACCACCTTTACTTTCCAAGGAACCTAACTCATAATCTACAAGGGATTTAAAGTTCTTGTTTTTGAATTCAAAATCCTTGGGATTTATGAGTTTTCCTTTATCGATAATGAACCATTTTGATTCAAGTTCTTTTTCTGCTAGTTCCTTTGTTTTTGGTTCTGTTTTTATGGTTCTTGAGAGTTCTGAGAGTGGATGGCCTTTACATGAGATTTCAAATGCCTTGTACCATCCGAATGGTGCTCTTGAAACATTGAATCCTTCACTTTTTAATGAGGCTTCCATCTCTTTTAAAATCTTCTTCGCCATTTCAGGGGAGCTTAAAGATGAACTGAGGTGAGCATAAGGGTATATGACGATTTTATCGGCGTTAACCTTGTTAAAAACTTTTTTTATTTCTTCTATGGCGTTTTTGATTATGGCTTCTGGGTTGGTTTCATCCTCTTTTTCAATAGCTGTGAAAACTACTAGGGATTCTTTAAATGATCCTTTCATCATTTCTTTTGGTATATCCTCCGCTATCCTTGTTTTATCCCGTACCTTGTATTTTAGATAGTTTGCGTGGATTAAAAGTATTCTCATCTAGATCACCTTCGAATCAGCCTACTTTACTATAAATTGTTGAGGTTAGCTTTAAGTATTTAGTTGAATTTTTTGGAGATTATAAATTTGGGTTGCTCTTTGGACCCCTGTGAGATAGTTATCTTGGGAACTCTTCTAGGGATTTCCAGATACCATCAAAATATTTCAATGTAATTTCCGGCGATTTCCTGGTATTGGTTCCAGACACCAATAGCACTCTCTAGTATGATGGACCCATCTTCCTTAAATCTTGCAAATACATCATCTCTTAGGAATCTCTGACAATCCATCTTAATAGGTGGAACACGTGTAAATTTGATTTTATCACAAAAAATATTTTTCTTGATGAGATCAGAATTTGTCATTATCTCACATCAATTCCCTCTTCTTTCAAGCTTTTTAAAGGCTTCTATTAATCTTTCAGCTTCGCCTTTAAATAGAAAGCCGGCTCTTATCTTGATTTCTCTTTTTGCACGGGAAAATATCTCATTCTTTGATTATTTTATTTTGGCCGTGTATAAGCCATATTAGGGCTGGGATCTTGGATACGTTGTTTTCGTAGATTTTTGTGAGTTCTTTTTCAGCTATGTTGAGTATTTCGTTTATTCTTTTGAATTTGGTATGATTTCTTGTGGTGGTATAACATTGTATTTTAGTGGTTTGCCTTTCTCGATTTCGATTTAAAACCTTTCTTTTCGAGTGATTTGAGGATATCATAAACTCGAGATCTTGGAATGTTAGCTGTTTGGCTTATTTCGGTGGCTGTGGCTGATATGAGTGAATTTAATGTCATGTAAGCTGATGATTCGTATTGTGTGAGTCCAATTATTTCAAAAGCCTCTTCTACAACATCCATAACATCACTTGTCCCATTTTATATTCGTTTAGTGACAAAAATTATTTATGGTTTACAAGCCATTAATTAATACTGGTGAAAAGTTATGAAATATCGTTGCAAAGTGTGTGACTACATCTATGATCCAGAAAAGGGCGATCCCACCCAGGGTATAGAACCGGGAACACCTTTCGAGGATCTGCCCGAAGATTGGGTCTGTCCCATTTGTAGAGTGGGAAAGGACCAATTCGAACCCCTAAAAGAAGAAAGGCCTCGGATAAGGGCCGAGGACATTCAAATGTTCTGCTACCAATGCTCCCAGACAGTAAGAGGAAAAGCCTGCACAGTAAGGGGCGTTTGTGGAAAAGAGCCAACAGTAGCAAGATTACAAGACAACCTCTTATTCACCATAAAAGGAATTTCCGCCTATCTTTATCATGCCCGAGAACTAGGTTATAGTGACGATGAAGTGGATGCATTTCTTGAAAAGGGATTCTATTCTACTCTAACAAATGTCAATTTCGACCCAGAAGAATTCATAAAACTTGCACTCGAAGCAGGGCAGATGAACATAAAAACAATGAAACTCCTCAAAAGAGCGCACATAGACACTTATGGCGAACCAGAACCCACAAAAGTAGAAGTCGGAGCATCACCCGGACCAGGGATCATAGCAACTGGACACAGCCTAAAAGCACTCGAAGAATTATTAAAACAGACAGAAGATACAAACATAAACATTTACACTCACTCTGAGCTTTTACCAGCTCATGGTTATCCTCTCCTGAGAAAATATGAACATCTCAAAGGACAGCTCGGAGGCCCATGGTTTGATCAAAAAGAAACATTTTCAAAATATCAGGTGGCAATACTTGGAACATCAAATTGTGTCCTGCTCCCAAAGGACGAATACAAGGATAGAATGTTCACATGTGGAGTTGCAAAACTCCCAAGAATAGAATATATCAAAGATTATGATTTCACACCATTAATTGAAAAAGCGCTTGAATTACCACCACTCCAAGAGGAGGGAAAGACAACACTTACAACAGGTTTCGGCACCTCAACTGTACTATCATTGGCTGATAAGATAAAAGAGCTTGTAGAAGATGGTAAAATAAGCAGATTCTTCTTGGTTGGTGGATGCGACTCTCCACTCCCCAAGGCAAAATATTACAGAGAATTCGTAAGCAAACTCCCAACCGATACTATTGTACTCACACTCGCATGTGGAAAATATCGTTTCAATGACATGAACCTTGGAGACATCGAGGGCATACCACGCCTCATAGACCTTGGACAATGCAACGATGCCATAGTGGCAATAGAAATTGTAGAGGCTCTTAGCAGATTATTCAACATGAAAATAGATGAAATACCACTCAGCATAGTCCTAAGTTGGATGGAACAAAAAGCAACAGCCATACTCTGGAGTTTACTATCATTAAACATAAAAGGAATCTACATTGGCCCAATACTACCAGGATGGGCAAATGATGACATTAAAAAAGTTTTAGTTGAAAACTATGATCTGAGGCTTATAGGCACGCCTGAGGATGATATGAAAGAAATGCTAAAAAGCCAAAAGTAAAGTGATGATTATGGAAGAGTTGAAAGGGAAGGTTCTAAATTTGAAGGAACTTATAGACTATCAAGAGGGTGCGGTGGTAAGCCGCGAAATCATAAGACACGATACAGGTACGGTTACAATATTTGCATTTGATAAAGGACAAGGTTTAAGTGAACATACAGCACCTTTTGATGCCATGGTCCAGATAATCGATGGCAAAGCCGAGATAACGATAAGCGGAAAAAAACATGTACTAGAAGCCGGTGAAATGATCATAATGCCGGCCAACGAACCACATGCATTATATGCCAGAGAACCATACAAGATGATACTCACAATGATAAAATCATAAATACTGAAAACCTGTTAGAATGATTATTATCAGTCCTGCGAGTATCACGATACCGAATACAGCACCAACTTTTTTCCCGAAATTTTTCGTGCCAAATAAAAATGCTATCCCGAGTTTCACCAGGGTATTTGAGATGCTTGCAAGGGTTATAGTAGTTATCGCAGTATATTGTGATATCACGTTATTCTTGGAGAGAAGAGCCATGCTTACCGTGATCGCATCAACATCAGCCACCCCAGATACTATACCGGCCACATAGACTCCCATATTCCCTATATAGATATTCGCAGCCTTTGAAAGGAAGAGTATCACCATGAAGAGGGCTCCGAATATAAATGCAGGTTTTAGGGAAAATGGGTTCTTCAATTTCACCTCTGATTTCACGTTTTCGTTTGGACTTCTAAGTAAACCCAAACCCAAGGATATTCCAAGAACCCCCATGGTAAAAAGCGGCAATGAAAGGAATGTTAATAGACTAGGATTTATCACCATAACCTCGAATAATATCCTGAAAAACATCATGGAACTTGCAACAACAGATGCAAACACAGCAGCCCTTAACACGCTCCCGGATTCTTTCACCCGCCCAGCCATTGCAGTTATAACAGCAGTGCTCGATACAAGACCTCCAATAATCCCTGTAACACTAAGACCCCTCTCAGGGCCTATTATCTTCATGGCAATATACCCAGCATAACTTATACCTGAAATGAAAACAACCATAAGCCATATCTGGTATGGGTTAAAAACTTGAAAAGGACCCATATACCTATTGGGGAGTAATGGTAATATAACAAATGCAATTACCAGAAATTTAAGGGTGTCTATCATTTCCCTTTCACTTATACGGCGGGCGAAAAGGTGTAAATACTTTTTAAGGGCGAGGAGTGCTGTTACGATAATTGCTATTATCGGTGCAAGTTTATAACCCTCACCAGCTGCGCAGATGGCGCCAAGTACAAATGTTAGAAGCGCTGCAACTTCACTTGTAAGCCCAATATCGCCATCATCCTTCGTGCTCATAATATAACTTGCAACAATGAGCGTGACAAGTCCCATGAAAGCCACAAGCAAAAAATATGGGAAATTTTCCGAGACATAAACTGATAATGTCCCAAGAAGGGCCATTAACATAAAAGTCCGTATACCCGCAAATTCTGAATGTTCTCTGCGCCTTTCCCTTTCAATACCAATAAGCGCCCCAATCCCAAGGGATATGAGAATTCTTAAAATCAAGGACTCCATACTATTTATTATAACCACCAGATTATATATCTATAAAACCAATAATGTATTAACATATTATCCTATAATTGTTATCAGGTGGGTTTTCTATATGAGAAGTGATGAAATTAAAAAAGGATTTGAAAGAGCCCCTCATCGTTCACTATTGAGGGCTTGCGGCTTAACAGATGAAGATTTCAAAAAACCATTCATTGGGATAGCGAACAGCTACACTGACATAGTACCGGGACATCTGCACCTTAAAAGATTATCAGAGGCCATAAAAGCAGGTGTAAACCAAGCAGGCGGAATACCATTCGAATTCCATACCATGGCCATATGTGATGGTATAGCGATGAACCATGAGGGAATGCACTACTCCCTTGCTTCAAGAGAAATAATAGCCGACACAGTTGAAAGCATGATCCAAGCACACAAGTTAGATGGTTTAGTGCTCCTCTCATCCTGTGACAAGATCGTCCCTGGAATGCTCATGGCCGCGGCCAGGCTTAACATTCCAAGTATAGCCGTTACAGGAGGGCCCATGCTCCCAGGAGAATACCAAGGAAAAAATGTCGACCTCATAAACGTATATGAGGGTGTGGGCGCTTTTGCTGAAGGTAAGATAAGCCGCGAATCTCTTGAAGAATTGGAAAGGTGCGCGTGTCCAGGGCCCGGTTCATGCGCAGGTCTTTTCACAGCTAATAGTATGGCTTGTCTTACCGAGGCTCTTGGCATGAGCCTTCCTGGGTGCGCCACAGCCCATGCGATAGACTCTAAAAAATTGCATATCGCATATCTTTCAGGTGAAAGGATTGTTGAAATGGTTAAAGAAAACCTTCTACCATCTCAGATAATGAGTCAAGGAGCGTTTGAAAATGCGATTGCAGTAGATGTTGCCCTTGGAGGTTCGACAAACACCACACTTCACTTGCCTGCAATCGCAGCCGAAATTGATAATGTTGATGTGAACCTGGATTTATTTGATGATTTAAGTAGAAAGATTCCCCATATAACATCCATATCCCCAGCGAGTGAAAATCACATGATAGACTTGGAAAAGGCTGGTGGCATACCCGCTGTTCTCAAGAGCCTCAAGGACAGGATAAACCTAGATGTGATTACATGCACTGGCAAAACCCTAGGAGAGAATATAAAGGATGCGAAGATTAAAGATTCGAAGATTATAAGGCCAGTAGATAATCCAATACACAAAGAGGGTGGTATAGCCATTTTAAAGGGTAATCTGGCGCCTAGAGGGTCTGTGGTTAAACAATCTGCCGTTAAAGAGGATATGTTAACCTATAGTGGAATTGCAAAGGTATTTGACAGCGAAGAAGAATGTGTTAGAGCAATCTTTGATGGTGAAATAGAAGAAGGAGAAATTGTGGTTATAAGATATGAGGGGCCGAAGGGCGGTCCAGGCATGAGGGAGATGCTAAATCCAACCTCCGCCATTGCAGGGATGGGTCTTGAAAAGGTGGCTCTTATCACAGATGGAAGATTTTCCGGAGGCACCAGGGGACCGTGTATAGGACATGTATCCCCAGAGGCGGCTGAGGGCGGTCCAATCGCAGCCTTAAAAGATGGGGATATAATAGAAATAAGCATCCCAGAAAGAAGATTAGATGTCAAACTTTCAGTTGATGAGATAAAGGAAAGGCTTGCTAAAGCTGAAACCCCAATACGTGAAGTTAAAGGATGGCTTAAAAGATACCAGAAACTTGCAACCTCTGCTGATAAAGGAGCCATATTAAGATTATGAGGTGTTGGGAGTTGAATGATCGTCTAGAACTTGTAACATACATTGTAATCCTATTAGTGGCTGTGATCCTTTCACAGCATATGAATGTGGTTGTTTCAGGTAGCATGGAGCCTGTATTCTATCGTGGGGATATTGTTGTAGTCCAAAAAAGCGACTTTTTTGGAATCCACGAATTCGACCCCATGGACGTTAAAAAAGGTGATATCATAATATATAATGCTAATTGGTTCCCTGAGCCTGTTATACACAGGATTATAGATATTCAAAAAGATGAAAATGGAGTCTATTATATAACAAAAGGAGATAATAATCCCATCCCGGATCCTGAAAAGGTCAGACCATCACAGGTAGTGGCTCGAGTGATCAAAATAGACAATCACCTCCTTGTAATACCCAAGATCGGATACATAACTATTTGGATA
>Ga0207433_10001005_pt1 | contig 62819 bp, 59 predicted proteins | sample YelNatPaOPGAMG01_FD_187559 | JGI IMG/M metagenome (GOLD analysis project Ga0207433, IMG submission 187559) | Hot spring thermophilic microbial communities from Obsidian Pool, Yellowstone National Park, USA - OP-RAMG-01 (SPAdes) (version 3) | ecosystem: Environmental > Aquatic > Thermal springs...
TTTTGATTAAATTTTCTTTCTTTAAGGTTCTATAGATTGTATGTTCAGAGAGAATTATACCATCTTTTGTGGGGTGCCAGATTTTTGGTTCTCTGGCAATATAAAATTTTAACTATAATATTTTGGGAGTCATCCCCATTATTTTTCAAGTTCTTTTTTAACCAATAACCAGAATCTAAAGTGTAAACTAAATTCTCAAATAATACGCCATATTCTAATATTCTTGAGAATGTTGGAATATGGTGGTAAAATAGAGAATGATTTAGGGGGCTAAATGGAAAAAGAAACTAAAACTTCTAAGGAACTGGAGAGACATTTTAAGGGGATTGCTAATCATCGCCGGATTGAGATTTTATTTTTGATAGGTAGGTCTAAAGGGGTATCTTTAGAAGAAATCTCTGAAGCCCTAAATTGTAATTTTAAAACCACCTCAGAACACACCCGTCGCTTGGAGCAAGCAGGGCTAATTAATAAGAGATATCAGGGAAGAAGGGTGATTCATTCGTTATCAAACTATGGAAGAGCTATCTATAGATTTATTGAAGAATTTAAGAAAATTTAAGTTTTAATTTCAATGCAGAAGCGTATACATGTTTTTTATTCAGGAAGAGTTCAGGGTGTAGGTTTTAGGTATACTGCCCAAGATATTGCTGAGGATTTAGGGGTATTAGGCTGGGTAAGAAATTTAAGAGATGGAAGGGTGGAATTAGTGGCAGAGCAAGAAGAAGAGATTTTATATGAGTTTTTGGATCGTCTAAAGAAGTATTTTTCTTCTTATATTCGGAATGTTCAGATAAATTGGGAAGAATCAACTGGAGAATTTAGGAGTTTTGAAATAAAGTTTTTCTAAGAGTAATTCTATGCGTTATGGAATTTTTTCGGATGTGCATTCCAATATAGAGGCTTTGGAGGCAGTAATGGAAGCGTATAAAAAAGAATCTATTGATATATATCTATGTGTAGGCGATGTAGTAGGCTATGCTACTAATCCTTCGGAATGTATAAAATTAGTAAAAGAGGTTACGTCTTTTACGGTGGCAGGAAACCATGATTGGGCAGTGGTAGATATATTTTCTATAGATTATTTTAATTCTAATGCCAAAAAAGCCATCCTCTGGACAAAGCAAAATCTTAATGACCAAGACAAATATTATTTAAGCTCTTTAAAACTCATCTACAAAAATAATGACCTTACCTTAGTGCATGGAAGTTTAAATAAGCCTGAGGATTTTTATTATATGACGGATATAGAAACTGCAGAAGAAAGTTTTAGCCTTTTAGAAAATAATCTCTGTTTTATCGGGCATACCCATATAAGCGGAGTTTTTGTTAAGGATAAAGAACAACGTATCTACTATTATGATTCAGAATATATCCCTTTAAAAGAAGAAAATAAATATATTATAAATGTAGGCAGTGTTGGTCAACCGCGGGATGGCAATCCTTTAGCTTGTTACTGTATATTTGATACAGATAAAAAAGAAGTCTTTATTAAAAGAAAAGATTATGATATAAAATCTACATATAATAAAATAGTTAAAGCAGGACTTCCTTTATTTTTGGCAGAAAGACTTTATTGGGGAAGGTGATGAGCTATGACCGAAAATATCGCTAAAAAAATCCAAGATTTAAGAGAATTGATTCGCCATCATGATTACTGTTACTATGTATTAAACCAACCTGAGATTTCTGATAAGGAATACGATGATTTAATGCACAAGTTAAAAGAGCTGGAAGAAAAATATCCTCAATTTAAAACTGAGGATTCTCCTACGGTAAGGGTAAGTGGGCAGGTTTTAGAAGGTTTTAAGACCGTAAAACATAAAGAGAAGATGCTTTCTTTGGATAATACCTATTCCTTTGATGAACTTCTGGAATGGCAGAAGCGTTTACATAAAGGATTAGCTGAGAAAGAAAAAATAGAGTATGTAGCAGAACTTAAAATTGATGGGGTAAGTGCCAATCTTACCTATACAAAAGGAACTTTAACTATCGGTGCTACGCGGGGAGATGGAGAATTAGGTGAAGATGTTACCTTAAATATAAAGACTATCCGTGCTATTCCTCTTCTGTTAAGGGGAAAGGATATCCCTGATTTTATTGAGGTGCGGGGAGAAATTTATATGGAGAAAAAGGATTTTTTGGCTTTAAATAAAGAAAGAGAAAAAAATGGGGAAGTTCTCTTTGCCAATCCCCGCAATGCTGCCAGTGGTTCTTTGAAACTTTTGGATACGAGTTTAGTGAGTAAAAGAAGACTTAATTTCTTTGCCCATTCTTTGGGTGCATATACAGGGATAGATTTAAAAACCCACTGGGAATACCTTATGAAATTAAAAGAATGGGGTATCCGCACTAACCCGCATAGCCGGCTCTGTAAAACCTTTGAGGAGGTAATTGAGTACTGTAAAGAATGGCAGGAAAAAAGGGATAATTTAGAATACGATATCGATGGAGTGGTAATTAAGGTAAATAGTCTCAGTCAACAGCGCATTTTAGGAGCCACCTTAAAGAGTCCACGCTGGGCAGTAGCCTATAAATTCCCTGCCCGTCAAGCAACTACAAAGATAAAAAATATTATAGTTCAGGTAGGAAGAACCGGAGTAATTACACCGGTAGCAGAATTAGAGCCAGTAGAATGTGGCGGGGTGGTAATCAGTAGAGCCACTTTACATAATTTTGATGAGATCAAGCGTTTAGGTGTAAAGATAGGCGATCGGGTAATTGTGGAAAGGGCAGGAGAGGTAATTCCTAAGATAGTTAAGGTAGTAGAGTCGGTACGTACAGGAAAAGAAAAAGAATTTAAAATTCCCAAAAACTGTCCAGTCTGTTGTGCCAAGATAATCAAAGAAAAGGAAGAAGAGGTTGCCTTTAGATGTCCTAATCCGAGTTGTCCAGCGCAATTAGAAAGGGGACTTATCCATTTTGCCAGCCGTTCTGCTATGGATATTGAGGGAATGGGCGAATCGGTGGTAAAGCAGTTGGTTGAGAAAAAGATGGTAAAAGATTTTGCAGATATATATTTTTTAAAAAAAGAAGACCTCTTAAATTTAGAATTATTCAAAGATAAAAAAACAGACAATCTCTTGAGAGCAATTGAAAAAAGTAAAAATCAGCCTTTAAGTAGACTTATCTATGCTTTAGGGATAAGGCATGTGGGTGAGAAGGCAAGTTTTGTTTTGGCCCAGCGATTTAAAACCTTGGATAATCTTATGAAAGCAAAGTTTTCTGATTTAGAGAATATCTATGAGGTAGGGCCAGTAATGGCTCAATCTATCGTTGATTTCTTTAAAAATGATAAGGTAAAATCACTCATAAAAAAATTAAAACAGGCAAAATTAAATATGGAAGAGAAGATAACTACTACAAGAACTACCGCTCTTACGGGAAAGACGGTAGTTTTTACAGGAGAGTTGGAAGAATTCAGCCGAAGCGAAGCAGAAAGGATAGTAAGAGAATTGGGAGGCAATCCTTCTTCTTCGGTAAGTAAAAATACGGATTTTGTGGTGGTAGGCAAAAACCCCGGTTCAAAATTGGATAAGGCAAAAAAATTAGGTATAAACATTATTGATGAAAAAAAATTTAAGGAGATGATTAAATGAAAAGAAACATTAGGTTTATTATTTTTATTCTTTCGATAGCACTTATTTTTTTAGGTTGTGATGCCTTTGTAAGAAAATTCAGACGTAAGCCTAAAAAGGATGTTTCGTTACAAAAAGAGATGGTGCTTGTGCCTGAGGAATATCCATCATTATTTGCTAATAAAGAAGAAGAATACCGGCATTATTTTTTATTTTGGCAATCTTGGCATACTGAATTTTTAAATAGTTTGCGGGAAAATGCTTCGCATAAGAAAAAAATCTCCTGCCTATCCGAAGCAATAAAGAACCTTAATATTTTAAAAGACCTACTTTTGGAAGAAAAAAGATCAGAATTAAAAAAATATATTAAGGAACTCAAGGATTTGGAAACAAAATTGTCCCAAGATATATATACTTCCAATGTTTACTGGTATTATAACCGTGCGGAACTATTAAGAAAGGATATTTTAAAGCAGTATTCTTATCCTAAAGTAAAGGATTATTTGAAATGAGAGTAGAGAGTTTATGTCTGGGGCAGTTTTTTGTAAATTGCTATGTAGTTATTGCTGATTCTGGTAAGGCTATAATTATTGACCCTGGCTCAGAACCCCAAAAGATAAAAAAACTTATTGATAAACTTAAAATAAAACCTTCTTTTATTTTACATACCCATGCTCATTTTGACCATATCGGAGCAGATAATGTTTTATCTTTGCCAGTTTATATTCATAAAGATGATTTTTCTTTATTGAAGGATCCGGTTTTAAATTTATCCAGTATTTTTGGCCAGCCTTTTACTGTGGATTCTAAGATAATTACCTTTGATTCTGAGGGATATATAAATTTAGATGAGATAAATTTAAAAGTAATCCATACACCTGGCCATACGCGGGGAAGCAGTTGTTTTTTATTTTTAAATCAGAACAAAAAAATACTCTTCAGTGGCGATACACTTTTCTGTTTGGGTATAGGTAGAACCGATTTCCCCCAAAGTTCTCATGAAGAACTTATAAAATCTATAAAAGAAAAACTTTTTTTATTAGACGATGATACTTTAGTCTATCCAGGCCATGGACCATCTACCACTATTGGAAAAGAGAAAAAAGAAAATTCTTTTTTAAGATAATATATGCAAGACTTAATAGAGATTTTTTTAAATTATCTCTCAGTAGAAAAAGGGGTTTCTTCCAATACTATTGAGTCATATAAAAATGACCTTATTTTTTATCAAAATTATCTAAAGGAAAAAGGAATCGACTCTTTTCTTAAAGTAAATAGACAGGATATTAGTGATTTTATGTTAAAACAGAAAGAAAAAAACCTTTCTGCCAGCTCTATCTCTCGTAGACTTTCTTGCCTTAAGACATTTTACCGTTTTCTTCTCAGGGAAAAGATAATTTCCTCTGATCCTACAGAAGCTATGCAGAGTCCAAAGCTTTGGAAGAAAGTACCGGATACCTTAAACATAGAAGAAATAGAAAGACTTATTGCCCAGCCAAACATAAGAACCAAAATAGGTATAAGGGATAAAGCGATTTTGGATATGATGTATGCAACGGGTATGCGTGTATCAGAGGTAGTGAATCTTAAACTGGAGCAGTTGAACTTAGAGATGGGATTTTTGCGCTGTATTGGTAAAGGAAACAAAGAGCGTATCATCCCTTTGGGAAGATACGCCTGCGATGCAATAAAAAGGTATTTGGAAATGAGCAGAGGTTTTCTTTTGGGGGAAAAACAATCAGAGTATTTATTTCTAAATCGCCGAGGCTATCCCATTTCCCGTCAAGGACTATGGAAGATAATTAAAAAATATGCACGTATGGCCGGGATAAAAAAACCTGTACGGCCACATATTATTAGACATTCTTTTGCTACCCATCTTTTGGAAAGGGGAGCGGATTTAAGAAGTGTGCAGGAGATGCTTGGTCATTCCGATATTTCTACTACCCAAGTTTATACCCATATCAATAAGGACTATTTGAAAATGATCCATAAAAAATTTCATCCCCGAGGTTAATATTTATGCCTGAATATCTAAAAGACTTACCTTTAGAGTTATTAAAGATTATTGAATTGGTAAAAGAGCTATCCTTTAAGTTAGGATATAAGAGTTATTTGGTAGGTGGATTTGTGAGAGATTTAATTTTAAAAAGAAAGAATTTTGATTTGGATATTAGCGTAGAAGGAGATGGTATAAATTTTGCTAATGCTTTGGCTTCCTGTTTAAAGGCAAAAGTTATTAGACATCAGAGATTTGGTACTGCTACAGTTGTTAGCCCTGAAGGTTTCAAGATTGATATTGCCACCTGCCGTAAAGAGTATTACCCTAAACCTGCTATGCTTCCTCAAGTTGTAAAGGGAGACATTAAAGATGATCTTGCACGGCGTGATTTTACTATAAATGCAATCGCTATAGAGATATCTTTAGAAAAAGAACCTAAAATAATTGATTTTTTCGGTGGATATTCCGATATATTAAGAAAAAAAATTAGACTGCTTCATCAGAGAAGTTTTATCGATGATCCTACTCGGATCTTAAGGGCTATCCGTTTTGAACAAAGATTTAATTTTAAAATAGAAAAAAATACTTTAAGATTAATTAAAGAAGCAGTCCTTTTAGGGATGTTTAATAAATTAAGTTCCCATCGGTTAAGAGACGAACTTATCCTAATTTTTAAAGAGGAAAGTGCCATTGAAGCTATTCAGCGAATAGAAGAACTTATCGGATGGAATGTGCTTATTCCCAGTATAAAATTAAATAAAAGAAAAATTGCTCTTTTGAAATCTACCAAAAAGATAATCTTATGGTACAATAAAAAATTTCCCCATAAACGTAAATTAGACACCTGGCTTATGTATCTGATGTGTTTATTAGAGGGGATGTCTAAGACTAAGATAGATGATTTTTTAAATAGGTTTTCTTTTAAGAAGGGTGAGAAAAAAAGAATATTATCCTATGTAACTGGAGGAGAAAAAATAATTGATAAATTGAAACATAAATTAAAGCCAAGTATAATTTATAGGTATCTTGAACCCTTAAGTTATGAGGTGATTTTAATGTTTTTGGCTAAATCAGAAGATAAAAATTTAAAGAGAAATATTGAGGATTTTTTAAAAATCTACAATAATGTCAGACTTAAAATTGGAGGTAATGACCTGAAAAAATTAGGGATAAACGAAGGTCCTGATTATCAGAATATCCTTAAGAAATTACTCTATGCTAAATTAGATAAAGGTATAAATACAAAAGAAGAGGAATTAAATTTTGTTAAAAGTTTAATTAAAAAATGACCATTGGCATATTAAAATTATCCTTATTTATTCCTTTCAGTAATTCCTTAAAAGAAAAGAGGATGGTATTGAGTAGTTTTAAGCAAAGGTTGAGGAATAAATTTAATGTCAGTATCACTACATTAGATGATCAAGATAAATGGCAAAGAATAGAACTGGCAGTGGTCTGCGTAGGTAATAATGGTCGGGCGGTGGATACGCTTCTTAATGCGGTAGTTGGTTTTACTAAAGAGTTTAACCAATTAGAGCTAATTGATTATACATTAGAACTTATATAATATGTCCAGATACGAACGGGTTGCCAGTCAAATAAAAAGAGAAATCAGTAATATTTTACATGATGATCTTAAAGATCCCCGTATAGGATTTATTACGGTGACGCGTATTGAATTGAGTTTAGATTTAAGATTTGCCAAGGTTTATTATAGTGTATTGGGAAATAGTCAACAGAAGATGAATGCTTCAAGGGGCTTAGAGAGTGCTTGTGGGTTTGTACGTAGACTGGTTGCTCAGAGGCTTAATTTAAAATTTGTACCTGAGATTTCTTTTAAAGAGGACAGTTCCATAGAGGAAAGTTTAAGGTTAGATGAAAAGATAAAAGAGCTTAAGAAATCCGAATATGATAAAAAAAATAATTCAACAGATAAAATTAAATAAAAGTTTTTTGGTTAGTTCCCATATAAATCTGGAGGGCGATGCCATAGGTTCAATTCTGGCAATGCGGGATATACTTTTACATTTTAAGAAGAAGGTAGAAGTGGTAATTCAGGATAAAATCCCACCCGAATATAAATTCTTGCCGGATATAGATTGTATAAAGATATTAAAAGATGTAAAATTTAATGATTATGATGTGTTGGTTTTATTGGATGTCTCTGATGAGAAACGCTGTCAAAAAATAATTAACCGTTTTCCTAAGGACAAAACTATTATAAATATCGACCATCACATAAGTAATACCCACTTTGCTAAGATAAATTGGATAGAACCAAAAGCATCTTCTACCGTAGAGATGATTTATAAATTATATAAAAAATTAAATATACCTTTAAATAGAAAAAGGGCCCTCTGGTTATATACAGGTTTGTTAACTGATACCGGTTCATTCCGTTATCCCAATACCACTGCTTATAGTTTTAAACTTGCAGGAAAACTTTTAGATTACGGTTTGAGGGTGAGTGAGATCTATCAGAATATCTATTATAATCTTAGTTTAAAAGAGTTAAAAATAATCAACCAGATCCTTTCTACCATAAAAAGTGATAAAAAAAATAGGATAGTCTGGTTTAAGATGAAGAGGGACTTTTTTATGAAGGATAAATCAACAAGAGACTTTTCTGATGTGATATTAGATATGGGCAGGTCTATAAAGGATATAGAGGTGGTAGTTCTATTTAAAGAAAGTTTATCTTTCAAAGATTTAGTTCATGTGAGTCTGCGTTCCAAAAATGAAATAGATGTGGATAGGATTGCTAGATATTTTGGTGGAGGTGGGCATCGTACCGCCAGTGGTTGTGAGATAAAAGATAATTTAGAACGGGCGGAAAAGATGGTAATAAAAAAGATAAAAGAGTATATAAATGAAAGAAGGAATAATTATCGTTAATAAACCAAAAGGTTTTACTTCGCATCAGGTAGTAGAGAGGATAAGGAAGATTTTAGGTATAAAACGGGTCGGGCATACAGGAACATTAGATCCTTTAGCCACAGGAGTTTTGCTTATTTTAGTAGGAAAAACTACTAGGTTTTTTAGAAGGTTTCTCTCTTACGATAAAGAATATATTGCTACTATAACTTTAGGCAAACTTACTGACACCGGAGATATCTGGGGAAAGATTTTAAAAGAAACGGAAGTTCCCTCTTTAAATAAAAGTATTATTGAAGATGTCTTTAAAGAATTTATTGGAGAAATCGAGCAGATTCCTCCTATGTTTTCTGCCTTAAAATATAAAGGAAGGCGTCTCTATCAACTTGCCCGTTTAGGTATAGAGGTTCCCCGTAAGATACGGAAAGTTTTTATTAAAGAGTTAAGACTTCTTGATTTTAAAGATAATCAGATTAAGTTTTACGTGCGTTGTTCCACGGGGACTTACATAAGAAAACTTGCTATAGACATTGCTGAAAAATTAAACTGCGTGGGTTGTATCTCTGAGATTACCCGCATAGGTATAGGACCTTACCGGTTAGAAGAGGCGGTGGATATTTCCAATATAGATGAGAATTGTATATTACCCTTCAAGGAATTTATTTAAACCTATAGATAGAGCAGTAGTAAGTATTGGTGTATTTGATGGCCTGCATAAAGGACACCTTTTTTTATTAAAAAAGAATATAAGTTTAAGTAAAAAAATAAAAGGCAAAAGCGTTGTATTTACATTCTGGCCACATCCCCAGAAAGAAAAAAATATCTATTCACTTGCCCATCGTTTAAAGTTGTTAGAAAAAATAGGTATTGATATTTGTGTGGTTCTTAGATTTAATTTTCAGTTGAAGCATATGTTACCCAAAGAATTTGTGAAAAATATAATTTTAAAGATAACCCGACCTTACTGTTTGGTAGTAGGAGAGGATTTTCGATTCGGTAGAAATGCCTTGGGGAATATTCGTCTTTTAAAAAAATTTTCTTTTAAATACGGTTTTAAGTTAAGAGTAATTCCTCATTTAAAATACAAAAATAGGATAATCAGCAGTACCTATATTCGCAAACTCATTCAAAAAGGAAAAATTGAAGAGTTAGCAAATTTTTTAGCCTTTCCTTTTATTATCTTAGGAAAGGTGATTAGGGGAAAGGGTTTAGGGTCCGATTTAGGATTCCCTACTGCTAATTTAGATATAGATAACGAGATCGTGCCTCTTTTTGGCGTGTATCTGGTAAAGGTTAAATTTTCGAATAAAGTTTTTCCTGGATTATGTTATATAGGAAATCGACCTACATTCAGAAATAAAAAATCTCCAGAAAAGATATCCTTTGAGATACATATCCTTGATTTTAAAAAGTCAATTTATAATAAAACCTTGGAGGTAGAGTTTATAAAAAGATTAAGAGCTCAGAAGAGATTTTCAGACCCACAGAAATTAGTTCAGCAGATAAATAAGGATGTATTAAAAGCCCGCCAATTTTTCTCCACAAAACTATAATTAAAAAGCCACAATATATTTGGCACTTTATATAAATTATATACTATTTATTGTAATTGAATAATTTATTTAAAAATTATCTTGACAAGAAATGAATTTTTTTTTACACTTTTATCCACAAAGTGGTAAATAGTGGAATAAAGTGGTGAAATATGTTTTACGGTGAATATATACATACTCTTGACCGTAAGGGTCGGATTGTCCTTCCTGCACATTTTAGAGAAGTAGCCAAGGCAAACTTTATTGAAAAGTTTTTTATCACCCGCGGATTGGATGGATGTTTGTTTATGTTTTCGGAAGAAGAATGGAAACTTCAAGAACAGAAATTTAAATCCCTTCCTTTTACTAAACAGCAGGCACGCATATTCAACCGCATTTATTTTTCCGGTGCACAGGAGATTATTCCGGATAAGCAGGGAAGGATACTTTTGCCTTTATATCTAAAAGAGTACGCCCAGATAAAAAAAGAAGTAGTTTTTGTAGGGGTGGCTAATCGCATCGAACTTTGGGCAAAGGATAAGTGGCTGGAATTCTATAAAAATAATTCCCAGATGTTTGAGGAAATTTCCGAGAAAATTATGGAGGTATAAATCATTATAATAGAAGAGATGCAGATTCAATATCATATTCCGGTAATGCCTAAGGAGGCAATAGAATATCTTAATTTAAGAGCAGGTATGAGAATAGTGGATGCTACGGTAGGTACAGGAGGGCATGCTCTAAAAATTTTAGAAAAGATAACTCCTGGAGGATTACTCATAGGTATTGATAAGGATAAAGAGGCATTGGAGATAACAGGTCAAAGACTTAATGATTACAAAGGATTTTTTCAACTTCTATACGGTGATTTCCGATATTTGGATTCACTCTTAGAACAGATAGGAGTCAAGAAGGTTGATGGTATTCTTTTTGATCTGGGTGTATCTATGCATCAACTCAGTAATCCTCAAAGAGGTTTTAGTTTTCAGCAAAACGGCCCTTTAGATATGCGTTTAGACCGAGAGAGCTTTATTTCTGCATATGATTTAGTTAATAATCTTAACGAAGATGAGATCTCTAATCTTTTATGGACATTTGGCCAAGAGAAAAAACACAATCGGATTGCCAGATTCTTAGTAAAGGAAAGAGAAAAAAATCCCATTCAGACAACTCAGCAGTTAGCTCAAATCGTAGCCAAAGTAGTAGGTTTTTATCAAAAGCGTATTCATCCTGCTACGCGTACATTTCAGGCTTTACGCATTGCGGTAAATCGTGAACTGGAGGCACTTTCTGAAGGGATTGATAAAGCGGTAGAATTGCTTAATCCTAAATCAAGGATAGTGGTAATTTCTTTTCATTCCTTAGAAGATAGAATTGTGAAACATAAATTTAAAGATTTTGCCTTAAAAAATAAATTAAAGATCATTACCAAAAAACCATTAAGGCCTACAAAACAGGAAGTAATGGAGAATCCATCTTCGCGTAGTGCAAAGATGAGGGTGGCAGAAAGAGTATAAAGGTATGTTTTTAAAAAGATTTTTATCCATCCTTTTATTTTTAACTATCCTTAGTTTAGTCTATATCCATCAGCAGAGTAAGATATTCTATCTTGCCTATCAGAATGAACAGAAAAAAATAACCCTTGATGAATTGGTAGATATAAATAATCTCTTGAGGTATGATACCTCCAGTTTTTCTTCCTTAGTATATCTGGATGATAAAGTACTAAGAGGTTACAAAGAATTCCAAGTTCCTGAAGAAACCAAGATAATAAAAATAGAGCCGAATCCGAATATTAAAATTGCAAAAGTTGAGAATAAGCCTAATTTAGTTTCGAGGGTATTTAATCGTTTTATTAAATCTGCAGAGGCAAAGACTTTAAAACCTTAAAATCAATCTTTTAGGTTGTGTCTACAAATTATTATCCCCGCCGTTTATATACGGTATTTTTTTTCTTTGTTTTTTTCTTGTTTTTTTTAATCTTTAGACTTTTTTATATTCAGTTTTTTAGGTTTTCTTTTCTTAAAGAACTTGCCAAAAAACAACATAATTTATATATACAGATTCCACCCCGCAGAGGAAATATATACGACTGTCAGATGAGACCGCAGGTGATAAATCTTTCCCGTCATTCCCTTTATGCTATACCTAATCAGATAAAGGATAAAGAAAGCCTGATTAATAAATTAACAAATATTCTCGATTTAGATACAAACTACTTAAGGGATAGGATCTATAGAGATAAATCCTTTGTCTGGATTGCCCGAAAACTTCCCCCTTCTAAAGTAAAAGAGATTTTAAATCTCAATGAGGAAGGTTTGGGTTTCGTTAAAGAAAGTCTGCGCGCTTATCCCAATCGTCATCTTGCCAGTCATATTTTAGGTTTTACGGATATAGACAATGTAGGCTTGGAAGGAATAGAACTTTTTTATAATGATTATCTAAAAGGCAGGTCCGGCTTTGGATTATTTTTAAGAGATGCACGGGGTAAGATACTTGACTTAGGAGAGAAGATAGTATTGCCTCAGGATGGTTTTGATCTTGTTTTAACCATCGATGAAGTGATCCAGTATATCGCGGAAAGAGAACTTGACAAAGTGTTTAAAGTATTTAAGGCTAAGAGCGCTTCTATAGTGATAATTAATCCTTTTACGGGGGAAATTTTGGCGATGGCAAATCGACCCACTTTTGACCTAAATTATGCCAAAGACAGTCCTTCTCACCTACGTAAGAATCGTGCGATTACCGATATATTTGAGCCAGGTTCATCCTTTAAAATCGTTACCGCTGCGGCGGCATTGGAAACAGGTATGATAAAAGAAGACCAAAAATTTTTCTGTGAAAATGGTAGTTATCAGGTAGCTAATCATATCCTCCATGACCATCAGCCCCACGGATGGCTTACCTTTAAGGAAGTAATTGAACAATCCAGCAATATCGGTACAACTAAAGTTGCCCAGATTTTAGGTCCTAAGGTAATTTATCATTATATAAAAGCATTTGGTTTCGGTTCTCCCTTAGGGATAGATCTTCCCGGAGAGGCAAAGGGTATGGTTAAACCTCCTTCTTTATGGTCAAAGACCTCTATCGGTGCAGTTCCCATAGGTCATGAGGTAGGGGTAACTGCACTCCAGTTGGTTTCTGCTATTTCGGTGATCGCTAACGGAGGTATACTTATGAGACCATTTGTATTAAAAGAAATAAGAGATAAATATGGGGTAACGATAAAACAGAACTTTCCTTTTATAATCCGGCGGGTAATTCAGGAAGACACCGCTTTGCGTCTTAAAGAGATTCTGGCAGGAGTAGTGGAAAACGGGACAGGAAAACTGGCAAGTATAGAAGGGATAAGGGTGGCAGGCAAAACCGGTACTGCGCAGAAGATCGGAGAAGATGGGCGTTATGTCCATGACCGTTTTGTGGCCAGTTTCGTTGGTTTTGCTCCCTTAGATAATCCCCGGATTGCGATATGTATAGTAGTAGATGAGCCTAAACCCTATTATTTTGGAGGGGTGGTTTGTGCTCCCGTTTTTAAAAAAGTGGCTTCAGAAGTATTAAATTATCTAAAGATTTATCCTAAACCTTTTGAAGATAATTTAAAAAATAATCAAGAGTTAGCTTCTTTAAAAGAATGAAATTGACTGATTTAATAAAAGATTTAAAGAGCTATAAGTTATATAATCTGCGGGATTTTTCAGTAAAAGGCATAAGCTGTGATTCGCGCAAGATAAAAAAGGATTTTATATTTGTAGCCATAAGAGGTACAAAAGAAAATGGTCTTAATTTTATCCCCCAAGCCATAAAAAATGGAGCGAAGGCAATCATAGCTGAGAATATACCTGAATATGAGATTAACCCTCAAATCACCTATATAAAATTAAAAAATATCCGTAAAGTTTATGCCCATCTTTGTGCAAGATTTTATAAAAATCCATCGCAGGATTTAAAGGTAATCGGGGTTACGGGGACAAACGGAAAAACCACGGTCACCTATCTGTTAGAAAAAATACTAAAAACCGAAGGAAAAGACTCACTTTTAATAGGGACGATAAATTACCATTACAGAGATAAAAATTTTATCTCCCACAATACCACACCGCCTGCCGAAGAGATTCAATTTTTATTATCCGAGGCAAAGAAAGATTCTATCGGTTATGCGATAATGGAGGTTTCCTCCCATGCCTTATCTCAGGAAAGGGTAAGCGATATAAATTTTTCTTACGCTATATTTACTAATCTTTCTCAGGATCACTTAGATTATCATCTTAATATGGAATCCTACTTTAATGCCAAGGCAAAGTTATTTAAAATGCTTTCTTCTCAAAATAAGGCGATAATCAATATAGATGATCCTTATGGAAAAAGACTTCTTAGATTAACCAAGGCAGAGATACTTACCTACGGTTTAGATAAAAAGGCAGACGTTTATGCTGAAGATATAGAATTAGATTCAGAAGGTATTAGATTTAACTTAATTACTCCTTCTGGGAAAATAAAAATTAAAAGTTCTCTTTTGGGTCAACATAATGTTTATAATATATTGGCAGGTTGTGCGTTTGGTTTTTTAGAAAACATAAAGAGCGATTCTTTAAAGAAAGCGGTTGAAGATTTTTTACCACCTCCAGGAAGATTAGAGGAGGTTTACAGCAAAAATTTTTCGATATTTGTGGATTATGCGCATACCCCTTCTGCTTTAAAAAATGTACTTTTGACTTTAAGAGGGATTTTTAAAAAAAGGATAATTTTAGTTTTTGGTTGTGGTGGAGAGCGGGATAAAGGAAAAAGACCAAAGATGGGGAGAATTGCTACGGAATTGGCAGATTTTGTTATAATTACTTCAGACAATCCCCGTAACGAAGAACCTTCAAAAATAATAGAGGATATCTTAAAGGGAATAAGAAAGAAAAATTATACAGTTATCCCGGAGAGAAAAGAGGCTATATTTAGGGCAATTGAGGAGGCAAAAAAAGGAGATGTAATTTTGGTGGCTGGCAAAGGGCATGAGCAGTATCAGATAATCAAGGATAAAATTATCCCCTTTGATGACCGTAAAATTATAAGAGAGGCTCTTAAAATTTAAAACTATGTTTAAAATTTCAGAGATAATTAAAGCAACTCAAGCCCAAATTATAAATGGAAAATCTGATTTAGAATTTTCTAATCTCTCTTTAGATACACGCAGGATTAAAAAAGGTGAACTGTTTCTGGCAATAAAAGGCTCTAAGTTTGATGGGCATGATTTCCTAAAAGAAGCGGAAAAAAAGGGTGCGGTTGGTTTAATTGTAGAAAAAATACCTAAGCAGTCATTTAAAATTCCCATTCTAAAAGTAAAAGATACAGTTAAGGCTTTGGGGGATATCGCCAGATACCAGCGTAATAAATTTTCTCTTCCCTTAATCGCTATTACTGGTTCAAACGGTAAAACTACCACCAAAGAGATGCTGGCTTATCTTTTGGGTTTAAGGTATAAGGTTTTAAAAAATGAAGGAACACAGAATAACCAGATCGGTTTGCCTTTAACATTATTAAAATTGAATAGTGATTATGATATTGTGGTATTAGAGTTAGGCACAAATCATTTTGGCGAGATCGAGTACCTTACCAAAATCTGTTCTCCTAATATAGGGATTATTCTCAATATCGGTCCTGCACATTTAGAGTTTTTTAAAAATTTAAAGACAGTATTTGAAGAAAAAATTAGTTTAATTAAAAATCTTTCTTATCCAGCGATAGGCATACTCAATAACGATGATCCTTTTTTAAGAAATTTTTTAAAGAAGACAAAAGATAAATTCTTAATCGGCTTTGGTATAAAAGATAGGTGTGATTTTCAGGCTAAAGATTTAAAATTGAAAAAACAAAAAGTAATTTTTTCTCTTAATCAAAAGGATTTCTCTTTAAATACCTTAGGTTTCTTTAATGTATATAATGCCTTGGCATCTCTTGCAGTTTGCAGATTATTTGGTTTTAATCATGAGGAACTTAAAACCCGCATTAAAAAATTTAGATTTCCTGCCCAGAGATTGGAGATAAAAAAAATTAAGGGTATTACTTTTATCGATGATACCTATAATGCTAATCCCAGTTCTTTAAATGCGGCATTAAATGTATTAGAAAGATTAAAGACAAAAAATAGAAAAATAGTGGTTTTAGGTGATATGTTAGAGTTGGGTGAAAAATCTGAGAAATTTCATTATCAGGCGGGGATGCGGGTTTTAAAATTATGTGATATAATAATAGGGGTAGGTGCATTTTTTGGTAGACTTGATGAGATAGCAAAAAGACATTATTTAAAAAAGAAAGTCTTTACTTGCACTACCTCAGAGGAAGCCAGGGATTTACTTTTTAAAAAAATTAAACCTAAAAAAGGAGACCTCGTTTTAGTCAAAGGTTCTCGCCTAATGTTGATGGAAGAGGTTCTTAAGTAGAGATATCAAATGCTTTATTACCTACTTTATCCTCTAAAAGACATATTTTTTATTTTTAATATCTTTAAATATATAACTTTCCGTTCTGCTATGGCAACTTTGACCTCATTTATTTTAAGTCTTCTTTTAGGGCCTTATATTATTAAAAAATTGGCTCAGTATAATGTGGGTGCTACGGTGAGAAAAAAAGAGGAAAGCCAAAAACTCTATGAACTGCATCAGCATAAAGAAGGCACTCCTACGATGGGTGGAATTATGATTATTTTTGGAATAGTTTTATCCACCCTTTTATGGGCAAAGTTAGATAATTTGTATATAATTTTATCTATTTTTGTTACTCTTTGGCTGGCGGGAGTAGGTTTTTTGGATGATTACTTAAAGCTTAAAAAATACCATCCCAAAGGTATTCCTGCTTCGGTTAAGCTTTCTTTACAGATAATTCTGGGTTTAATTATAGGAACTATCCTTTATCTAAAAGTTCCTCAAGCAACAAGACTCGATATACCCTTCTTTAAAGAAATAAGCTGGGATTTGGGGATATTTTATATTTTATTTGTTATTTTGGTAATCACTGCCAGCTCTAATGCAGTAAATCTTACGGATGGTTTAGATGGTTTGGCTATTGGTATTGTGGTTATGGTAGGCTTTGCTTTTGCTGTTTTAAGTTATGTGGCAGGAAATATAAGATTCAGCAATTATCTTTTTGTCCCCTATATAAAAGGAGCAGGAGAACTAACTGTATTCTGTGCCAGTATCTTAGGTTCAGGTTTAGGTTTTTTATGGTTTAACTGTTATCCTGCTTTGGTATTTATGGGTGATGTGGGTGCTTTGGCTTTAGGCGGTGCGTTAGGTGCGGTAGCAATTTTTATTAAAAAAGAACTATTGCTGGGAATTGTAGGGGGAGTATTTGTTTTAGAGGCAATTTCGGTAATATTGCAGGTAGGTTCTTTTAAATTGAGAAAAAAAAGGATATTTAAGATTGCACCCCTGCATCATCATTTTCAGTTTTTAGGCTGGTCAGAACCGAAGATAGTAGTACGCTTCTGGATTTTGGCCGCGCTTCTGGCAATGTTAACCATAGTAACCTTAAAGATAAGGTAATGTTAGATAGAGGATATTTTAAGGATAAAGATATTTTAGTAGTTGGTCTTGGCAGGAGTGGATATGCGGTCAGTTGTTTATTGTTGGAATTGAAAGCAAAAGTAGCGGTTACGGAAAAACAGATAAATGATAAATTAAAAGAAACCGCCTCATTACTGGAAAGAAAAGGGGCTAAGGTAGAGTTAGGAGGGCATACCCAGGATTTTTTAAAAAATAAAGATTTAATAATTGTAAGTCCCGGGGTAGATAAAAACAATCCGGTTATGCTTTGGGCTAAAGAAAGAAATATCCCGGTGATAAGTGAAATAGAGTTGGCTTATAGATTATGCCCGGCTAAAATTATTGCTATCTCAGGAACTAATGGCAAAACCACCGTTACTACTTTAATCGCTAAGGTTCTTGAGGAAATAGGAGAAAAAGTTTATCTTTGCGGAAATATCGGAATTCCCTTTTCAAGCCAAGTCTTAGAGATGAAGGAGAATGATTTTGTTTCTTTAGAAGTAAGTTCTTTTCAGTTAGAAACTATTGTGGATTTTAGACCTTTCATTTCGGTAATGTTAAATTTTAGTCCTGACCATCTTGACCGCTACCAAAATATCGATGAGTATCTTTGGGCTAAAAAAAGACTTTTTATGAATCAAGATAAAGAAGACTTCGCGGTATTAAATTACGATGATCCTTATGTAAGAGAGATGGCAAAGGATATCAAGGCAAAAATAGTTTTTTTTCGTAAAGAAGATAAAATTAACCAAAATTTTTCTGCGGTAAAAAAAGTAGGTGAGATTTTAGGAATTGATAAAAGAAAAATAGAAAATGTTTTCTCTAATTTTAAAGGGATAGAACATCGTTTGGAATACGTAGCAGAATTTAAAGGTATAGAGTTTATTAATGATTCCAAGGCAACGAATGTAGAGTCAACCTTGTGGGCATTAAGTAATATAGATAAACCGATAATTCTTATTGCCGGAGGGAGGAATAAAGGGTTAAGTTTTGAGAAGATAAAAGAGAAAATAAGAAAGAAAGTAAAACTTATGGTATTGCTCGGCGAGGCAAAGGAAGTATTAAAAAAAGAGTTTTGTGATTTAGTTAAGATTGAAGAGGCTTATTCTATGGAAGAGGCGGTAAAGAAAGCCTTTATTTTTGCTAAAAAAGAAGATGTGATTTTGCTATCTCCTATGTGTGCCAGTTTTGATATGTTTAAAAATTATGAAGAAAGAGGTAATGTCTTTAAAGATGCTGTAAGAAAAATAATTCAGGATTATGCGTAAGACCCGCATCACAATTCTGGTTAACCTATCTATCCTTATCTTTTTGGGGATAATTATGATTTACAGTTCAACCAGTATATTTGCTTTAGAAAAATATAAAGATGGGATGTTCTTTTTAAAAAGGCATATTATTTTTCTATTTTTGGGATTTCTGCTTATGCTTATGGCGATGTCTTTTGACTATCGGATATTAAAGGGTAAAGCAAAAATATTAATTTTAATTTCTTTTTTACTTTTGATTTTAGTTTTAATCCCTTCAATTGGAAGACAACTCGGAGGGGCAAGGCGTTGGTTTAGGTTTGGGGTTTTAAGTTTTCAACCTTCGGAATTTACTTATTTGGCGTTAATTGTATATGTAGCAGATTTTATCTCCCGAAAAAAGGTATTAATCCGGGATAGTTTTTTAAGAGGATTAATTCCGGTGTTACTTATTTTAGGAGCAAAAGTAATTCTCATATTACTTCAGCCTGACTTAGGTACTGCCTTTGCTTTGGGGTTAGTTATTATAATTATGCTTTTTATTGCAGGTGCGCCTGTAAAACATCTTATGTTTATCCTAATGATTTCATTGGTATTTTTCTATATCCTCATTTCCACTTCTTCTTATCGAAGGGCACGCATAATGGCTTTTATAAATCCTTGGCAGGATCCTAAAAAGATTGGCTTTCAGATTATCCAGTCAAATATCGCTTTAGGCTCAGGGGGGTTATTCGGTAAGGGTTTGGGACATTCACATCAGAAACTTTTTTATTTACCCGCAGCACATACGGATTTTATCTTCTCTATTATTGGAGAGGAGCTTGGTCTTTTAGGAACATTAAGTACGTGTCTGCTTTTTTTTAATCTTATTCTTCAGGGGTTTAAGGTTTCTCGTTTTGCCCAGGATACTTTCGGGACTTTCTTAAGTTTGGGTATAACTTTAGTTATCGGTTTAAAGGCAATTATAAATATGGGGGTTTCCTCAGGGATTTTGCCAACAAAAGGACTCCCACTTCCTTTTATAAGTTACGGTGGCTCTTCGCTTATTTTTGATCTTATAGGTATAGGTTTGATTTTAAATATTTCTCGTTTTTCTGATTAGAGGATGATTATGAAGGTATTAATTGCCTGCGGAGGAACCGCAGGTCATATCTTTCCTGCTTTAAGATTGACTGAAGAACTTCATTCTAAGTGTAAAGATATAGATACAGTTCTGGTAGTAGGAAAACGCGATATAGAAGAAAGGATTATTCCGAATGAGTATAAAGTAATCAGATTAGATGCTTCTACTATAAAATTAGCATCTTTTAAAGAATGCCTAATGAGTTTTTTTAAAATTTTTAAGACATCTTTAAAAAGTATGCTGATTTTATTAAGATTTAAGCCGGATTTGGTTATCGGGTTTGGAGGTTATGCCTCATTTTTTTTGGTTTTCTTTGCTTGGCTTTTGAGGATAAAGACGATTATCCACGAAGAGAATGTCTTAATGGGAAGGGCGAATCGCTTGCTTTCTCCTTTTGTGGATTGTATAAGTATAGGGTTTAAACAGACTGAAGAGCTTTTAAGTTTTTATAAACAGAAGATGGTCTTTACCGGGAATCCTTTAAGAAAGGATTTTAAAATTATAGAAAAAAAAGAGGCAAGTCAATACTTTGGTTTTTCTTCGGATTATTTTACTATCCTGGTGATGGGTGGCAGTCAAGGAGCGCATCGGATAAATATAGAATTTTTAAAAAGTATTTTTTTACTTAAAAATAAAGTTTTATTTCAGATAATCCATTTGACTGGAGAAAAAGATTTTGCTTTTTTAGATAAGGAGTATAAAAATATAAATGTAAAAGTAGCGTTATTTAAATTCTTAAAGCCAATGCATTATGCTTTCAGCGCTGCGGATTTAGTAATCTGTCGAGCAGGCGCAATGACTATTTCGGAAATTATCTTTTTTAAATTACCTGCGATAATTATTCCTTATCCTTATGCTTATCGACATCAAATGTATAATGCAACTATATTAAGAGATAACGGTTGTGCAATTCTGATAGAGGAGGATAGGTTAAATTCGGAAGTTTTATCCGAATCAATTTTGCGGTTGATGGAGTCAGAAAATAAATTAATAGAGATGCGCAAAAGTTATGATAAATTGTTAAATATCTCCAGAAGGAATCTTTGGGATTTGGTTCTATCCTTTAATTAATATGTATAAAGAGGTGCATTTTATTGGTATCGGTGGAATTGGGATGAGTGGGATTGCTCAGTTGTATTTAGAGGCGGGTATAAAAGTAACCGGTTCAGATATAAGAGATTCTGAGAGGTTGGAACTTTTGCGTCTTAAAGGTGCTCAAGTTTATATTGGGCACAAACCTTCCCATATAAAAAATCAGGATTTAGTGGTATATTCTTCTGCTATCAAAGAGGATAATCCGGAGTTAATAGAGGCTAAGAAAAAAAATATAAGGATTATAAAAAGGGCTGAGGCTTTAGCGGAGATTATCAAGGATGCTAATCTAATTACAGTTACTGGCTCTCATGGTAAAACCACCACCAGTTCCTTAGTTTCGCATATTTTGATGGAGGCAGGATTTTCTCCAACGGTGGTGGTGGGAGGGATATGGCTTAATTTAAATAACAGTGCTTTTAAAGGAAAAGAGAATTTTTTTGTTGTGGAGGCAGATGAATCGGATGGTTCATTTTTATATTTTAAACCGAATTATTCTATAATTACCAATATCGATTTTGAACATCTAGATTTTTATAAAAATATGGCCAACCTTCTTGATACATTTGTTAATTTTATAAATAATATCCGCAAAGATGGCTATTTAATTACCTGCGCCGAGGACAAAAATATTTTATCCATTTTAAATAGGATTGATAAAAGAGTAATCCTTTATGGATTGTCCCCCCATTTAGATATATATGCTAAGAATATAGAATTTCATGGTTTAAGTTCTTCTTTTGATTGTATATACAGAGGAAATTTTTTAGAGAGGTTTAGTCTTTCTTTGGGTGGTATGCATAATATCTTGAACAGCTTATCCGCTATTGCTTTAGCTAAGGAATTAAAGATTGAAACACAGATCATAAAAGATGCCCTTTTTAGTTTTAAAGGGACAAGGCGCAGGATTGAAATTAAATCCCTTATTGACGGGGTATTGTTTGTTGATGATTATGCCCATCATCCTACAGAGATAAAGGCTACTTTAAAGACCGTATCCGATTTAGGATACAAAAGGACGATTGTTATATTTCAACCCCATCGTTATAGCAGGACAAAACTACTTTTAGATGAATTTGCTAAATGTTTTGATCTGGTAGATGAATTAGTCATTACGGATATATATCCTGCGGATGAAAATCCTATAGAAGGGATAAATGCAGAACTGCTCTGTGATAGGATTAATTTTTATAAAAAATGTCTTTTTGCGAAATTTTTGCCTAAAGAAAAAATTGTTCCTTATATATTAGATATTTTAAAGAAAGATGATCTGGTAATTACCTTGGGTGCAGGAGATATATATAAAGTTGGCGATGAACTTGTTCAGTGCTATAAAAGGAAAAGTAAAAACTAATATTTTTCTTTCTAAATATACTACTTTTAAGATCGGAGGGAAAGCCAAGTTTTTTATAGAACCTTTGGATGTAGAAGATTTAATAAAGGCAATAGAGATATCCCGGGAAAACAATTTTAAAATTTTTATAATCGGTGAAGGAAGCAATTTATTAGTAAGTGATAAAGGAGTAGAAGGGGTAGTTATAAAGTTAGATAGTCGATATTTTAAGAGTACAAAAATTTTAGATAATTATATCTATGCGGGTGCAGGATTAAAAATTAACGAACTTTTGAATCTGTGTATTAAAAATTCTTTTTCCGGTTTAGAATTTTTAGCAGGTATTCCCGGAAGTTTAGGGGGTGCCTTAATTATGAATGCAGGGACAAAAGATTCCTTTATTGGAGATAGAGTAAAAGAAGTTGAAGTTATGGATTATAGAGGTAATATAAAGAGATTAAATTCTAAAGATATAATATTTGATTACCGCTATTCAAACTTGGATAGATTTATTATTTTGGGAGCATTATTGAAATTAAAAAAGGCAAATACAGAAGATATTTTAAGCAGGATTAAGTATTTTAAAGATTACCGAAAACTTACTCAGGAACTTTCTTATCCTAATGCCGGCTGTATATTCAAGAATCTCAAGGGATTTCCGGCAGCCAAGTTGATTGACCTCTGTGGCCTTAAAGGAAAATCCATTGGAGGCGCACAGGTCTCTTTAAGGCATGCAAATTTTATCATTAATCGCAATAACGCTAAAGCAGATGATGTCTTAAGATTGATAGATTATATCCGAAAGAGGGTAAAAAAGAGATTTAATGTGGATCTGGAGCTGGAGATAAAATTATGGTAAGAAGGAAAATCGGAAGAATTGGGGTACTTATGGGTGGCCCATCCGAGGAAAGGCAGATTTCCTTAAAATCAGGAAAGGCAGTTTATGAGAGTTTGAAGAATGCCAATTTTGATGTGGTAGCGATTGATATAGAAAGCCAAGATTTAGAGGAAAATATTAGGAAGATAAAGTCATATAATATAGAGGTTGCCTTTATTGCTTTGCATGGTCGTTTTGGAGAGGATGGAACAATACAGAAGATACTTGAGGATTTAGGTATCCCTTATACTGGTTCAGGAGTGTTAGCCAGTAAATTCGCTCTGGATAAGGTCTTGTCTCGCCAGAGATTTTTATCTTTCGGGTTAAATGTTCCTGATTATACAGTTTTAGAGAAAAAAGATTTCGATAAAACTTATTTATCTTTGAGTAAGTTTAAGTTTCCTTTAGTAGTAAAACCTGCCTGTCAAGGCTCAAGTATTGGTCTTTCTATCGTGGAAGACGAAGATAGTTTATTTAAAGCGATAGATTTAGCATTCAGTTTTGATGAAAGGATAATTATTGAAGAATACATAGAAGGAAGAGAATTGACCGTAGGCATACTTGATGAAGAAGCTCTCCCCGTAATTGAGATTATCCCTAAGAAGAAATTCTTTGATTATGAGGCGAAGTATACTCCCGGATTAACTGAGTATGTGGTGCCTGCTAAATTAGAAGAAAAAATTGCTTCTCAAGCAAAGAGTTCTGCCCTGTTGGCGCATAAAAGTCTGGATTGTTTTGGATTTTCTCGGGTAGATATGATCCTTAATAAAGAAAATAAGGTTTTTGTTTTAGAGGTAAATACTATACCAGGTTTAACTGAAACCAGTCTTCTACCCAAGGCGGCTAAAGCAGTAGGGATAAGTTTTTTAGAGTTATGCCTTAAGTTAATAGATTCTGCTTATCGAAGGAATAAGGTTTCTGTTTGTGATAAATGATGAAAAATAAAATAAAAATTTTACCAATTAAGATATTAATTTTATTTATTTTATTATCAGCGATTATTTTTATTTTGTTTAAATTTATATCTACCTCTGAATACTTTAGAATCCAATATATAATTACTTCTGAAAAGGATATAAGACTTGATTATCTTAAGGGCAAAAGTATATTCGGTATTAATTTAAAATTAGTTTTTGAAAGATTAATTGTGGATTATCCCCAATACCGTATAATCAGGATAGGGATTCAACCTCCTAATTGTATATTGGTAAGAGCAGAAAAACGCAGGCCAATTGCTTATGTGAGGTTATACCGTGATTTCGCGGTTGACTACGAAGGGGTTCTGTTTAACGTAAACGAATTTAATCCGGATTTGCCTATAGTTTTAGGATTAGAGAACAAATTGGGTTATGTAAAATCAGGCTACAAACCAAAGTTAAGAGAATTGCAGTTAGTTATAAAGTTAATCGAAGAATTTAATAAGATAGAGAAATTTAAGAATTTTAAAATTAGGAATATAAAAGTAGAATCTAGTTTCTGTCTTAGTTTTTTTATAGATAATATAGAGATAAAGATTGACGAAAGGATCCCTGAGGGGCTTAATCTTCTTTTGGTGGTTCTTTCCCAACTGAAAGATGAGTTAGATAAGGTTTCTTATATCGATTTAAGATTTAAAGAACCTCTAGTTAAATATGAGCGTTAAGTATATCTGTAATTTAGACTTAGGTTCAAGTAAAATTGCTGGATGTCTTGTTTTGTTTAAAGATAGAAAAAATATAAAAGACATATTTTTTGAGACTTATCCAATAAGGTGTATAAATAAAGCAAGGATAACCGATATATCCGCATTCACCTCTTCTTTGAATCAAATCTTGGATAAATTAAAAAAGATTTCGTCTCTAAAAATACGCAAGGTAAATCTAAGTATACCTTGTTATGGTTTAATTAGCAGACATAATGTTGTACTTTTACCGTTAACGGAAAGGGGAAACAGGCTAATTACTCTTTCGGATATAGAGAAGGTAAAGCAGGAGGCATACGCTTTAAATTCCTGCTGGGAAGAGGAGATCATCCAAAGTATACCGGTAAGTTATACCGTGGATAATAAGGAAGGTTTTTTAAATCCTTTAGGGCTATACGCCCACAAATTGGGAGTAGACCTTTTTACCATCTCAGTTGAAACCGCATACTTTGAAACCTTACAACATGTTTTTAATAAATTAGGTTATGAGGTAAGAGAGATTTTTCCTTCCGGTTTAGGTATTTTAGAATATCTCTTAGAAAAAGAGAATTTAAATAAAGGGGTCTATCTTTTTTTAGATATCGGTGCGCAGATTACCGATATAATTGCATATGAGGATAAAAGGATTTTGCATATAGGAGGCTTACTTTTTGGTGGGGATAATTTTACTGAACAAATCAGTAAAGAATTTAATATCTCTTTTGAACTGGCAGAAGAAATTAAAATAAATTATGGCACTATATTAGAGGAAGAGGTATTAAAGGATAAAGATATTATGATTAAAGACCAAAACCATTACAGACAGATTTCTCTTCTCCAGTTATCTCATATTTTAAACAAGCAGGTAGAAGATTTTTTTGTTTCTTTAAAAAATTATTTTAAAGAAAATATAAATAAAAGGATAAATAAGATATTTGTCTGTGGCAAGAGCATATTACTTGAAGGACTAATTGAGAAAATGGAGCTTAATTTAGGTATTCCGGTAGAGATGATTTCCTATGGAGATTTCGGTTTTTTATCAAACCTTTCTTTAAGTAGTATCCTTTCAGTTTCTCAACTTCTGGATTATGCCAACTGCCTCCAGATGGTTTATAAATCAGATGAATTTTATCAGAAAAAACATTTAAGCTCTTCTACTTCCTTGCCTTCGAATCCATTTAAGAAGGTATCCCTTTGGCTTAAAGAAATCTATCAAGAATATTTTTAATTAGTTGACCATAATTTTATATATTGTATAATATTGCTAAATTTAGTAATGATTGAAAATAATATTTTTAGGCTAAAACAGCGTATTGAAAATGTATGTAAAAATATAGCAATTGATCCTTCAAGTATTACTATTGTAGCGGTAAGCAAAAACAGAACTCCTGAAGAGATAAAGCAGGTTATAAAAGCAGGTATATTTAATATAGGAGAAAATCGGGTTCAGGAGGCAGTTTCTAAATATAAAGTTTTAAAAGACATACCGCAGATAAAATGGCATATGGTAGGACATCTGCAGACAAACAAGGCAAAGGAGGCGGTAAGAACTTTTGATTTGATTCAATCCGTAGATAGTCTTCATCTTGCGGAAAAAATTAATAAATGCGCAGAGAAAATAAAAAAGGTTCAGGAAGTTTTAATTGAAGTAAAGACTTCGCCTGAGCCTACTAAATTTGGGATAAGACCTGATAAATTATTAGAACTTCTTAAAGAGATGGCTAATTTTAAGAATTTAAAAATAAAAGGGCTTATGACCATTGCTCCTTATTTTACCCACCCCCAAGACACAAGGCCATTTTTTAGGATTTTAAGAGAATTAAAAGAAAAAGTTAATCAACAGAATGAGATACCTTTAAAATTAGAGATACTCTCTATGGGTATGAGTAATGATTTTGAGATTGCCATAGAAGAGGGTTCTAATATGTTGCGTATCGGAAGGGCAATATTTGAAGGATAAATAAAAAGATGAAAGCGAAAAACATAAATATAGGTATAATTGGCTGTGGCAATATGGGTGAGGCGATTTTGGAGAAAGTTTTAATGCATAAGGATTTTTCTTTATTTGTCTGCGAAAAAAGGACTTCGGTTGTCAATAGATTAGAGAAAAGATTCTGTGCCTTTAAAAAAAGGATAAGATTTTTAGATATACCTAAGTTAGTGTCTTTTTCTGATGTGATAATTATTGCGGTTAAGCCCCAGGATATAGAGATAGTTTTAAATCAGATATCCGAAAATATAAAATTATTTAAGAAATCAGTTTTAATAATCTCTATTGCTGCGGGGATAAAGATAAGTTATTTAGAAAAAATCCTGGGTAAAAATACAAGGATAATTCGCCTGATGCCGAATATAGGTATAAAGATAGGCGAAGCGGTGATTGCCTTGAAATGTAATCGTTATTGTAGTAGTTATGATTTAAAAACTGCTTATAAAATTTTTGCTGATCTGGGAAAGATTTTTGAGATAAAAAATGAAAGTCTGATGGATGCTATCACTGCTATCTCAGGAAGCGGTCCTGCTTATGTAGCGTATATAGTAGAGGCAATTTTAAAGATAGCCAATTCTTTGGGATTAAGTAAAGAATTATCAAAACAATTAATCTTCCAGACATTTATAGGCACAATTAAACTTTTGAAAGAAAATAACTTTGATACGCAAGATTTAATTTCCAAGGTTGCCTCAAAAAAAGGAACTACCCAAAAGGCATTAGATGTTTTTGAAAAGTATAAACTGGATAGGATAATTCAGAAAGCAATTTTTTCTGCTTTTAAAAGAGCAAAACAACTTTCGCATAAATAAAGAGGCAGTTATTTAGTAGGTAGGAGTTAGTAGGTAGGATTTAGGTTTTTAGGTATTTAGGTGTTAAGGTTTTAAGTTATTTAGGTTTTAAGGTATTAAGGTATTTAGGTGTTAAGGTGTTTAGGTATTAAGGTTTTAAGGTGTTTAAGAAATAAGAAAAGAAAAACTATACGCTAAACGCTATACGCTATCCGCTATTAAAAAGTAGTGAGTATCGAGTAGTGAGGGTTAGGAGTTAGGTGAGTTAGGAAGTTAGGTAAGTTAGGGAGTAAAATAACGAACAAAACGAAATTAACCAATTACCAATATAGCAATGGTAACGAGGAGGTAAGGATATGCCGAAGATCGCTATTATTGGAGGGAGCGGACTTTATAATATTGAAGGGATAAAAGAAGTAAAAAAAGTTTCGCTGAACACTCCCTTTGGCAAGCCCTCAGATAAAATTATTATTGGGAAACTACAGGGCAAAGAGATTGCTTTTTTACCGCGCCATGGCATAGGTCACCGTATTAATCCTTCTTGTATAAATTATCGGGCTAATCTTTATGCTTTAAAAAAATTAGGCGTAGAAAGGATTATTTCAGTAAGTGCCTGCGGAAGTTTAAAAGAAGAAATTAAACCACAGGATTTTGTGATTCCTTTTCAATTTGTTGACCGCACAAACCAGGCACGCAAGATGACTTTTTTTGAGGATGGGATTGTAGTGCATATAAGTTTTGCTGAACCGGTATGTATAAAGTTGGCTAATCTATTGGCTGAGGTGATAAAGAAACTTAATATAAGATTACACCAGGGTGGAACCTATCTTAATATGGAAGGCCCTGCTTTTTCTACACGGGCAGAATCAGAGTTGTATCGCAGTTGGGGGATGGATATTATTGGGATGACCAATATGGCAGAAGCAAAACTTGCCCGAGAAGCAGAGATCTGCTATGTCACATTAGCTGCGGTTACTGACTATGATTGCTGGTATGAACCAGAAAAACCGGTTACTGCTCAGATGGTGGTAGAGAATTTAAGAAAGAATATAGAGAATGCTCAGCGGATCATAAAAGAAATTATTCCTTATATTGGCGAAGAGAGAACCTGTGCTTGTAAAGATGCCTTAAAGGATGCGATTGTTACACCTAAAAGATTTATTCCCAAAAGGACAAAAAAGATACTTTATCCCATTATTGGAAAATATTTAAATGAATAAACCAAAAGATTATAAAAATACCCTTAATCTTCCGCGTACTGATTTTCCGATGCAGGCAAGACTAAGTCAAAGAGAGCCAGAATTTCTTAAATTCTGGCAAAATATCGATATCTATAATCTCCTCCGCAATAAATCAAAAGGAAGACCTAAGTATATTCTCCACGACGGCCCTCCTTATGCTAACGGAGATATCCATATTGGGCATGCCTTAAATAAATCTTTAAAGGATATCATCATTAAATATCGCACTATGCAGGGTTTTGATGCCAACTTTGTACCTGGCTGGGACTGTCACGGTTTGCCGGTAGAGTATCAGTTATTTAAAGAGTTAGGGATAAATAAATACCAGATCAGCCAAATTGAATTCCGGAAGAAAGCATATGCCTACGCTTTAAAATATGTAAATATCCAAAAAGAGCAGTTTAAAAGATTAGGTATTTTTGGCGATTGGGAAAACCCCTATCTTACTTTGGAACCTGAATATGAAAAAGAAATACTTAAAGCATTTTGTGAGTTAGTAAAAAAAGGTTATATCTATCAAGGGCTAAAACCTGTAAATTGGTGTATGGTCTGTGAGACCGCTTTGGCAGAGGCAGAGGTAGAATACGAAGAGAAAACCTCACCTTCTATTTATGTGAAATTTCCTTTGGAAGATAAGCAATTTATGCCTTTTAGTTTTCTGGTTATCTGGACAACTACTCCTTGGACACTTCTTTCAAATGTTGCGGTAGCGGTTAATCCTGAATTTATTTATTTATACCTTACTACTTCCTTGGGTAATCTTATTATTGGTAAAGATTTGCTCTCCAAGGTAATAGAAGCAGTCGGAATAAATGATTATAAGGTAATTAAAGAATTTAAAGGAAAAGAATTAGAAGGTTTGGTTTATAACCATCCTTTTGGTTGGCGCAAAGGAAAAGTGGTATTGGCAGATTATGTTTCCTCTGAAGAAGGAACCGGACTTGTCCATATTGCTCCGGGTCATGGAAACGAGGATTATCTTACGGGAATTAAATATAAACTGCCGATAATTATGCCGGTGGATGATAAAGGAAATTTTGATGACAGTTGCCAAGAGTTTTCCCATTTAAATGTTCATCAGGCAGATAAACTTATTATAGAGAAACTTAAAAATTTAGGACTTTTACTTTCTTTTTTATCCCTTAAGCATTCCTATCCCCATTGTTGGCGCTGTAAATCTCCTTTGATATTTAGAGCAACCAAACAGTGGTTTTTAAATTTGGAGCATAATGACTTAAGAAAAAGACTTTTGGATTTGATTTCTTCGGATAAAGTAAAATGGATTCCTTCCTCAGGAAGAGAAAGGATATACAGTATGGTGGCTTTGCGTCCGGATTGGTGTTTATCCCGTCAGCGCTATTGGGGAGTACCTATCCCTTCAATTATTTGCAATCACTGTGGAAAAGAATTTTTATATCCTGAAGTAATTGAAAATTTGATTAAATTTGTTGAGAACGAAGGAACTGATGCTTGGTTTAAAAGAGATATCTTTGACTTTTTACCCAAAGATTTAGTCTGTTCTAATTGCGGCAAAAAAGATTTCTCCAAAGGTAGTGATATTATTGATGTTTGGTTTGATTCGGGGGTAAGTCATCAAGCGGTTCTAAAGAAAAGAAATGATCTTAGCTTTCCTGCTGACCTTTATTTAGAAGGCTCTGACCAACATCGGGGTTGGTTTCAGTCTTCACTTATCCCCAGTGTCTGTATTGATGATAAAGCGCCTTTTAAAGCTGTACTTACGCACGGATTTGTGGTGGATGGCAAAGGGATGAAGATGTCAAAATCTTTGGGCAATGTAGTTTCGCCTTTTGATATAATTAAAGATTTCGGTGCAGATATATTAAGACTTTGGGCTGCTTCAAGCGATTACAATGAGGATATCCGTATCTCCAAAGAAATTTTAGAAGGCTTGGTGGGAGGATACCGTAAAATTCGCAATACCTTTAGGTTTATTCTTTCCAATCTTTTTGATTTTTCTCCTGATAAAGATAAACTCGATTATCAGAATTTAAAGATTATAGATAAGTTTATCCTTTTGCATCTGCAGAAATTAATTGAATCGGCAACTAAAGCATACGAATCCTTTGAATTCTATAAAGTTTATAAATATATATACGATTTCTGTAACGAAGAACTCTCTATGCAGTATCTGGATATGATAAAAGGAAGATTGTATGTTTTTCCTGCGGGTTCTTTAGAGAGAAGGTCTGCGCAGAGCGCTATTTATGAGATTTTAAGTGTATTAGTAAGATTAATTTCTCCTATCCTTGTATTTACTGCGGAAGAGGTCTGGCAGAATATGCCTAAGAGTGAAAATCAAAAAGATATTAAAAGCGTTCATCTTTTAGATTGGCCAAAAGTCAATCCTCTTTATCTTTCTAAAAATATAGAAGAGAAATTAAATCCTGTATTAACTTTAATTCCAAGGATAACGAAGTTGTTAGAGGAAAAACGTTCTTGTGATATTATTGGTAGTTCCTTTGATGCAAAAATAATTTTATTGACAAATAAAGATATATACTTATCATATTTAGAAGGGTTAAAGCCAGAATTGCCTGAGATTTTCAGGGTCTCTCAGGTTGAGATAGAAAAAAAAGACAATATAGAAGAGATAGAAATAATCGTGGAAAAGGCAGAGGGTAAAAAATGTCCGCGTTGTTGGAATTACAGTACCACTGTAGGTAAAAGCAAAATCCATCCTGACTTATGCCAGCGCTGTGAAGAAATAATGGAGGAAAGCTATGAAGGCAAAAAATAAAATGACCAAAAAAGAAAAGGAGTATTTTAAAAAATTAATTCTTAAACAGAGAGAGGAAATCCTTGAGGAGATAAAGCGCATCTCTGAAGATACCTTAAGAAAATCCCAAAAGGATGCCACCGGTGATATCTCCGGTTATACCTATCATATGGCGGATGTAGCCACTGATACCTATGACCGGGAGTTTTCTTTAGGGCTTGCTACCGATGAGCATAAGGTAATCTATGAACTTAATGATGCTTTAAAGAGGTTAGAGGAGGATACTTACGGTATCTGTGAGAATTGTAAAAAACCTATACCTAAAACCAGATTAAAGGCCATTCCCTACGCTCGCCTCTGTATTAAATGTCAACAAGCAAAAGAAAAAAGTTAAAGTTTCATTTATTTTTGTTATTCCTATTTATTTTTATCTTAGCAGTTGATCGTTTCAGTAAATATTATATTTTAAAGAAACTTTCTCCTTATCAGAGTATCCCGATAATAAAAAATATATTTCATTTAAGTTTAGTTTACAATACGGGAGTAGCCTTTGGGATGTTTAAAGGAGGTAATTTTATTTTTATAATTATTTCCTTTTTGCTTATTCTTTACATTATCAAACAGCTTAAAGATGTAAGGACCCAGAGAAACCTAAAAATCGCTTTTGTTTTAATTATTTCCGGAGCCATAGGTAATTTAATTGACCGAGTCTTTTTAGGTTATGTAGTGGATTTTTTAGATTTGCGTATCTGGCCGGTCTTTAATTTTGCAGATACCAGTATCAGTTTAGGGATAATTTTGATTATATATTCTTTGTTGATAAAAAAAGATGCGAGAGATTATTTTAAACCCTCAAGTCCAAGATAAAGGGATGCGTTTAGATATATTTTTATTGAAGAAACTTGCGGAGCAGAATCTTTCTTTATCCCGTAATACTGTGCAGAAGTTGATTAAAGAAGGAAAAGTTATTTCTCCGGATACAAGTCTTCTTAAATCCCATTATAAGATAAAAGAAACTGATACTTTTAAAGTTATATTAGAAGAAACTAAAGATTCATCTATTTCAGCACAAGATATTCCCCTTAAGATTATCTATGAAGATAAAGATATTGCGCTTATTGATAAACCTCCGGGTTTAGTGGTGCATCCGGGCGCAGGCAATCCTAATCATACCTTGGTAAATGCGCTGGTTTATCACTTGAAAGAGTTGTCTCAGGTTGATCCTTTAAGACCGGGAATTGTGCACCGTTTGGATAAAGAGACATCCGGAATAATGGTAATCGCCAAAAACGATCCTTCCCATCGTAATTTAGCAGAACAATTTGCCAAGCACTTAGTAAGAAAAGAATATATAGCGATAATAAAAGGCTGTATGGAATTTGATGAGGATGTTTTGGAGTTGCCGATTAGCAAAGATAGGCATAATAGAAAAAAACAATGGGTAGATTTTGGTAAAGCCAGTAAGTATGCCAAGACAGAATATAAAACTATCCTTCGTAGACCCCATGCCTCCATGGTAAAACTTATACCATTTACGGGAAGGACCCATCAGTTAAGGGTACATCTTGCTTTTATTGGACATCCTATTTTAGGAGATACAAAATACGGAAAAGATAAATCCTTCAGCCGTTTAGCATTACATGCTTATAAGTTAAGATTCATTCATCCTACCAAAAATCAGTCTGTAGAGTTTGTCTCTGAACTACCCCGAGAGTTTTTAGATTATTTTGATTTAAGCCATTTAAAAATATAGACTTACTAAAGTCATCCACCCTTGACAAAGGAAATTTTATATGTTATACTTTATTAAATTTAAAATTTTAAATTATGTTATTATCTATAATTAAAAGTTTTAATTGGATTGATATAATTATCCTAATATTAATATTAAGAATAGCTTACATCTCTGCATCGAAAGGGCTTTTTGTAGAGATTTTTAAATTTTTAGGCACTATTTTTGCTACCTTTATTTGTCTACATTATTATACCCGTTTAGGTGATATATTTGAAGCTATATTTAAAATAAGGGTTATTAACATAGAGATTTGGGATTTTATTTCCTTTTTTATCTTATGGTTGATAGTCAGTGGTATTTTTGTGCTTTTAAGGGAAACTTTTTTTATGTTGGTAAAGATAGAATCCGTTTCTATTATAAATAAATGGATTTCTTTTCTATTAGGCTTGGGTAGGAGTTTTATTTTTGTTTCTCTGCTTATGTTTCTTCTTTCTATACCCGCGGTAGATTATTTTAAGAGAAGCGTAAGGCATTCCTATTTAGGAAGTCGCCTTTTCTTTATCTCGCCTTCTCTTTATAAGAACATCTGGGATGGTTTTGTTTCTAAATTTATGCCTCAAAAGGAACTCAATCCTGCAGTTTCTGAGATAGTAAAAGATTTAAAATGAAATTAAAGGAATTTTTTCAAAAGGCGGTTGCCTGCGGAGTTATCCATGATCCGCGGGGAAAAGAGTTTATCTCAAAATCAAAAGGAAAAAATCCTTACCCAGATACAGAGATCCTTTACGGTGATCTTCAGAAGGAGATAAAGAATATTTTGGTAGGGATTGACATTGAGTCTGCGGAGTTGCTTCTGGCAGAGAGATTGCGTAAGACTAATGGTGGTCTTGACTTGGTAGTTTCGCATCATCCTGAAGGAAAGGCACTTGCCAGACTTTATCAGGTAATGAATGTCCAGATCAGTCTTTTAGAAAAGATGGGGGTAAAGAAAGAACTGGCGCAGGGTCTGATGCAGGAGAGGATTTTTGAAGTGGAGAGAAAATTGCTTTCGGGAAATCACCTGCGTACTGTAGATACCGCCAGGATTTTAGATATCCCTTTAGTTTGTTTACATACAGTAGCGGATAACCTCGCCTATGATTTTATCTTTCGTCTTATAAAAAAAAATAAACCCAAAAAGATAGCGCAGATAATGGAATTACTTTTGGGGATCGAAGAGTATAAGTTGGCTTTGGAAGAATCTGTAGGTCCAAGGATACTTTTAGGCAGTCCTTTAAGACCTGTAGGTAAAATTATGCTGGAGATGACCGGAGGAACTGAGGGTTCCAAAGATATTTTTGGCTGGCTTTACGAAGCAGGGGTACGGACGCTTATTTGTATGCATTTAAGCGAAGAGCATTTTAGAAAGGTCAAAGATAGAAACTTAAATATTATTATTGCTGGCCATATCTCATCAGATACTTTGGGTCTCAATCTACTTTTAGATGAGGTAGATAAAAAAGAAGAACTGAAGGTATTTTCCTGTTCAGGTTTTAGAAGGATAAGGCATAGATAAGATGGCTTATTCAGACAAAATTCTGGAAGAAATTTTAAGTCGGATCGATATTGTAGAGTTGATTTCCGGTTATATTCCTCTTAAGCGTGCAGGAAGGAACTTTAAAGCATTATGCCCTTTTCACCAGGAGAAAACCCCTTCTTTTATGGTTAGCCCCCAGAAGCAGATATACCATTGTTTTGGTTGCAATGCGGGTGGAAATGCCTTCAATTTTCTGATGCGCTACGAAAGGATAGATTTCGGTGAAGCAGTTAAGATTTTAGCAAAAAAGGCAGGAGTGGTATTAGAGGATGAAAAAAAACCTAAGGATAACTCATTTCTTCTGTATTACAAGATAAATGAGCTCTCCGCAGATTTTTATGTTCGTAACCTTAATTCTTCAGAGGCCAATAGTGCACGTAAATACTTAAGGGATAGAGCGATCAACGAGTCCACACAGAAAATATTAAAAATTGGTTTTGCGCCTAAAAAATGGGATGCGCTTTTAAATTACTTAAGACAACATAACTTTTCTTTGTCTGTGTTAGAGAAATCAGGGCTCTTTTTGCCAAAGGAAAATGGAGGATATTATGACCGTTTTCGTAATCGGATTATTTTTCCCATATTTGATATAAAATCACGTGTATTAGGATTTGGAGCCAGGATCCTTGATGAAGAGTCAGACAAAGAGCAGGCAAAATATATCAACTCTCCTTCTAGCCCTATCTACACCAAAGGAGAACATCTTTACGGTCTTAATTTTGCCAAAGATGAGATTATAAAAAAAGACTGTGTGATAGTGGTGGAGGGATATTTTGATTTTATTATTCCTTTTCAATCAGGGTTAAAGAATCTGGTTGCCTCTTTAGGTACTGCCTTTACCTATGAGCAGGCAAGGTTGCTGAAGCGTTATACCCGCAATGTAATTATGATATACGACGGTGATAATGCAGGGCAACTTGCTACCCTAAGATCCCTGGATATTTTTTTAGAGGAGGATATGAGCGTTAGAGTGGTTGGTTTACCTACGGGATTTGACCCTGATCTTTATGTGCGTACCTATGGAATAGAAAAATTAAATAGTTTAATTGCCGAAAGCAAAGACCTTTTTGACTATAAATTATCGATATTAAAATCAATGTATGGTATAAACACTCCTGAGGGCAGACTAAAGATAGCCTCTGAGATTTTGGAGACTATAAACAAATTTCCTCATCCTGTTTCGCGTGCAACTTATATAAAAATATTATCCGAAGAACTCGATGTAAAAGAGGATGTACTACTGTTGGAATTGAAGAGATTGAAGGAAAAAACGCCCAGCCTAAGGATTATGGCTAATCCTTACCCAAAAACCAAGATAGATGTCCATCCTACAGAAAAACTCCTGATAAGGTTGATGCTTCAGGAGGAGTCTTTTGTAAAAAGACTGATGCAGGTAATTAGTCCAGCAGATTTCCAGAATGAGAAGACCGCCCAGATTGTTTCGGTTCTGTTTGATTTAGTTTCTCAAGGAAAGCCTGTATTGATAAACAATCTTATAAATTATTTTCAACAGGATGAGATAATGTCAATACTCTGCGAGTTAAGTTTCTTGCCTGAAATAAATGAGGAAGATAAAGAGAAGATTGTGCATGATTGTATTCAGCGTCTCAAAGAGAGAAAGATTAAACAGGAGTTAGAGAATTTGCATCGTGAAATAAAACTGGCTCAGCGCATGGGAGATACCCAGAGGCTTAATTTTTTGGTACAGGAATTTTGCCGTCTTACTAAAACCACACTTAGCAAAAAAGAAGAGGTGATATAAATGGAAGGTTACTCCTTGTTAAATAAGGATATCAAAAGGATGATTACTTTGGGTAAACAGAAAGGTTATCTTACTTATGATGAGCTTAATAGCCTTCTTCCTGATGAGGTAATTTCAGCAGAGCAGATGGATGAGGTTTTTGATCTTTTGGGTAATGAAGATATCCAGATCGTGGATAGCGAAGAGATAAATAAAAAGATTACTGAAATTGCTAAACAACCGACCTTGGAAGAAGAGGCTATTTTGCCAACCAAATTTACACCTTTAGATGACCCAGTAAAGATGTATCTTAAACAGATGGGTTCTATATCTTTGCTTTCCAGGGATGATGAGATTATTTTAGCCAGAAGAATTGAAGAGGCAGAGGATAAATTTAAGCGGATTTTATTGGAGACTAGTTTTGCACGTAAACGGTCTTTAAGTATTGCCCAAGAAATTATAGAAGGCAAACTCAATCCTGAAGAGGTTTTAAAGGAAGATTTTAGTTTGAGAAATAGTCATACGATAAGAAGAATAAAGAGCATTATTCAACGTATAAAGAAAAGTCGTAAAAAAAATATGATAGAGATGTTTTTAGACTTTAAATTTGTCACCTCAGTATACGAAGGTATAGTTAGAGAGATGGAACAGTTGCTTAAAGAGATAGAGCAGATCGATTCTAAAATAAAATTTATTCATGGTAAAAAAAGGAAAGTCCTGCTTCAGAGGAAAGAAGCGGTATTGAGAAAGCTCGGTGAACCATACAAAGAATTGAAGCAACGTTTTAGATTAATCAAGATATATCAGGCAAGATTCAATCGGGCTAAAAAGAAATTGGTAGAGGCAAACTTAAGATTGGTTGTAAGTATAGCCAAAAAATACAATAACCGGGGCTTATCTTTTTTAGATTTAATTCAGGAAGGAAATATTGGACTGATGAGGGCGGTAGAGAAATTTGAGTATCGTCGTGGATATAAATTTTCTACCTATGCCACTTGGTGGATAAGGCAGGCGATTACCCGTTCTATTGCGGATCAGGCCAGAACCATAAGGATCCCCGTACATATGACCGAGACGATAAATAAAATTTCTCGCATTACCCGTATGTTTGTGCAGGAGTATGGTCGTGAACCTACGCCTGAGGAATTGGCTAAGAGGATGCGTATGCCTCAGGAGAAGATAAAATCCATTCTTAAGATTGCTCAAGAGCCGATTTCGCTTCAGATGCCTATCGGAGATGAGGGAGATACTCATTTTGGAGATTTTATTGAGGATAAAAAAACAGTCTCCCCGGCAAATGCTACCGTTCACGCTATGCTTAAAGAAGAGATGAAGATTGCACTTGATTCTTTAACCGAGCGAGAAAAGAAAATTCTGGTATTAAGATTTGGGATAGAAGATGGTTGTCCGCGCACCCTGGAGGAGGTAGGTAATATCTTCAAGGTTACCCGTGAAAGGGTGCGTCAGATAGAGGCAAAGGCATTAAAGAAACTTAGGCATCCTACCCGTTCCCGTAGATTGCGCACATTTTTGGAGATGACTTTGGCACACCATAAAGAATAGACCTTCCTTTCTTTTCCTTTAAAATACTAAAATAAATATTGATTTATTATCTTCTGGGTTGTATAATTTTTAAAAATAATATGAAAAAGAATAAGTCCATTTCTCTTATATCCCGTGGGCTTAAATATAAATTAAGGATTGCCTTTTATCTTATATTAGTCCTTCCTCTTTTGATAAGTATATTTATTCTCTCCAATTATTTTCTTCCTATTTATAAATGGAGTCTTAATTTATTGATTATGATATTCTTAGGATTTGTTATTGGTTTGGCTGGTTTTTTACTTATTTATGATATTACAAAGAGGTTTATCCATATAAGTTCTGAGGCAAAATCAATTGCTTCTGGAAATTTCGATAGATACCTCAGTTCCATAGAGGAGGATGAGATTAAAGAACTGGCAGAAGCAGTCAAATCTTTGCAGTTGAAGATCCATCAGGATATGCAACAACTTAATGTATACAGTCAGAAGACCGCTGAATATAATCTTAAAATTCAGCGCCAGAGTTTACTTCTATCATCTTTGCTTCAGATAAATTCTTTCGTCTCTTCTGGTAAGGACATAGATTCTATAATTCAGATAGCATTGGGTAGATTGTCTCAGATAATGAATTCTTCTATTACATATCTTTTGCTTAAACAAGAAGATGCGGATCAATTTTATATAATAATGGCAGATGGTTTAGAGGTTAGCGGTTATAAAAATGTAAAGTTAGAATTAACCGAAAAGATAAAACCAATATTTGAGCGCAGTATAAAAGAACATTCGGTTATTTTGGTTGACTTTAAAAGTGATTTTCCTAAAGAGATAATCCAAGAGTTTTTTAACTGTTTTAAGATAAAAAACGCTTTATTTTTCCCGATGTACTGTCGTAATCAATTTTTAGGTTTTGTAGGCACAGGTAATAATCAGGATAATTTTGTTTATAATAAAGAGGATATGGAGCTGATGGAGATTTTTATTAAGAATATCTCTATAATTATAGACACAAATAGACTACTGAACCGTCTGGATAAACTAGAGATTAAAGATTCGCTTACCACACTTTACAACGAACGCTTTATCCGCTGGCGACTGCAGGAAGAGATAAAAAGAGGTATGCTTTATCAGCGTCCCTGCGGTTTTATTCTGTTTAGAATAAATGAATTTAAGTCTCTTTATGAGCGCTTTGGAATAAGGTTTGCTGAGGATGTCTTAAAAAAAGTTGCCCGATTAATAGAAAGCTCTGTCTCGGAGGTAGATTACGTAGGCCGTTTTGGAGACTATACCTTTGCGGTAATACTGGTAGAGAAGAACAAACGTCAGAGTATCGAATGTGCAGAGTATATCCGTAAAAAAATAGAATTTGCCTTTGCAGAAGAAGAACCCGCAAAAAGGCTCACTTTAAGCGAAGCAGTAAGTGAGAATCCTTTAGATGGCATAACCGCACAGGATTTAATTGAGAAAGCAGAGGAAATCTTAGAAAATTCCCTACAATAGATTAAGGAGACCTAAACTATGGTAATGATTTTAAGGAGGGTTATTCATAAGCAGCTGGGAGAACTTCTAATAGAAAGAAAAATAATTACCCAGCAGCAGCTGGACAAAGCGATAGCAGTGCAGAAACAGAACGGTGGACTTTTAGGAGAGATCCTTGTAGAGTTGGGATTTGCCAAAGAGGAAGATATCGCCCAGGCACTTACCGCTCAGTACGGTTTCCCATACCTGCCTTTAAGTAACTATGAGATAAATCCTGAGATTATAAAATTAATTCCCTTAAGGGTAGCAAAGCAGTATATATTGATCCCTATAGATAAGATAGGCAACAATATAACCTTGGCGATGTCTAATCCTTTAAATACTCAGGCGATAGAGGATGTGGAGATCCTTACAGGTTGTAATGTTCAGACTTTCGTTTCTACCTCTTCGGATATTAAAAGAGCGATTGAGAAGTATTATAAAGAATAAAAAAGAAAAGATATGTTTTCTTTAAAAGACCGTCTGGTCAGTTTACTTATTGATAAAAAGCTTATAAACGAAGAGCAACTACGTTCTGCCTTGGAGATCCAAAAGCAAAAAGGGGGAAGGCTAAGTGATATACTGGTAGAGTTAAATTTTATTAAAAGTTCAGACCTTAAGATAGTTTTAAGCCAAGGTTTAGAGCTTCCTGTAATTGACCTTAAGAGATATAAGATTGAACATGAGGTAGCCAATATTATTCCGGAAAATATCGCCCGTCATTATCAGATTGTCCCTATCTCCCGAATGGGAGATACACTAACAATAGCGATGGCAGATCCTTTAAATATTTTTGCCATAGACCATATTCAGGCTTTGACCGGTTATAAAATAAATCCCATTATTTCTGAGGAAAAAGATATATTGGATGCCATCAGGGAACTTTATCCTGATACTACATTAGGATTTGTAGATAATATAATCAAAGAGATCTCAGATACTTCATTTGAATTTGTTCAAGAGGAAAAAGAAAAGTTACCTTCTTCAGAAGAATTAACGCGTTCTGTTCACCAGGTCAGGGTGATAAAAATTACTAACTATATTTTGGAAAGTGCGGTTAAAAAAAAGGCTTCAGATATACTTATTGAACCGCAGAGGGATGATTTGAAGGTGCGTTTTCGGATAGACGGAGTTTTACAGGAGCAAGAAGCGCCTCCCAAAAGTATGCATCCTTTAATAGTTTCGCGGATAAAGGTAATGGCTGATTTAGATATTTCAGAGCACAGATTACCCCAGGAGGGGCGTTTTAAACTAAATTTAGAAAAGAGAGAAGTGGATTTTCGTGTTTCGGTTCTTCCTTCCATAGCAGGGGAAAAGGTAGCCATAAGAATTCTTGACAAATCTATAGGGATATTGGATATAGATAAGCTGGGATTTGACCCTTACAGTATCTCAGTGATAAAAAAATCCGCTCTTTATCCTCACGGGATGATTCTGGTTTGCGGTCCCACGGGAAGCGGAAAAACCACTACCCTTTATTCTATATTGAAGTATATAGATTCTCCTCAGAAAAATATTGTTACCGTAGAGGATCCTGTAGAATATCAGTTGGAAGGGATCAATCAGGTTACTGTAAATCCCCAGATAGGGCTTACCTTTGCTTCTGCTTTAAGAGCAATACTAAGACAGGATCCCAATATAATTATGGTAGGAGAGATCAGAGATTTAGAGACAGTAGATATTGCTATAAAGAGTGCTTTAACGGGACATTTAGTACTTTCTACTGTGCATACCACTACTGCTTCGGGTGCAGTAGCAAGGCTTTTAAATATGGGCACAGAGCCTTATCTTATATGTGCCTGTCTCATTTGCGTAGTGGCTCAGAGACTTATCCGTAAACTCTGCGATAATTGCAAAGAAAAATATACGTTAACTGCCCAGTTAGCTAAAGAGTTGAAAATAAATTTATCTCAGGAAGAGACATTGTATAGACCGAAAGGATGTAAGCTATGTTTTAATACCGGTTATTTAGGGAGAACAGGGATTGCGGAAGTTTTAACTTTAACTCCAAGTATAAAAGAACTTATTCTTAATCGCAGTCAAGAACATATTATTAAAAAGAAAGCTTGTAGTGAAGGGATGATTACTCTAAGGCAGAACGCTTTAAATTTAGCACGTCAAGGGATTACCAGCATCGACGAAGTTTTAAAAAATACCCCTGCTGATGAATAATAAGAGATGATACCATTAAAAGAAGAAATTATTCGGGTTTTGTTGGAGAGCAAAAAGATAAGTAAGGAACAATTGCAAGATGCTTTGCTGGCTCAGAAGACAAGTAAACTTCCTTTAAAAAAAATACTTTTAGAAAAGAAACTTATCAGTGAAGAGGAGCTTTTATCTTTACTTTCACAGAAACTTTACCTACCTTTTCTTCATATTAATAAATATAAGTTAAGCTGTGAAATAATTAGTATTATTCCTGAAGAAATAGCTAAACGTTATAATATTATTCCTATTTCACAGATGGGCAATAATATTACGGTAGCTATTTCTGACCCTCTTGATATATTTGTTTTGGATGACCTACGCACCCTTACGGGTTGTAATATTGATATTGTTCTTTCACCGCAGGAAGAGATAGAGAAGGCTTTGGAGATTTACTATAAAAAGGACTTGTCTAAAAATGAGGTTTTCTTTGATGAAGAGGGGCTAACCTGTTTTGATGAAACTTTAGAAACTGTAAAATCGGAGACTACTATTGAGCTTTCAGAGGCGATAAAGGAAAGCCAGAGACCACCGATAGTTCAATTAGTGGATCTGATGCTTGCCTCAGCGCTTAAAAAGCGCGCTTCTGATATCCATATAGAACCGGCAAAGGATAGTTTACGTGTACGTTATCGGATTGATGGGATCCTTTATGATATGTTTAGCATTCCTAAATCCAAACAGAATGCGGTTCTGGCAAGATTAAAGATTATTTCCGGGTTAGATATCACGGAAAATAGGCTCCCCCAAGATGGAAGGTTTAAAGTAAAACTTGAAGGAAAAGAAATTGATTTTCGGGTTTCTGCTTTACCTATTGTCTTTGGTCAGAAGTTTGTTTTAAGGATATTGGATAAGTCAAATTTATCTGTTGGTTTAGAAAATTTAGGTTTTTCGCCCCAACCTTTACAGCTATTTAATGAGGCGATTGCTAAACCTTTTGGGATGATATTGGTCACCGGTCCGACAGGAAGTGGAAAGTCTACTACCCTTTATTCAATATTAAACAAATTGAATACGCCTCAGGTAAATATCATTACTATCGAAGACCCTGTAGAATACGAGATAAAAGGGATAACCCAGATACAGGTGAAACCTGAGATAGGACTTACTTTTGCCTCAGGACTGCGTGCCCTTTTAAGGCAAAGCCCGGATATAATTATGATTGGAGAGATCCGTGATAGCGAAACCGCGGATACCGCAGTAAAGGCAGCCTTAACCGGACAACTAATCCTTTCTACCTTACATACCAACGATGCCGCCTCCAGTATTACCCGACTTATTGATATGGGAGTTGAGCCGTTTTTGGTTGCCTCTTCTTTAATTATGGTCTGCGCTCAGCGCCTCTGTCGTTTAATCTGTCCATATTGCAAGGAAGAACAAGATATCCCTGAGGAAGTATTAAAGAGATTAGGTTTTGTTAAAGAGGATACCATTTTTTATAAGGGTAAAGGTTGTTCATATTGTAATGGAAGTGGTTATTTCGGCCGTACCGCTATCTTAGAGGTGTTAATGATAAATGACTATATTCGCGAGATGATTATTCAAAAAAAATCCTCTGATGAGATTAAAGAATACGCAATTAAGGAATTGGGTATGCTCACTTTAAGGGATGATGCTTTTCTGAAGGTAAAACAGGGTTTGATTACTTTAGATGAGGCTATCCGGGTAACTACGGAGGAATAAGATATGTCTAAGATCCTTATTATCAATGATAACCAGAAAGTATCTGATTATCTTATGAACGAGTTGACGATGAGGGGTTATAGCGTATCTTTGGCTATCAGTAGTTATGATGGAATAAAACAGATGCATAATTTTAATTTTGATTTGGTGATAGTTAAATGCGGTATGCCGGATATGGAGACAAGAGAGTTGATTAAAGAATTGAAGGCTTATGATATGGATAGCGTAATAATTGTATTAATGGATAGTTATGAGCCAGAAATAATAAAAGAATTAAGTGGTTTAGGTGTATACGATTTTATAAGTAGGCCAATAAATTTGGAGAAATTATTCTTGCTTATTAAAAAGGGAATAGAACTGCATTACCTTATGGTGGGGCATCGTAAATTTTTATTAAGTATTGAGGAACAGAACGCATCTTTGCAAAAACAGAATATCTTTTTGGCAAAAAGGGTGGAGGAGTTGACTAAAAATCTTACTCGTTTATACGATAATCTACGTACAACTTATATGCGTACCATAAAAGCTTTGGCACAGGCAATTGATGCCCGGGATCATTACACGCACAAGCATTCAGAGAATGTTGCCCGTTATGCGGTTAAGATTGCAGAGGCGATGAATCTCAGTACGCATGAAATAGATATTATCCGGGGCGCCTGCGAACTGCATGATATAGGTAAAATTGGTATCTTTGATAATATATTAGGCAAAGAAAGTCCTTTAAGTCAAGAAGAGAAAGATCAGATAAAAATGCATTCCCTAAAAGGTGCACAGATATTGGAGCCTTTGAATTTTTTGGAGGAGATGATCCTTCTTGTGCGTCAGCACCATGAAAACTATGATGGCACAGGTTATCCTGATGGACATAAGGGAGAGCAGATCCCTTTAGGAGCACGTATTATCAGAGTGGCAGATGCCTATGATGCTATGACCTCGGCGCGCGCTTATAGAAAGAACCCTCTTTCTAAACAGGAAGCGATTGAGGAGATTAAACGTAACAGCGGTACGCAATTTGACCCTAAAGTGGTAGAAGCATTCTTAAAGGTGGTGAATGAGTTATGAAGTATCATTATATAGCCAAAGATAAGATGGGCAAAACTGTGGAAGGGACTTTAGATATGCCTGGTGAAACAGAGCTGATCAATGAATTGCACCGTCGGGAACTTTTGATAATTTCTATAAAACAAGAAAAGAAAAGCCCTGTAGTATTAAAAAAAGGAAAGGTTAAGCTGGAAGATTTGGTGGTTCTTTCGCGTCAGTTAGCCACTTTAATTGAAGCGGGGATTCCTCTGGTACAGGCTTTAAGTATTCTTGAGGAACAGTCAGAGAATAGATATTTGGGTAATGTTATTCTTTCTGTAAGAAAAGATATTGAAGCAGGCGTAAGTTTTCCTGATGCATTGGCAAAACATCCGGATGTATTCTCAGAACTGTTTGTTAATATGGCAAAGGCAGGAGAAGCATCGGGTATGCTTGATGAGATACTAAAACGTTTAGCCGCCTATTTAGAAAAGACCTCCTCTTTAATCAGGAAGATCCGTTCAGGTTTAGTGTATCCTGCAATAGTGGTAGTAATGGCTGTTCTTATTACCGCCATACTTTTACTTAAGGTGGTTCCTACTTTTAAAGGGATATTTGAGATATTAGGGGGTAAACTTCCCCTTCCTACCTTAATCCTGATTAGTATAAGTGATTTCTTTAGAAGATTTTTCTTTTTATTTATAGTGATTTTAATTGTAGGTGGTTTTTTATTTAAGCAATACATAAGTACAGAAAAAGGTAGATATAGATTTGACAAGAAAAAACTTCAGATACCGGTTTTAGGTGTGCTTTTTAGAAAGATAGCCATTGCCCGTTTTAGCAGGACATTTTCTACTTTGGTAAAAAGCGGAGTAAATATACTTAATGCTTTAGAGATTGTGGGTAAAACCTCAGGGAATAAAGTAATAGAGGAGGCAGTGTATAAGTGCAGACAGGCAATTAAAGAAGGAGAAACTATTGCCAATCCTCTTTCTAATAGTGGAGTATTTCCTCCTATGGTATGTCGGATGATCAGCGTAGGGGAGAAGACAGGTCAGTTAGAGAATATGCTTGCCAAAATCGCAGATTTTTATGAGGAGCAGGTAGATGCTACAGTAGCGGGCCTGGTAAGTTTAATTGAGCCGATGGTGATTGCCTTTTTGGGCATTGTTATTGGGGGAATAGTGATCTCTTTATTTATGCCCATATTTAAGATTACTGAGCTGATCCATTAAAAAATTTAATGTATTTTAGTATATCCCGGATAAAAGATTCTTTTTGGTTTATTTTACTTATATTTATATTCCTGCGTCCCTTCTTAAGCGAATACGCTTTTCTTAATTTAGGTTTCTGGTATATTTTTCTTTTTATAATTTTTTCTCTAATTTATATATTTTTTTCAAAAGGTATAAATCTATTTTTTCCGCCATTAAATTTAGCGGTTACTTTATTCTTATCGATTATTCTAATTTCTTTAATTTTTAAAGGATTTACTTTGCGGAATATTTATGAGTTCTATTTGTTTTTACCTAATTTTCTTATTTTTTATATTATAAGTAAAATAGATTTAAATAAAACAAGGCAAATTCTTAATACCGTATTAGCTTCCAGTATCCTTATATGTATCTATGCAATTTATCAATATCTTATAGGCCTGGATAATGTTCTTAATTATATAGTGCGTAATGCTATAAAATTTAGTTCTTATACTTACATAAAAGAGGTTTTAGTAGGTAAACGGGCATTTGCGACTTTTGTCTCGCCTAATCTCTTTGCCAGTTATCTAATAATGATTCTGTTTTTAGGTTTAGGAATTTGGTTAGAGAATAAAAGAAAGATGCTTTATCTTTTAGCAGTATTTTTAATATCTTTATCACTTATCTATACCAAATCCATAGGAGCTATCCTTACTTTTATGTTGGTTTTTATTTTTTGGCTTTATTTTTTTATCCAGCAGAATAGATTTATCCTGAATAAAAGAATTAATTTGATTATTATAGGAGCGATTTTTTTTATATTTGTTATAACTTTAGCCTTTATTTTTATAAACCGACATAAAATTTCTCATTTTTTTGACTTAAGTTATACCCATAATTCTATAATCCAGCGCCTGTATTATTGGCAGACAGCTCTTAAGATGATTAAAGACTATCCTCTTTTAGGCATAGGCTGGAGTAAATTTGGAATATATTATTATTTTTATAAGCCAAATTTGGCCAATATGAGTCATTATGCCCATAATGTTTTTTTACAGATCACTGCAGAGTTAGGTATTTTTGGTCTTTTAGCTTTTCTTTCGATTTTATTTTTCTTTTTAAAAGAAAGTCTTAAAATAATTAAAAAAGATCCCTCTATTTTGAAATTTTCTCTTCTCTGCTCTGGAATTTCCTTTTTGATCCACAATCTTTCTGAATTATCATTTTATTTTGGACAGATAAGTTTTTTTTGGTGGTTGATTTTGGGTTTGCTTAACAGTCTTTATCAGATATCTATTGAAAAGTAAGGAGGTAAGAAATGAAAAAACCGCTATTTTTGATGTTTATTTTAATGCTCACAATGGTTTTTATTAAAAATATGAGCTTTGCCCAGGAAGAAGAAAATATTAAATATGTAATAAAAGAGTATTACAAAGCAATTGCTTTGGGAGATTTAGATACAGCGATGAAGTATATCTCTAAAGATTATTCAGACAAGGATAATCAAGGAAGGCCAGTGGACTATCAAAGATTCAAAACTCGTTTAGAAGATATGATAAATCAAAGACAAAAAAATTATGTGGATTATGCTATAAATGAATTAGAAATAGAGATTATTTCTTTAGAGGGTTCTTTGGCGCAGGCAAAGGTAGAATATATTTGGAGTGGTTTTAATTTAAACAAGCTTAAAGAAGAATCAGCTAAGAGGAATCTGTTAATAGATTTAAAGAAAGAAGATGGTGTATGGAGAATTATTAAATTTAAATTATCTTCTTCAAATTAAGCTATGTTTTTGAAATTAATTAATCAATTTAAATAACAATGTCTTTAAAAATGCTTCTAAGATTACGCCTTTTGTTTTTTTAGATACACCAGACCTACGCGGTAAGAAAATAAAAGGTATCTCTTTAATTTTAAATCTATTTTTTATCACCCGGTATATAAATTCTGCCTGAAAGATAAAACCTTTAGATATAAATTTATCTAAGTTTATTTTTTCAATTACCCTACGATGAAAACACTTAAATCCTCCTAAGGGATCAGTTATCTTTAAACCCAAGACCCATTTTACATATCGGTTGGCAAAAAAACTAAAAATAGATACATCTCTAAACTTTCTTTTTATATTTAAGTAACGCGAACACAATACAATATCACAATTTTTAATTTCTTCTAACATCTTGGGTATATAATTTGGGTGATGTGAAAAATCCGCATCCATCTGCAAGATATATTCTGTATCTGTCTTAAGGATTTCTTTGAAGGCAAAGATATAGGCTTTACCTAAACCTTCTTTTTTGGGCCGATGAAATACTTTAATCTGGGGATATCTTTTTGCTATATTTTCTGCTACCCAAGCTGTTCCATCAGGAGAGTGATCGTCAATGATAAAAATATTTGCAAAAGGAATAATTTTTATTATCTCCTCAATAAGAGGTTTTATATTATCCCTTTCGTTATAGGTAGGAATCACTACTGTGAGGTTCATTTTATAGAATTATTTTAATATAAAATCACTTCCCGTCAAATAAATAATTTTACATTTTTAATTATTTATATCCTTGACAAAAATATAAAGAAATGCTATTCTTATACATATGAAATATATATACATATATTTCTCAGTTTTTTTAATGGTAAATTTATGTAGTCCTCCTTGTTTTTCTCAGGACTTGGGTGCAGATTATCTTTGCCAGGTCGCTATATCTTTATATAAAAGTGGAAGATATCAGGAGGCACTCCATGAATTTAAAAAAGTGATTTTAGTAAATCCCCAGCATAAAGTTGCCCAGGAATATATTAAAAAGATAGAAGCCCAACAGAGAGAAGAAATTGTCCAGCTCACCTTAGAAAAAATAGAAGAGGCGATAGAGCCTAAATCGCAGTCTTCTTGGCCACAAAAAGAAAAAAAATATATCGAGCAGTTTAATGAAAATAAAGAAAAAGAAAAACAACCTTTAAAAATTAGCGGAGAAACTGTGTTGAGTGTAGGGATTAATTCCGAAGATGTTATTGCCAAAATGGCAAATGCGGATTTAAATGAAAAAAACTGGCGCATCTTAGATTATCAAGCTTTTAATAGGGGGATAAATACTTATGACCCAAGGATTTATGATCGACTAAGATTGAAATTAGATACTTTAAATAATGAAGGTTTAAATTTTCACACTAATATTGCAGTTGACCCGTGGAGCTTTGTGGGAAAATCAGAAAGAATTACCATTAACGGAATAGGAGGAGATAGTGCAGAGATTGAGCTTAAATATTGGTCAGCTACCGGATATACCATTAATGAAAGTGTATATACTCTTTCAAACGGAGATAGTTTTAATCTTCCCGAGATAAAAGTAACTGATGGTAGAACTCATCCTTTAAGTTTAACTTCTACTTGGTCCAACATATTTAATATTCCTGCTCTAAAAATACAGCGTGAATTTAAACCGCTAAGAGAACTTTGGTTTGATTATCAAAAAGAGAATTTATTAAAAGTTAGATTTTTCCCTTTAGGATTAGAAGACCAAGCATTAACTTCTGATGATCTTTTGCGATTGTCTAATAATCATATTTTCTGGGAAGAGAGTCCTTGGCTTTGGAGCTGGAAAAGAGGGAATTTTAACTCTGGGCCTGCTGATTTTACTAAGGGATTTTGGGATGATAGTTTGGCTTTCTTTACCCGTGATAGTGATGGCACAAGACTTACCTTTTTAAGAGGTCTTTCTTTTGAGTTTAGCCCGCAAGAAGAGACTAGCTTTTCTTCTACTTTTGCTTCTCCTTTAACCTTATGGCAGGATTATGATTATTTTGATAGTTTATCCTCCGCAAACCGACTTAAGCATAGATTTAGTGATAACTTCCAAGTGGGTTTTCTTTATACCTATAGAACCGGATTTAATGAAAATAAACAGGATTTAGCAAATAACGTTTGGGCAATAGATTTAGGTTATGAGATTAAAGAAGGGATAAAATTAGATTTAGAGACAGCTACCTCCCGCACTACCAAAGATATTACTAATTCCGAATACCGTTCTAAATCAAGAGGAAATGCTTTTTATTTCTCTTTAATCGGAGTTTTCCCTTCTCAAAAAATTATGGATTTAGAGTCCGGTTATGATGGGATTAAACCTAAAAAAGAAGATAGTTTTTTTGTCAAATGGAAGATTTATTTAGCGCATATGGATAAAGGTTTTGATCCAGGTTTGGCTTCTTATCGCCAGACGCGTGATGATAGTTTCTGGTCAAGGCATATCCATTTTAGAAAGCCTTTTGAATATTATTATGCAGGACTTTATTATCCAAGTTTAAGCTGGGAGGATATTGCACCTTTTAGAATCGGTAATGGAATCGATACAGGTAGGGATGTGATAGGCTTAAGAGTAGAAAATTCTTTTAGCGATACTTTAGAGAACCTTTTTGATATTAGAAATGTGCATTCCACCAATGGCAAATTTATTGAGAATGTAGTGCGTGATGAATTAACTTATAAAATTAATGAAAGACTAACCGCAAAAATCTTAGGTATCTATCATCGGTTACCTAAAACCAAGGCAGGAATTGACCCCTTTTTATTTGACGAAGATACGAATGAATTTCTTTTAGATTGGTCAAGTGATCCTATTGACGATGCAAAAGACCCTACTTTGAAAACGGGTTCTTTAGGCTTAGAGTATCAATTTTTTGACTGGCTTTCCCTAAATGGTATCTGGGAATATACTAATGATTATACATTAGCATACGATAACTTTCCGCGGGGTATCCTTAATAGTGCACAAATGAGTACATATACAGAAAACGGTAAAACTTATCGTTATAATCAGGTCTATCTTTATGACCAACAGTTATTTCCTCAGCCACCTTATCCATTTTACAATATATTTAAAACGGGTTTAAAATTTGTTCCTATAAAAGAAATAGAAATATATCTTGATTATACCCGCAATGAATTTAGGTCTTCTGGACCAATTGACGATAATATGAATCATCTCGGGATGGAAATAAGTTATTTGCCTAATAAAAAATTAGGCTTTTACCTAAGATATGTCTATTCGCGTTGGAATGATTTAGAGCGTCTACGCAGAGGAGAAGATAAATGTTATTTAGGTCATCATAATTTCTTTTTAGAATCAAGATATAGATTTACTGCGGATGATGAATTTGTTATTCAATATGGAGAATCTGGTATAACTCCCATAACTTTAGTTACTTTTGATCCCTTTGGCGGAAGCCTTTCCACAATAGATACCCAGCATATCTTTAGACTCTATTATCGTAGGAAATTCTAACAAGTCCTTCCTTAAGATTTCTTTAAAAAAAACTTGACAAAAGATATGTTTTTTAATAACCTATTATAAATAAAGAAAATGCGATTTAAAAATAGAAGAAAATATGTAAGATTGGAAGCCTATCATCTTGCCCGCTATAAGATTATCTTTGATGGCTTAGAAAAAGCTGAATTGCCTTCCTTAGCTAGAGTCCGCAATATCAGTGCAGGAGGTTGTTGTTTACATACCGAAAAATTTTTGCCTCCCGGAAGTATTTTAGATTTAAAAATAAATTTCCCCCATTTAGAAAACCCTGTCCATGCTTTATCTAAGGTGGTCTGGGCAAGACAGATTGGAAATACAGGTAAATATGAATTTGGTATTCAATTTATTGAGATAGACGAGAATTTGCGTTTGCTTATTGATGAACAGATAAAATCCGTATATCAAAGAATCCTGACGAGAGGAGGTGAAAAGATGAAACAGTTAGCTAAGGTATTTGTAGTACTAGCAGTTATATGCATTCTTTTGGCATTGATAATTAAATTGACTACTTTTGGGACTTTGCTTCCTGCAGCTATGCCGATAAACTGGGTGAAACTAGCAGATACTGCGCTTTTGTTTGCTATTGCATTGGCTTTGCTAGGAGAGAAAAATAAATAATTTAAATAAAGGCAATTTTAAAATTAAGGTCTTATAAAAAAAAGAAGGATGAGATTTTTTTTAATTATTTTATTCTTATTTTTAATATTTATAAATATGGCTTTGGCTAAAGAAATAACAAAAAATTATTCTGAGCGGGAAAGATTAATAACGCTTATCCTTGAAGAACTTCAAACAAAGAAAAAAGAAAGAGCTTTCAAAGATGCCTTTATGGAGGCAAGTATAAAATTGGAAGAAGAGGAAGAAGCACTTACGGAAATTAAAAAGGGTGAGTTTTTAAAAGAGGTTTTGGAGAATCTTCAATATTTTGTATCGCATTCTTTAGAGTATAATGATAATATCTATGGTTTTGAGGAAAAAAAATCGGATATGATCAACCGTATTCATCCGGAAGTAAGGTTGAAGCTTTCGGATAAAAATGCGGATATTAATTTTGCTTTGGGTTTATCGATAAATCTTTATGCTAAGCGTTCTGAACATAATAATCAGGATATAAATTTTGATTTTGGATTAAGAAGAAAATTGGGACGCTATAGTTTAGGTATAGAAAACGAAGTGATTAAAAATTATATAGCACCGAGGCAGTTAGGGGTAAATCAAGAGACCTTTCCTACTTACTGGATGGAACGTTTTTTAATTACTTTTGGAAGAAGATTTAATCGTCTTAGTGTGGGTTTAGGTTATGGTTTTAGATATTACGATTACGAATCAGGTTATAGTTACGAAAGGGACCGTATCTCAAATGGATGGGGAATAAATTTAGATTATAGAATTGCTCCTAAAACCTATTTTTTCTCGCAACTTAAATACGCACTTATTAATTATGTTTATGATTCTTCGCGCGATTCGGATTATAAAGAATTTAATTTTGGATTGCGGGGATTATTAAGCCGTAAACTTACCGGTACTTTAGGGATGGGCTATAGGTATCAAAATTATAAAAGCGCTTCTGATTTTAAAAGTGCTACTTTATCCTGGGATTTGGATTATAATTTTTCTAGGTTTACCCATTTACATTTTGGTTTTGAGCGTACTACGGAAGAGTCGGGTTATGCTGAACAGGTTTATTGCGTAAGAAATAGTTTTGGATTAGGGATTTTTTATAGATTAGCTTTTGAACCACGTATCTCTATAAGATTAAATACTGAGGTTTCTTATATAGAATTTCCTAAAATGCAGGAGACCAAAAGGGAGGATGAAATTTGGGGTATAGGTTGGGGGATAAGTTATCAGATGCGTAAATGGTTAGAATTTGGATTCAATTATAGTTATCAGATGCGTACATCAAATGTAGATTACGACTCTAATAACAATGTATTTACTTTTACTACTACCGCTACATTTTAATTATGTATAAGAAATATTTTATTTTAATTTTTATTCTTTCTTTTATTCTGTCAGTAGTATCTTTTGAGGATTTATTTTCTCAGGAGAAAAAAGAATATATACTTAACCCTGGTGATTTAATTGAGATCGATGTCTATGGAGAACCGGATTTACATACTTCCACACGGATTTCTGAGGATGGAAGTATAAATTTTCCTCTTTTGGGAAATTTAAAAGTTAAAGGTTTAAGTGTTCAGGAATTAGAAAAGTTAATTACTGAACTTTTAGCCCAGGATTATTTGGTAAATCCACAGGTTAGCGTTTTTGTGAGAGAATATCCGAAAGTATTTGTTTCTGGTTTAGTAAGACAGCCCGGAGCTTTTGATTTAAAAGAACCCCTTACTTTACTTTCGGCGATTTCTCTGGCAGGAGGATTCTTACCCGAAGCAGACACTACCCAGGTAAAACTTATCCGCAATGTAGATGGTAAGATTTATGTAGAGAGGATAAATATAGATAAAATTATGGATAATACTATCCCAGACATTCTGCTTAAGCCCAACGATAAGATTGAGGTAGAAGAAGCAGGTAAGATTTCTATTATTGGACAGGTTCAGCATCCAGGAAGTTATCCTTTTAGAAAAGGGATGACCCTTATGGAGGCAATAGGGATGGCGGGTGGTTTTAGCGATATCGCCAATATCGATGGTACCTCTGTGATAAGGCAGCAGGAAGGAAAAAAAAGAAGTATTATTAGGATAAGAATTTCTGATATTACCAAAAGGGGAGATAAAAGCAAGGATATTCTGCTTCAGCCCGGAGATACAATAGTAGTCCCCGAATCTTTATTTTAAAATATGTTTCCTTCTTCACAGGTTAGAGAAGTAACTATAAAAGATTATTTAATAATCATCCAGCGCAGAATCTGGTTGTTGACAGTGGTATTTTTTATTGTAGCTTTTAATGGCGCATGGCAGTCTTTTAAAAAAATTCCCATTTATGAAACCTATGCCAAGGTAATTGTAGAAAGGGTTGCCCCTCAGATCTCGCCTTTGCCTGAGATGTATCCCGCTAAGATGGCTGATAAAGAATTTATTAAGACTCAGATTATGGTATTTAAATCTAGGAACTTAGCAGAAAAAACAGTTAAATATCTCATCTCTAAGGGAGATGATACATTTTTATACAGTAAAGACCCCGCAGGTGAATTTTTAGCAGGAGTAGTTGTAAGTAGCATTGAAGGAACCCAGATTATTAAGGTGGGTTATAGAAGTACAGATCCGCTAAAGGCAGCCAAATTTGCCAATGCTTTAGCGGAAAGTTTTATTCAACAAGATTTAGAGAGAAAACTTGTAGGCGTTTCCTCAAGCGAGGATTGGCTTAAAAATAGCTTAAAAGAAATGGAAGAGAAATTAATAAAATCTGAAAATGAACTGATTGGTTATATAAAAGAGAATCAGATTCTGTCAGTTCAGGAAATAGAAAGGAGAAGCCAACAGGTTTTAGATGGTCTAAGACAGGAGAAGATACGTATAGAAAACGATATCCGGGAATTAAGCAATCGCTATAAAGAAAAACATCCTAGAATGGTTGCTTTGATTACACGGTTAAATGCGATAAACGAAGAGATAGAAAAAGAGACAAAGAATCTTATGAGTTTAAACGAAAAGATGGTTCAATATAATAACCTTAAAAGAGAAGTGGAGACGAACCGTACTTTATATGAAACCTTACTTAAGAAAATAAAGGAGACCCAGGTAAGCAAAGAATCCATTACTACCGATTTTCGTATCCTTGATTTGGCAGATGTTCCCGGAGCCCCGGTAAGTCCAAATCGCAAAAGAGATATTACCACTGCCTGCTTATGGGGTTTAATTCTTGGAGTGATGGCGAGTTTATTTTTTGAATATATAGATGCCACCTTTAAAAATGCGGATGATATAGAGTCTTACCTTAAACTTCCCTTTTTAGGTTATGTGGCTTCTCTGCGTTCGGAAAAAGATGAGATAAAGAAGATTAAAGATATAGACCTTATTTCTCAACAGTTTCCGCACAGCCGTATTGCAGAATCGTACCGTTCCATCCGTACTTCAATTATTTTTTCTTCCCCTGAAGATAGACCCCTAAAAACAATTTTGGTTACCAGTAGTCTTCCTCGGGAGGGCAAGACATTTATCAGTATTAATCTGGGGATAGTTTTTGCCCACACGGATGAGCGGGTAGTAATCTTAGAGGCAGATATGCGTAAGCCCCGTATATCTAAAGTCTTTAATACGGATAACGATGTAGGTTTAAGTAGTTTTTTAACCGGTGAAGCAAAATTAGATGAAGTAATCCGGCCTACACATATAAAAAATCTTTCTTTAATCAGCGCAGGCCCTTTGCCTCCCAATCCTACCGAATTATTAACTTCCAATAAAACAGCCGCCCTCTTAGATGAGCTGAAAAAAAGATTTTCCCGTGTTATTCTTGATTCTCCACCTGTACTTTATGTTGCTGATACGCTTATCTTATCTAATATGGTAGACGGAGTAATTTTAGTTATCTATGCAGGCAAGACTTTTCTTAATCACATCCTGCGTGTCCGACAGAAAATGCAGGAAGCAAAGGCAAGAATAATCGGTGTGATTTTAAATAATGTAAACATAAAAAGAGAGGATTCCTACTACTACTATCACTACTATTACTATTCAAGAGGAAAATCTTCATCCAAAGATCCTTCAACTCATGCCTGAAGAAAAAATTTCTAAAGTAATTTCTCATCTTATTAATTTCATTTTAATATCATTGATTATTTTTAGTCCTTTATTATACGGTAGCGTTACTGTCTTGGGTTATACCTTAATGATTTCTTTTATTTTTCTTTTAGGTTTATTGTGGTTTTTAGAAATGTTATTTTCTAATAGGATATTGTTTTTAAAGGTAAAACCATTATTGCCTTTTATTTTGTTTATCCTTTTAGTTGTTTTTCAAATTATACCTTTACCTTTTAAAATTATTGAATTCGTCTCTCCCAAAACAGCCTATTTTTATAAAGAATTTTTACCTTTTAAAATTAGACCGTTTTCTTTCTTTACATTAAGTATATGTGTTGATTCTACCATTTCTGCCTTGTTTAAACTTCTGGCTTATTTCTTAGTATTTATTTTGGTTATTAATTACATAGAGACAAAAAAACAATTTCAGATTTTATTAAATACTATTATTATTTCTGCGGTATTTATAAGTATTTTTGCGATTATCCAGAGATTTACCTACGGTTCTTTGGGCAAGGTTTTTTGGTTTGATAAAGATGGCTCTTCTCCTTCCTGTTTTGGTCCGTTCGTTAATCGTAATCACTTTGCGGGATATATAGAGATGGTAATTCCTCTATCTTTAGGATACCTTATTTCGGATATAGAGGTAAGACGCAAGGTCTTCTATGGTTTAGGATTTTTTATTATGAGTTTAAGTCTTTTTTTAAGTTTTTCCCGCGCAGGTATGGCGGTGTATCTTTTGGATTTAGGATTATTAGCTTTATTTTTATGGCTAAAAAGGGGCTTTAGAGAACAGACAAATATAATCTGGTTGGTTTCTTTGCTTATTATTATACTTTTGTTTTTTTTCACCGATTTTAAAGTGATTTTTAATAGATTTATTTCTATTTTTGAAGGTCAGCTTAACCCTATTTTTAATCGGGGTTATCAATGGCAGGATATTTTAAAGATATGGCAGGATCATCCCTTTTTTGGAACAGGTTTGGATACTTTTCGCATAGTAGCACCATTTTATAAAAGTAGTAACCTCCAGATGATTATTGTACATGCGCATAATGATTATCTTCAACTGCTTTCCGAAACAGGAATTTTTGGTTTTTTGTTTGTATCTTTATTTTTCTATCTTTATTTTTCTCACATCATTAAGATATTGAGCCAACGGCATGATAGGTTTGTAATCAGTTTGGTTTTAGCCGGATTGGTCTCGGTAATAGGTTTACTTATCCATTCGTGGGTGGATTTTAATCTGCATATCCCGGCAAATGCATTGCTATTTTTTATTATTATGGGTTTAAGTTATAAACTAGCATTTACCAGAATTAAAAAAAGACATGGTTTACCATCTGAAGATTTGGCAGAAGACAATTAACGCTCATAAACAGAAGATACTTATCTTAATTTCCTTATCTTTATTTTTTTCTCTTCAAGGCTATCTATTTTTACGACTGAAAGCAGAGCATTTTTACTATCAGGCGAAAGAAAATATTTCTTATATAGAAAAACTTGATAATAGTTTGATTACTAAGAAAATAAGTTTATGCCGTAAGGTATTAGACCGGTTAGATAAAGCCATACAGTTAAATCCATTAGATGCAGATTACTATTTTACATCCGCAAAGATACTTTTAGAGATTTTTTCTGGTAAAGATATTTTCGATATTATAGAATTAAAAGGTATAAAAAATAAAGATGATTTCTTTAGACTTTTAGAATTTCAGAGCAATAAAGCAATTACGCTTAATCCTTTAAATGCAGATTATTATTTACTTTCCGGATACATCTCTCATTTAAAAGGAAATCTTGAAGAAGCGCAGTTAAAATTTCGTAAAGCTTATCTACTTGATCCTCATAATATAAATAATATTATCTATATATCGGAATATTTTTTAAATAATAATAAATTAGAAGATGCGTTATATTATTTTGAGAAAGTAAAAAATATATGTACGGATATTTCCTATTCCTTTGATGCCTGTAAAGAATTAGAAAATTTAAAGAGCAAACTACCATGAGAATACTGATCGTAGGAGCAGGCCCGGTTGCCTGTTATTTGGCAAGACTTTTAAGGGTAAGAAAAGATTTAGAGATAAAACTGGTTGAAGAGCATCAAGAATTGGGTAGGCCTGTTCACTGTGCAGGTTTAGTAAGCAAAAATGTTTTTAGCCATAGCCGAATTAGGCTTAATCCTAAAACAATTTTAAATACGATTGACGGTGCTCAGATTTTTTATAATCACCAGAGTTTTCAGATTAAAAGGCGTTCCATTGCTTTAGTGATTGACCGGGAAAGATTTGACCGATATTTAGGAGAAGGATTATCCATTGATTTTAATACCCGTTTTATCGGTTATGAGAAAGATAGGGATAAACTTTTAATAGAGACAGATAAAACGGAATACTATACGGATATACTTATCGGTGCGGATGGGGCGAACTCTACTGTGCGTAAAATCGCAGGTTTTAAGGAAGAAATAGAGTATCTAAAGGGGGTACAGTTTCGCATAAAACATAGAGTAAAGAAAAATTTTGTGCAAATTTATCTTAAAAAACCTTTTTTTGCCTGGATTATTCCGGAAGACCAAGAGACGATAAGAGCAGGTATAATTTCATATAACCCTTATCATGAACTTTTGGATTTTTTAAAAGAAAGAGAAATTCAGGGACCGATTTTGGAAAAATTTGCGGGTATTGTTCCTTTGGGAACCTGTCAGACCCAGAAAGAGAATATCTTTTTGGTAGGTGATGCTGCCTGTCAGGTAAAGCCTCTTACACAGGGAGGAATCTATTATGGGATGCGTTGTGCAGAAATTTTGGCGGATTGTATTTTAAAGAAAAGACCTTATGAATATGAAAGAAGATGGCAAGAAAGATTTGGCCAAGAAATTAAAATTGGGCTTAAGATAAGAAAGGCATATTTAGGTTTAAATGATGAGGATTTAGCCAGAATTTTTTGGTTGCTTAAGAAAAATAGATTTATTTTAGAGAAATTTGGTGATTTTGAAAACCATTCCCGTGTATTTTCTGTTTTAGCAAAAACTTTAAAGATAAAAAATTTATTGGGAAAGTTACTTTTAGATATCCTTAAAGGTATAGATATATAAAATCTGTGATGAAAGTATTTATTCTTTCTACCGGAATATTTAACCGTCAGTATGGACAACAGAGATACGAACTGAATTTTTTACAATCCCTTTTTTTGTTTTATCCCAAAATTTTTTTTAGAGTTATCCTTTTAAATGATAAAAAAATAGAACCTCCTTTATTAAATTTAAATAAAAATATAAAATTTATCTGTTGCGGTAAAAGGATAAGGTTAATCAGTAAGATAAAGTTTGTTCTGTTTGGGTTATTTTATTTTATAAAAGATAAACCTAACTTTTTAATCTGTGGACATATAAATCTTTCGGTATTGAGTTTTTTTCTTTATAAAGTATTTGGTATCCCATACATCATCCTTACTCATGGGACCGATGCGTGGAATATAAAGAGTACTCTTAAGAAGTATGCCTTAATTAATGCAAAAAAGGTTGTCTCGGTAAGTAGATACACTGCTCAATGTATAGAAGAACAGATCCCCTCTTTAAAAAACAAAATTTTTATTTTACCTAACTCTGTAGATACGGAAAAATTTTTACCTAAAGAAAAATCCGATTATCTTTTAGAAAAGTATCAACTTTTTGGCTATAAAATAATGCTTACGGTTGCCCGTTTAGATGTCTATGATAGGGATAAGGGTTATGATAAGGTAATTTTGGCATTGCCTAAGGTTTTAGAGATAATTCCCAATTTAAAGTATATTTTAATTGGAGAAGGCGATGACCTTCCGCGCATAAAAAATCTTATTTCGGAACTAAATTTAAATAAGCATGTTATTCTCACCGGTTATATTTCTGATGATAGGTTACCTGATTACTATAACCTCTGTGATTTATTTATTATGCCATCAAAACAGGAAGGTTTTGGTATTGTTTTTTTAGAAGCGCTTGCCTGTGGAAAGCCGGTAATCGCAGGTAACAAAGACGGCTCAAGAGAAGCACTTTTAGAGGGGAAGTTAGGTATTTTGGTTGATCCCGATGATATAAATGTTATTTGTAAAGCAATAATTGATGTTTTAAATAAAAAGGTACCTTCAAAATTAATTGATTCCCAATATCTAAGAAAAGAGATTGTAGAAAATTTTAGTAAAGAAAATTTCTTTAAGAAAGCAAAAACATTGTTTGATAGTATTCTTTTTGATAGAAAATATTTTAATTAGTTTATTTAAGGATATATTTGAAAATTATATAAAATATAATAAGATATATTAAAAGGAGGTAAGATGAAAGTAGTAATATTATGCGGTGGAAGAGGTATCCGTTTAGGAGAAGAGACTAATTTAAAACCCAAACCGATGGTAAATATAGGTGAATATCCTATTCTTTGGCATATTATGAAAATCTATAGTTATTATGGTTTTAATGAATTTATTCTTTGTTTAGGTTATTTGGGAAATATAATCAAAGACTATTTTGCAAATTACTTTTTTCATACAAGTGATGTAACCTTAGATATATTAAATAAGGATATAAAAGTTCATCGGGTTATTTCTGAACCTTGGAAAGTTACGCTTATAGATACAGGTCTAAACACAGCCACTGGAGGAAGACTCAAGAGGGTAAAAGATTATATCGGCAATGAGACATTTATGTTTACTTACGGCGATGGGGTGGCGGATATAAATATTCAAAAATTATTAGAGTTCCATAAAAGGCATGGTAAACTTGCTACTGTAACTGCGGTTCAGCCTTTAGGAAGATTCGGAGCATTGAATTTAGATGAACAGGGAAATGTTTTGAGTTTTCAGGAAAAACCCCGTTCAGAAAATAGTTGGATAAACGGCGGTTTTTTTGTTCTGGAACCGGAGGTTTTAAATTATATAGAAGGAGATGATACTGCCTGGGAAGGCAGTCCTTTAGAGACCCTTGCTAAGGAAGGCCAACTCGTCGCTTATAAACATTATAGTTTTTGGAAACCTTTTGATACACTGCGAGAGAAAATAGAACTTGAAAATCTTTGGAAGAGCGGTAATGCTCCTTGGAAGGTATGGAAGGATTAAAATAAAATGGATTTACAATTTTGGAAGAATAAAAATGTACTTATTACTGGCTATGAAGGGTTTTTAGGTTCACATCTTAGTAAAAAACTTTTAGAATTAAAGGCTAATTTGTATGGATTAGATATTTTAGTGTATAGAAAAAACACTATCCTTACCAAAGAAGATTTAAATAAAATCCATATTATAAAAGGGAGCGTAGAAGATTATTCGCTTCTTTTAAAGATTATCCGAAAAAATAAAATAAATATTGTTTTCCATTTAGCAGCCAAGTCCTTGGTAGCTGATGCTTTAAATAATCCGTGTCAAGCATTTTCTACAAATATTCAGGGAACCTGGAATTTATTAGAGGCTTGTCGTAATCATTCTCAATTAAAAGCAATTATCGTTGCCTCAAGCGATAAAGCATATGGAGAACAGAAAAAGCTTCCCTATAGGGAAGATAGCCCTCTTATGGGGAATCATCCTTATGATGTCTCTAAGAGTTGCGCTGATTTGATTGCCAATGCTTATTATCATACCTATCAGCTACCTTTAGCCATTAGTAGATGTGGTAATATTTATGGCCCTGGAGATTTTAATTTTTCGCGGATAATACCTGATACCATTAGAGCAGGTTTATTGGATAAAACTCTTTTGATTCGCAGTAATGGTAGGTTTATCCGTGACTATATATTTATTGATGATGTAATAGAAGGTTATATTTTGTTAGTAGAAAAAATAGAGAAGTTATCTCTCTACGGCGAGGCTTTTAATTTTAGTAACGAAAAACCTATTTCAGTTTTAAATTTAGTAAAAAAAATCTATTCCCTTTTAGGTAAAAAACCAAAATATAAGATATTAAATCAGGCAAGATATGAGATTAACAGGCAATATTTAGATTCCTCTAAAGCAAAACAGATTTTAGGCTGGAGGCCAAAATATTCTTTAGAAAAAGGTTTAAATATAACCATTCAGTGGTATAAAAGTTATTTTGAAAATGAAAGATATAAATAAAAGACCGTTATTTATCTTTGAGTTGGCAAATAACCACCAGGGCGATTTAAACCACGGATTAAGAATCATTAAAGAAATCTCTGAGGTCTCTAAAAATTTTGATTTTAATTTTGGGTTTAAATTCCAATACCGAAACTTGGAAACATTTATTCATCCGGATTTTAAAAAAAATTACGACTTTAAATATATAAAACGCTTTTTAGAAACCCAACTTAAACAGGAGGATTTCCTTATTTTAAAAAATGAGGTTGATAAATTAGGTTTCCTTTCCATATGTAGCCCCTTTGATGAGTATTCTGTAGATTTAATAGAAAAGCATAATTTTGACATTATAAAGATTGGCAGTTGTTCTCTTGCTGACTGGCCACTTTTGGAAAGAATTGTTAAAACAGATAAACTGCTTATCGTTTCTACTGCTTGTGCAAGTTTAGAAGAGATAGATAAGGTAGTGATGTTTCTTGAGCATCGAGAGAAAAAGTTTATACTTATGCATTGTGTAGCTGAGTATCCTACAGCAATAGATAACCTACAGTTGAATCAGATTGACCTTTTAAAACAAAGATATCCCCAGATAGAGATAGGTTATTCCACCCATGAAGAGCCAGATAATTTTGATTCTATAAAGATAGCCATTGCTAAAGGCGCGGTTGTCTTTGAAAAACATGTAGGTATTCCAAAAGAAGATTATCCTTTAAATAAATATTCCGCTACTCCTTCCCAGATATATAGATGGTTAGATTCCGCCCAACAAGCATTTAAGATGTGCGGGCTCAAAGATAGGCGTTATAGTTTCTCAGAAAAAGAGAAAAAAGAAATTAGGGATTTACAGAGAGGAGTCTTTGCTAAACAGAAAATAAAAAAAGGAGAAAAAATTTCTTTAGATAATACATTTTTAGCCATACCTAACT
>Ga0207433_10001021_pt1 | contig 62217 bp, 59 predicted proteins | sample YelNatPaOPGAMG01_FD_187559 | JGI IMG/M metagenome (GOLD analysis project Ga0207433, IMG submission 187559) | Hot spring thermophilic microbial communities from Obsidian Pool, Yellowstone National Park, USA - OP-RAMG-01 (SPAdes) (version 3) | ecosystem: Environmental > Aquatic > Thermal springs...
ATATTGACTTTTTTGGTTTTTTATATATAATTTTTTTGGTTATTAAATATTGATTTATTCTGTTCTGCGGGAGTAGCTCAGTGGTGGAGCATCACCTTGCCAAGGTGAGGGTCGCGGGTTCAAATCCCGTCTCCCGCTTTTTTATTTTATGGGTTATTTTGTTTATATAATTAAAAGTTTAAGTAGTGGTCGGTATTATATTGGTCAGTGTAGAGATTTGAAAAATAGAATTAGTGAGCATAATCAAGGGAGGGTTCGTTCAACAAAGGCTTATATTCCATGGAGATTGTGTTATTATGAGGAGTATGAGACAAGAGGCGAGGCGATGAGGCGGGAGAGGGAATTGAAGGCAGTGAAAAAGAGGAAGTATTTGGAGAAGCTTATGGGTGAATAAAGGGTCGCGGGTTTCCCGCTTCTTCCTTATGATTTTTTTGAAACAAGGAAGCGGGATTCTCGCCCACGCCGTAGGCGGGGCGGAACAAATCCCGTCTCCCGCTTATTTTATTTTTATGGGTTATTTTGTTTATATAATTAAAAGTTTAAGTAGTTGAAAATTTTACACTTTGATTTTAAACCCGAGTGACCTGAAAATTTCTACCAATTTTTGTAAACTGGATAGGCGTTCGCATATTCTTAACATATAATTTGGAAATTCCCTTCTAACTGGATAATTTCTTCTGAGGTCTTCAAAATATTTTCTTCTTGCCAGAGGTTCAAACCCAATCATTTTAAAAAGTTTTTTATGGTCATTAAGTGGATTGTAGATTTGTAGTATCGTTCTATAAAGAGTTTTAAAAATGTCATTTTGTGTAATTAATACATCTTTCTCCTCATTTATCTCAGGAAAGACATCATTCTTTCTGATAATCGGTTTTATTTTTAAAATTCTACACAGATTTTTGTAGACGATGTAACTTGCATTGAATTTTCCATCCAGCGAATATCCAGCGATGTGTGGTGTTGCGATATCAGCGATCTTTAGCAGGTCAATATTTATATCGGGTTCATTTTCCCATACATCAAGAATAAGCCCACCGAGTCTTTTGTAGAATTTTATAAGCATTCTTTCATCAATCACCGCTCCCCTTGATGTGTTGATCAGAATCGTTCCCTGCTTAATACTGCTTAAAAATTCTTCATCTATGAGATGGAATGTTTTATATTTTCCTCTAAAAGTTAAAGGGATGTGGAGCGTGATTATATCTGCATCTGAGAATCTTCTAAATGATAGATATTTTTTATTTTTGGTCCGATTGTATTTAGGCGGGTCATTCAATAATACACGCATACCGATTGCCTCACACATCTGTGCAACTTTTGTCCCGACATTTCCAGCGCCAATTATACCGACCGTCTTTCTTTCAAGAGAAAAATTTTTAATTTTTGCAATGACGAGCAATGAGGCGATAACATACTCGGCAACTGAGCGTGAATTAGAACCAGGCGCATATAATAATTTTATCCTATTTTTTCTTAGATAATTTCGATCGATATGGTCGATACCACTTGTCATTGAACCAATGATTTTTATCTTTGTGCCTTCTAATAATTTATCATTGACCTTTGTTACGGTGCGGACGAAAAGCACATCATAATTCCTGATATTCTTTTGATTTATTTCTGATGCAGGTAAGGTATCGATTATACCCAATGTAGAAAAGAGTTCACTGAGGAAAGGAATTTTTTCGTCCGCGATGATTTTTAAATCTGACATCGGATTAATTATATATATCTTCATATATTGTTCAAGTGTTGACTCGGATTATATTTTATATATAATCAATTTTATGCAACCCGGAATCAGGCGATATAAAGTAGGATTATTGGGATTTGGAAAGGTGGTCCGGGCATTTGCTAAACATTACCTTGAGAATAAGAAGAAGATCTTTGATAGATTTGGTATTGATTTAAGATTTGTTGCGGTTGCAGATTCAAAGAGTTTTTTAAGTGGAGATTTAGACTTACAAAGCCTTATTGATAAAAAAGAGAAGATTAAAACGATTAACAAAGCCATAGAAAATCCTCTGAGAAAATTTCTGCCTTTAATTAAAAACCAGGACCTTGATATTATCGTAGATGGATTACCTGGTTCACGGACTGATGCAGGGATAAGTTATCCTTATCTTTATGAAGCGATTAAAAATGGAATCAATATCGTATGCACAAACAAGGCGCCTTTGGTTTTTAAGGGTGATGAACTCATTGAATTATCAAAGAAAAAAAATGTTTATATCGGCATCAGTGCAACGACTGCAGGTGCCCTGCCAACTTCAGGTGTTATCAATAATGAGTTGGTCAATGCAGGTGTATATTATGTGCGTGGAATTCTAAATGGCACGAGTAATTTTGTTCTTGATAAGATTATGTTTGAGAAAAAAAGCAAGATGGATGCGATACGGGAGGCAATAAAACTTGGAATTGCAGAACCAGATTACAGATTTGACCTTGAAGGAATAGACACCTGTTATAAAACAATAATCCTGGGACTTTTGTTAACCGGTAAGTGTGTGGATTTGAGGTCAATACCCTGTCAGGGAATAATGAATTTGGATGAAAAAACAGTCCGTGCAAAGGTAAAGAGGGGAAAGATGGTGAGATTGATAGGGAAGTTATCTATTGAAGATGGAGAGCCTGAAATATCTATTGGACCGGAGTTCCTTGATAAAGATGACCCATTATCTTATGTTTATGGTTCAAACAAAGGTATTACATTCCATACGAGGTTGATGGGTGAACTTACTTTGATCGGAGGCGCATCTGGGCTCGTAGCGATTGGTGCTACGATTATGAAAGACATTATCAACTTTCACAGATTTTATTACAAAGATAAATGAATATCCTTGCTGTTTCTGATATCCACGGCAGGATTAATTATGAGAAGAGGATTTTAGATGCCTTAAGCAGTGCTGACATAGTTGTTATATGTGGTGATATTACGAATTTTGGTGGAAGGAAAGAGGCAATTATCGTGCTTAATACAATAAGAGAATTTAATCCAAATATCCTTGCAGTCCCTGGTAATTGTGACCAGTATGAAGTCCTGGATGTTTTAAAAAATGAACATATTAATCTTCACGGTGAGATTAAAGAATTCAAAGGACTGGTATTTTTCGGAATTGGTGGAAGTGGTTTTACTCCATTTAACACACCCCAGGAGTATTCAGATGAAGAGATTGAAAGGATTCTGAATAATTACAAAAAGCAAAAAGGCAGGGAGATATTTGTTAGTCATGCACCACCGATGAATACAAAGGTTGATAAGACCCTGATGGGTATGCATGTTGGTAGCAAACATATTCGTAAATTCATTGAGGAGAATCAACCTGATATATGCCTTTGTGGTCATATACATGAGGCACGGGGTATTGATAAAATTGGAAAAACAATCATTTTAAACCCTGGCCCATTTCCAAAAAATTATGCCTGGGTCAAAATAACCGATAAAACAGATATTGAACTTTTAACCGCGTAGGTGGATTACCCACCTACGCGGTATGTTTACTCTAACGGACTATTACCAGTCTCTTTGCGTGTTTTATGTTTTCGGTCTCTAAAATAACAAAATAGACACCCGATGGAATGTTCTTATCTATAATCCATCCAATCTTGTAAGAACCTGATTCTTTTTGTTCTCTAAAGAAGTCTTTTACCAATCTACCTGAAGCATCAAATAGTTTAAGATTAACAACCGATTTTTGTGCAAGATTCAATTTTATTGACACTTGTTGGGAAGTTGGATTGGGAACTATACTTACAATTTTGGTTGCCAACTCTGATTTCTGATCTATCTCTTTTTCCTCAATGCCAACCTCAATATTCATACCACCGGTTACGACCAGGGCAAAGGGTTGTTTCGGATATGGAACATTCTGGGCACTGACCCTTATCGTCCAGATTCCTCTCCTTGGAACATTTATTCTGCATACTTCTTCAACATTTCTTGTATCATAATTAGCAGGATTTGCCACAGATTGTCCATTGGCCATCTGATTTCCACGGTAATATGTTCCATAAGGATTAGTCATCTGGAGGTTCAGGTCATTTACTATGTTAGGATTTGAGCCTACTGCTGCCGCAGTATCAGTCCAGACCAGTGCACACCTTAATGCAAGGGTGGAATCAAACACATTGATAAAATAGTCCTTATAGCCACCGGTTATCAACCCTGATGTATCATCCCATATTGCGAGTCTTCGAGTATCACCAGAAAAGTATAAAACACTATCAAGGTCAACCCTGCCAAAACCAATGTTGGAATCAGGCACGATATAACTACCAACATTTGGGTCAGCAGAGACGATTAACATCGCCCTTATCAAAGCTGCACTGATATAGTTTATTGTATCATTGGGATTAGGAGCGCCAGAAGGATACCAACCCTGTTTAAGGTATTGCCTTATCAATCCTGCTGATGCATTACACGCGGGTGTTGCCATACTCGTTCCACTCAGTGTCTTATAACCCGATGTTGTCCCACCGTCAACCGACATAATAGCATTACCCGGTGTGCAGACCGTTGGTTTTATCCTCAAATCAAGGGTTGGGCCTCTTGAAGAAAAACTGGCTATCTGGTTTGAGGATGTTCCATTCATAAGCGCACCAACCGCGACTGTATTCTTTGCATATCCTGCATGTTGAATTGTCCGATAGGTTGGACCACTATTACCTGCTGCAAAAATATCAAGAAAATCTTTGTGCTGCCAGTGATAGGCATCAGAGAAGGCGTCACGGTCAATATAGCCAGTTCCTGTTCTACCCCAGGATGCTGAATGTTGGCGCATTGGAATCACTGGATCATTATAGAACATATTGTAAAGGGGTGTTAAATCAGTGGGTGTCACCAGACTACCTGAGGCATTGGCAATATCAACAAAGAAGAGCCGTGCCTTGTAAGCAACACCGTCATTGACATTCGTCCCACCATTGATTGAATCATCACCAGCAATCGTTCCGCCTACATGACTACCGTGATAGGTTGAACCAACATCGCCAAATGCAGCATTGGTTAAGAGCAGATAGGCAACAATCTTTCTGTGTGATACAAAGTGTCCAGAGTCAGATATGGGTATTGCCTGGTCCCTGTAGGCAATATGGTTTGTAGTTATACCGGTATCAGAATAACCGAGTATCATATTCTGCCCTCGCAATCCCTTGTGCCAGACACGCCTGCCAATAGTATCTGGAGGCACTGTTGAGCTCCAGCCGGTCTGACAGACCCATTGCGAATGTTCATTAAGAGGGACATCAGGGTACCAGGGGACTATCGCCAGAACTTCAGGAATTCTTGCAATCTGGTAAACTTTTGAAAGTTCATATTCCGCACGGATAAGTTTCCCGGTCTCTGTAGCAGTATAATCAAGGACCCTCGCTCCGGTATTTTCTATCTTTTTTAGGACCTTGAATAAATCAGCATCAGGGAATAACTGTATGCTTATCGTTCCCGTGCCACGGGCATCGAGCAGTTCTTTATTGATTTTATATGCAGGCTGGAAGATTCCAACCCAGCGCACAAAAGACAGGGATTTCGTGCTTAACAGTTGTTCTTCTCTCATCTTTACCAGATAGGCATAATTAGGCCAGTATGCATAGATTATCAATCCTCTTGACTGGAGTTCATCTTTCCATTCTTTTAAGATTGGACCTTTGAGTTGGACTAAGTAATAACAGTAATCTTTATCTGCAGATGTAATTTTAAGTTGAGGGGGAAGAGTAGGTTCACCAATCCTTGTATCAAATGAATAACCGTTTTCCATACCAATCATAGCGGGTTCTTCTATAGGTTCTGGCTGATAATAACCACTTGTAACAGCACCTGTGTATGCAGTTGCGTATAAACATAACGACGCCAGACATATCAAGGTATTTTTCATAATTACCTCCTATCTATTTTAATTATAATTATAATTAAAAAATTTTCAAGTATGAAATAATGAGTTCCTTTACTTTCTATTCTATAAAATTCTAAATCCTGAGCCGTCTGTTCCTCCAATCATTCAACCCTATTAATGTGTCAAGCAAGTTTGACCACTACAACTTAGGAATAGGGACTTTAGTCCCGTGAAATTTTGAGACTAAAGTCTCTACTCCAGAGGATTATTCAGATGATGGAAGTTGGTTGAAGAAATGGGTTCGGAATTTATGATTTTCAAATTATCCTTCCGATTTCTTTTCCGATTTTATACAAAAGATTTTTTGCATTGCGTATTGCTGTGTTCCGGTTCTTTGTAATTTCTGCTAAGGCATAGATTTTTAATATTCCGTATCTTTCTAATTTTAGGTCTTTAATAAAATCCCCGCAAACAATTATTACAGGTTTTTGATTCTTTTTGCAGATATTGATGATTTCACCGGTTGCCTTGCCATAGAATGTGGTCTTATCAATCATTCCTTCGCCGGTGATTATCAAATCAGCCTTTTTAATATAGTTTTCAAGATGTGTAATTTTTCTAAAGAAATCAAAACCAGAGATGATTTGTGCCTTAATTATTGCATACATTCCGCCGGCGATTCCACCTGCTGCACCGCTACCTTTTATTTTATCAAGGTCAATTCCATATTCATTGAGAATAACTTTTTTAAAATTTCTTAAACCCCGCTGGATCATTGGTAGTTCTTTTTTTGTTGCACCTTTTTGTTGTGCATAAACAATTGCACCGTTTTTGCCGGTGAGCGGATTAGAAACATCCACGAGGATAATAAATTCAATGGATTTTAATGATTCTATCCCGGTGCAATCTATTTTATATAAATCTAAAAGTCCTGAACAACTTGTTTTAATTTGTTTTGAATTTCTATCAAGAAATTTCACACCAAGAGCTGATAATGCACCGATACCACAGTCTATTGTGCCACTGTCTCCCACACCAATAATAATCCTCTTACATCCTTTTCTTATACTGTCTTTAATCAATTCACCCACGCCTGTGGTTGTCGTTTCTAATGGATTTCTTAAATATTCCGGGATCAAATGGAGCCCTGATGCCTGTGCGAGTTCAATTATTCCGGTTTTTTTTCTCTGAATAATGCCGTATCGTGCCCGGATTTTTTTACCGAGTGGACCAGTAACATCACAGGCAACATAGTTGCCTTTGAAATATTCTGTGATTATATTCAGTGTGCCGAGTCCACCATCAGCAATCGGTAGTTCATTTACTGCGACATTTTTTTTAATTTTTTGTATTCCCCTGGCGATGATGCGCGATATTTCTTTTGAGACAATAGAACCCTTGAAACTCCCCGGGGCAATGAGTATCTTCATTTTTTTGCTTTTATAACTTCAGGATTTACGAGATTGGGTGGTATTTTATTTTTTATAAGGGCGGTTATTAAATTCTCTGCACACATCAGTGCCATATTCGTCCTTGTTTCATAAGTTGCAGAGCCGATATGGGGAAGGAGAAGAACATTTTCCATTTTTAATAATTCTTTTGAAACCGCAGGCTCATTTTCAAAGACATCAAGTGCACATCCTGCAATTTTTCTGTTTTTCAATGCCCTTATCAATGCCTTCTCATCTATAACTGGCCCACGCGCGGTATTAATTATAAATGCGGTTTTTTTCATTAAAGAGAATTCTCTATCAGATAATAGATGGTATGTCTCTTTGGTTAGTGGTGTATGGATTGTGATGAAATCTGCATTCTTAAGAATGTAATCGATAGATTTGTAATGGAGCGAATAAATTTTTTCTTGTTTCATAGAAAGCCTGATTTTATCATAATAGAGTATCTTCATTCCAAATCCGATTGCACGCCTTGCAACTGCCCTGCCGATTCTGCCCATTCCGATTATACCGATTGTTTTCTGATGAACATCATAGCCCAGAAACAACATCGGTGCCCAGCCTTTAAATCTACCTTTTCTTAAAAATCTCTCTGCTTCAGGGATCCGACGGGCAATCCCGATTATCATCCCGAAGGTCAGGTCAGCGGTTGTCTCAGTCAAGACATCAGGTGTGTTTGTGACCATAATACCCCTTTTTGTTGCTTCGGCAACATCAATATTATTATAACCTGCTGCATAGTTTGAAATGATTTTTAACCCTGGTGCACTATTTAGAACCTCTTTATCAATGTTGTCGGTGAGCAATGGGATTAATCCGGTCTTGTCATATAGAACCTTTTTTAACTCTTTTTTTTCTATGGGTCTATCTTTATCATATACCTCTAATATAAAATAACTTTTTAATAAATCTAATGCAGGTTGTGGCAGTTTTCTTGTTATATAAATTTTTTTCCCTGTATTCATATAGTTATTAAATATAGATTTTTTAAAAAATCAAGGGGCTATTTGTTCCTCTTTTCGTAGTGGAATATCATTCTTATTTTTATTGGAAATTGTGTATTGACAAAAATAGATATTTGATTATAATCATACTATATGAAAAAAGACAGAAGAAGAAGTTTAATCGTAAATCAACGCCAATACCAAATGGTCTTCCATGCATTTGGACTTGTTTTAGGTGTTTCTATTATTCTTATTTTGTTATTCATTTTAATCTTTGACGCGAATCAAATCTTTACGCCTAACAGGAACTATATATTGCCGGTTTTGATTTTTGTCGCTGTCGCGATAGTATTATATTATATAAGTTATATGACTTTACTCAAGTTATCAAATAGAATCTACGGTCCATTGTATCGACTCGCAAACTATCTGAAGAAATTGAGCGATGGGATAGAGACCGGGGAAATAAAATTCCGGAAGGGTGATGTTATTAATGGTATTCAGGAAATATATAATGAATTGTGCCATTCTCTTACAAAAACGCTCCATTATGATTATAACGAACTTGTTAACACATTTTCTCAACTTGAAGATATCCTTGATCGTATACATAACAAATCTATTGGCGAGGATGAATTGTATACATCCCTTGAAAAAATCTGTGAAAGACTTGCCGATGCCCTTGATCTAACGACTGATGTTATTCACCAGGAAGATAAGAACTGTTAATAAAAGACCCTGATATATTTCAGGGAATGATTTTTAAAAATTTGTGTTTTCCTGCTTTAACAACTATCGGATTGCCTAATCTGACGATATAATTTATATCCTTAATTGTATTTCCATCAATATCTATTGCCCCTTCTTTTATCTTTCGTTTTGCTTCAGCACGAGAGGGCATAAGATTCGTTTTTACAAGCAGGTCAACAATATTTATTTCTTCACTACCGAGTTTAAATTCTTTCAGTTGTGTGGGCAATTCTTTTTTGCTAAAAACCTTTTCAAATTCATTCGCTGCATCTTCAGCAGCCTGAGCAGAATGATACATCCGCACTATGGTCTTGGCAAGGTCAAATTTTGCATCCCGGGGATTGATCGAACCATCCTTTAGTCCTTTTCTATATTCTTCTATCTTATGAGGAAATGCATCAGTAGCCAGTTCAAAATATTTTATTATCAATTCATCAGGAATGGACATCACCTTTCCAAAAATTTCCTTTGCAGATTCTGTAATGCCAATGTAATTACCATAACTCTTGCTCATCTTTCTTACACCATCAATACCTTCAAGAATGGGCATAGTCATAACCACCTGGGGTTCCATATTGAATTCCTTCATTAGTTCCCTTCCGACAAGAAGGTTGAATTTCTGGTCAGTTCCACCAAGTTCTATGTCTGCCTTTATTGCAACAGAATCATATGCCTGAAATAACGGATACATTATTTCGTGCATATATACAGGTATCCCTTCTTTAAGACGGATTGAAAAGTCATCTCTTTCAAGAATCCTTGCGACAGTGTATTTGGCAGAAATTTCAATGAAGTCATAGATACTTAATGCACCGAGCCATTTTGAATTGTATGTGAATTCGGTCTTCTTTGGGTCAAGGATTTTGAATATTTGTTCTTTATACCTTGCCATATTCTTTTTTACCTGCTCACGCGTCAATTTGGGTCTTGTCTTTGATACTCCACTTGGGTCTCCGATCATCCCTGTAAAATCACCGACAACAAGCACAACAGTGTGCCCCAATTCCTGGAATTGTTTCAATTTCCTTAACTGAACACTTATACCGAGATGAATCTCTGGTGCTGTTGGATCAATTCCAAGTTTTATCCTCAGGGGCTTTCGTCTTTTAAGTTTTTTTAATAATTCTTCTGCAGAGATTATTTCTGCAGTATTAATTTTTATCAGTTCAAACTGCTTTTCTGGTTCCATTTCTATATACCTCTTCCCAGATTTTTCTGGTTTTTCTCTCTAATTCAAAATCATATTCTGCCATTTTCTTTTCATAATCAGGGTCTTTGAGAATTTCTTCTGCTGCTTGATCCGCAGGTTTAGCGTGTGTTTCAATAACGAATTTCTTTGCCATTAAGTAGTGGTCACGGATTGGACAGGGCCTTAATAAATCACCTTCTTTCCAGTATTTGAATTGCCATTCCCTGATTCTCTTATGGAGTGGCAGATTTATTAAATCATTAAGATTCCCACCTTTTTCATAGATCTCTTTTAGATTTGCAGCCGCATAAGGGAAGAATACACAGGGATAAACATTTGCCTGCCAGTCAAGATAGAAATAGCCACCGGGCCTGCCTGCAGATATACAACCATCCGATACCGGACCATGATTCCAGAAATCTGCATACATAATCTTTTTATCCCTGATAATCTCCCAGCTCTTTTTCCAGAGCATCACTCTTTGTTCAGGTGTAGGAATCAGTTCTGGTGCAATATCCCTGCCAATAGGCATATAATGGAATACCCAGGCATAGGCAGCACCGAGTTTGTTGAAATAAAAATCAATAAATTCATCAGATACGATTTCTTCGGCATTGTCCCTTGTAGCAGTTATTGATATGCCAAAGGTCACGCGATGTTTTTTCAAAAGGGTTAATGTCCTGACAATTTTATCAAAGAAACCCTTACCCCTTCGGCTTTCAGTAGTTTTTTCCATCCCTTCTACAGATACTGCAGGTGTTATATTTCCGAGTTCAGCGAATTTTTCTGCAATCTCTTCATTTATCAAACTACCATTTGTATACATTAGAAATAATGAATCCGGGTGTTCTTCAAATATATCTATTATCCCCTTATTATCCCACCTGTAAAGCATTGGTTCACCACCCGAGATCACAACAAACCTTGCACCCCAAAGGTCGTGCATCTCTTTTATTGCCCTTGAAAAGATGTCGTAAGGCAACTGGTCTTTTTCTGAGGCAGAATTTGCATAACAACCCTTACACCTGAGATTACATCTCTTGGCAGGCGATATTGTCATAAAACCAGGTGGGTCAAATCCAAATACCGCACGGAATTCATTCTCTTTTTCTGCCCTTAAGTTGCTTAAAATCGCCTTATTAACTATTGTATCGGTGAATTTTGATGTAGTGCCAAAACGTATTCCTGAATAGACCATTGCCCTGAGCATATAAAATTTATCCTGTATTACACCGGGCAGACCTACAGGACCAGGCACATTCTTTAATGCAAGCCAGATCCCTTTTTCTACAACAGGTAATAGTATGGGGCGGAGAAAAGGATTATTCCCGTTATGAAAAATTCCGTATAATAGATTTTTCATAAGGAAATTATTTATTTTTACCTTTGTCTCCAGTTTCATAGGAAAATTATATCTAAAAGAGAAAGGTTGTCAATTATGCATTATTTAAAACTTAAGTCTCAATTAAAATCTGTTTATTATCTGAGTTTTGAATCAGGGACTATTGAACAGGCGATTCTATAAAATTCATTTAGTATTTTATCATCAAGGGTCTTATTACGATATTCTTTTTTATATGCATTGAAAGGGATAAATCTCTGTAAAGCCCATCTTTTTGCCCCTTTTATCTCTTTGCCAATTTTTCTGATTGCCTCTTCATCAATCAAACCTGGAACACAGGTGGTCCTGAATTCATAATCAAGGTTTGATTCGATGAGGATTTTTATTGTTTTCCTTATTTTCTCAATAAGGTTAATATTTGTTTTTGGGTTAACGCCAGTTGCAATAAAGTATGTTTGATTTAGTGGCGCCTTTATATCCATAGCGACATAATCGATAAGTTTATGTTTTATTAATGATAAAAGTTGCTCGGGAAATGAGCCATTTGTATCAAGTTTGAGCAGGAGATTATTTTTTTTGATTTTTTTTGCTATTTCAATTAAATCGTCAAAGAATATTAGGGGTTCGCCACCGGTGAGGACGATTCCATCAATCCAGTTCTTTTTCTGGGAAATTTTTTTCAGGATTTCATCAATATCATATTCTGGATATTTTTCCGGGTTCGTTATCAACTGCCAGTTCTGGCAGAAGGGACATCGGAAATTGCATCGGTCAAAGAAAATTACTGAGGTTATCTTTCCGTCCCAGTCAACAAGTGAGGTCTCAATAAAGGCGCGAATCATAGTTTGGTTAAATGGTTAAATTGTGACTGGTTAAATATTTTCCCGGGATTAAGGATATTCCTGGGGTCAAATTCTTTTTTTATTCTCATCATCAATTCAATCGTTTTCTTATCAAGGGCAAGGGAGAGGTAAGGGATTTTTGATAAACCAACACCGTGCTCAGCAGTTATTGTCCCGCCAAGTTTTATTGTAATCTCATACATCTCACGCCTCATTTTATTTATCTTCTCTCTGTCTTCAGTGATTTTATTATTCTCAGTGCATCCAACATCTGTGTGCATATTACCATCACCCAGATGCCCGAATGCATAGAGTTCACAACCAAAATTTTTCACACATTCTTTTAATTGACAGATCAAATCGGGTATTCTATTTCTGGGAACGACCAGGTCTTCTCTTGCTATTATCTTTGTCTGTGATTTTAGAGAATCACCTATCTTTTTTCTTATTTCCCATATCCGTTCCCGGTCTTGATTGGTCTCGGCTACAAACACATCCAGGGCATTAAATTTTAACGCTATGTCGCCAATCTTTTCCCACATTTTTTTGATATATTCTTTATCATTTCCATCTATCTCCACGATTGTATGCCCATTTGCTTCACTGTAGGGAACCTTTCTCTGGAGATATTTCTCAACCATTCTCACAACATCACCTTCCATAAGTTCAATTGCAGTAGGCATAATACCGCTCCTTAATACTTCAATGGAGAATTGGGATGCCTCTGATACAGTTTTAAACGGTGTGTAAAGGTCAACAACAAATTCAGGAATGGTCAATGTTTTTATTATCGCCTCAGTGACAATGCCCAGGGTTCCTTCAGAACCGATAAACAGATCGATTATGTCATAACCAGTCACATTTTTCAATAATTTACCACCCAATCTGATTATTCCACCATCGGCAAGGACAATTTCCAGACCGGTTATATAATTTTTTGTGACACCGAACTTCATTGCCCTTGGACCACCAGCACATTCAGCAATATTGCCACCGATCGTGCAGGAGTCAAGGCTCACAGGATCAGGGGGAAAGAAAAGATTATAATGCGCAAGTTCTTTTTCCATTATTCCAGTTATGATGCCCGGTTCTACAATCGCCATCAGATTTTCTCCATCGACCTCTTTAATATGATTCATCCTTTCAAGGGATAAGACAATACCATTATAAACAGGAACCGCACCTGCAGATAGACTTGTTCCACCACCGCGCGGGGTAACCGGTATCAAATTTGCATTTGCAAGTTTCATTATCTCTGAGATCTGTTTTGTATTTTCAGGTTTTACTACAACCTCAGGCATTGAATGGTAAAGCGGTGTTTCATCATGGGCATAGTTTTCAAGGGTTTCTTTTTCCAGGATAACATTTTCCTTCCCAACAATAGAGATAATGCTTTCTATGATTTTTTCGTTGACTTTATTATACATAGATCTTTAATTCATTTCTTATTTTTGCAATATCATTCTGATCCGGCAAAAATGGAAAATTTCTGATATCATCGCCAGGAAGTGAATCAGAATATGGACGATTACAGGCTACTTCACCATCCGCATCCGGGCAACCACTCGTCATAAAAGGTTTTCCTGAGTTTATATGTTCTTCAAGTTTAGAATCCGGGATATTGAACTTGATAATTCTACCCTTTTCATCAAATTCAATCTCATTGATGGTGAGAATATTTTTATTAATTAAATACCTTGCAAGTTGCACTCTGCGATAGGTGCCAATATTCGGTGGATTGTGATTTGCAAGTATTGAATCTGGTTCAGGGAAAAAACTGAATAGATGGGTTTCAATCCCGTTATCCTGCGCATTCTGGATTGCCTCAATCATCTCCTTTTCTGTTTCACCAAGTCCAACGATGAGGTGGACCCCAACATAACCCCTGCCAAATGCTGAAACCGCATCCTGCAGTGCCTTCCAGTAGGTATCCCATTTGTGTGGTCCTTTGACCCCTTTTCCTCTATATCGTTCAAAAAGTCGGGGTGTGCAGGCATCTATGGCTATGCCGAGTCGGTCCGCACCGAGTTTTTTCATTTCAAAGAAATCTTCCTGATTCAGGATTGTCGGTGCAGCAAGGACTGAAATTGGAAATGGCACTTCGCTATGGAGAATTCTGATAATCTTTTTTGTATCATTTATTGCCCTGCGATTTGTAATCATTGAAATACAGATCCGTTTGACATAGTCATTTTTCTGTTTCATTCTCTGTATAACTTCATTGATTGGATAATTATTCCATTCGACCCTTATAAAACTTTTTTCTCTATATTCACCGGGTCTTTTCATTGACAATCCACAATATGCACAATTTCCTGCACAGCCATTATCATAGGTGAGGAGGATATTTATGCAGGGTGATTTGGCGTTTCTATAAAACAAGCCATTCTTAAAGCCAAGCACCATTGCTGCTGCCTGACTGAGCCGGACATAATCTGGACTCTCTATCTTCATTTTCACCCCTTTCTATAATGAACAGCAGGTCTTCTGCCATTCAATAAAAAGTTTAAAATCTTTTGCCTTTGCTACTGCTTCATCCGCAGGCAGGGCAATACGATTCACACCACATTCAATTGCCCACAGGTCAATATCTTTATATCCTCTTCTACGGGCACAACCCAGTGCAATAATCACATCAGGCATTTTAAACCGTGCATTTATCATCAATCGTGCAATATCTTCGGCATCCGGAGTTTTTATGTTTTCCATTGGTGTGCCGGGAACCGGCATCAAACTGACAAAGACGATCATATTAACAGGGAATTCTTTTATTAAATCAATTGCCTTGTATTCACCAACAATCCTTCCATAATCTATACCGACAACGATGTGTGGTATGACCGGAATTTGGGCACTTAATAAATTTTTTATTGTTTTTATTATGTCACTGACCTTTTTATCTGTTTTATAAACATTTCTTATTGTATCATCGTCGCCAATGACATCTATAAGTGCCTGATCTATACCTGCTTCTTTAAGCATAATACAGGTCTGATAGTCTATGATACCGCAGTGAAGTGAAATTTTCAGTCCGGTTCGTTCCTTAATTTTTTTAATTGCGGGAATAAATCTTGTTAAAGGGATTGTATGGTTTGTATCAAAACCACCACTTAAAAGAAATCCGGAGAAATTATTACTCTTGTGTAATTCATATATGTTTAAAAGTTCTTCAGGATTTTCCACTGGAATCATAGATTCTAAGAGTTTGCCCTGGCAATGGTCGCAATTGAGCCCGCAGGATTTTCCGGTCAGTGATATTCCGGGGAAATTACCCCTGATACCATTGTAATAAAACATTCCTGGAATGTAGAATGTTATTTTCCTACCGTGATGAAGATAGGACAATTCCCTTGCCTTTTTTGCAAGAATTTTTAAATCATCCATAGTATTGAGGGAATGATACCCAGCATTCTTTTAATATATCTTTTAGTTTATGCCAGTTTTCTTCCATTTTTTTCCTTTTTTCGATTGCCCGATTCAGTTCTCTGAGGTAGAGACCCTGCCATTTCTCTTCGTAGGTGTGAAGCAGGTTCAAATCATTTTTTCTCAGGGCATCTGTTATTGCCTGGGCAGCAAATTTTCCGCATACTATTGCCTGGGTGATGCCCGCACCTGTTATCGGATGGGTCTGACCTGCTGCATCACCAACGAGCAGGATATTCTTTCCTGTTGTCCTTACTGGACCACCCACCGGGATCAGTCCAGTGATAGTTTTTATAGGTGTATTGAAAACTTTTTTCTCCTTCACAAGTCTTTCAACAAACTGGTGAAACAGATCTTTGACTTTTATTTTATAACCGGTTTTTACACCCACACCAACATTGGCACTCTGTTTTTTGGGAAATAACCAGGCATAGCCACCAAAGAAATTTTTATCAAAATATACTTCTGTATATTCCATCCCTTCAATCAATGGCAGCTCCTGTTGATAGGCAACCACATAATCTTTATATCGTTGGTTTATTAAACGACTGACACGGGAATTAGGTCCATCAGCACCGACAATGATTTTAGCACCCACTGCTAACAATCTGCCATTTTTATAAAGCAAAATTTTACCGTTTTCAACTCCGAGAAATTTTGTTTTCAACCATAAACAGGCACCAGCCTTAACCGCATTCAATGTCAGATATTTATCAAAGACCGAGCGGTTCAGTATATAACCCGGGGCACAAAACTCGTATGTAGAATTGTCTGGAAAATATAACCTCAAACCTTTTATTTTATTGGCAATGGCTTCATCGTCAATGGATATCTCTTTTGAAAGAAGGGCAGGGATATATTCGGCACATTGAACCGGCACCCCTACTTCTTTCTTTTTATCAATCATTAATGCACTGAACCCTGCACGGGCAATATGCCAGCCAGTCATTGAACCAGCAGGTCCAGCGCCAACAATTAACACATCAAATTCCATCAAGCACCTTCTTTAATAATTTCAGGTTCAGACTCGTTTGACTTTCAAATTCACCTCTATAGGCAAAGGCTGCCTTGCCTAAATCATAGCAGGTTTCGTTGTTTATGTCAAGTAATATTGCGGGGATACCTGCGGACTCGAATGCATCCTGATGTTTTGTAAAAAATTGTTCACAACAACATCCAATATATGCTGGTGCCTTGATTCTTTTTAGTTCTTTGAGTGTAGTTATTAAGTCCTCAAAACTCGTTATTGTAATCGGTTTCATATTTGTTTCAAAGGCTAATCTATAGGCATCGCCCACTGTGCACTCTTTGCACATCTCACATTGATTTTTATACCGATAAGAACATTCGGTTGATTTCGCACAATAGGGGAGAAGGAGATGATTTGGTTTTTGATTGAGAACTCCTTCGTATGTGCCATTGACAAGGAATATGCGATTTGATTCTTCAGGTGGAATGCCGAGTTCTATGAGCTTCAATTTTTCAAACAGTCCTTCAATAATCTTTATAAAATCCGTAATCTTGGCATTGGGTATATAGAAATTTTTTTGATGCTGAAAATGTTCTTTCATTTTCTGAATTATCAATTCCTTTTCAAGGGGTATTTCTTTGAATAATGCTTCAAGGTCAAATATTGCCCGGGCTGGATAGGCAAAGAAATCGCCGATGAATATTGCACTCTGAATCCTTCTATGTCTCAGGTTAAGGGTGAAGAATGCCTTTATTTTTCCTGCCTTGCTCAATCGTGTAATATAAAGCACTGGTTGTTCAGAAGAAGGTAATCTGACTTTATGGATCCATTTATTTGAACGGAATTTTTCTAAATATGTCTGGAACTCTTTTAATTCAACTTCGGTCAATTTTGATTCAAAAAGTTTTATACCGAAATGTTTCTCAAAACTCTTCTTAATCAAATCTTTAATGATTTTAATATCAGGTGTATAACCAAGTTCCCATTTTATACAGGTCACTCTTTCTTTGAGAGAATCAATCTCATGCCTTTTTAGTTTTTCAATCGGAATACGGAGCGCGCGTAACATTGTATCTACATCAAAATCAACGAGGAGCGTTCCCTGGAATAAAAATGCATTCCCCCATTCTGCACCACCAGTGCCGGATATCTTTCTGCCATTTACTTCTATATCATTACGGCCCCTGAAGTTAGCCCTTATTCCAAGTCGCCCGAGCATATCGATCACCGGTAAAGAGAGTTTTTTAAATAGTTCAACATTGGGCATAGAATGATTGAAAAATTGTTTACTACAAATTATCTCCCAGCCCAGTTGGGTTCTGTCAAAATAAATGGCTCCACCACCAGTTATACGACGGTTTATATCAATACCCATTTCATTACAGTAATCAACTCTGATTTCCTGTTCAATAGATTGATGGAATCCAACAAGTGCCGCAGGCGGGTTGAATTGTAGTATTCTCAATGTATTCGGTATCAGATTCTTCGCACGCAATTCAAGAAGCATTTCATCAAGAGCCATATTCTCGGCTGCGGTTAAAACACCTGTATCAAGAAGGCGCCAGTCTCTATTAACCATCAGTATTTACCACGGATAATGGAAAGAACAATGCCGATCCCAATAAAACAGGAAAGAAGTGCAGAACCACCATAACTGATAAATGGTAATGGGACCCCGGTGATTGGCAGTATACCGAGTGTCATACCTGCATTTATGAAGGTTTGATACCAGAACCAGGACATAATTCCAATGACCACGAGGCTTAAAAATTTATTCTTTGTCTCGCGGGCAATCCTTAAGAGTTTGTAAAAAAGGAAAATGTATAACAATCCGGTTATCAGAATTCCGACCAACCCGAATTCCTCGCCGATGCAGGAAAAGATAAAATCCGTATGCCGTTCCGGCAAAAATTCTAATTTTTTCTGGGTGCCGGATAGAAATCCCTTGCCAAATAATCGGCCGGAACCAATCGCAATCTTTGATTGTATGGACTGCCAGGAGATTCCTTGGGGATCGACCCAGGGTGATAAAAAGGCGATGATTCTTTTTTGCTGGTATGATTTCAGGGAATGCCAGATAAGCGGTGTTATGAGCCCGGCGATCGGATTGACAATAAAATGATAAAGAATTTCTGTCAATTTTTTCCTTGAATAAACGAATATGCCAAAGATTATCATAAATCCAAGCCATACATATATAGAAAAACTTGTTATCGCAGAAATCACCGGTGAGAAAAATATCAGAATCTTCTCAAATGGCATACCTGCCCAGAAGAGCATAATACACATTATTGGAAAGAAAATCTGGGCAGCACCAAGGTCCGGTTCAACAAAGATGAGGAGTGATGGGATTGCGATGATGACCAGGGGGATAAAAAAATCCGTAAATTTTTCAAGTTTTTTTCTTTCACTTAGATAACTTGCAAGGAATAAGATCGTTCCTATCTTGGCGAATTCTGAAGGCTGGAAAGAGAAAAAACTGATATTAAACCAGCGCCTTGGATAGCCTGATGCATAGAATAAGACGAATAAGGCTGAAATACAGGTGATTATATAAATAGGCAGGGCAAATGTCTGCCAGAAACGGGTTGAAAATCTGTCCAGACCAAAACAGATTAATGTGGCAATCCCGAGCCAGAGTGCCTGTCTACTGAGGTAATTGAATCCACCCGTTGAAAATATCATTGCCAGACCGATTAAAGAAATTATTACCGCAATTATTAAAATACCATAGTCATTTTTATTCATTGTTTAGCCTTTTGTTTATCTCATAATATGTCTTTATTATCCTCCCCACAATCGGCGCTGCCACGCTCCCACCATGCCCAGCATTTTCCACGACAACACAGACAAGTATCCGGGGATTTTCTTTTGGCGCATATCCAACAAAAAGGGAATGGTCTTCACCATGGGGATTTTCAGCGGTTCCGGTCTTACCACTGACTTCAAAGCCCTGAACCTGTGCCATCATCCCGGTACCTCTTGCTACAACATTGCTCAGGGCATCACGCACAATCTCAAGCGCCTCTATTTTTCTATTAACTATTTTATCGTCCGTTTCAATGGCTTTATTTAAATGAGGTATGACGATTGCATTCTTTTGATTGGCAAACACAGTATAAGCCCGGGCAAGCTGGAGTGGTGTAGCAAGGATATCGCCCTGGCCAATACTTAGATTGAATATATGGCCTTCAGTCCAGTTTTTCCCATACCGTTTTTCCATCCAGTTGCGGTCAGGAACAAGCCCGGTCTTTTCCTGGGGCAGGTCAATACCTGTGGGTTTACCAAAGCCAACTTCAAAGAGGATGTCTGTGATATTGTCAATGCCCAGATACCTGCCGAGTTGATAAAAATATATATCACAGGAATATACAATTGCGTCAAAGAGATTCAGACTGCCATGTATTTTCCAGCATCCAAAATAACGATTGCCCAATCGCAAACCACCTTTGCAGGGTTCAAATCTTTTTTCCAATCCGAGCATTCCTTTATCAAGACCGGCAAGGGCGATAAATGGTTTAATCGTTGAACCTATTGGATAACAACTCATTGTCACACGATTATAAAGGGGTGCTTCTTTGGGATTGTTTAGTGCCTGCCATTCTGCTTCGGTAAGCCCCCTGACAAAACGATTTGGGTCAAAACCTGGTTTTGAATAAAAAACATAAATCTCACCATTTTGTGGATCCATTGCAATGGCAGATGCCCTGGGATAATTCTTTAGAAAACTTGCTGTGGAGTCAGTCAGTTCAAGGTCAATGGTTGTATATAAATCATTTCCAGGAATAGGTGGGAGCGGTCGGTATTCAGGAACCTTACCGAGTTCTCTTCCCTTTACATCGACTTCAATGTAATCTATTCCATCTTTACCCGCAAGTATTTTTTCATATTGCTGTTCAATTCCTATCCTTCCAATATAGTCACCTAATTTATAATCTTTGAATTGTTTCAATTCCAGGTCAGTTATTTCACTTACATAACCCAGCAAATGGCATAAAAGTTCATTATAAGGATAATTACGCACAGGTTCAACTCCGACCTCAACACCGGCGAGTTCTTCAATCTGTTCTTCAATAATTGAAACCTCTCGAAAAGAGACATCGCGGTCAATCTTTATTGAAACATAAGGATTCTTTTCTATCTTTAACTTTTTTTGAATCATATTAACATCAACGCTTAATATCTGTGCAACCTTTTCAATAGAACTTTGATCAGTTAGTGCGGGAATTATTGATACATAGAATGCAGGTCTTGTATTGGCAATCTCCCTGCCCTGACGGTCATAGATCTTGCCACGCGGGGCGATGATATACTTTTTCTTTATCCTGTTTTCTTCGGATAGTCGATAATATTTATTGCCTTCAAATATCTGGAGTTTTATACTAAAAAATAGAATAATGGCAAAAGTTATGAATAATAATGTCTGTAAAAACCGGTATGTTTTTAAGTCCTGATCCATACCCTGAAACAAATCTTGTGTAGTATAAATAAGGCAGGAAGGGCAAAGATAAGGGTGAAAAAAATTGTGTTCCACATTACTATTCTGCCCGGGATGATATTGGCGAAGAGGAACTTAATAAAATAGAATATAACAAAGACTATGAACAGGGTCAATGGTTCACGCACAAAATATTTTTTTATGAAGACCAAACCCTGGCTCAGGACTAAAAAGATAAGCATATTGACCCCGAGTGATACAGGATAATAAAGGTCAATCATAAGTCCAACAAAAAATGCGAACAATATGGAAAATTTTTCGTCTTCATTTAAAACAACAAAGTATACGAGAATTGTGAGAAGGTCAACCGCTGAATTAATCGGCAGAAAAAGATAGGTAAGTAAAAAATAAAATAATATCCTCATAGCATTTAATAGATCACATAGACATAGTTCAATTTGTTAATGCTTAAAGCCGGTTCAATTATCACTTCTTTAAAAAATAAATCGTCTTTTTCTTTTACTGTAGAGACTGTTCCGATTATTAATCCGCCGGGGATATTTTCACTCAGACCGGATGTATAAATAGAATCGCCGGAGTTCACATCATCGTTGATCTTTATATATTCAAAATTAAGTTGGTCTTTTTTCTTTGCTATTCCATATATCCCTGAGCGCACATCCACTGCACTCAGGGCAAAGTCAGGATTTTCAATCGTTTCAACTATTCCAGTATTTTCCGAGAGTGATTTTATCCTGCCGATAATTTTATTCTGGAACACCACAGGTGCATTCACAGTTAATCCGTCTTTATAACCTTTGTCAATATATAGAAATCCATTAAAGTTCTGGGGGTCCCTGCCGATTACATTCGCCTTCAACACCCTTAATCGTAGATTTGTAATCGTATCAGGCGCCATTAATGAATTTAAACTTTTTTTTAAGATTTGATTTTCAATCTGCAATTTGCTTATGTCTGCTTCAAGACAATCAATCTTTTTCTGTGAAACATCGAGATACTGGAAATAACTAAAAATGAGTTTCACCGGAAAAAGCAGGACCTCTGATAACCGATTGCTTAAATAAAGGTCAGCATTCTGATTTAAGAAAATGAATAAAAACGAGATGGCTAAAAGAGAAGCGAATATTAAGAGTTGAACCCTGGACAACTATTCTCTCTTCAAGGTAAATATTACTTTTTCATATTTTTGCATATCTTCAAGAATCTTGCCTGCACCATAAACAACTGCCTTATTGGGTTCTTCTGCTACGGTGACCGGAAGATTCGTTTCTTCACGGATCAATGTATCTATTCCTCTCAACAATGAACTACCACCTGCCATATAAATTCCTGAATTCACAATATCTGCAGCAAGTTCAGGAGGAGTTTTTTCAAGGGTGATTCTTACTGCCTCAATTATCATTGAAAGTGGTTCCTGGATCGCTTCCCTTACCTCATGACCTGTTATTTTTATGGTCTTGGGGATACCCTTGACCAGGTCACGACCCCTCACTTCCATTGTTCTATCTTCTTCGGTTGGAAAGGCATTACCTATTGCAATCTTTATCTCTTCTGCGGTCTGTTCACCAATGATGAGATTATAATTCTTTTTTATATACTGGACGATCGCATCATCCATTTCATCACCAGCAACCCTGATCGAATTATTTGTTACAATACCAGAGAGTGCAATAACAGCGATCTCTGTGGTTCCACCGCCGATATCAATAATCATATTTCCCTGGGGGAGATGGACAGGAAGATTGATACCAATTGCAGCGGCGATTGGCTCAGATACGAGATAAACTTCGCGCGCACCTGCAGCCTCGACCGAATCCCTTACTGCCCTTTTTTCAACCTCAGTGATACCCGAAGGCACACAGATAATGACCCTGGGCCTTGTAAAAAGTTTCTTTTGCTGGATCTTTTCAATAAACGACCTCAGCAACAATTCTACCATTTCAAAGTCCGCAATAACCCCGTCTTTCATTGGCCTGATTGCCCTGATATCTTCAGGGGTCTTTCCCAACATTCGCTTTGCCTCTTCACCAACCGCCACACATTTTTTTGTTTTTACATCCACGGCAACCACAGTGGGTTCATTCAAAACAATACCCTTACCATGGACATAAATAAGTGTTGTGCATGTTCCAAGGTCTATTGCAACATCACTTAAAAAATGACTCCTTAAATTCTTAAAGAAATTGGCAATATTGAAGCCCAAAGAATGCCTCCTTGTGGAATATAATATTTATTTTTTCAATAATGTCAAGAAAGATATTGATTATCTAATATCTAACTATTATTTTTGTATTGACTCAAAGGAAAAACTGAATATATTTATCTGTGGCTAAAAAATTCAAACCAGGACCATATAATTATTGCGATTATCGCTGTGAACGATGCAGTGAAAAAGATGATTGCAGGGTTTACAAGGAAAATCAAGAACGTCTATTAGAACACTATCTAAAAGGCGAGGACCCCAATGACCCTGATGTGTTTTTGAATGATTTAAAAGAGATATTTGAAAAGACCCAGGAGATGATAAAACAGGCGGCAGCTGAGCAGGGTATCGACCTCAGTGAGGTTCCGGATGAAGAGATTGAAGAGGTTGACCCCCATACTTATGTTATCTACAATCTCGCCTATGAATACTTTGACCGGGCACACAAATTGATAAAAAAATTGGAAGCAGAGGGTATCCCTTCTGAGATTGAAGAAGAGTTTGAAGATTTTGCCTGGTATCATACACTCATAGTGGCAAAGACCGGGAGATTGGTGAGTGGTTTTGATGATGAATTTTTTGACCCTGAGGTAAGAGAAGTTGAAGAAGAGGGGACACTTCAGGTAATCAATAAAGGTATCAACCTTTCAAAAAATGCCCTGAATAAGATGCTGAATGAATTGCCTGACGATTTTCAGGATATTGTAGATATGCTTGACATCTTGAAGAGATTGGAGTTACAGATCAGGACCGATATCAGAAAAAAGGTTGATGATACACAGACAAATTCTTGATTCTGAAATTTAAATTTTTCAGAATCCATACGGAGTTTTTTTATGGTTGATAAAGTCCTTGCCGAGGTTAAAGAAACTATTGAGAAATACAGAATGTTCAGGGATGTGAAAAAGGCAGTGATTGGCTTTTCTTCTGGCCCGGATTCGGTTTGTCTCCTTGATGTTTTAAAAACTATATATGGGGAGAAAATAAAATTTTTTCTCGTATATATCAACCACGGATTGAGGTCAGAATGGGTATTGAAAAAAGAAGAGGAGTTAACAGCGTCCTATGCAAAAAAATATCAGTGCAATTTCAAAATAATTAAAATAAATGTTAAAAAAGGTAAAAAGGGGATTGAGGCAGAGGCAAGGGAAAGGAGATACAGGGCATTGAATGGCTATGCACGAAAAATTTCTGCCCCGAGAATTGTTCTGGGTCATAATCTTGATGACCTTTTAGAGACATTCTTTATGAATCTTATACGGGGCAGTGGTAATATAGGTTTACAATCAATACCAGCGGTCAGGTTGCCTTTTGTCCGGCCTTTGATTAATATTAAAAAGAAAGAGATCTACGATTATTTAAAAAAGAGAAAATTGACCTTTTCTGAGGATATTTCAAATCTAAATACGAATATCCGCAGGAATTTTATTCGTCAAAAGATAATACCACAATTTCTGAAACTAAATCCGAATTTATATGCGACAATAAAGAGGACGATAGAGATACTCCATAATGATGAGGAATTTTTACAGAATATTGTTTCAGGGGTGTTCAAAAAAATTGTTCTAAGAAAAGGGCAGGGTTTCACCCTTGACTTGAATCGTTTGATGTATTATAATAAAGCAATTGGAAACAGGGTTATTATGAAGGCGATAGAAGAATTAAAGGGAGACCTTACGGGTGTGGAGAGTAAACACATAGAGGCGCTCTGGTGTCTAAATGATAAAAAGAGCGGGAAAAGGATCTGCCTCCCTTATTGTTTATATGCACAGAAAATTTTTGATAGGGTATTTATTGGAATTGAAAATAGAGGTTTAAAAAATGATTTTAATTTTCAATTAAAGACAGATGAACCAGTAGAGATTGGTAATCTTGTTGTCAGTGCCGAGATTGTAAAAAATTTTGATTTAAAGAAAAGACAGGATAATTGTGAAGTTTTTGATTTTTCACAGATCTATCCCCCCCTTGTTTTAAGAAACAGGAGAACAGGGGATGTGGTAAAAATAAAAAATGGCGAAAAGAAATTAAAGGAAATACTAAATGAGAAAAGGGTTCCAGCAAATGAGCGTGATGATGTGGTTATTTTATGTGACCAGGAAGGGATTCTCTGGGTGCTCGGGGTTTATCGCGCATATCGGGCATTTATAGGACAAAATACAAAAAATATCTTGAAGGTGGAATTTGAATATACTGATTAAAGAAGAGGATATTAAAAACAGAATTAGAGAACTTGGAATGGAGATAAATAATGATTATAAGAATAAGAATCCTATACTCATCGGTGTGCTTAAAGGTGCATTTGTCTTTCTCGCCGACCTTTTACGGGAACTAAACATACCTGTGGAGATAGATTTTCTGGCTATTTCAAGTTATACCGGCACGAAATCAAGCGGTATCGTCAGGATTAGCCAGGACCTTTCTCTTAATATAGAAGACCGCGATGTGATTCTGATTGAAGATATTGTTGATTCAGGCAGGACCCTTGACTATATTATTAATAATTTAAAGACAAAAAGACCGAGGAGTATCGCTATTTGTGCATTACTGAATAAAAAAGATGCCAGGGTCGTGGATGTTCCATTGACTTATATTGGATTTAATATACCCAAGGTATTTGTTGTCGGTTATGGGCTTGATTATGAAAATAAATTTCGCAATTTAAGATATATTGGAGTTTATCATGGCGAATAAAAAGCAGCAGAAAAGCAAAGCCTGGCAGACCGCTATAGTATGGACACTTCTTGTGCTTGTTGTCTGGTTTGGAATGCAGTATTTTGCTGGACAGGGTGGACGTTCTGCGAATATACCCTATTCTGTTTTTATCAGGGAATTGCGGATAAGGAATGTTGAAAAAGTTACAATCTCTGAACGTTCAATAAAAGGGACTTTCCGCAGTCCGATACCGTATGAAGGCAAAAATTATACTGAATTTAATACTCTCATACCGTTTGAGGATACAAAACTCACTGATGAACTTTTAAAATATAATGTTGAGGTTTTCGTAAAGCAGAGGTCAGGCTGGACCGACATTTTAATTGGTATCATCCCCTGGTTGGTGCTCATTGGAATATGGGTACTATTCTTGAGACAGATGCAGTCCGGTCAGAATCGGGCTTTAGGATTTGGTAAGAGCAGGGCAAAGATTGTCCTGGAAAACAAGCCTTCAACCACATTCAATGATGTTGCTGGTGTGGAAGAGGCAAAACAGGAATTGGAAGAGGTCATTGAGTTTTTAAAAGAACCGAGGAAGTTCACAAGGCTCGGTGGCAGGATTCCCAAAGGTGTTCTCCTTTTAGGACCGCCAGGAACTGGTAAGACACTTATGGCAAGGGCAGTTGCTGGTGAGGCAGGTGTTCCATTCATCTCAATCAGTGGTTCTGATTTTGTTGAAATGTTTGTGGGTGTTGGTGCATCCAGGGTCAGGGACCTGTTTGACCAGGCAAAGCGACATTCACCCTGTATCGTATTTATTGATGAGATTGATGCAGTGGGCAGATTGCGTGGTGCTGGTCTTGGAGGTGGGCATGATGAAAGGGAACAGACATTGAATCAATTGCTTGTGGAGATGGATGGCTTTGAAGTCAATGAGGGGATTATTTTAATGGCAGCTACAAATCGCCCTGATATTCTGGACCCAGCCTTATTGAGACCGGGTAGATTTGATCGCGTGGTTGTGCTTGATAGACCGGATGTCAGGGGAAGGCTTGGGATATTAAAAGTCCATACGAGACGGATCCCGCTTGCCCCGGATGTTGACCTTGAAATTCTTGCCCGTGGCACACCGGGTTTTTCTGGTGCAGATTTAGCAAATATGTGCAATGAGGCAGCGCTTCTTGCTGCGCGCAGAAGTAAAGATAAGATAACAATGCAGGAATTTGAAGATGCAAAAGATAAAATACTTATGGGCGTTGAAAGGAAGAGTTTGATAATATCCGAAGATGAAAAGAGGCTCACTGCATACCACGAATGCGGTCATGTCCTTGTATCAAAATTTTTGACTGGAATGGACCCAATACATAAGGTGACGATCATACCAAGGGGAATGGCATTGGGCGTCACCCAGGCATTGCCAATTGATGAAAGAAGGACTTATTCAAAGACATATTGTTTCAATCAACTTGCATTTATGCTTGGGGGAAGGGTTGCAGAGAGAATTGTTCTTGGTGACCTCTCCACTGGTTCGGGAAATGATATTGAAAAGGCAACAAAACTTGCACGCAAGATGGTATGTGAGTGGGGAATGAGTGAAAAACTCGGTCCTTTGACCTATGGCGAAAAACAGGAAGAGATATTCCTTGGAAGGGAGATAGGTATACACAGAGATTATTCTGAAGAAACGGCAAGGGAGATTGATGAAGAGGTGAAGACTATAATAAAGAAGGCAGAGGAAATTGCTGAAGATATAATCAAGAATAATATTGATAAATTGAAATTGCTTGCCGAAAGGCTACTTGAAAAAGAGATTTTGAGCGGAGATGAGATTGATGAAATAATAGGGTTGAAGAAGGCGAGGAATGAAAAAGGTGAAGAAGGAGAGAAAGGATAAATTTATGGATAAGAAAAAGATTGAGAAGGCAGTGAAGATTATTCTCAAGGCGATCGGTGAAGACCTGAATCGTGAGGGGTTAAAGGATACACCCAGACGCGTTGCAGAAATGTATGAAGAGATATTTGCGGGTGTAAAACAGGACCCAAAAAAAGAATTAAAGACCTACAGAACAAAGAATGAAGATGAAATGATTTTGATAAAAGATATACCATTCTACTCAATATGCGAACACCATTTATTACCATTCTTTGGCAGGGCACATATTGTATACATTCCCAAAGACAATAAAATCACTGGATTTTCAAGTCTTGTCCGGGTGATTGATATTATGGCAAAAAGACCGTTACTCCAGGAACGGTTGACCCATGAGATAGCGGACTTTCTAATGGCAAACTTGAAACCAATGGGTGTGCTTGTGGTCATTGAGGCAGAGCATCTCTGTTTATCAATGATTGGTGTGAAAAAACCCGGGACTCTCACCATAACTTCGGCAATCCGCGGTGTAATGCAGTCCACTGCAACCAGGGCTGAGGCATTTTCATTGATAAAGGGAAGAACATAATATTCAATTTGCCAAAATGTCAGTTAATAATAAATTTATTGTTATCTACACAACATTTCCTGATTTAAAGACTGCAAAAAAAATAATACACGGTCTACTCAAAAATAGACTCATTGCCTGTGCGAATATATTTAAGATTGATTCAATATATACCTGGAAAAAAAAGATTGAAAAGGCAAAGGAGTATGGTGTATTTATCAAGACGAGAAAGGCGAAATATAAATCAGTAGAGTCCTTCATAAAAGATAACCATCCTTATGAAGTCCCTGAGATAATTTGCTGGGATATTGAAGATGGCTTACCTATTTATTTTGATTGGATAGAGACAGAAACAGGATGACACGCATTTAAAAGACTTCCGTTATTCATTTTGAGAATGCCGAAAATGTCTTTTTCTTTCACCCTGAACTTGTTTCAGAGCCACTAAGAGTTTCATTTTTTTCGAATGCTTAAATAAATTCAGCTTGACAATGGAGCCTGAAATGCCACTTTTTCAGCTAATCTCGCTTTTCTCTCTTGACGAAGTGAAAATAGTTTATATAATTTGAAGTGAAGGAGGTTTTATGAAAAAACTTTTATGTGTGCTTGCGTTGGTGGTGCTTCTTTTTATCGGTTGCGGTGGTGGTGAAAGGGCTTCAATAATGGGTAATGTCTCCTTCTATTGGGATTATTATAATCCTGATTCTCTCGTGAAAGCTGCCTATTTAGACGGTTACAAATACAATGGTTTTAAGTTCATTCCAGTGGTGACGATAAATGGTGATACACTACCAATGGACGGGTTTCAGTATACACCAACCGATTTTATGTATTATGGTGACATTACAAATATAGATAATGGTGATAAGTGTGAATTCTTTGTCGATTATGGCGAAGGAAAGGGTGAGGCAACCGACACAATGCCTGGCACATTCAGAATTACAAGCCCGGATACGACATATGTGCTCCATAAAGGGAATAATCTTAGCATTTCCTGGTCATCCGCAACTGGTGCTGGTTGGTACTGGGTGGATGTTAGAATTGACTATCTCTATATAGATACTGCTGGCTCCTGGGAAGAATTTGAATTAAATCTTGATACAATTATTGAAGGGACATCGCTAACCCTGAATGCAAGCCGGGTATTCCCTGGTTATGTTGATACCATTATCTCGGGTGACGGCGAAATCAATGTAGAGGCAGTAAATGGACCTATGGTGAAACCGGGTCAGAAGGGAAATATTGAAGGCGATGCAGTCGGTTTCTTCTGGTGTAGGTATGAGACAAAAGAGGTCTGGTTCGGAATTGAGCAGATTGCAACAAGACCAGAAAAAGACCATTCAGCAGAGATAAGAAAGAAGCATCTTGAACTGCTGCGTAAGTTTGCATCAGGGAATTAATAGAAAGAGCAAATAAAAAAGGGGCGGCAAAGCCGCCCCTTTTTTATTAATTAGTTTACCGTCCTGGTGAGAGATACGGATAATTCGGTTTGTTCTGATAGGCGTATTTCAGTTTGATGTAATCCTGTGTATGATTAACCTCTTGTATGAGCACCTTCACATAATTTCCTTCTGTGGTTTTGCAGAGGAGAAGGTCATTATTATTAACCACTGCACGGTCTGAAGTTCCGAAGTTAACACCGCTGAAGTCCCAGGATTCCCAGGTATATGTGGTATCAAGTTTTACAATAAGTGTGCTTCTGCCATTGGGACGGGCACTGGCACTGACAATTTGAGCAGTGACGGTATCAACTGCATCTGCAAAGGCATCCGCATTAGGAAATTCGTTATTAACTTCATTGAGGATTTCACCGGTGGAGAATCTCAATGCACAACTATCTTCGTTCAATGGTGGCTGGCCAGATTGAGAGAGTTCCAGTTTTATCTTACCAATGACAAACTCAGGCCTTGGTGAGATCTGCACAACAGGAACATCCGCATTATAAGAACCGACTTTATCTGCGGTATTGACAGTTCTCACCTGGAAGAAGTAAATTGAATCTGCACTTAAACCAGTAACCTTGAAGGTATTGGTTGTAATCACTGTGGTATTTACTGGATTCAGGTCTTCACCATCTTCAACTATCAACGAAGCAGAATCGGTTGAATAGTAAACATTATAGCCCTGGAAATCTGCGTGATTTGTGACCGTGGTATCTTCTTTCCAGGTCAGGGTTACTGAATTGGAATCAGCAACCACACCAATTATCTCTGGTGCAGCGAGTTTTTCTTTTTCTCCACCGCAACCGATAAGACCAACCATCGCCACAAGGGCGACCAAGCCAAACATTATTCTCTTCATTTTATGCTCCTTTCTTTATAAACACAGAGACTACAGAAAAATTGCGGAGACCGCAGTGGATGTTCGCAGGCACATCCACAAAGCCCATTTCCACAACCTTTTTTTAATCCTGTCCATCACCTCCTTTTTCTCAATTTTAATTATGATATATTATACTCAATATTCAATTTTTGTCAAGGGGTTTTAGAAAATGTTAGATAAAATTAAAATTAGACCAAAAGATTGACAGTTTCCAATTATGGGTTATAATTCTATGAAATAAGGTGATGAGATTTTTTGGAATACCTATGATGAGGTGATAGAATGGTAAAGTATCAAGAGGTCTCCTGCAAATCAATCTTGAATAAATCAGGAATTCCTGGTATTGATTTTGCATTGAACCCATATACTGGTTGTGAGCATAGATGTGCATATTGCTATGCGGTATTTATGAAACGATTTACAAACCACACTGAACAATGGGGTGAATTTGTAGATATTAAGGTAAATGCACCTGAAATTCTGCAGAAACAGTTAAAACAAATAAAGTCAAAAAGCCACATCTCTCTGGGAACGGTCTGTGACCCATATCAACCGATTGAAGAAAAATATCAAATAACACGGAGATGTCTTGAAATAATGAGATATTTTCACCATTCAGTCTCAATCCTCACAAAATCTTCACTGATTTTAAGGGATGTTGATTTATTGACCAGGATAAAGGATATAGAAGTCGGTTTTACCATTTCAATCATCAACCCTGAAATAAAGGATTTATTTGAACCAAGTTCTTCTTCAGTCCAGGAAAGATTTGCCGCATTAAAGATACTTTCTCAAAATAGAATAAAGACCTGGGTATTTGTTGCACCGATACTACCTTTTATCTCTGATTCTGAAGAAGATTTAATAGAATTGATAAGATGGGCACAAACTTCAGGCGCAGAGAATATTACTTTTGATTCACTGAATCCCTATCCAAAGGTCTGGAATAATGTTTTACATATCGTAAAAGAAAAATTCCCTGAAAAAATTAAACATTACAATTATTATTATCACAATAAAATGCAGTATGAAACAAATATAAAGAAAAAGATTCTCGGTATTGGTAAATCATTTAGCATAAAGATTGATTTTGCCTTTACCCCCACCTAAACTATGGATAGAATTGCGACTAGCAATACAATTACAAGGATTATAATTGCTGGTGGGATTAAAAGTTTTAATGTTCCTTTTAACTTTGTGGAGAAATATTCACAGGTCACACTCAGACAGGGATGGACCGGTGATACAACATAGCCAAAGAAAATACCAGTATAAATCAGGGCAAAATCTAAAAGTGTGATATGGTTTGAAATTAGAAATATTGGAAAAATGATTGAAGAGGGTAGAAGCACCCTTCCTGTGCCTACACCCAGGATAAACCCTGCAATGATACATAATAGCAAGGGTGGAAAAGGAACCCCTGCGATAAATCTGTCAATGCCCGAGACCTTGAAGACATTCAAAAAATAAAATAGTCCAATTATGATGAAGGAGAATCTGTAGGGTTTCATTTTTATAAATACCTGTTTCAGATTTATATTTACCGGAGTCAAAATGATTGATAAGATAAATCCAGTTCCTACACCGATGAGCGTTCCAATTTCTTTTATAGAAAATATCTGAAAACTGCGGAATAAAAAATCCATAATCGGGGCAACGAGGATGATGAAGAGAGGGATTAAAAGATTCTTTAAAGAAAATGCCTCTTTATAAGATAACTTTCCTTCAACCTTACTCAAAAAAAATATCTGGCCGAGTATCCCTGCAATTATCAATGTGGGGAATAAGTAAAGAATCGCACTGTAAATATTCAATCCTGCAATCTTTGTCGTTGCGATAAGGTCTGAACTCAATGGATAGATAAGAATCAATAGATGCCTGTACCAGATGTTTATTGCAACCTTTAAATCATCATTCACACCTTCGCCACTCTTTTCCATTATTGGTGCAGAGAATAAAGCACCGCCAGGCATCGGCAATAATCCCATTATCGAAGGGGCGAGTGCCATTATACCTCTTTTTCCGATGCGTAAATTTTTTACGATATTATCCATCTGCCCGGTCTCACGCATCACCCCACCAATCATTGGAATAAAGAATACAACAAATGCGAGAAGGACTACCGGAATATCCGTGATTGTATTTAAAAATAGCTTGAAAATATTTAATGGCGGAACTGTGAAGAGTCCAAGTATGATTGTGCCACAAAAAAGTGCTAATGGTAAATTTTTCTGTCCGATGATTACGATGAATATAAATGCAATGATAAAACCGGTGATTATTAAGGTCATAACTTATGTGATTTCAAACCAGTACCGGTAAATGTAGAAACGATTAATTCTTTTTTATCAGACAAACCCAGATATTTTTTTACACCAGCAACTGCAGTAGCAGAAGTCGGTTCAATGTAGATTCCAGAAAGATTTGTTTCTTTCAGGGATTGTTTTATCTCTCTTTCTGATACGGTGATTATCGTTCCTTTTGTCATCTTTATTGCTTTGATTATCTGATTTGCTCTTGGTGGAATTCCAACCGCAATCCCTTCCGCGACTGTTGGTCTTGTCGATAGAATCGGAATACGGTTTGTGTGGTGCCTAAACATCCAGTATATGGGTGCACAATTTTTCGTCTGGATTCCAATGAGTTTTGGTATTTTTTTTATGAGTCCCTGATTATGGAGTTCTTTAAAACCTATATATGCGCCGAGTATGAGTGTGCCATTTCCTACAGGCAGGATTAATGTATCAGGTGCTCTCCAGCCCAACTGCTCAGAGATTTCATAGGCAAATGTCTTTGTTCCGTGAAAAAAGAGAGGATTATAATAGTGACTTGCATAATAATTTTTTTCAGCAAGTTTCAGGGCAACCCTTGCAGTCTCATCCCTGTTTCCCTGAACAATATATAGTTTTGCCCCATAACTCTTAATCTGTTTCAGTTTTTCTTCACTCGTATTTTCAGGAACCAGAACCATACATTCAATCCCTGCCTTTGCGCAGTAGGCACTCACTGCACAGCCAGCATTTCCCGAAGAATCAATCAAGACCTTTTTTATCCCGAGTTCTTTTATTTTACTTACCATTATAGATGCCCCGCGGTCTTTAAAAGAACCTGTGGGAAACAGAAAATCCATTTTAAAGAGGATTGGCTTATTTTTTATTTTTATTTCTACGAGTGGTGTGAATCCTTCATTGAAACTCACAATATTTTTATCTTCCCTTATCGGAAGCATCTCTCGATACCGCCATATACCTGGTGGTCTTTTTTTCAATTTACTTAATGATAATCGGGCGTTTATCTCTATGTCAATAAGCCCGCCACAGGAACACCGCCATAAAGGTTGTTCAGCACTGAGATTTTTTCCGCATAACTGGCAATTGAGTCTAATCATAGTTGCTATTATATTCGGAAGTATTTTAAAGTCAATCTTTTTACTTCAATTTCCAGATCGGTCGACCAAAGGAATAAATCAGGATTGCATAGATTAGGGTTATTGATGCGGCAATATAGATGGCAGATCTTACTCCCAGTAATTGGGCAACCGTGCCGATCCAGAGTGAGCCAAAGGGCATAAGCCCAAAGAAGAAGAATGTGTATATCCCCATTACCCTGCCGCGCATACTTTCATCAACCTGGGTTTGGACAAGGGCATTGCTGAGATTCATAATCAGAATCTGTCCCATTCCGGCAAGAAATAGGAAAATGACTGATGCGGTAAAATTATTGGTTGAGGCAAAGAGAATAATAAAAATCGGGTATAAGAATGTGCCGATGGTAAGGAGTTTTCCTTTGAAATGGAATATGCCTAAAGAGGCAATGAAGAGGGCAGAGCAGAGTGCTCCAAGTCCACGCGCAGTCTGCAGGAATCCATTGGTTCGTGCATCACCCTGTAGAATCTTTACTGCCCAGGCAGGTAAGAGTGTAACAAATGTTGCACCGAAAAGGGCGATTATCCCAATCGTCAATATGAGGTATCGTATCGCAGGATGGTTGATTGTATATTTAATACCTTCTTTCAAATCCATTATCGGAGAATTATCAGTCTTTGGTTTATAAGAGACTTTCAGTTTCATTGCCAATAATGCAGAGATGACCGCAATGAAGGACAAGCCATTTATGGTAAAACACCAGGCAGGTCCGAGTGCAGCATAGATGATGCCACCAGCAGCAGGACCGATTGCGATTGCAGTATTGAACATTGCAGAATTTAGAGCGATTGCATTTGTCATTGCTTCTGGTTCTACGAGTTCACGCACAAATGCCTGGCGTGCAGGTGCATCAAATGCATTCGCAGTTCCCATCCCCAATGCCAGCAGAATGATATGCCAGGGTTGAACGATCTTCAAAAATGTCAGGGTTGCCAGGATAAATGCGAGTATCATCATCGTGGTCTGGGTGATGAGCATTATTTTCCTTCTCGGGATGCGGTCTGCAATCACACCCGCATAAAGCATAAATAACCAGGTGGGCAGACCAGCAGCAAAACCAACATAACCCAAGTATGCTGGAGAATGGGTTAATTCATAGATAAAGAACCCCTGTGCAGTTGTTTGCATCCAGGTGCCGAATAGTGAAACCAATTGTCCAATAAACCAAAGACGATAATTTGGATAATTTAACGCCAGAAATGTCTTCTGCAGAAAGAAAATTCTATTCTGATTTGCCATTTTCTCCTTTTACCATACTATAGTAGTGAGTAGCGAGTAGAGAGTAGCAAATAGCGAGTAGAAGTGTGGCGGGTAGCGAGATGGACATTTTAGCCTTCTTTAGCCCTTTTGAGCCCTTTAGCCCTTTTCTAAAATACATCTTTCCTCTTCATTTTTGCCGACTCCACGACCTCAATATATTCTTTTGGTTTGATTCTTCGGCTTAATTCAGGATATTCATTCGCACGGTATGCTGGATAATACTGGTCCATTATATTTACAAAAGTATTTTCTGATATTTCATTTGTTATAAATTCAAGACATTTTTTTGAATCCGCAAGGTCGTTGGGCAGGACAAGGTGCCTTATCAATAGACCCTTTTTTGCAATTCCATTTTCAATGATTAAATCTCCAACCTGTCTGTGCATCTCTTTCAATGCCTTCCTCACCACATCCCAGTAATCAGGCACCTTTGAATATTTTTCACCTTTTTTATTATCACCATATTTTATATCTGGCATATAAATATCTATAATCCCTTCAAGCATTTTCAGGGTTTCGACAGACTCATAACCTCCGCAGTTATAGACTATTGGGATATTCAACCCATTTTGCTCGGCTAATGATAATGCCTCTACAATCTGGGGGACCCAGGGTGTTGGTGTGACAAGGTTGATATTGTGGCAACCGAGTTCCTGTAATTCCATCATCATCCGGGCAAGGTTTTCAATTGTTATTTCTCTGCCGATACCATGCTGGCTAATATCATAATTCTGACAGTATACACAGTGGAGATTACAATGGGTAAAAAAGATCGTCCCTGATCCAAACCTTCCTACAAGGCAGTATTCTTCGCCAAAATGCTGATGATATGAAGAAACCTTTGGTTTAAATCCAGCCCTGCAATTGCCCAATTCACCAGCAGTTCTATTCACCCTGCATTCCCTGGGGCAGAGCCGACAGGGACTGAGTAATCCATATAGATTATCAATCAATTCTTTTGTAATCTTCTTTTTATACATTTAGGCATTTTAGGCATTTAGGCATTTAGGTATTTAGGCATTTACGCATTTCTAATAATCCCTGTATCTGTAGTATGCAGCACAAGAACCTTCTGAAGATACCATACAGGCACCGATCGGATTACCTGGTGTGCATTTTTTACCAAATAAAGGACATTCTGGTGGTATTTTTACACCGAGCAATATTTTACCACACTGGCATCCCTTTGGTTCTTCTGATTTTAAAACCTTTATATCATATCTCTTTGTCGCATCGAACCTTTCAAATTCTTTTTTTAATGTGAGCCCTGATTTTGTTATTTGCCCAATACCGCGCCAGGAAGAGTCTACAGTTTTGAAGACTTTTTCAAGCATTTTTATAGCGACCTGATTACCTTCTGGTTTTACAACCCTTTTATATTCAATATCTATTCTTGCTTCTTTATTGATGATTTGCTCAACAATGTCTTTTATACCCATCAAGATATCAATTGGTTCAAATCCTGTGATACAACCTGGAATGTGATATTTTTTTGCGATTGATTCATAGGGTTTTGAACCGATGATCGTTGATACATGGCCAGGCAGGATAAAACCATTGACCTTTATCCGGGGTGAACGCACAATGAATTCAAGCGCAGGTGGAATCAATTTGAATGCAGGAATGACATAAAAATTTTTTATATTCTTTGCACAGGCTTCAAGGATTGTTGCAGCAACGGTTGGGGATGTGGTTTCAAAACCAACGCCGATGAAGACAACATCTTTTTTGGGATTTTCCCGGGCAATGTTGAGAGAATCCCGGACTGAGTAGACAACAACAGGATGATAAATTTCAAGACTTCCTTCGGTCCCTGGAACACGCACCATATCACCAAATGTAGTGATAATCACTTCTTTTCTCTTTGCCAGTTCAATCGACCAGTCGATCACCTCCTGGGGTGTCACACAGACCGGACACCCTGGTCCGGAAAGGAGTTTTAAATTTTCAGGTAACATCTTTCTTATTCCTGATTTTGCAATAGCCATTGTGTGGGTTCCACAGACTTCCATAAGAGAAATTGGCAGATGTAGATTATTTTTTATCTGATTGATTATATCATTCATAGAATTTTCATATGACTGGAATTTTTTGTGAATTAGATTTTTTCAACTTTATGATAGAACATCATCACCCTGTTACGACCCGCATTCTTTGCTTCATAGAGTGCCTTGTCTGCATTTTTGATTAAATCAGATGGTGTCAGTCCATCATCAGGATATGTTGCAATACCGGCTGAGAAACCAATTTTTTTCTCGCCCTGGGCAAAATCATACATCCTGAAATTGCTTAATAAGGTTGCAACCATCTTTGCTGATTCTTCTTTCTTAGTTTCTGGAAACATAACAATGAATTCGTCTCCACCATAGCGCGCAACAAGGTCGGTATCACGGAAATATTTGCTGAAGATATTGGCAAGGCGGATTAATAACTGGTCACCAGCCTGGTGCCCGAATGTATCATTAAAATATTTGAAATTATCAAGATCAATGATCGCAACTGAAAGATTATGTTGGAATCTCTTTGCACGATTCAATTCTTCTGCGAGTTTATCTCTAAAAAAGCCAATATTGTATAACTTTGTGAGCGGGTCAATAGAGGCAAGGTCACGCATAATTGCCATACTCAGGGTATTTTGCAGGGCGGTTGATGTGATTCTGACAACCACACCTACTATGTTTTTTTCTCTTTCATCAAGATTCTGTTCACGATTAAATGCAACCACACCAAAGAGCCTGTTTTGATAGACGAGCGGATAACAAATATCAGGGATAAAGAAAGGATAGGGTTCTTTAATCCTCAGAACTTCAGACTCATTTGGGCTTAATGGTATTCTTTTTTCTGCGGTAACGCCTACCCGTCCCTCACCAACATCATAGACGAGTTTTGGAATCCAGTTTTCATTTAAACCATGGTGGGCAACGAGATTCAGTCTTTTTTCTTTTTCATCAAGGAAAAAAAGTGCAATTATCTGGGTATTCAGGTAATTGTTTAAAAAACCAATAGTTTCTCTTGCAATCTCAAGGGGTTCCAATCTTGATGTAAGTCTTATTATAGAAGAAAAGAGTAGGTTATCCTGGGAGGTGATTTCCCTTAGTTCGTTCCTTAATCCGATATTTTCCTGTTTCTGACGGTCTAACTCATCGGTTAGGATCGCAATCTGAGATAATATCTCACTCTTTTTTTGCATCCTCTGGAAAAGAACCACAATGAAAATTACCAATCCAACGATCAAAATTATAATACCAGTGATGAGATATTCCATAACTATTACCTTATATAATTATACTTAAGTTCTTGAAAAAATCAATACAGAAGTCTCATTTGATGACAATCAATTCTATTTTATTGACTAAGTTATAATTTTAGATAAAATAATGAATGCAATATTTTGGTTTTCAATGGCACATAACGAACTATTGTAATCTTCGCTGTTATCATTGTTATCAGGATGATTTCTCCCATAACAGTGAACTAAAAATTGATGATAATAAAAAGATTCTATTAAAGATAACCGATAGGCTCAAGGATAGAAAGATAACGATAAATGTAACTGGTGGCGAACCACTTTTATACAAGGATTTTTTTGAACTTCTAAATATAATGGGTAAGATTGATAATATTAGTAGTTTCAATATAATTACCAACGGTTTATTGCTAAATAAAGAGGTCGCGGAAAAATTGCATCGTTTGAAGAAATTAAGAGAGATCAAGGTTTCACTTGAGGGCGGTGATTCAGAATCTAATGACAAGATAAGGGGTAGAGGTGTATTTGATAGGGTGCTTATGAATATTGATTGTCTCCGCCGTATCTGCAAAAATGAAATCATCTTAATGTTTACCCTTGGAAGTTACAATTATCGGAATTTAAATAGAATGCTCGGGCTCGCAAAGGGTTTAAATATTGATGGTGTAATTGTTGAAAGATTTGTCCCCTGGGGCAGGGGACTATTATTAAAAAATCAATATTTGAAAAAAGATGAGTGGTTTGTTGTAATAGAAGATATCATAAAATTTGTCAACCTTGATTACAATCCAAAAGAATTGCTTCCATACAAGGCTTTTCACATAATATTTAAAAATTCAAATGAATTGAAGGGTGCATTGTGCAATCTTGGTGAGGAATCAATGGCATTGATGCCGAATGGAGATGTATTCCCCTGTCGTAGATTTCCAACGAGGATTGGCAATTTATTGCAGGAGGATTTTGGTGAAATACTTTTGCGTTTAAAAATTCTAAAAAATAATATTATGGATAATTTGAAAGGCAGGTGCCGAAATTGTGTAATTGAGCAATGTTTTGGCTGTCGTGCACTTGCCTATGCGATAAATAATGATTTTTATGCTGAAGATCCGCAGTGTTTTTTATAAGGAGGCATTATGCATATTGGAATTATTTATTATTCAGTTACCGGAACGACTGAGGAATTTGCCAGTCGTATAGTTAATGGGTTGATTAAAGAAAGGCATCATGTTGAACTTGTTAATATCAAAACAGATGTAAAAGTGACTGGACCAGGGCAGGGCTTTAAAATTATGAATGCAACCGATTGCTCAAATTTTGATTTTATTATGTTCGGTTGTCCGGTCTGGGCATTTTCTGCCTGTCCGGTCATCATCGAGGCAATAAAAAAATCAAGCGGGCTTTCCGGTAAAAAGGTGATGCCGTTTGTTACAATGGGATTTCCATTTAGATGTCTTGGTGGTTCACGGGCAGTAAAACAGATTGAAAAAACAGCAAGGGAAATGGGCGCGGATGTCCTACCCGGTATCGTGATTCCAAAATTATTCCACGATTTTAAGGCACTTATGGATAAGGCAGTTAATGATATAATTGCAATTGTTAAAAATCCTTGACCATTAAGAGATTTTATTTATAATAGCGTGATGGATATTAAAATTTCAGAAGAGAGAAGGAAAAAAAGACCATATGTTGTGATCGAGTGTCCGGAAAAGATTCCCTGTAATCCCTGTGTTGATGCCTGTCCACAGGGTGCGATTACGATCAAGGGTAGTATAATTGAACTGCCTGAAGTTGATTATGAGAAATGCACTGGTTGTTTATTGTGCATTCCAAAATGTCCGGGACTGGCAATCTTTGTGATTGATGAGAGACCTGAACAGTATTCAATTTTATATATACCTTATGAATTATTGCCTATTCCAGAAAAGGGTGCAAAGGCAATCGGCCTTGACCGCGAGGGTAAAGAAAAATGTGAGATAGAGATAGTAAAAGTTTTGCAATCACCAAAGTTTAACCATTGTGCAGTTGTAGGAATTTCTGTGCCCAAAGGTCTGGAGGATGAGATAAGATTTTTTAAGTTAAAAAGAGAGTAATTTTTTTAATGAATCAACAGTAATTTGTATATCTTCTTCAGTGATGCCGAAATGTGTTACCATTCGGAAACGATTCGGACCGGTGCTTAAAAATTTTATACCCTTTTCTTCCATTTTTTTCAGTAAATCCTGGGGTGAGATTTTATTACTGATAAGATCAAAGTATAAGATATTTGTTTTTACTTTTTGAAGATCGATTGACAATCCAGGAATTTGAGATAGACCCTGGGCAAGCAATCTTGCATTATTATGATCTTCTTTTAATCTGTCTATCATATCTTCAATTGCCACAATGCCTGGTGCTGCAATGATCCCTGCCTGACGCATCCCACCACCCAGCATCTTTCTGTATCTTCTTGCTTCTTTTATAAATTCCCTTGTTCCGCAGACGACTGAACCCACTGGTGCAGAGAGCCCTTTTGAAAGGCAGAAACTTAGAGAATCTACATTTCGGGTCAATTCCTTGACATCCACATTCAAAGATATAGCGGCGTTGAATATTCTTGCACCATCAAGATGGACCTTAAGATTATGACGATGGGCAAGTTCACAGACTGCACTGGTATATTCAACAGTAAGGGGTGCCCCATAACAACGGTTATGCGTATTCTCAATACAGATAAGTTTTGTTCTCGGATAATGAATATTATCACCCCTTATTGCGGATTCAATATCCTTTAAATCCATCGTGCCATCTTCCTGATTTGTCACGGTATGGGGGTGTATGCCACCGAGTGCTGATATCGCTCCCACTTCATTCAAGAAGGTATGGGAGAGGTCACCGAGTATTACCTCATCACCCCTTGCACAATGGGTCAATATCGCAACGAGATTACCCTGGGTCCCGCTTGATACAAGTAAACCTGCTTCTTTGCCAACGATTTCAGCAGCGATTTTTTCCAGTCTATTGACCGTCGGGTCCTCTTCAAATACATCATCACCTAACTCAGCATTGTATATCGCCTCACGCATCCTCTGGGTAGGAAGGGTAACTGTATCACTTCTTAAGTCAATTATTTTCATCTTTCCCTGATTTTCTGATAACCTGTTACCCATCTATTGACCTGCCTTCTCCTGTCCAATCCAGCAATAGGTGCAGAGGTTTTCCTTATTAAGTCCGGTTGCCAAAATCATATCTTCAAGTCTCTGGTACCTCAGGGAAGTGATGTTCAAATCCTTTTCCATCGCCGCAAGCATTTTTTTGTATTGTCTGGAATCAGGATCAAGATATGGTTTTATATCATCAGGATGTCTGCCCAGGAGCTTTTTAAGGATCCTGCGGGCAAAGAGTTCGTCAAGGGTTCTTGTGGAAAAGAGAAATTTACAGGGAAACATCAAAGCCGGACATGCGGGTCTCACATGGATTTCCTTTGCCCCGGCATTCCACAATTTTACCAATAGATAATTTTTTAATTGCGTCCCCCTTACAATTGAATCCTCGGTAATGGCAATCCTTTTGTTCTTTATCAGACTCTCTGCGGTCACCTGTTTCATAAGGGCAACAAGATTTCTAATCTCCTGAGAAGGTGGGACATAACTCCTTGCCCATCCTGGTGTATACTTCAAAAGTGGAATTCTGACCGGAACACCTGATTCATAAGAATAACCATGGGCATAGGCAGTTCCTGAGTCAGCAATACCCGCGACCATATCAACATCAACATCATCCTTGCGCGCAATGAGCCTGCCCGATTCTTCCCTGAATTCTTCCACATTCTTCCCTTCGTATTCAGATGCTGGAAATCCGGTATAGACAAATAAGAATGTGCACAATCTTAAATCATTGGTCGGTTTCCTAATCTGCCTTATCCGGTTTTCAGTCAATAATAGTATCTCACCGGGTCCTAAAAATTTTTCGGTCTTGAATCCTAAGTTCTTAAAGGAACAGGTCTCTGAAACAACGATTTTTTCACTATTTTTGGTCGCCAGAACAAGTGGGGTTCTTCCATATTTATCACGCACCGCATAGATTCCTTCTTTTCCCAAAAGTAAAAGGGACATTGAACCCTGAATATTGTTGAACATATACTCAATACCATCGATAAGGTCCTTACCTTTATTTATAAGATGGGCAACGAGTTCAATTTGATTCACCCGGTCATCATAGGCTTCACTTAGAACCAAGCCTTCACGGATCATTTTCCTTGCAATATCAATTTGATTATCAATATAGCCAGTCCCGCATATTGCATACTCACCAAATTTCAATCTCATTATTAGTGGTTGTGTATCGCGGTCGCTTATGACACCAAGCCCTGCATTCCCATGCATCTGCATAAAGTCAATATCCTCATAAAATCTTGATTTGAATTGTGCCTTGGCAATGCTGTGTATCTTTTTTGTTATCTTTTTGCCGTCAAATATCGCGATACCACCATATTCAGTGCCGAGATGGGAATGATAATCTGTTGCATAAAAAAGGGTTTCTTTGCAATCTTTTTTTGAGATCAAACCGACAATTCCACTCATATCCTATTATAGCCAATTAAATAATTTTTGCAAGATAGGATTTATCAATGAAAATAAAGGTCTTCGCGTCTCTGTTTGAAAATATCATTGTGGGGGGTTACTTTTTTATCAAGGGCAATCAGAGGATCGATCTCAATTACTTTTACACATTCATCATCATCAACCCTTATTAGGATTTCGCCATCAGGTGCGACGATCTGGCTTTTGCCGATAAATTTCAGTTTTTTTGTTCCCCGTTCTTCAAAACCCGTTCTATCTGCCAGTATCGTGAATATACGATTTTCTAATGACCTTGTGACCATAGCATCAGGGCAGAAATGCAAGACAAGATTTGCCGGGAGCACGACAATCTGGGCACCCTTCAAAGCAAGGGTTCGCATTGCCTCAGGGTAGATGTAGTCAAAACAAATTAAAATCCCGATCTTTACACCCTTATATTCACAGACCTGATAAGGCAGATCCCCTGATTTGAAGATGAACCACTCTTCAAAAAATAGATGGGTCTTGCGATAATGTCCAATAATACCTCGGGCAGACATCAGAATTGCTGAATTATATAGATTACCTTCATCTTTTTCAGCAAAGCCATAGACGATTGCACAATTTTTCTTCCTGCATAGATTATGAATAAAATCACAGGTTTTTCCATCTTTTGGTTCTGCCAATTCCATTAGTTCTTCTTTATTTAAAAATAGATAACCGGTATTAAATAATTCTGGGAGGACAATCAGGTCCGCGCTAATATTATTTAAAAGTTTTTCTACCTTTTCAAAATTTTTTTCTTTTGCACCAAATACTGGACTGAACTGGATAAAACCTATTTTCATAGATATTTCTGGATTGCCTTCAGACGGGCACCCGAGAGTATCTTTACGAAAGAGAGAACCTGGATAATTTCTTGTTCACTTTTTATAATGCCCATTAGATAGTCCTTTGTTTCTACAATTTCTGGATAAGGAAATATCTCATCGGTAGAGACGATGCCGTATACCTTTTCAACTTTAAACCCAATCAGAGTTTCATTTATTTCTCCGATGATTACTTCAAAATCTTTTCCTTGTTCAATACCCAAGAATACCGCAAGATCAAAGACCCACAATCTTTTTCCCCGGAATTCACAGAAACCGGCGAGGTTTTTAGGTATTTTTTCTTCAAAGACAATATTCTTTGGACGGATGATTTCCTTAATTTCATTTATATCGGTTGCCATTTTTACTCTGCCAATTTGGTAATAAAGATAATAGTTCACTTTTTTAATTGGGTTATTATCTCGTTCAATTTTGAAACGACCTGGGAAAGAATCTGGGCAGTAGAAGTGAACTGTTCCATAGAGGCGGTCTGCTCTTCTACTGCGGCTGAGACTTCTTCAGTTGCTGCAGCGGTATCAGCTGCAACCTGCGCAACCTGCTCTACCTTTTTCACCAGTTCCTTTGTATGGGTCAACTGGTTCGCAGCCGCATCATTTATCCGTCCAATCATATCAGTAACCAGATTCACTGCCTTCACAATGCCTGTGAATTCTTCTTCAGTCTGGCTTGCGGATATGTTGGCTTCATCAATTTTTTCTCGTTCAAGGTTGAGAAGGTTGTTGAGTTCTTCGGTCGTTTTATTTATCTCATTTATAAGGTTTTCTACAGTCGTTGAAGAACGCTGGGTCTCGTTTGCAAGATTTCTGATTTCATCCGCAACAACCGCAAACCCCTTACCCTGTTCACCAACACGGGCTGCTTCAATTGCTGCATTCAAGGCAAGGAGGTCAGTCTGTTCAGTTATTCCCTGAATAATATCGACGATCTTTTTAATCTCTGTTGCCTGGTCCCGAAGTTTCGCCATTTTATCCTCTGTAAGTTTTGTCTGCTCAAATATGTCTTTAAGGATTTTTGCCTGCTGGACTGTGAATTCCATCCCTTTTTTGGCTGATTCTGTTGTCCTCCTTGATGATACATTCACCATTTTCACCTGTGAGGAGATTGATGTTGTAAGATTATCAAGTTCTTCAATGGAATGGGCGATTGATGTAATTGCCTCAGATTGGTCCTGGGCGCCTTTGGCAATATGCTGGACTGTGGAAGAAACTTCTTCGAGCGATGCATTCATTTCTTCAGAAGCCGAAGAGAGGTCCTCAGCAGAACTCCTGATTTCTTTGCTTAAATTCTCTATTTCTTCAAGTGAGGTCCCGGTCTTGATAAAAAATTCCTTGCAGGTGTAATAAAGTTGTTTTAGCAATGGGATAGAACTTAAATTTTCAATGTCATCGGATTTCTCCATTATCTTTGATTTGAACTGGTTCAACAGCACATTGAATGAAATAGTGATGACAAGTCCGACAAATAATGAAATAACTATTAGAATGGCAAATATCTGTATTGATTGAATGAGCGATAAAAAAGGAAGTAAACTAACGATATATGCTGATGGGGCAAAAAAGGAGAGGGCAATTTCCAATCCAAAGTGATAGCCACTTTCTTTAATTTCAAATAGAATTTTTTTGAGATGATACAGGATTGTGGCTACAAAGAGAGCGGTCACAAAACCATAAATAAAAAGTAATGAAAGTGTATCAGGATAATTATGAAAGAGCAATCCTGATATTATGAATGCAATAAATGTAGAAAAGAAAAAGAATCCGAAGGTTGTTTTTGGTGACTGTTTGAATTTAGAAATCAGGTTATAGAAAAAGGCGATGACGATAACAATTAAATAAGTTACATAGTTACCCTGAAACAGCAAAAGTTTTCTTGCAATTGGCAAAAAAAGGAACGCCTGAATTAGAAATCCTAAAAAAGGAAATAGATTTTTATTTATTCTCATTTTTTGACCTCCATTCGGTTAGGGTTTTTAAGGCTTGATTTAACTTTATAATCCCTGTCAACCTTCCTTTATATTCTATTATTCCCTCAAGAAATTTTTGTTCTTCGGCACTAAAACAATCAGGCAGGGCAAAGGACTGGCATTCTGAAGATTTTATTATTTCGACATCTGAGTCAACTAAAAATCCAATCTTTTCACTGGCGGATATAGAGACTATGCACACCTGAAAATTTGTATCAGAAACGATATTCAAGAGTTTTTTCAAATTGACTGCAGGGATTGATTCCCCCCTCAAATTTATAACACCTTCAAAATATTCAGGCAGATGCGAAGCCGGCACAATCACAAAGTCGTGCAGGATTTCAAATATTGAATCAAGGTTAACACAATAAAATTCATTACCCACGGCGAATACAGCATAACCTTTCTCTTCTTCTAATTTCTTCACAGGTGATTTGAATGCGGAAACAGGGTTTTTAATTTTTCCTTTATTATCTTTTTTTGATCTTATCGCCACTTCTTGACTCCTTCTGGTAAATCATTGTAATCAATCCTATTATGCCCGGGGCAGATGGATTCAATTCTCATAGTTTAATTATCTATAAATTTTTGTCCTTGTCAAGCACATTGTTTTTCACTTGACATTTAAGTGTATTTAAATATAATAGCCCGATGAATTTTCAACGGGCGTCATTGAGAGAGGTTCAGCGATATCTCAATGATATTGCCCGTTCTTTTATTGAAAAATCAGGTGCAGATGGCATCGCAATATATACCTATGATGTAAAAACAAAATTATTATATTTTTTAACATCGGTTGGCAATGATATTTATTTAAAAAACGCAAAGATATTGAGATTGGGCAGGGATATACCCGTTCCAATAACCTCAAAAAGATTCCCTTTATTATTGAAACCCGGGAGAAAATATAAATTATTTAGTAATATTCCGGGCAGGATTTTAATAATCCCTGTTGTATTCAATGGAGATACCACCGGTATATTGATAGTCCAGTTTTTGAATAGAAAATTAAATGCAGAACAAATATCAAAGATTAATAAAGAATCGCTTATGCTTGGAGTCTGCCTCCATAGTTATGTGATTCTGAAGACTATGAGTGATGAGGTGACAGGGTTAAAAATGGTGGATGATATAAACAGGATTGTCGTTACTGAATTAAACCCGGAAAGACTTTATAATAAAATGTATGAACAGGTGAAGACGATTGTCAGAGTAAAAAATTTAAGGATTGATCTCTATGACCGGGAAAAGAATAGTTTGAATACGGTTTTTTTTATTCATAATGGAAAACGCGAGGATGGACATCCCCAAATAATTATTGGTAATTCAAAGATCCTCTCTGAAATTTTTAGACGAAGGAAGGTGATGCTGAGTTCGGAATATACAAGGTTATTAAAAAAATTCAACCGGGCTGAACTGTCATCTGATATGGATGTTGCATCTTTTATTGCCCTACCCCTTATGGTCAGAGATAATTTCCTGGGCGTGTTAATGTGCTGGGATAAGTATAGAAAAAATATATTTACGAATAGTGTGGTCAGATTTTTAAAACTTATGGCGAATCAATCTGCGATTGCTATTTATAATGCGCGACTTTTTGAACAATTGAACCGGGCAATTAATGATCTGACCCTGCTTTATCAAATTGAGTATCATATCAGCAGTATATTGAGTATAGATGCATTGCTCAAGACTGCGGTAGATTTGATTGACTCGGCACTCGGCAATCTTATCACCACGATATTGATCCCTGATGAAAGGAATGAAAAACTTGAGATTAAGGCAATAACACAAAATGTCAAAATAAAACCTGGATTTGAATCTGTGCCTTTATATCGTGGTATCGTTGGTGAGGCAATGAAGACAAAGAGATTAATCTATGTAGCAGATGTGGATAAGGATGAAAAATATGTTCCGGCAATCGATGGAATAAAATCTGAAATAGCAATTCCGCTTATTTCAGGAACAAAGGTTCTGGGGGTAATAGATTTTCAGAGCAATATTAAAGACCGTTTTGATTTGATGACGATAGATCTGCTTGATGATATCGCCCACAGGATTGCTACATTCCTTGAGAATGCAATTCTTTACGAAAAGATTGAAAAGAGTTATACTGAGACGATAAAGGCACTCGTTCTTGCAATGGAAGTAAAAGATTCATATACCCGTGGACATTCAGAGCGAGTCACTGAATTGGCAATGAAATTAGCCGAAAGAATTGGAATTGCCGATGGCAGAAAGAGATTGCTTTACTGGGCAGGTTTATTGCATGATATAGGCAAGATTGGTATAAGTGAAGCGATATTGAATAAACCTGGTGCCCTTGATGAATTTGAATTTTCTGAGATAAAAAGGCATCCGGTTGAAGGTGCAAGGATGCTTGAACAGATCGAAGGTTTAAAAGAGGTTGTTCCCATAATAAAACATCATCACGAGAATTTTGATGGCACTGGTTATCCAGATGGTTTGAAGGAGAATGAAATTCCCCTGGAATCAAGGATTCTCGCAGTCTGTGATGTTTATGATGCTATGACAACGATACGTTCTTACCGAAAGCCATTTTCCAGTGAAGGGGCAATGGATGTGATTGAATCATTCAGCGGGAATAGGCTTGATCCGGATATAGTTAAAGAATTTTTAAAAATGATGGGAAGAAAAAAATAATAAGGGGGTTTTAATGACAAGGAGAAATTTCCTTAAATCAATTGGTCTTTTTATAAGCACTTTTGTATCACTTAAAAGTCTGCCGAAGTTATTGTGGGCAGGTAAATGGGAGCATTCAAAGAAGAATCTATGGTTGAATGGTAAATTTGTTCAGAAGACAGTGGATCTCTCTCTATATGGCACAGGAAAGATTAAGGCAAAGATTGATGGAAGATGGCAGACTTATTCATTGATTGAACCAAATAAAGAGTTCATAGAATGGAATTTGAAAAGAAGGCTTGAATTTATTGATAATATCAAATCTGGCAAAATGCCGGAATTGGGCGGACCTCATTCAGGGGTTGTTGCAACCTATGGACTTAAGAGATTTGATTCACAATTTTCATTGAATAATGCTGTGAAAGGAACGGGCTTGGCACCGAAGGATGAAAAATTAGATGAGGCAATAGACCTTTTGAAAAGCACATTTGATAAGAAAATGCCGGAAAAAATGGATGTATTAAAGTCATTATATGAAAATGCTGATTTCTTTGACTGGCGCAAACAGACTTCATTGGAATTATATACAACAAAGGATTTTGAAACCCATACTTTTCTTAATATAATGGAAAATCCTGTTGCAACTATTGTTTTTATGGATATACCGACATACGAGTTGAGGACGGTTGGGCGCATCGTCCATCCTGAAGATGAGACCGCCCTGCCCGGTGAAAAGAAATTATTGCAATTTGTAAATCTTGCCCATGAGTATATGCACGGAAAGTTTCCCAGGATGTTTCCCCTTTTGTTGTTTTACATAGTTGAAGTTTTTGACAATACACCAGGTTCAAAACGGGGAATAAGGGTCGTTCCGGAATTACCTTCAGAGTAAAGGAAATTTATTTAGTCTTTCATAGACCGGCCCAGAGGGCAAAAGGGTCGATTTAAAGAGAATAAATTCTTTGACATCAAAGACCTCGGTTTTAATCGTTTGATTTATGATGTCATCGACCCTGCAGGGTGCTTTAATCCTACCAATCGTCAGGTGGGGATGGAATTTTTTCTCTTCTTTTTTGAAACCAATTTTGTTCAAATTATCTTCAATTTCTGTTGCAAGTTTAATCATTTCATCTCCGCCTTGAGAAACACCTACCCAGACAACCCTTGGATTTCTAATACCGGGAAAACAACCAAAATTTTCTAGGCATAGATTGAATGATTTTGTCCTACCACTGATCGTTGACAGGACCGTTAAAATTCTGCTCAATTTTTTTTCCTCTATTTCACCGAGAAATTTCAGGGTGATATGGAGATTTTCAAATTCAACCCATTTTATCGGCAGATTCTTTTTTTTCTGTTTATTTATAAATTCCCAGACCATTTTTTTCTGTTTTTCCGGTATCTCTACTGCAATGAATGTTCTCATTTTTCTCCTTCAAGTATTTGGTTCGTCAATCTCAATGCATTTGCACAGGCTTTTTTTCTTATCTGTTGTCTGTTTCCGGAAAAGATATTTTTTTCCACCCTTACCTTTTTCCCGGTTGCCACTCCAATATAAACAAGACCCACAGGCTTCGTTTTTGTGCCACCACCTGGACCAGCAATCCCGGTTATGGAAATTCCAATATCAGAATTGGTAATTTTTTTTACATTGCGCGCCATTTCTTTTGCAGTCTGGCTACTCACGGCACCAAAATTTTTGAGTGTTTTCATTTTAACACCGATGATCTTATTCTTTATTTCATTTGAGTATGCAATTACCCCGCCTTTAAAATATTTTGAACATTTAGGTATCTCTGTTATTATGCTCCCGAGCATACCACCGGTGCAGGATTCACAGATACTCAGGCTCAGATTTTTCTTTAACAACAATCTTCCTAATTTTTTTGCCAGGCAATTCATAATGAGTTTTATTCGTTAGCAATCACTTTATAAAATTTTCTAAATTCTCTACAAACAGCTTAAAATAATCAATATCAGGGAAAATACTTGAGAAGATCTTTGCTACAAATGGGATTGCCTGTTCAGGAGTTAGACAGTATTCCATTTTTGAAAATTGGCTGCGAAGTTTCTTTACTTCTTCTTTGACATTTCTGTTTTTCATTATCACATCTGCAATCAATCCAGCTAGCGGACCGAAATCCTTCTCCTTCATACCGAATCTTGTCATTTCCTGAACACCCATTCTTATACCACTTGCATCAAGAAAACTTTCGTCATCAGGCAATGCCTGGTAATTGACAATGATATTGTTGTCTTCAAGTTTTCTTGCAAGTTCATTTCCACTACCATATTTTTTAACCCTTATAACGACCTGGTGGGTTTCAGTAAATCCATCTTTTTCATCACCTTCTACATCAATACCACAATCCTTTAATGCACGGGCAAATGCCTTCGCATTCCTTATTACCTGCGACTGATACTCTTTTTTGAATGCATTCATTTCATAGGTTGCCATAAGTAATGCAAGTAGGGTTCCTAAATGGTGATTGCTCGTTGAACCTGGAAATGCCCGGCTTTTGATTTCAATCCAGAGTTTTGAAAATGGAGAGTCTTTTGTAATTGTTGATGCGATCACACCCCGTTGAGGACCAAAGAATGTTTTATGGGTGCTACCTGTTACAATATCTGCGCCCTCTTTGAATGGTTCCTGAAAAGCACCATAAAGACCAAGGACATGTGCCATATCAAACATCAATACTGGTCGCGGATTCCAATTTTTTGTGAGATTATGAACGAATTCAACCGGCTCTCTATGTAAAAACATACTTTTGCCGAATACAATCAGTTCAGGTCTTTGTTTGTCTAAAATTTCTGCAATTTTTTCCAGATCTGCCTTGTGCATACATTCTTTTTTTACAGGAAAATTTATGACATTCTCCTTACCGGTATTGGGGTCTTCTTCTACATAGTTAAATAATGCACCCATTGGCTGGGAACTCAAATGCCCACCTTTATTTAAATCATTATTCATCACGAGTTTTAACCGCCTGAATGGTTCCCCTGATTTCCGCTCCCGATTGATAAATTTTACCATTGCCTTGAAAACGACCTCATTCGACATCTGTCCGCTGATAGGTCTCAGTTCAATGCTCGGGCAGCTAAAATAATCTGCCATTTCCTTTCTCAATTCCTCTTCAACATCTCTGATAAAATCGGTCCCCTGATAAAAATAGACCTCTTCGCCTTTCATTGTCCGGTGTTCTGCATACCTTCCAGAAGGGTCAGAGATCTCACATAGTTTTACCAATAAACTCGGCGTTGTCTCAGATGGGATCAAATTAATACACTCCCTCTGACGCCAGATATTATTCTTTATTATTCTTTCGGTTAGATTCTCCACTTTTTCTTTTAGTCCTGCCAAATGTCCTCCTATCAAAATTGATTATATCCAGGAATATTGATTAGTCAACGATTATCTATCTTAACCCCTCCACTTCCATCGATACCAAGCAATACCCATATGCTCTTTTAACTCCAGTGTTTTAGTGCTATTTTTACAGATGGTTATAAAAGGCGGGGAATTCAGTAAATCAGGAGATTTGCAGGTAATAAGTATGGATTGTAATAAATATAAAAGATGGCAAAGGCGAATCAGAAAGAGGAACAGAGTGACGAAACAATCCCCTGTCTTGACTTTGAGACTAAGGTCTCTATTCCAGATTTTTTCTCGCTACTCGCCACACTCCCGCCATCCGCCACACTTCCGCCATACTGTGTGGCGGATGGCGGATTTAAACTAACATTTCATTTCCAACTTCCAAACTCACTTTCTCACCTAATAACCAACTTCCAAAACTACGATCAAATCATTCCCTTGTTTATCCTGAATCGTGAATCATGAATCATGTATCAAAGATGTATAACCCCTGCTTGTAGGAGCGGTTTCCAACCGCGATAAAAACCTGAAGTTTCTGCATTAATAGTAGTGGCAGAGTTTACTCTGCTCTGCAAAAATAGTCTGCATTAATAGTAGTGGCCGGCCGCCACACCTCTTGGCGGCTTACTCGGCATAAAGAAGTCAAGCAAGCTTGACCACTACAAAAACATCGGCAGGAACGCAGGAAACGCAGTATCGTTTCTACAAATCTTTTCTTGTCATTTTGAATCCGCCACTCTTTTTGGCGGACGAAGAATCTCCTGTTTTAACTTTGAAATTGAATTTTCTATCCATTATCCATTCATCAATTCCACAATTATGGAATCGTCAAAATGAATGCTACAAAAAAATATAATTTTTTTTTCAAAAGTCAACACTTTTCAGACAGGCTGGAAGGTGTTGGAAGGTGTTGACTTTTGAAGTGAATAAAAACCCAGGACCCAGTCGGATAAATCCGACCGCTACAAAAATTCATTAAAATCTAAGATGTGGATAAACATCAGTTACATATTGCTTGACTTTTTATGGTCTTTAGATAATATTATAGGCTTATGAATACGGCTGTAGTTGGTCTCCAGTGGGGTGATGAAGGTAAAGGTAAGGTCGTTGACTATCTGGCAAAGGATTATGATATAAACATAAGGTTCCAGGGAGGACCAAATGCCGGGCATACAGTCTGGCGTGATAATAAAAAGTTTGTTTTCCATCAAATTCCCAGTGGGGTTATAAATAAAAACATAATTGGATTTATTGGTGCTGGTTGTGTCTTTGACCCAGCAATATTTTTTGAAGAATTCAATGAGGTTAAGAAATTTGATCCCCGGATTGAAGATAGGATAAAAATCTCCCGTTTCTGCCATTTAATCCTTCCTTATCATATACTACTTGATAAAATCAAAGAGGAAACTACGCACGGGATAGGAACGACCAAGAAGGGGATAGGTGTTGCTTATGAAGATAAGTATGCAAGGATAGGGATAAGATTGGGTGATTTATATTATTTAGAAAATTTAGAAAAAAAATTGAGGGTTAATATATCAAGAAAAAATCTTATTCTTATGGAGATATATCATGCAGAACCACTCTCTGATACTGAGGTTATTGAAAAATGCCTTGAATATGCAGAAAGATTAAAACCATTTGTAACTGATGATTGTGAATTTATAAAAAAGGTTACATCAGAAGGAAAGAAAATACTTTTTGAAGGTGCCCAGGGTGCTCTTCTTGATGTGAATTTCGGAACCTATCCCTATGTTACTTCTTCACATACGATAACCGGTGGTTTATTTGTTGGTGCTGGTGGGGTTCCTTTAAACCTTGAGCGTGTGATTGGTGTTTCAAAGGCATATACAACAAGGGTCGGCATGGGACCTTTTCCTACCGAAGATAAAGGTGAATTTGGGGAAAATTTAAGAAGATATGGCAATGAATATGGTGCAACAACAGGAAGACCAAGAAGGTGCGGCCCTTTTGATGCCTCAGTTGTTAGATATGCAGCAAGATTGACCAATGCAAAAGAATTGTTTTTGACTAAACTTGATGTATTATCAAATTTTGATACTTTAAAGATAGCAGTTGGTTATGCGAATGCAAAGGAATTTGACCCATTCATAGCAGATGAATTAAAACCTGTATATGAAGAAATACCTGGATTTAAAAGAGATATATCCGGGATTAAATCATTTGAAGATTTACCAGCCGAAGCAAAGGAATATATAAAATTGATTGAACACTATACAGGGCTAAGAGTTTCATATATCTCAGTCGGTGCTGATAATGAGGCGGTTATAAAGAAATCCTGATTATTTAACCTCAGATTTAACCTTTAAACAATTCTGTTGTCTAAAAAGTGGAAACAAACAAGGAGGTGATTAATATGAAGAACACCCTCAAACTTTGGGAGCCATTTCAGGATTTGGTAAGGTTTGACGATGATTTTGACCGCTGGTATGATTCAATGGTCAGGAGATTTTTTGCACCAGAAATGAAGAACTGGATGCCGGCTATAGATATTGCGGAAAACAATGGTAATATTGAGGTGCGGGCAGAGATACCCGGTGTGAAGAAAGAGGACATTAAGGTGACTGTGGATGGCGATGTTCTGTCTATCTCGGGCGAGCGGAAACAGGAGTCTGAAACCAAAGATAAAAAATACCACAGGATTGAGCGTTACTATGGAAAATTCTCCCGCACCATAAATCTGCCGTATAATGTGGAGGCTGATAAGGTTAAGGCAACATATAAGGATGGTATTTTGACCATAACCTTACCAAAGCCTGAATCGGCAAAGACAAAAGAGATTGAAGTGGAAGTTAAGTAAACTTCTACGGGGTCGGCTTTGCCGACCCCTTTTTTATTGTAAATAAACACTTGACTTTTTTGTTATTTTTTGTATAATTTTTTATGTCACAATCAAAATATAAAATAAAAAAGGTGCGTCAGCAAAAGATTCGTCAATTGATAGAGACCAAAGAGATTTCGACCCAGGAGCAACTCGTGAATGAACTCCAGAAGTGCAACATTCCGGTTACTCAGGCAACACTCTCGCGCGACCTGCGGGAAATAGGCGTGATTAAAGTGACAAAAGGACTGGGTGAATATGTATATAAAATCTCTGATGAAACCGCTTCATCTGAGCGTGAACTGAAGAATAAGTTCTTAAACTTTGTGCGGGAGATAAAGGAAACAGGAAATCTTATTTTAATAAAAACCCCACCAGGTGAAGCCCAGGCAGTAGCAAGGGTGATTGACCTTGCGGAAATTGAGCATATACTCGGAACTGTTGCTGGTGATGATACAATCCTCGTTGTGGTTGATGATGTAGAAGATGCAAAGAAGATAAAGAAAAAGTTTCAGGATTTATGTATAAAGCCTAAAACATAGTGTAGAAATGTAATTCTAAATTCGCAATTTGAAACTTAAAATAAACTCCGGACACTAAACTTCAAACTTCTGATAATGTAGTAGCCAACCTTTTCAACTATCTTTAATTTTTTTATTTCAACTTCCCCCTTGACATTGTTCAAATTATAAATATAATTATTCACTTTTTATGAATAATTATTCAAAGGGGGTAAAATGAGCAAGGTCTTACTCGCCTATTCAGGCGGGCTTGATACGACGGTGGCAATAAAAATGATAGAAGAAAACTATCATATGAAGGTTGCCACCCTGACGATTGATGTTGGTCAGAACGAAGATATGCAGGGCATAAGGGATAAAGCCCTGACCATTGGTGCGGTCCAGGCGTTTATATATGATGCGAGGGAGGAATTTGTGCAGGATTATATTCTTCCCGCACTCAAGGCGAATGCCCTTTATGAAGGTGTCTATCCGCTTGCGACTGCACTTGCACGACCATTGATTGTTAAACATATGGTAAAGATTGCAGAAAAAATAGGTGCGACATATATTGCCCATGGTTGCACTGGAAAAGGAAATGACCAGGTTCGTTTTGAATGCGGGGTAGCAGCGCTGAATCCGGATTTGAAGGTGATCGCACCTGTGCGCGAGTTCAATCTGAAAAGGGATTATGAGATTGAGTATGCCAAAAAGAATGGCATTCCAGTAGAAGAAAAGAAATCAGTCTATTCCATTGATGAAAACCTCTGGGGAAGGAGTATTGAGTGCGGTCCGATTGAGGATGAGACAAAGGAACCACCTGAGGATGCGTTCTTATGGACGGTCTCACCACAAAGGGCGCCGGATGAACCTGAATATATAGAAATAGAGTTTGATAAGGGTATGCCGGTTGCATTGAATAATGAACCGATGGGTTTGGTCAATCTCATTAATAAACTAAATGAAATCGGCGGAAAGCAGGGAGTAGGCAGGATTGACCATATTGAATCCCGATTGGTGGGTATCAAGTCCCATGAGGTATATGAGGCGCCTGCAGCAACAATTCTTATCAAGGCACACCAGGACTTAGAAAAACTTGTGCTGACAAGGGATGTTTTGCACTTCAAACCAATTCTGGAGAATCTCTTTGCAGAACTGGTTTATAATGGTCTCTGGTTCAGCCCATTGCGTGAGGCGATATCTGCATTCATTGAAGCGACACAGAGGAATGTTTCTGGAACCGTTCGGTTAAAATTATACAAGGGTTCAGTAATAGTTGTTGGACGGCATTCAGAAAATAGCCTTTATTTAAAAAATCTTGCTACCTATGAAGGAATAGATGAATTTGACCAGAACCATTCAAAAGGATTCATTGAGATTTGGTCATTGCCCTTAAAGGTGAATGCGAGGGTAAATTGCGAAAATAAATTGAGTTCAAACTATTCAAAGGTTGCTGTGATACAAGGAGAAAAAATATGAAAAAAGAGGTTATCCCTTTTGTCGGAAAAGAAATTCCTGGTAAGAATGGGAAGGAGATAATTGAATTTGAAGAGAAATATTTAGCAACAACAACGAAGCACCTTCCTCTGGTAATAAAACGGGGAAAGGGTTCAATCATTGAGGATGTCGATGGAAATCTGTTCATTGATTTTACCACCGGGGTCTGTGTAACGAATATCGGATTGAGCCATCCACTGGTCATTAAGGCGATCAGCAAACAGATAAAGGATTTTATCTATTTCGCAGGAACCGATTTTTCCTATGAGGTTCAGGCAAAACTTGCCAAAAAGTTGACCGAGATAACTCCGGGTGATTTCCCAAAAAAGGTATTCTTTGCGAATTCTGGTGCAGAATCGGTTGAGGCTGCAATAAAATTGAGTAAATGGTCTAAGAAAAGGGGGCAATTCATTGGTTTTATCGGTGGATTCCACGGAAGGACGATGGGTGCAAATGCATTTATGGGTTGCAAGGTTGTCCAGCGGGAGAGGTATTTTCCAATGATGCCCGGTGTCTGGCAACTGCCCTATGCCTATTGTTATCGTTGTGCATACCATGAAAAATATCCTGAATGCGGGATATGGTGTGCAAGGATAATAGAAGATATTTACTTTAAGCAACTCGTTTCACCAGAAGAGATTGCAGGGATACTTGTAGAACCGATCCAGGGTGAAGGTGGATATATAGTTCCACCTGATGAATTTCTCCAGGAATTGGCAAGAATAGCAAAAAAATATGGAATTGTTTTGATTGCCGATGAAGTCCAGACCGGGTTGGGAAGGACAGGAAAGATGTTTGCGATAGAATACACAGGTGTTGTTCCTGATATTATCACTGTTGCAAAAGGACTTGCATCAGGATTGCCCATTGGTGTAGCAATCTTTAATGCTGAACTCGATTTCAAGGTCAAGGGTGCACATTCAAATACATTTGGTGGTAATCCAGTCTGCTGTGCATCAGCATTTGCTACACTTAAGGTAATAGAGACCGAAGACCTTATAAAATCAGCAAATGAGAAAGGTAAATATATGATGAGTCGCCTTGAAGAACTGAAATCACACTACGAATTTATCGGCGATGTGAGGGGCCGTGGTATGTTTGTCGCCTGTGAATTTATCACAGACCCATCCACAAAGAAACCAAATCCCAAACTTGCTGATCATATCACCGAAAGTTGTTTCCAGAAGGGTCTCATACTTATGCCCTGTGGATTTTCTGCAATAAGGTTTGTTCCAGCACTCAATATTCCGATGAAACTTCTTGAAAAAGGATTTGATATCTTTGAATCGGTTTGTGCTGATGTGGGTAAGAATTATGCAAAAATCAAGAACAAAATTGAAAAGACCAGTCTGGCATAAGAGATTCAAGAACAGGATAAATCCCGAGGTTGCACAATTTATGGATTCAACAAAGGACGATGAATCTCTAATCCATTATGAAATTCAGTGTTCCATTGCACATTCTGGCATGCTAAAAAAACAGGGTATTATCAATAAACAGGAATTCACAAAGATAAAGAATGGACTGAATAAGATATTGAATGACTGCAAAAAAGGAAAATTCAAACTATCACCCGAACTTGAGGATGTCCATATGAATATTGAATTCCAGTTGAAAAAAGAAATTGGAGAAACCGCAGAAAGACTACATACTGCACGAAGCAGAAATGACTTGATAGCAACAGAATTGGGATTATATTGTCGGGATGCTATTAAAGAAGTCTTAGAAGGTATCATTGATTTACAGCGGACAATTCTTGGACAGGCACAAAGGTATAAGAATGTAATCATACCTGGTTATACACATCTTCAGCAGGCACAGCCAATGCTTGTTTCTTTCTATTTATCATCTTTCTTTTACAAATTCCAGCGCGACTTTGAACAACTTATTGAATTGCGCAAAAGAATAAATGTATCACCACTGGGGAGTTGTGCATTTGCAGGAACAGGGATTGATATTGACCGTCAATACCTCGCACGCAAACTCGGTTTTGAAAAACCCTGTGAAAATGCACTTGATGGTATCTCAGACCGCGACTTTCTCATTGATTTCTTGTATTATCTTACACGCATTATGCTTCATATATCAACACTTGCTGAGGATTTGATTATCTTTTCTACAAATGAGTTCGGAATCGTTGAACTCGATGACACATTAGTGACTGGTTCAAGTATAATGCCACATAAAAGGAATCCGGATGTTTGTGAAATATTGAGGGCAAAAAGTGCCCGGGCAATAGGTAGCCTTGTTTCTGGTTTGACCATATTAAAGGGATTGCCTTCGTCATATAATCGTGATTTGCAAGAGATAAAGTCCGTATTGTTAAATCAAGTTAAAGAAACTGATGACTGTCTAAAAACTACCAGAATCCTCGTTGGAAACTGTAAATTCAAAACACCGGGTGATGATTGGGTGAAAAAGCCTAATTTTATGTGCGCTGTTGATCTCATTGATTTTTTTGTAAAAAAAGGACGACGGTTTAGAGAGATTTATGGTATTATTGGAGAGTGTATAAGGGAATCAAAAGGTGATATGAAGCGGTTTATTCAGCTCGTTTCAAAGAAGACAAAAATTGCAGATAATTTGATTGAAAAAATTCTTACACCTGTATTTTCAATTAAAAATAAATGCTCAGAAGGAGGAACAGGTCCCAGTGCAGTGGAAAAGACCATCAGGAAGATGGAAACCAACATAAGAAATAATATCGTAAGATTGAATAGAAATAATGCTTGATTTACAGACAAAATATTATAGAATTGGTTAAAAGGAGTTATCTATGAAACATAAAAATGTGGCAATCCTTGGTTGTGGAAATATTGGCCGGGCAATAGCAGATGGGCTGGTTGAGTCAAAAAAATTTACTCCTGGGCAGATTATTCTTACAAGGCGAAGGCTGGATGGTTTAAAAAAATTTGAAGAACAGGGATTTAATATCACAAATGATAATAGAAAAGCAGTCCAGAATTCAAACCTGATTTTTATCGCGGTTCTTCCCAGTGATATAATTGGTCTTTTGAAAGAGATTAAACCTGTAATCAAGACAAAAAAGCACATAATAATATCTGTAGTCACCGGTGTCACAATAACTGATATTCAGGATGTTCTTGGAAAAAAATTACCAATCTTCCGGGCAATGCCCAATACCGCAATTTCTATAAAGGAATCAATGACCTGTTTATCTTACAATTCTAATGGAGAGAAATACATAGGAAATATAAAGGAATTGTTTAACTACCTTGGAAATACGAAGGTTATCCCTGAGAGTGATATGATTGCTGCAACCTCTTTATGCGCCTGTGGAGTTGCATTCTTCTTAAGAGGTATAAGGGCAGCAGCACAGGGCGGGATTGAAATTGGTTTCCATCCCGAGGATGCGATATATATGGCAGCACAGACCGCACTCGGTGCTGCAAAGTTATTGCTTAAATTCAATTATCATCCTGAACAGGAGATTGATAAAGTAACCACACCAAGAGGCTGCACCATAGCGGGATTAAATGAGATGGAACATGAAGGGTTCAGTTCAGCAATGATAAAAGGAATAAAAACTTCAGCAGAAAAAGCATCCCAGTTGTTTAAAAGAACATAATGATTTTCAGAATCTTGGATTGACTATATTGCTGTATATGGAGCCGAATGTATAGGAAAATCCGATGGATATGTAATATGAATACTGGGTAGCAAGTATCCTTTTCTGGAGTATTATTTCTTCTTCGGTCAATTCCTTTTTGGGTAGCGAGAGCTGGTCATGAATCATTGAGACATAAGAAAATACTTTGAATGACAACCCTTTTACAATCGGTAACGAGATGTCGCTATGAAGCGTCAGGCGATTTTTCTTGAAATTATGAAAATAATGAGAGCCTGTGAGTTTGAGGTTGATTGAACCCCAGCGTTGGATGATATTTGTTTCTATTGAGCCAGTTTCCTTAAATAATTTTTCCTGTAATTTGTTGAATATGGTTGTGTCATAGTATTCAAAATAGACATACCCCAGGTCATAAAAAAAGGTCAGTTTTCGGGTTGATGATTCTTTGTATGGATAGATATTGTATTCTATTGCAGGCGAAAAACCACTGCTTATGAGAATGTTCTCATAAGTAGATGAATAAAAAGATAGATAATAACCAGCAGAAAAATGGTTTCCGAGACCAATGACCAGGTTGGTTGAACCACTATAACTTTTTGATTCGTTTATGATTGATGAGTCATTTATTTTATAGATATTCTTTGTGTAATAATAAGACAGGTAATTTAATACCTTCCAGTCTTCAAGAATCTTATTCGCTGAAAATGTAGTATTAATATTATTGAAATTGTATTTTTGTTGTCCGCTGAAATATCCATAGAGATCTATGCTGAACACCCAGTTATGCCAGGGGTCTTTGGGTTTTAAAGTAATCTTCTTTTCTGGTAGTGTTATCAGCAATTTTTCAGCAATATGTGTCTTTGCAAGATATCTGACGAGTCCAATTTTTATTTTTTTCGTTATCTCTCTTCTAATAATATCATCAGAATCCGATTTCAGCGCATAATACTTAAGGGTATCACACATTCCTGAAAATTTTCCCTGTCCGATAAAAAATATATTATATTCTTTTCCTTCTCCAGCCGTTGTCTGGGTTGTGATCAATATATAGACATCTGCATCTTTTCTTTCAATCACATAGTTCACATAAGGGATTTCATTCTTGATGAAATTCATATCAATTAATTCGTAGTCAATAAAGACCTTTGGTGCCTCTTTTTCAGTCAGGGTATCGGGATTCTGTGCAAATAGGGCAGATGCCATTATTAGAATGATTGTTACATATCTTATACGCAAAATTTCTTTCACTTTTCCATTTATATTAAATAGCATTTGACCTCCTGTAGCAAATCATTATACAGGAATTTTTTTAAAAGTCAACGGGCTGATTTGAATCAAAATGCTTATCCGTTTAATCCATAACTTTGGATTTTTAACTAATTTTAAAAAATATATTGCATTACTCTAAAAATTAGATATAATAATGCCTGATATGAAACTTAGTTCTATTTTTATCATAGCAAAACCTAAAAATATTATTTTATTTACAAAAGAAGATAGAATAGTATATGCGTGAACTTCTGGCATTAAAAAAATACTTTAAAAGATACTTCTGGCAGATACTCATCGGCATCATTGCCTTAATCATCATTGACCTTTTGCAACTTTTTGTGCCACGGGTCTTGAAA
>Ga0207433_10001026_pt1 | contig 62071 bp, 57 predicted proteins | sample YelNatPaOPGAMG01_FD_187559 | JGI IMG/M metagenome (GOLD analysis project Ga0207433, IMG submission 187559) | Hot spring thermophilic microbial communities from Obsidian Pool, Yellowstone National Park, USA - OP-RAMG-01 (SPAdes) (version 3) | ecosystem: Environmental > Aquatic > Thermal springs...
CCGGCCAGCGTATCAGCTTTGCCTACCAGGGCGGACGCTTGCTGGGCAGGGTGGTCAAATACAATCGCAAGACCGTCACCGTGGTCACCGACAACGGCCAGAGCTGGAATGTTCCACCCCATCTCCTCTCGCCGGTGAGGGACGCTGGACCCGTCCAGCCCCAACCGCCAGCCGCCGACAAAAAAAGACTCAGATAACCGCAATTGGGGCAATAACGGCATGGTTTGGACGGTTACACAGCGTAATTGAGCTTGGTGGATGCTGCTTGAAGCGGTAGCTTGGGATTCTCTTCAGTCAGATGTCCAAAAACTGCCACTGCTCACCCATCTGGTCACTGCTGCGACCGTTCATACCTCCAGGGGGCGTGCACCGGGATCGCCCATGGGTAGGAAATCCCAATATATACCTCAGTATCGTGATCTGGAGCCGGGAACTTGTGTACATCGCGGATAGCCTCCAGCGTGTAGTGTTGAATTGCAGGATTAAAGCAGCGCAAGACCCGCGCATGCTGAACTAATCCATCTGGTCTCAGATATAATTCCAGCGAGCATTGTCCAGTTTGCATTGGCACGGGATGTCCAACCTCCTGGATTAGCTTAATCTCTTTTTCATGCCGCAAGTACCCACCTTCGCGTGCTACTTCCTGACCGATTTTACGTTGATAGTCCGGTGTCGCCGGCCGGTAATCAGAATCGTCGTTACCGCCTTGAGGAACAGAAGAAATAGTGGCTGGAGCCTGAGTAGGTGGCGCTACTTCCGCTGGAGCAGCTTTGTTAACTTGTTTCCGGTGCAGTTGCACCTGCCGTTCGTATTGCTGGTACTGGGGAATTGCGATGGCGGCCAGGATGCCAAGAACGGCGATCAGAAGAAATGGGGCAAGTATAGCGAAATAGATTTTTAGGCTAGCTCCCCTGGGTAGATGGTAGAGACGGCGCAACGAGCGAACCGTAATCACCAGGCCCACCACGCCCGAAACTCCTGCTACTTGACTGCCTAAGGTCGCGCTTGCCAAGTCAATCAATCCTCCAATGAAAGCAGTAACAACGGTCGCAACGGTGCCCGCCGCAAGCGCCAGCCAGATGAGTGGTCGAATCAACAATGAGTGCGGCTCTACGGGCAGAGAATAGCTGGGATCGTTTTTGGCAGCGCGACGAATGACCCAGGTGGCGATCCCGCCAACATAGGCCGGCCATAGAAACTGCAAGACAGTCGTAACCAAAACGAAATAGGGAAGTTCATTGGCAGATAGTTTGGGAAATACGGTTTTTGCAGTGAGGAAGAGAATCGTCGTCTGCACCGCCAGAATCGCCAAGGTGATTGCTGGGAAGAGATATGGGTATTCCAGGGCTCTCTGCGCCCATCTCGATCTGCCGACCATTTCATTTTCATAATCCATATCACCGCGTTCCTAGGTGGCCTGAGGGTTATTGCTACTATCTACCTGTTTGTGTTTCTTGGATAGGGTTTGGAAAGATACTTCATAGAGTGTCCTGCACAAAAGATTACCAATAACCGGTACGCCAGCGTATTTATAAAACTAGCATTTGGATGATCGGCCACTCATTGGACAGAGGCTGCTTCCATTTTCATGGTCTGTTCCCGCCCAACAATCAGTATACCTTATAGCTTTTTAGGCTAAGCTAAGAAAACTACCGAAACAAGCCCATCTGTTCCCATCGAACGTCCGCATCCGCTGCATACTTGCTACCCATCCCCGCTTCTATCCACAACCATAATGTGCACGAATCGGAGCCACTGCAAAAGCCTTATCCGTGGGAGATTCCGCTGGTCACTCTTAGACACTATCTTAGACAGCAAGAAAAAGGCACCTAGGTGATCTACCTAAGTGCCTGTTTTGATTGGTGGGTTGTGAGGGGATCGAACCCACGACCCGCTGATTAAGAGTCAGCTGCTCTACCAACTGAGCTAACAACCCAATCTGCACAATAATAGCAAAATCCCCAGACAAAGCAAGGCCAACTCTCGTCCAGTACGCAGTGAAAGCACCGGACTTGTCCATGTTTCGCCTTGTAGCTCTCAGGAATCAAACGCTTGGTGCAGAAGGCGATAGCTATGCGCGGCAATCATGCGGTCTTCGTCGGTGGGAATGCAGAGTATCTCTACCGGGCTGTCGGTCTGGGAGATTCGTCTCTGCCCGGCCTGATTGGCGGCGCTATCCAAAACGAATCCCAGGCTGGCGAGGGGAGCGCAGATCAGCTCGCGTACCAGATCGGCATGCTCGCCGATTCCGCCCGTAAAGACCAAGCGATCCACACCTCCCAAAACCGCCAGAAAACTACCGATCATCTTGCGCACACTGTAGGCCAAGGCATTGATGGCGAAGGCGGCGTGTGGCTCGTTGTCCCGGGCCGCCAGCAGCACCTGCATGTCGCCACTGATGCCGGACAGACCGAGCAAACCGGAGAGATGGTTCAGGACCCGTTCAAGCTGATTGGCGGTATAGCCCTTTTCCTCGAGCAGAAAAAGAAGCACCCCGGGGTCGAGATCACCGCAACGGGTGCCCATGACTACGCCGCCCGTGGGGCTGAGCCCCATGCTGGTATCCACGCAGACGCCGTCCCGCACTGCCGCCAGACTGGCGCCATTCCCCAGGTGCGCGATGATGCTCCGGCCGGTCTTGGGAATTTGGGTGCAGATGTATTCATAAGAGAGTCCATGAAAACCATATTTTCGTACCCCTTCCTGCCACAGATTGCGGGGCAGGGGGTAGCGCGCCGCCAGTTCTGGAATACTGCGGTGAAAGGCGGTATCGAAGCAGGCGAACTGTGGGGTTTGCGGCCAATGCTGGTTGGCGGCCTCCATGACGGCAATCTCGGCAGGAAGATGCAGAGGAGCAAAACGCAAGGATGCCCGGAGGGTTTGCAATACCAGTGCATCGATGGGGCAGTGCTCGCGCAACTCTGGGCCGCCGGAAACGACGCGGTGCCCAATCGCCGCGAGTTGCTGCACACCCAGCTCCTGGAAACAGTCGAGTAGAGCGCGCAGGGCGCTGGAATGATCAGGAAAAACGGCATTGCGATCGATGTTGGCGCTTTTTGCTCGCCACCACAGTCGACCGACACTCTGGCCAATGCGCTCGATCGCGCCTTCTCCCAGCCTTTGCCCGCTCTCGTCGGCATATTCGTAAAGAGCGAACTTGAGGGAAGACGAGCCGCTATTGAGGGCGAGAACCAGCTCAGTCATGTGGAGTCTTCATGTATCCAGCCAGGCTGGGGTGCTGATGCGCTCGCGCAGACGTTGCAGGAAGCGGGCGGCATCGGCGCCAAAGATCACTCGATGGTCACAACTCAGGGTACATTCACTGCTGCCATCGGCCTGGGTTGCCGCTACTGCCAGGATGGCTGCAGCACCCAGGGGTACGATGGCATCGAAGTTGTGCACTACGTCAAAGACGCCAAGATTGGAAAGATAGAAGGTACCGCCGCGATAATCCTCCGGAGCCAAGCGACCTTTTTTGATCTTGCCGAGCAGAATGCGCCAGTCTTCTGCCAGTTCCTTGAGCGGGCGTCGGGCCGCATCGCGCAGAACCGGGGTCAACAGGGCATCACCGGTATCCACGGCAATCGCCACGTCCACCCGTTCCCGTTTGGCTAGCCCCTGGGGGGTCCAGAGATGGTTGAACCAGGGGTCTTCGGCGACCGTCAGCGCAGAGGCTCTTGCCAGAACGAGGGTGAGGCTGAGTTTCGCAGCTTTGGCTTGTGTTTGCAGCGCACTGAGGGGAAGGCGTGCGCCAATCTGAAAGGTTGGCGTTTGCACGGCATCCTGCATATTCCGAGCTGCCGCAGCACGCACACCGGAGAGGCGCTCGATCTGGTAATCAGGCCCGGCACTGAGATCTGGCAGCGGGCTGCGCAGTGCCGTCGCAAGTACGCGACGACTGTCGATGGGACCTGTACCCAACAGGTTCAGATCTACACCCAGTTCCTGAGCCAGAGCACGGGCATATGGGCTGGCAAGAACCCCATCTGCCGCTGCGCGCGGGGCGGATGGCTCGGTAGGTGCGGTAGTGACCGACTCTTGCGCGGCTGCTGATGGCGGCGTTGCCTGAGATATCTTCGGGACAGGCGTTGCAGTGCTGACTGATTGGGCGATGGAGCCAGAAGCTGCAGTCTTGCTTGCAGAAGAGGTCGTGTCCAGCTCCTCTTTACTATCCACCAGCCAGGCGATCACCGAACGCACCGGGATATCCGTATCCACTGGCGCCAGGGGGCCCGCTAGGAACCCATCCTGGAAGGCCTCGACATCCAGTATCGCCTTGTCGGTTTCCACTTCGGCGAGGGCATCTCCCTTTTTTACCGCATCACCGACGGCCTTGTTCCAGCGAACCAAGCGTCCTGTCTGCATGGTATCCGACAGGACGGGCATGATGACTTCCTGTTTCATACGGGTGCTCCTGACATTTGGACAAGGTCTCTGGCTGATCGACAGGTCCGCTCGACATTGGGGATCGTGGCGGCCTCCAGTTCCGCCGCAAAGGGCGTGGGAAGATCGAGTCCGGCTGTGCGCTGGATGGGGCGGTCCAGAAAATAGAAGCAGCGCTCTTGTAAGGTCGCAGCGATTTCAGCGCCAGCACCGGCAAAGCGGCAATCTTCTTCCAGGACCAGGGCGCGATGGGTCCTGCCAACCGACTGTATACAGGGCTCCCAGTCGATGGGGGAGAGGCTGCGCAGGTCGATGACCTCCATCTCGATGCCTTCTCTTGCCAGCTCCTCCGCCGCCGCCAAGGCCACTTCCACCATACGCGAATAGGCGATACAAGTCAGATCGCGTCCCGGACGCCGGACCACTGCGGCGTGTATGGACAACGGAGTAGCGTTCGTCGCTACTTCTCCTTTGTGAAAATACAGGAGTTCGTGTTCGAGGACGATGATCGGGTCGTCGGAGCGGATGGCCTGTCGAAGTTGCCAGTAGGCATCCTGAGGAGTTGCCGGAACGAGAGTGCGCAGCCCGGGAACATTCATCAGGGTATGTTCGAGTCGCTGCGAGTGCTGTGCCCCTAGCTGTTTGGCGACCCCGCCTGGCATTCGCACCGTCAAACCCATGGAAAACTGACCGCCAGACATAAAAGGAATCTTAGCGGCCATATTGATCAGGGCATCGAGGGCGAGGAGGGCGAAATTGATGGTCATGATCTCTACCACTGGCCGCAGTCCCAACATCGCCGCGCCAACACCGAGTCCGGTAAAGCTGTTTTCCGAGATCGGGGTATCGCGTACCCGCCACTCGCCATATTTGGCCAGGAGCCCTTCGCTGACGCGGTAGGTGCCGCCGTACAGACCGACATCCTCACCCAAAAGAAACACCTTTTCGTCCTGCGCCATCTCTTCGTCCAAGGCGCGATTCAGGGCCTGCCAGTAGAGCATCTCCGTCATGCTGCGCCCCTCCCAAAGAAGTCCTCGAAGCGATGGTTTTTCTGAAATACTTCCTGCACCTTGGTAAGGTTCGGCGCGGCTGCGGCCTGCGCTTCGGCGAGGGCTATGCGCATTTCCTCGGCGATTTCATCTTGCAGACGTTGCAGTCTCTCGCTATTGAGGTGACCAGCGGCACAGCATTGCTCCTGAAATTGCCGTACGCAATCGCCGGCGGGGCAATTGGCCTGTGTGCTCAGCTCTCCTTCCAACTCTTTGATGGGATCCTGGCGTTGGTAGGCCTGTACCTCGCTGGCTGGACGATAGGCGCCTGGATCGGCCATGGAATGGCCGCGGTAGCGGTAGGTCTCCAATTCGAGAAACTGGGGGCCATCACCGGCGCGAATGCGTGCCAGGGCCTGCTCGCTCGCCTGCTGCACCGCAAGGACGTCCATGCCATTGATCCGCTCGGCGGGAATATTGTAGGCGCAGGCGCGGCGATAGACCTCGACCACGGCAGAGTGGCGATGGATTTCCGTACCGATCTGATAGTGATTGTTTTCGCAGACAAAAAGGATAGGCAGACGCCATAGGGCGGCCATGTTCAGGGATTCATGGAAGGTTCCCTGATTCACCGCGCCGTCGCCAAAGAAGCAGATGACCGCCTCGGGTAGCTGACGATAGGCGACGGCATAGCCAGCCCCCAGGGCAATGGGAAAGGTCTCCCCGACGATGGCGTACCCCCCCAGAAAGCGTCTTTCCGCATCGAAGAGATGCATGGAACCGCCCATTCCCCCGCTTACCCCGGTCTTTTTCCCGAGAAGTTCCGCGAAAATGGCCGCCGCTGGAATACCACGCAGGAGGGCGTGTACGTGTTCGCGGTAGGTGCTGACGATGTAGTCGCCGGGTTCGGCGCAACTAAGCACTCCGGCTGCCACTGCCTCTTCCCCGGGGTATAGGTGTAAAAAACCGGCGATTCTGCCGGAGGCGTACTCCTGGGCCGCGGTCTCTTCCAGGGCGCGAGCACGCAGCATCTGGCGCAGTAAAAAAACGGGATCGACGCTATGCATGGCCCGCCTCCGGCAGAAACTCGTCGAGGGCTTTGCTAAGCGGCACCAGATACATCAGGGCCGGACCACCATGCATGAGCACTGCCTGGAAAGCGGCGCTCATGATCTCATCGCGGCTTGCGCCCGCCTTGACGGCGCCATGTACATGCAATGCGATACACCACTCGCATTGTGCCGCAACGGCCAAGCCCACATTGATGAGTTCCTTTTGCGCTTTGCTCAGCGCTGGACTTCCCTCTGCTTTTCCCATGAAAGCAAGAAAGCTGTTGATTTCTGAAGGGTATTGTTCTTTGAGACGGTGGGTGAGCTCTTCAATCTGCGTGATGCGATCCTGCATTTCCGGCATGACGACCTCCCTAAAGGTTGGCAATTCCGATCTAGCCCTCGGAATTTAGCGTAGACAGTCTGCTGGGAATGAGCAAGTCGCTTATTACAGCTCGGAGTGCAGGAGCAGGCTGCGCCCCGTCATTTCTTGCGGTTTCTCCACTCCCAACAGATCCAGCACGGTAGGCGCGACGTCGGCTAAACCGGCACCAATACCGAGGCGCGCTCCGGGCTCGCCCAGCAACAAAAAGGGCACCGGGTAGACGGTATGCTGGGTGTGCGGTTCGCCACTGACGGGGTCGACCATTTCGTCGCAATTACCATGATCGGCGCTGAGAATGACCCGATACCCGTGCGCCAGAGCCATCTGTACAACGCGATGAAATTGCAGATCGAGGGTTTCGACGGCGCGCAGGATGGCAGGGATCTTAGCGGTGTGGCCGACCATGTCGCCATTGGCAAAATTGACCAGCACAAACGCATACTTGTCCGCTCGCAGTGCGCCAATGACGCGATCCGCCACTGCCGGCGCACTCATCTCTGGTTGCAGATCGTAGGTGGCAACGGCAGGGGAGGGGATAATCTCGCGCTCTTCCCCAGCAAAAGGTTGTTCGCGCCCACCATTGAAGAAATAGGTCACGTGCGCGTACTTTTCGGTTTCCGCACAGTGAAACTGTGCCAAGCCGGCATTGGCAAGGACCTCTGCCAACACCTGCGCGGGGATTTCCGTCGGGAAAAGCACTGGTAGGTCAAAGTTCTCGTCATAGGCGGTCAGGCAGGTACTGACACGCGCGCTTTCACTGCCGCGATCGAACTCGGCAAAATTGGGAAGGGCGATGGCGGCGCAGAGCTGGCGCATGCGGTCGGAGCGGAAATTGAAGAAAAGCACTGGCTCATCGGCGGCGATGCGCGCCCTTTGCGGATCACCAATCACCGTCGGCTGAATGAACTCATCCCCGCCATCCCGTTGCCAACCCGCCTGTACGGCGCTCAGGGCATCCTCTGCCGATTGCCCCTCGCCAAGCAGCATGACTCGCCAGGCCTTTTCTGTACGCTTCCAGTGCTGGGCACGGTCCATGGCGTAGTAGCGGCCCAAGAGCGTAGCGATATGGCCGGTGCCGAGCTGTTGCAAGGCCTCCTGTAAACGCTGCACATAGCGATCGGCGCTGCGCGGCGGCGTATCCCGACCATCGGCGATGAAATGGATGACCGGCTCCATACCGGCTCGTGCCAGTAAGGGTAGCAGTCCCAGGAGATGCTCGATATGCGAATGTACGCCGCCATCGGAGACCATGCCGATCAGATGGATGCGCTTGCCCTTTTGCAACATTTTCTGCCAGTTGGGCAACCGTTCCAGGCTCCCGTCGGTAATAGCATCGGCAATGCGCAGCAAGTCCTGTTTGAGAATGCGCCCGGACCCCAGAGTCAGATGACCGACCTCAGAATTGCCAAACTGCCCATCCGGCAAGCCCACCGCCCGCCCAGAGGCTTGCAGGGCACTGTGCGGGTTGCTGGCAAAGTAATGATCGAGATGTGGAGTCCGCGCCTGCGCCCAACCATTGAAGGCACGACTGGGGTTAAGGCCAAAGCCATCGAAAATCACCAGCAGAACTTTCTTGTCGGGCATACCACGCTCCTCATCCAGCAAAAAAATCGATTTTAGCGGTGCAGGGATTTCTCTAACTCCAGCACCTGACGGGTAGTGGAGAGAATGGTATCAGGATTGAGGCTGATGGAATCAATACCCAGTCGTACCAAAAATTCCGCCATTTCCGGATAATCCGAGGGCGCCTGGCCACAGAGACCGGAGTGGATGTGGTTACGCTGGCAGCCCTCTACGGCCTGTTGGATGAGCACCTTTACCGCGGGATCGCGCTCGTCATAGTCGAAGGCAACGATGGCGGAGTCGCGATCAACCCCTAGCGCAAGCTGGGTCAGGTCGTTGCTGCCGATGGAAAAGCCATCGAAGCGCTTGGCAAACTCATCGATCAGCAAGACATTGCTGGGCACTTCGCACATGGCGTATACCTGCAAGCCGTTTTCGCCCCGACGCAGGCCAAATTCGGCCATCTTCGCCAACACTGCGTCGGCTTCCTCCACCCGGCGGACGAAAGGCAGCATGACAATGACATTGTCCAGCCCCATTTCCTCCCGTACGCGCAGAATCGCACGACATTCCAGGCGAAATCCCTCTTCATAATTGGGATGGGCGTAACGCGAGGCACCGCGAAAACCCAACATAGGATTGGCTTCTTCAGGCTCGAAATCCGTACCCCCGATCAGCGCGGCATACTCGTTGCTCTTGAAGTCCGAGCTACGCAGCACCACGGGTTTCGGATAAAAGGCAGCGGCAATGGTCCCGACCCCCTCGGACAGACGTTGCACGAAATATTCTTCCGGGCTCGAGTACTCTGCGGTCAGTCGCTTGATCTCCCGGCGCACCTTCGCGTCGCTGATCCGTTCGGGATGTAACAGGGCCAAAGGATGGATCTTGATGGCATTGGCAATGATGAATTCCATGCGCGCCAGTCCGACGCCATCATTGGGCAAGGCTTGCAACTGGAAGGCCAGCTCCGGATCGCCCAGATTCATCATGATTTCCGTTTTCGGCCGTGCCAACCCAGAAAGATCAGTCTCTACCACCTCAAAACGCAGAGTGCCGGCGTACACGTTGCCTACCTCCCCCTCGGCGCAGGAGAGGGTTGCTGCTTGCCCATCAGGGATCCGGCTCATGGCCCCCTCTGCCCCTACCACTGCCGGAATGCCCAATTCCCGGGCAATGATGGCGGCATGACAGGTACGGCCACCACGCTCGGTGACGATACCCGCGGCAAGCTTCATTACCGGCTCCCAATCGGGAGTGGTATTGTCGGCGACGAGGAGCTCTCCTGGCTGGAAAAAATGCAGTTCCTCCAACGTAGCAACGTGTCGCGCCCGACCCGTAGCGATTTTGCTCCCTACTGCGCGTCCGCTGGCGAGTATGCTACCCCGCTCGCGCAGATAATACTCCTGCAACACAGTACCCTTGCGCTGCGAGGCGACGGTCTCCGGCCGGGCCTGCACGATGTAAAGTTGGCCGTCTTCGCCATCCTTGGCCCACTCCATATCCATCGGCCGTTCTTCGCCAATCGCCTTGCTGTAGTGTTCTTCAATCTGGATGGCATAGCCGGCGAGGGTGAGCACGTCTTCGTCCGCAAGGGAAAAGCGCTGTTGTTCGGCGGCCGTGGTGGCAAGGTTGCGCACTCCATGATGGGTACTGCCGGTGGCGTAGACCATCTTCAGCTTTTTGCTGCCGAGAACGCGTCGCAAGACCACACGCTTTCCCCGTCGGAAGCCGGATTTGAACACATAGAACTCGTCGGGATTGACCGCACCCTGCACGACGTTCTCTCCCAGTCCGTAAGAAGAGGTGATGAAAATGACGTCGCGAAAACCGGTTTCTGTGTCCAGCGAAAACATCACACCGCTGCTGGCAAGGTCAGAGCGCACCATCTTCATGACGCCAATGGAAAGGGCGACATGGAAATGATCGAAGCCTTCGTCCATGCGGTAGTGAATGGCGCGATCGGTGAAGAGACTGGCAAAGCAACGCCGGCAGGCGTCGAGCAAATCCGCTTCACCACTGATATTGAGATAGGTATCCTGCTGCCCTGCAAAGCTTGCGGTGGGCAGATCTTCGGCGGTGGCCGAAGAGCGGATGGCGAGCGAGAGATTTTCGCCATATTCCTCCCGCAGGCGGGCGTAGGCGGCGAGAATCTCGTCCTGTAGTTGCTTGGGCAATTCCAGACTGTAAATCAGCTCCCGCGCTGCCTTGCCACGCCGCGCAAGATCCTCGACCTGATGCGGCTGCAAGCCGTCGAGGATTTCGTGGAGCCTGGGCCACGCTTGGTGGCGATCGAGCAGGTCTCGATAGGCATGGGCGGTAATGGCAAAGCCATTGGGTACCCGTACCCCCAGCGGACGCAGTGACCGATACATTTCCCCGAGCGAGGCATTTTTGCCGCCCACTAAAGCAATATCATTAATCCCGATTTCGGCAAAGAAGCGGATGTATTCCACGCTAGGCCCCCCCAAACGGAAATGCTTCTTTGAAGATAGACCCCATCTCTAGCTACCGCAAGGACGATTCCGTCGACAGTGGGTAGCCCGACGCATTGAGAAGCTCAGCCTTTGGCCAACTGTGTCGCAGTTCTGGAAGGGGCCGTTGCAGCAATCCTTCGAGCCGCGCCATTTCCGGCTGGAAGCGCTCAATCAGCCAGTCCCGAGCTTGCGGATCAATGGCGGGCTTTTTCTCCTTCCGCAGAAAAAGATTGCGCCAGATATATTCCCCCCAACGTTGCGGAAAAAAATATTCGCCAATGGTCCGACTGAGAGGGTTCCCGGCCAGTCGCCGGGCCCAGTTGCCGCGGGGACGTGCGTAATGGTTGTGCGCCCTATGGAAATCGATGCGCTGAAACGGTAAGGGAGAAACCAGCAAAAATTCTGCCAGATCATGGAGAACCTGTAGCGGTTTGCGTTGCAGATCCTCCAACAGAAGCACTCTCACCTGATTCCGACCAAAAAGCGAAAAGTAGCGCTGAATCTGGTCATGGTACAAACCCAGCTCAACGTATAACTGGGATACCCCCCAACCTTTGTCCGGACGCGTCCAGTCCCGTTGCAAGGCGCTGTAAAAATCGAGATCGGTAACGCCCTCATTGAAGTCCATCAGATATTGCGCATAGGCCCGCTGTACTGGATCGCGCAGGATGATGATGACCTTGCTGTATGGACAATATTGCGCGATTTCCTGCACGGCGACTTCCGACCACAGGTAGGAAGGGCTGGCATCGCCCCGATACGTCACCTGGCCCGAATCCTGATACAGTCGCAGATACTGCTCTTCGGAACTGATATAGCGGATACAGTGACGTTGTTCCGGAGCCGGATGCGGGTGCGAGAAATAATGCGGCTCTTTCATCTCCGGAAAATAGATCTCAGGATGTTGCTTGAGATACGCCCAAAGGGAAGTGGTCCCACTTTTTACCGCACCGACGATAAATAAATTAGGCCAATTTTGCATCTTACTCATTTTCTGATGTATGAAACGGAAATCCGGCATGGCGCAGGGTTTGCGCCAGAATGCTTGGTGAAAGGCCGCTGGGTAGAGGGCCCAAGCGCAAACGATAGGCCCAAGATCCATGATCAATGCCGGGCGCGATCTGTGTTTTCGCGATACCGGCACGCTGCGTCTTTTCCCACGCCATTTGCGCCATATGGATACTGGAATATGCCGCAGACCAAAGATAATGCTGGTCGGAGGTCGCCGCCATCGTTGGTGCCGCGGCATCCGCGGCGGCAGCAGCCAAGCCCGCCACCGCAATCGGAGTCGTAGCGAAAATATCCAATGCCCGAGCTGCGCCAGATCCCAGCTGTAGCAAGCCAAAACTGCCAGGGGGGCTCTTTTGGTCGATCAGAACAGCTACGCGGCGATGATTGGTAAGATTTTCGACCAGCGCGCAAGATGGCGAGGGAAGCACGCTACTGGCTGCCGTTAGCTCCTTCTCAGGGCTGCTTTGCATTCTCGATCCGTTGTCCTGCCAAGCAAGCCAGGTCGCCATACCACGAAGTGGGAGATGGGGAATGGCACGGGAGTCGGCCAATTGACAAGCACTTTGCAGGACTGGGGTATTGGCCATGGCAACGGGCACATAAATCAGCAGAAGTGCTGTCGCCAGGCGCAACACGATCACTATACCCCTCCCGAAGCGAACAGGGCGCGGAGGGAAGCAAGGTAAATCTGCGGCAGGCGCTCCAGCTCGGCGAGAGCCACATGCTCGTCAATCTTATGGATACTCGCATTGCAGGGACCAAGCTCCACCACCTCACCGCCCAGCTGGGCAATGAAGCGGCCATCGGAGGTGCCACCCCCAGTGGACAGCTTTGCCGGCCGCCCCATGATCTCGGTGATGCCCGTTTGCACCGCATCCAATAACTTGCCGGGCGCGGTATAGAATGGCGGCCCGGAGAACTGCCAGTCCAGCTCGTAGCGCAACTGGTTACGATCCAGAATTTCCTGTACGGCTGCTTGCAGGTCCTTCACGTTGGATGCTGGCGAAAAGCGAAAATTGAATTGCAGCTCGAGCACACCGGGAATGACATTGGTAGCGCCGGTGCCAGCGTGGATATTCGAGATCTGCAGGCGCGTGGGGGGGAAGTCGGGGCTGCCGGCATCCCATTCACGTCCGACGAGTTCCTGGAGGGCTTGCAAGGACCGATGAATCGGGTTTTCCGCCTTCTCCGGGTAGGCCACATGGCCCTGCACACCGAGGATGCGGAGGGTGCCATTGAGGGAACCACGGCGGCCATTCTTGACCACATCGGCCAGGCTTTCTTCCGAAGAAGGCTCGCCGACAAGGCAGTAGTCGATCCGTTCACCACGGGAGAGGAGTTGCTCGACTACGTGGCGGGTACCATGGGTAGCGACGCCCTCCTCATCGGAGGTAATCAGAAAAGCAATGCGACCTGAATGCTCGGGCGACTCGCGCAGAAAATCCTCGGCCGCTACCAGCATTGCCGCGAGACTTCCCTTCATGTCGGCAGCCCCCCGGCCATACAGATTCCCATCGCGAATGGTCGGCACGAAAGGATCGCTATGCCAGGCATCGAGCGGCCCGGTCGGGACGACATCGGTGTGTCCGGCAAAGCAGAACACGGGGCCCTCTGCACCGTGTACGGCCCAGAAGTTCTCTACGCCGCCGGCAGGCATGTGCTCGATGGTAAATCCGAGCGCCGCAAGCTTCTCGATCATCCACTCCTGACAGCCCGCATCCGCGGGCGTTACCGATTGGCGGGCAATCAGTTCCTTGCTGTAGTCGAGAACGCGCATCAGAGATCGCGCAGAATTTCGTTGATGCCGACTTTGCTCAAGGTTTTGGCATCGACCTTTTTGACGATCACGGCACAATAGAGACTGTAACTGCCGTCCTTGGAGGGCAGATTACCGGATACCACCACCGAACCGGCGGGCACTCGGCCGTAGCTGATCTCGCCGGTGCTGCGGTCGAAGATCCGCGTGCTGGCACCCAAAAACACCCCCATGGAAATCACCGAGCCTTCCTCGACGATCACTCCTTCCACCACTTCAGAGCGAGCGCCGATGAAGCAATTGTCTTCGATGATGGTGGGGTTAGCCTGGAGTGGTTCCAGAACGCCGCCGATACCGACGCCACCGGAAAGATGCACATTCTTACCGATCTGCGCGCAGGAACCCACCGTCGCCCAAGTGTCGACCATCGTACCCTCATCGACATAGGCGCCGATATTGACGAAAGAGGGCATGAGCACACAATTGCGACCAATGAATGCCCCTTTGCGCACGGTCGCCGGCGGCACCACGCGAAATCCGCCAGTGCGGAAGTCGTTGCTGTTGTAATCGCTGAACTTGCCTAGCACCTTGTCGTAATACTGTGTCTCGCCGCCATTCATGCGGAAATTGTCTTGCAGGCGAAAGGAGAGCAGCACCGCCTTCTTGATCCACTGATGGGTGTGCCACTGCCCGTTGATCTTTTCGGCCACGCGTAGCACGCCCTTGTCGAGCCCTTCGAGTACCTGGTGCACTGCCTCGCGCAGCTCTGCGGGGGCCTGTTTGGGGGAGATTTCGGCCCGCTGTTCCCAGGCCGTATCGATGATTTCTTGCAATGCAGTCACTAGATAATTTCCTTTTAGGATCAATCGGATATTTGGAGAAACTTACGGATTCTGATCAGCCCTTCACGACAAATGTCCAGAGGACCAACCAGGGCGATGCGCACGCGCTCGACGCCAGGGTGGGCTCCATGCGCCGCACGTGCCAGATAGGTGCCGGGCAGGCAGCGTACGTGTTGGGCCGCGTAGAGATCGCGGGTAAAAGCCTCGCCATCGCCCACCTGCAACCAGAGATAAAAGCCACCATCGGGACGTTCGACGGGGAGGAGATCACCCAGGATTTCCGCCGCCGCCGCAAATTTCTCTGCGTAGTCCTCGCGCATGGCAATGACATGTTTTTCGTCGCCCCAGGCCGCCGCCGACGCGGCCTGGATGAAGGGCGGCATGGCATTACCCAGGTAGGTGCGATAGAGCCGGAAAGCCGCCAACAGCTCTGCGTCACCAGCAACGAAGCCGCTGCGCGCACCAGGGATACTGGAACGCTTGGAGAGGCTGTGAAATGCCAAAACCCTGGCCAAAGAGCCGCTGCGGGCTGCGGCGCTCAGCACCCCAGCCGGAGGTGCATCGAAGTAGACCTCGCTGTAGCATTCATCCGCCGCCAAAATGAAATCATATTGCCGCGCCGTGGCGACCAAAAAATCCCAATCCTCCGCCTGCAAGGCAGCCCCGGTGGGATTGTGCGGGCTGTTCACGTAGAGCAGGGCACAACGCCGCCAGATCTCCGGCGCTACCGCCCGGTAGTTCGGTTGGCCGCTAGCTTCGCAATTGAGATAGTACGGCTGTGCTCCCCCAAGAATCGCCGCGCCCTCGTAGATCTGATAGAAAGGGTTGGGTAACAGAATCAAATCCTTGCCGGAGCCACTGTCCATTAGTGCCTGGGCGACGCTAAAGAGCGCCTCACGACTGCCATTGGCGGGAAGAATGTGCTTTTCGGGATCGAGGAAGCCCTCGGGCAGGGTGAAGCGCCGGGATGCCCAAGCCGCAATCGCCTTACGCAAGGCGTCCGAGCCGAGGACTTTGGGGTACTCCGCAAGGCCATGCAGATGTTCGATGATGCTTTCCACCACCAGGGCGGGAGCAGGATGCCGCGGTTCCCCGATGGAAAAATCGATCAGGGGCAGGGCCGGGGGGTGTACACCGGCCAGCAAATCGCGCAGACGCTCAAAGGGGTATGCCTGCAGTGACGACAGCCGTGGGTTCATTTTACAATCGCCTCCCCATCAGCGCGTCACGGGATCTGAGTGAACATGATTCATCCGCAAAAGTTTGGGCCAAGCAGGCAGCGCTGACAAGTGTCCGGGAGTTCCTCACCACATTTTACGCAGCTGTTGCCGGTTTTGAGCCTGATTCTGGGCGCTGGCCTATGGGGCACCTATTGGTGGCCCTTGCACTTTTTTACCGCGCAAGGCTTTGGCGGCCCCTGGCTGATCGCCATCACCTATCTTTTGCTGGCGGCGGCTGGGAGCCTTCTGGCCTGGCGGCGTGGCGCTGCCAAAGTCCGTCGTGGCGATTGGCGCAGTCTTTTCTGGCTCGCACTGTTTGGTGGCTGGACCAATGTGGCGTTCATGATGGCCCTGTTTCACGGGCAGGTCGTCATCGTCCTGCTCCTTTTTTACCTGTCGCCGGTCTGGGCGGTATTGCTCGCCCGCGTCTTCCTGAAAGAGGCCATCGGCTGGCGTGGTGCCTTGGCCGTGCTGCTCGCGGTGTCCGGCACCGTACTGGTGGTTGTGCAGGGAAATCTGGATTTGCGCGCAGCCGGGCTGGTCACGCTGTTTTTTGCTGTGAGCAGCGGCTTTGCCTTTGCCTTGAGTAATGTCGTGCTGCGCGGGACCAGTCTCAGCTCTGACCTCATCCGAGCGGTCGCCATCTGGTGGGGCTGCGCCATCATTGCCTTGGCCTTTGCCGTCAATGAGGCTTGGCCGTCCGTGTCCCACTGGCCAGTGCTCTTCCTTCCCCTTTTTGCCTGGTTCTGGGTCGGTTTCGCTACTGCCAGCACCATCTATGGGGTCAGCCGTTTACCCATCCGGATTTCCGCAGTAATTATGCCGATCGAGGTCATTGTGGGTGCTGTCTCTGCCTGGATTTGGGCAAATCAGTCGATGAGCCTTATCGAAATCGCGGGGGCAGCACTGATTCTGTCTGCTTCTCTCGTGCAGTTAATTCGCCAAAAGGCGGGCGCGTAAGGCGTCGGCGTCTTCCAGCACCGCATTGGCTCCCCAGGCGCTGGGCGGATCGGACTCCTGCCAGTAGCCCCAGGCCGCAGCCCAGGCGCGACAACCTGCCGCGTGGGCGGCTTCGATGTCACGGCGATCATCTCCTAGAAACACGGTCGCCTCGGGCTCGATTCCAAGATGCCGCAGGGCATACTGCACCGGCAGGGGCGAGGGCTTAGGCTTCTCGGTGGTGTCGCCACCAACTACGATGGCAGGAGGATAGGGCAGGGCGAGAGTGGCCAATAAATCGTGGGTCAACTCCTCGCTTTTGTTGGTGACGATGGCCCAAGGAATTTGCATTTCCGAGAGGTACCGCAGAGTTTCCGGGATTCCGGGGAAGAGGACGCTGGCGCGGTGCGCGCGGGCGCGATACAGGCGCAAAAAATCCACTCGCATCTGGACATAGTCGGGATCAGCGGGGGTTATGGCAAATGCCGTCCCGAGCAGCCCCGGCGCACCATGAGAGGCCATCCGGCGGAGTGCGTCGAACGCGGGTACTGGTAGATTTCGCTCTCTGGCCAGATCCTGCACGGCAGCGACCAGATCCGGCGCACTGTCCACCAGGGTGCCATCCAAATCAAAGAGTAGAGCCTGCCAACGCATCATGCAGGCTTCTGGCAATGACAAAGATAGTTCACGCTTACGTCACCCGTCAGCCGTGCCGCGCGCCGCCAAGGGTCATAGTGCATGCCTTGCAGATCGCGCAGGCGCAGACCGCTGGCGCGAATCATGTCCAGCAATTCACTCGGTCGTAAGAATTTTTCATAGTCATGGGTGCCGCGGGGCAACAGACCCAAGAGATATTCGGCACCAACAATGGCATAGAGATAACTTTTCGGGTTACGGTTGAGGGTGGAGAGAAACACATCTCCCCCGGGTTTTACCAATTTTGCGCAGGAGGCAATAATGGAAGCGGGGTCAGGGACGTGTTCGAGCATCTCCATGCAGGTCACGACATCGTAGCTTTCGGGCTCTGCCGCCGCGAGATCCTCCACGGCGACTGCACGATATTGCATTTCGATTCCCTGCTCTGCGGCATGTTGCTTACCCGCCTGAATCGCGTCTTCAGCTAGATCGATCCCCAGTACTTCCGCACCCTGCCGGGCCATGGATTCGCTCAGGATACCGGCACCGCAGCCGACATCCAGCACGCGCTTGCCGCGCAATCCACCGGGTGCTTTTTCGTTGATATATTGTAGACGTAGCGGATTGATTTCATGCAAAGTGTGGAGCGGGCCCTGGGGGTCCCACCAGGCATTTGCGAAGGACTGAAACTTGTCGATCTCCGCTGGATCCAGATTACTCATCAGCTGCTCTCCCGTGCAATGCGCAGGGCCCAGTCCTGCGCTTCCCGGCCGAGTTCGGCATCATCCCATTGCAGCGCCCGGCCATCCTGTATTTTCTGTACGCCCGCCACCCAAACGTTGCGCACCTGATCGCGACCAGCGCAGTACACGAGCTGCGAGATGGGGTCGTAGACCGGACTGGTGGCGGGATGATCGAGACTGATTGCGACGCAGTCGGCTGCCTTGCCGACCTCCAGGCTACCAGTCTCCTTTTCCCAACCCAGGACCCGCGCTCCGCCCAGAGTCGCCATATACAGCGCCTGCTTGGCGGGCAAAGCGGTAGGATCGCCTTCCCGTCCTTTGGCGAGCAGGGCTGCCGTGCGCAATTCGCCGAGCATGTCGAGGTCGTTATTGCTGGCTGCGCCATCGGTACCCAGGCCAACTCCTTGACCTTGCGCCAGGAGAGTGGCAACGGGGGCAATCCCCGAACCCAGCTTGAGATTGGACTCCGGGCAGTGCGCAATCTGCAAGCCAGTCTCCTTACAGATGGCCAGGTCGTCTTCATTCAATTGCGTCATGTGTACGGCGAGAAACCGCTCATTCAGCAATCCCAGTTCGTGCAGGCGACGCAATGGGCGGCGGTCATCTCCTGCCAAAGCATCGCGCACTTCTCCAGCCGTTTCGTGTACATGCATATGCAGGAAGCTTCCGTGTTGTCGTGCCAGTGCGGCGGCCTCCCGCAGCGGCCCGTCACTCACCGTGTAGGGTGCATGGGGCGCGATGCTGTGGCGCAGCAGCGCAGGATTGCCTAGGATAGCGACGTGCTCCGCGGCTAGGCGCAGGGCGTCTTCGGCATTGCGCGTGTAGGTCGTGGGGAAGTCGATGATGACATGGCCAAGTACCATGCGCATGCCCATCTCCTGCGCGACTTCTGCCGCCTCCTGCGGAAAAAAATACATATCGTTGAAGCAGGTAGTACCCCCGCGCAGCATTTCCGCGATGGCCAAGCGCGTGCCTACGCGCACAAAGTCGGGAGCGACGAAGCGCCCCTCAGCCGGCCAGATGTGCTCTTGCAGCCAGACCATCAACGGTAGGTCATCGGCCAGGCCGCGCAAGAGGGTCATGGCGGCATGGGTATGGACATTCACAAAACCCGGCAACAAAACCTGGCCGGGGAGGGGAGTAAGCTGTGCCTCGGGGAACCGCTCCCGTAAATCAGCATGGTGACCCGTTGCGACAATTTTGCCATCCCGAACCGCTATCCCATGGGCGGGAAGGAAGCCATCCGGAACGATCGGGACCAGCCACTCAGGCAGGAGTAGTTCTACGTCAGAAAGCGATTTCTTCGTCACGCAACACCCCGGAAGTTGGAATTTCCGGGAGTGTAGCACGGCAGCAGGGAAGTCTCAGCCCAGACGTGCTCGCAGGGCTTGCGCGTAGGCCCAGACCGTAGCGGAATAGTTAATGCTCGGATTGTAGCCCATGATGGCGTAAAAATTGGGATAGGCAATAAAGAAGTGCGGTCCTCGCTCGGTAGCCAGCTGCAGCAGTCCCACTTGAGTACTGGCAGGCATCGGTGTTGCTATATTTGGTCGAATGCCAGCACGCTCGATCTCCCTCAGGGGATAGCGGCCATGCAGAAAGGCAGTCGCCTGTGCCGGATTCAGAACGGTGGCCTCGCGCAAAACCGGCCGTCCGGGCTGCCAGCCATGCCCAAGAAAGAATTTGGAAGTTGACGCCAAGACATCTGGTACCGAGCGCCACAGATCTGGCAAACCTTCGCCGGGAGGATCATTCCAGACGGTTCCATATTTCAGATAGCTACTCGCAAGGAACTGCGACATCCCCATCGCGCCAGCCTCGGATCCCCGCAAGGAAGACACGGGCTGTCCCAATTGATGTGCCAAACGAATAGTCTCGGCCGTTTGGTACAAAAAGAAGGAGCTTCGCGCTGGCAGTCCTAAGGCTAGAGACAAGTTTGCATCCAGCACCGGGAAATTTCCCTGGAACGTACCGAAGCCAGTCTCAATATTCAGAATCCCCATGAGGATTTCCGGCGAGACTCCATATCTTCGGGAAACCTGCGCAATAATATTCTGATGCGCCTGCCAAAAATTTACCCCTCGCTGTAGGCGATCGGTCCGCACGAAGCGATCGCGATAGCGCCACCAGGGGTACGGCTGGGAGGGTGTGGCAGAGGGAGGAGGCGGGGTCATTAGGGCGAGAGCCCGTTGGTTGAAGCGTGCATTGTAGAGAGCAGGCAGGACCCACTGCTCGGGCAACTGATACTTGATCTGTAAGGCGCAGGCGAAATTCCGCAGCTGTACTTGGTATTTCTGTGGAAACCCGGGGAAGAACAGGTTCTGCGAGCAATCTACCTGCCGAGTTGGAGCAGGTTGTGCTGATGCACCGGCCGGTACTGGCGGCACGGGCTGCGGCGCAATGGCGGGAGTCGTTTGTTGCGGGTAGACCTGGCTGTTGTGCGCGACAGGACTCACCTGATTGGCACAAGCGCTGAGGAGTAGAGTGCAGCCAAGCAGGATGGGGCCGCTAATAACTCTTTGTTTCACGTTACTCATGACGCTCCTGCAAACCTAAATTATCTGTTGATCAATTACCATCCACGCTGCTCAGAACCTGCTCAGCAGATCAGTCGCTTGCGTGCCGCAGATGACTACGGCCCATGGTAGAGCCTTCCAGAACTTCATTGATTGAGTACGTGGTCATTCAAGGACTGCATGGCAAGAAGTTCCGGGGGCATGGGGCGCCTGACGCCATCCAGACGTTGTGCCCAATAGGGATTATGCAGGCTCTGCACAGTAATCCCGGCATGCCGATTTAGGGCGCTGACGAATTGGCCACCACCGATATAAATGCCAACATGGGTATACGGGGCGCCCATGGTATTGAAAAAGACTAGGTCGCCTTTGCGAATGCGGGAGAAAGGAACTGCTGGAAGGGCGAGGGCCTGTGCCCGAGCGGTACGCGGCACGCTTACTCCCGCCTCTTGCAGTACATATTGAATCAGGCCGCTGCAGTCAAATCCATGATGCCGGCTTTCGCCGCCCCATACATAGGGCTTGCCAATTTGCGCAATGGCATTGACCAGCACTGCATCGAGAACTGTCGCTTCGCGATGGGAGTCGTAGTAGGAATAACTGTTTTGCGGAGTCGTTGTCGGAGATCGAGTCGCGACCGGTGGCTGCCAGCCGTTGCCACCCCCATATTCCGCGCAACCAGAGAGTATCAGTGAGGAAACGACGAAAAGTACGCCCGCGAATCGGGCATATGGACTGACGCTTTTTAATTTACGCATGCATTCATCCCGTTATTCTTTCCGATCTGTAACGGTTTATAGAACAAAACCTTTTTTTTAGCAAGAGGAACTTGTCGCGGAAAATAGTATTGAATTCCACTCTCAAAGAAAGATGAGGATACAGGTTTGCCGCAAGGACATAAGTCCATCGCTATGATATAAAAAACTTCATCTTCTCCTGATGCTTGAACTTCTCGACTCGTTGTTAACGATCATTGTGAGCATGAATAGATGGAGGAAGGAGGACAGGCAGGCTCAGTACTTCAAGTGCCCTGTGGACAGGTTTGCGGGGCCGAGTTGATGATTTAACATAATCATCATTATGCGACATATATCGCCAGATTGCTGCTCCTCTACGCGCTAATACGCTCCGCTTCCGACGGCCGATTGATCAGGCTGTCCCGACTCATCGCGCAATGCACACAGAAACCCGTGCGCATTCCCTGTGGAAACACATACAACTGTTCAGGGAAAGCACAAAGTTGTTGCTTGATGACAAAGTTCAGGTAGTGCTCAATAGTGCTTGGCGACAGGTCCGCCACCTCCCGCACCCGCGCTTGTAGCCACAGACGAGCCTTATCCTTGCCGGCGTGCAGCTCTACCAGACGTTGAAATAATCCAGTGCCCAAAGAGAGAGACAGAGCCAAACCTGCAGACTCCCCCCGATATTCCAGAAATACATGGGACTGCTCTGCTTCCGCGACCGCATCCAAGGTTGCCTCTCGCAGTTCGTAAGACAATAATAACTTTCCCATGTCTCAACCCAGCTCTCATTTTATCTCGTCTTCTTCAAGTGTAGCACCAAATCAGGAGAACGTGCTGGCCGTTGAGAAAGAGAAATGCTTTCTGTCCCATGGCGTAAGCCAGACGATTGGCGCGCTGAAAGGTCAACCCTGGCACCCAGAAATGTCGTTCCCACCAGGCATCGGTCCCACCCCACATGGCCTGATAATATTGGCCTCCGAGCTTGCGCAACAAGCGTTGATCGCGTTTGCGATTGCGATATTCTGACTGCCAGCGTGAACCCGGATTCCAGGCGCCGAGTACAGCACCGTGCAGACGTGTGGGAGCACCAATCACGAATTCGACTTTTGAGTTTTCCACTCTGTAACGGGATCTTGTATAGGCTTCTTGCAGTTCCGGTGAAACTAGAACAGCGGGAAGGGTTCGCTGCTTTCGCTGCTGACGACGGCGACGTTCGGTCTCTTGTGTGTTACATACCTTGCCAGAAGCGCGAAGTCGCAGGTTGAACTTTCGGTAGATCAAAGCGCTAGACCGGAACCTGCAACTTCTCGTAGCGCTTCCGTTCCTGCTGAAACAACCCTGCCGGCATGAAGAATGCCAAGAGCAGGCTGGGAATCGCGGCAGCAAAACTGAGTAGGAAAAAGTGAAAATAACCCAGGTCTCGCACCAGGAAACCGCTGAAACTGCCCGCTACGGTAGCGGCGAGAGACATCAAGGCCGAGCCAATCGCGAAATGGGTAGCCTCAAACCCCTTCCGGCAACGTTGCATCAGAAAGACCATGAGCACTGCCGTACCCAGGCCACCGGCGAATTGCTCGAAAGCGGCAACAGCTGCAACTGAAAACACATCTGGCTTGGCCCAGGCAAGCCATGCGTAGGCAAGAATTGCAAAGGATTGAATGAAGGTCAGAACAAAAATGCTCCGTTGCAAACTCCAGCGTGCGATAATCAAGCCACCCAGAATAGAACCCGCGATTCCAGTGATGGTCCCCACGGCGCCAGTAAGTAAACCGCGTGCGATCAAACCATAGCCCAAGCTATGCAAAAATGGGGTAACCATCGCAAAAAGAAAGGCGTCGCCGGCGCGAAACAGCAATATGAATAGTAATGCCCAGACGATGTGTGGTTGCGCAAGATAGCTACGTACGGAGTTGATCACTTGCTCCCAGCGCTGCCCCTTGGGGGTCGTGCCTTTTTCCGGAACCGGCATCACGGCCCGATGCCAGAACGCCAAACCTAGCAACATCAATGCTGCAAGAGCGAAACAGGCAAACCAGGAGACCCACCCAGCAATGATCACCAGGGCCCCATTACCAACCAGCATTGCTACACGGTAGGCCGCAACCCGCAAACCGGAGTATCCGGCCTGCTCGCTTTCCGGTAAGGTCTGGATATAAAAACCATCGACGGACATGTCGTGGGTGGCGGACATCACCGCCATCAGCGCAAAAATCTTAAAGGCTAGTGACAGATCCATGGTCTGCGCGGGCCAGATGAGCAGCATGGCTACTCCCGCCAGGATCAGTTCCATAACAAAGATCCAGCGCTTTTTATTGCCGAAGAGATCAATCAGTGGGCTCCAGAACAACTTGAAGTTCCAGGGCAGCCCCAGCAGAGAGAGCAAACCAATTACGGGAGTGCCTGCCCCGGCCGCCGTAAAGAATTGCACAGACACTTGTTGTACCAGGGAAAACGGTAGCCCCTCAGCATAATAACTGCTGGCGATCCAAAATACTTTTCGCATAAAAAACCCCGCATGAAGCGGGGTTTGTATCATGAAACCAGCAGACTTATGAAGCCTTGGGCGGCGCGATGGGCTTTTGCGCCAGTACCCAGGAGGAAAGTTCTTTGGCTTGCGCAGGGGTAACATCCTGGGCCGGCATGGGCATACCGCCCCATACACCGCTGATACCATGCTGAATGGCATCCGCCAGTTTTCCTTCTGCCTTCGGATTGCCTTTGTACTTGTAGGCTACCCAGGCAAACGCCGGTCCTACGACCTTGACATCGACCTGATGACAAGCAAAACACCCCTTCGCCTCCGCCAGGGATTTGGCCTTGGCCATCTGGTCTGTGCTCATCGCTACTGGGACCAGATGAGCTGCGGGAGATGTCTGATAGGCCGCCGGTGAGCTGGTCTCTGCGCTGGATCCAGATTCTGCTGCCCCAGCACCACTGTCGCTGGAAGACATTGCCGTGCTGTCATTGCCACTTGCGGACGATGCTGCTGCATTGCTGCTTTCGTTACCTTTACCACAGGCTGCTGCAAGACCGATGATCCCCAGCATTACTACCGTCCGCGCCAGCGGATGAATACGCTTCCCTTCCATAACCATTGCAAAACCTCCCTTTGCTTCCGTGAGATCTTTCTCGCCCAACGTTCTGTAATTTGTGAAAGAGAATAAAACAAAATGGGCCGGTGGAGAAGAACCCACCGGCCCATTCCCGGATAGCCTCTATAGAGAGGATCAGTCGGTAGAGGTACTGGAGCTCCCATTTCCGTCATCACTGGAAGTCGCCGCATCCGAAGACTCGGTGCTGGCGGCGCCACTCATACCACTCATGTCAGAGGCCGTTGCTGCGGAACTCTCCGGCGCGGTGCTGGCTGCCGTGGCAGAACTCGTATTGGAGCTGGCAGCGGCAGAGGATTCGGTGGTGGCGCTGGAAGAAGCGGCGGCAGTGCTCTCCTCTTTCTTTGCGCAGGCACTGGCTAGGGCAATGACGCCAGCCAGCAGGACCAATCGGGTAACAGGCTTAATTTTGCTCATATCCAACATGCTCACACTCTCCCTGAATGAATGAGGAGGTAATCCCCGTTCAGCAATCTAGCACCATCATCTCCAAGCCTGCAAGAGAGTGAGAATCGGCTTGGAGAGAACCAGGGTTTGGGGCAGTGGTACTTGCTCTCCCTTTAAAATAAGGATATAAAGATACTAATACACTATGATGTTAGGGGGTTTGTGATGCTTCAAAATTCTCTGCAACAGGATCTGGCGCAGTTACGTCCCATCCGCCTACAGGAGCTGCGCGCGGCCATCCGGCCGGAACGTTATCAACAATCCATCACCCGAGCGCTGCTGGCTTACTTCTTTGACGCCCTGCTCTACCTGGGCGCGATTGCTGGTGCCCTGCTCGCTCCACATGGATGGCTGAAGCTGGTATTCGGGTTGTTGGCCGGTGCAGCCGTCGCCTTCATGTTTGTTTGGGCCCACGATGCGGCGCACGGTGCCCTCTTCCGCAGTCAGCGTTTATCGCGCTGGTTGGGGACGATTTTTATGCTGCCCTCTTTCAATATGTATCGCCTGTGGGCCTTCGGCCATAACCGCGTGCATCATGGCTTTACCAGTCTGAGTTCGGTTGACTGGATCTGGCGGCCCTGGACCCCTGCCGAATACCGCAAAAGCTCTTGGCCAAGGCGCCTGCTCTACCGCCTGGAGCGTACCCCCTATGCCTGTGCCCTGCACTATATTCTACGGGTCTGGTGGCCAGGCATGCTGCGTTTTCGTGGTGATGGGAAAAATCGCGCTGCATTTCGCAACGATAAAATTATTACCCTCGTCTTTTTTTTGGGATTTTCGGCAATTGTCTGGTGGATTGGGGGAATCTGGTCATGGATCTCAGCGGTGCTTCTGCCCTTCATCGTTTTCAACTACTTTATCGCGCTATTTGTCTTCCTGCATCACACGCACCCCGATCTACCCTTTTTCGCTGAAAAAGAGGACTGGGCACCGGCGCTGGGCCAGCTCTATTGCAGCACCATCGTACGTTGCTCGCGCATCAGTGAGATGCTGATCCACAACATCCTTATCCATACCCCGCATCATGTCGATGCCCGGATCCCTTTCTATCACCTGAAGGGGGCCTATGCCGATCTGCGCGAGCAGTATGGACAATATATCCACGAAATGCGCTTCAGTTTTCGCGCAGTATGGCGAATTTTTGCGCAGTGCCAGCTTTACGATTATGAACAGCATTGCTGGCTGCGTTTCCGCCAAGCGCGCTCGTGGCTTGCAACGCAGGAGCAGAATGGCCTGCTGACGCGGGTGATCGATGTCGCTCCGGTGGTCCGCAGGCAAGGGACTGCGCAGGGTTGAAAGGCTCTACTGGCCGCCGAAATAGTCGCGGTACCACGCAACGAAGCGTCCAAGCCCCGTCGCCAGGTCTGTGCGCGGGGCGAAATCCACCGTCCGCTGTAATTCGCTGACCTCGGCATAGGTGGCGTGCACGTCGCCATCCTGCATCGGCAGAAGCTCCAGTTCGGCGCTGCGTCCCAGCGCCTCCTCCAGCAGCCGAATAAATTCCAGCAACGCCACGGGCTGATGATTGCCGATGTTGTGAATGCGAAACGGCGCTGCGCTGCTTGCTGGATCTGCCGGCCAACTTTCCTGCGGCGCGGGCGCAAGAGGGAGCAGTCGCGTCACTGCCTCGACGATGTCATCGATATAGGTGAAGTCGCGCTGCATCTGCCCGTGATTGAATACCGGGATCTTTTCTCCGGCCAGGATTTTCTGGGTGAAACTGAAATAGGCCATATCTGGCCGACCCCAGGGGCCATAGACCGTAAAAAAACGTAAACCGGTGCAAGGGATGCGGTAGAGGTGGGCATAGCTATGCGCCATCAACTCGCCTGCCCGCTTGGTTGCGGCGTAGAGACTGACCGGATGATCGACGGGATCATGGGTGCTGTAGGGTAACTGGCTGTTGGCGCCATAGACAGAGCTGGAAGAAGCAAAGAGCAGATGTTGCACTTGCTGCTGCCGACAACCCTCCAGAACATTCAGAAAACCTTGCAAGTTACTGTCCACGTATTCGTGCGGCGCCTTCAGGGAATAGCGAACTCCCGCCTGGGCCGCCAGATTGATCACTACCGCAAAAGGCAAGCGTGAAAAGAGCGCTTCCATGCCGGCTCGATCAGCGAGATCGAGCCGTTGAAACTGAAAAGCGGGATGACTTTCCAACTGCGCCAGACGGGCGCGCTTGAGAGCGGGATCGTAATAGGCATTGAGGTTATCGATGCCATAGACCGAATACCCCTCAGCAAGCAGGCGGCGACTGAGGTGAAAGCCGATGAACCCTGCCGCTCCGGTTACCAGAATCCGTCCATTCATGCTCATTCCCTCTCACGCAGCCAGGCCAGATAGCGTCTCACGCCAGCTTCCACATCCAGGAAAGGAGCGGTGTAGCCCGCGGCGCGCAATTTTTCGATATCGGCCTGGGTATAACTCTGATATTTGCCATGCAGGGCTTCGGGCATGGGCATGTAGGTAATCACTCCCTGCTGTTGCAGTTCGGCGAGGGAGTGGGGCGCTTTGCCGGTTTCTGCGTCGATCGTCTGGATGACGGCGAGGGCGACATCATTGAAACTCTGCGCCCGGCCCGTTCCGACATTGTAGATGCCAGAATTTGGATGCTCCAAAAAGTGAAAATGGACCGCAACTACGTCGTCCACATGGATGAAATCGCGACGCTGTTCGCCATCCGCATAACCGGCACTGCCAGCAAAGAGGCGTACCTTGCCCTCCTGGCGATATTGCCGGGAAAAATGCAGAGCCACCGACGCCATACGCCCCTTGTGGAACTCCCGTGGCCCATAGACGTTGAAGAAGCGAAAGCCATGCACCGGTGCCTGCAAGGCGTGCCACTGGGCCCGCAGGTACTGATCGAACTGAAATTTGCTGAAGGCATAGACATTGAGGGGATCTTCCGCTGCACGCTCTTCGCAAAAACGACCGGTCATGCCATACACCGATGCGCTAGAGGCATAGAGGAACGGTACCCGGTTTTCCTGACACCAATGGAACAGGGCCTTGCTGTGGGCGTAGTTGTTGTCCATGACGTAGCGACCATCACTGGCCATGGTGTCGGAACAGGCGCCCTGATGAAAGATGGCGTCGATCTTACCCAGACGACCCGCAAGCAGTTCGGGCAGAAAGGCCTCGGCCTCGAAATAATCGCGAATGTCGAGATCGGCGAGATTGCGAAACTTGTCGGCACGTTGCAAATGATCACTGACCAGAATGTCAGAGATCCCGCGCTGATTGAGGGCGTGTACGAGATTGGCACCGATGAATCCAGCACCGCCAGTAACGATATACATGGGATTGGCCACCTCCTTTGCGCTATGATAGCAAAAACCCTGCTGGAAGGAGCCATGCCTGATCATTCTCTGCTGACGGTCGTTGTTCTGCTCGCCGCCGCAGTACTCACGGTGGCTGCGGCACGGAAAGTGCGCCTGCCCCCCATCATTTCCTATCTGCTGGTGGGAATGCTGCTCGGCCCACATGCCTTGGCGTTGGTGCCAGACGAAGAACGCATGCGACACTTGGCGCAATTTGGGGTCGTCTTCCTGATGTTCAGTATCGGGCTGGAGTTCAGCCTGGCGCAGTTCATTCGCATGCGTCGCTTGGTTTTTGGCCTCGGCAGCGCGCAGATGGTGTTAACCGCCATCGCCTTCCTTGGTGTTGCCCTACTCATTCCCCTATCGTGGCGGACTGGTGCCGTGCTCGGCGGGATTCTGGCGATGTCGTCCACCGCCATGGTGGTGCGCGCCCTAGCGGATCGTCTGGAAACCCAAAGCCGTCATGGCCGCATTGCCATCAGTATATTGCTGTTCCAGGATCTTGCGGTCATCCCTCTGCTCATTCTCATCCCGGCTCTCGCAGGTTCGCCCAAGGGCCTGCCCCATGATTTGGCTATTGCCGGTGGTAAAGCGGTTTTGGCTTTGCTGCTGCTGGTGGTCTTCGGTCGCCCGCTCGTCAGTCCCTGGTTTGAGTGGGTAGCTGCGCGCAAATCGAATGAGCTTTTCATGCTCAATCTCTTGCTCGTCACCCTCGGACTGGCCTGGATTACCGAGGCGGCCGGGTTGTCTTTGGCCCTGGGCGCTTTCATCGCCGGCATGCTGCTTGCCGAAACCGCCTATCGCTACCAGGTGGAGGCCGACATCGCTTCCTTCCGGGACATCCTGCTCGGGCTTTTTTTTGTGACCATCGGCATGATGGTCGATGTTCCTGTCTTGATTGAGTATCTACCCTGGGTCTTGCTGGTCCTGGTACTGATCTTCTTTCTCAAGGGCGGCCTGGTGTGGATCATTTGCCGTGTGACCGGCTTTGAGAACGGAGTGGCGCTACGTAGCGCAGTGGTCTTGGCGCAGGCGGGGGAGTTTGGCTTCGTGCTCATTTCGCTTGCCAGCCAGAAAAATCTGCTGCCGCCCGGCGTATTGCAACCGGTGTTGGGTGCGATGCTCCTGTCCATGCTCTTCGCGCCGGTGCTGGTGCAGTACAATGGGGCCATTGCCCGTCTCCTGGCTCCGGGTTACCGCAACCGCCGACAGCAGGATCTGGAAGAAGTCCGGCAGCAGGATCTGCGGGAACATGTCATCATCTGTGGCTATGGTCGCGTGGGGCAGAGCATCGCTCGCGTTCTCGAGGATGAGGGGGTTCCATACTTGGCCCTCGATCTCGACCCTACCCGGGTACGCCAGGCCCAGGCCGCAGGGGAAACCATTTTCTATGGGGACGCCAGTCGCCGCGACCTGCTGGAGGCAGCCGGTATTGGTCACGCCCGTGCCATCGTCATTACCTATGGCAATGTTCAGGAAACCGCCCGCGTGCTTGCCGTCGCCAAGGAGCTGCGGCCGCAGATTCCCAGTGTCGTCCGGGCGCATGACGACAGTCAGATGGCAGCCCTGGAGGCAGCCGGTGCCGATGAGGTCGTTCCGGAAGTTACCGAAGGGGCACTCATGCTTGCCTCCCAAACCTTGCTGCAAATCGGCTTTCCTCTAAGTACGGTATTGCGACGAGTGCGGCGTTTCCGGCAGGAACGCTACAGTCTCTTTCGCGGGAATTTTTGGGGTGGCTCAGCACCGGGAGAGGACCAGGAATCGCCCCGCCTCTACTCCATCGCTTTGGGCGAGACCGCCTATGCCCTCGGGCGCCGCCTGGGTGACTTAGAGCTGGAAAAGCGTGGGGTGCAAGTCGCCGCTGTGCGTCGCTTTGGAATTCGTGGGCGGGAACCTTCGCCAGAAACCAGACTCCGCCGCGGGGACGTTCTGGTACTTTTTGGTTCGCCAGAATCACTGACGGAGTCCGAGCGCTTCGTGTTGCATGGGGAGCAGGAGGAGAAAGACGCGAAAGGTGTGGAGGCAGTGTAGGTCGGAAATCACGCAATCGAGAGGAGATAGCGCTATGCGTTGGAGTTTGTTGGAAATTGCTGGTCGCGCGGAGATCGCCGTCTGGGTCGGAGAAAATGCCTTCCACCTGCGGGAATTGGACGCGAATCTGAGCGTAATCGATGTACTGAGCAGGAGTTCCCGCCTACGCGAGCAACTGGATCATATTCCGACACAATGCGCGCCCATCGATCAGCGCCAGATGCGTTATCTTCCTCCCCTGCTCGGCCAGAAGATTCTTTGTGCCGGACTCAATTATCGCGACCACATTGCCGAGACCGGGAGTGTTACACCAAAGTATCCCAATCTTTTTATTCGTTTCCCCGACTCACTGGTGGGGCACGAGGAGGCCCTGGAGATACCAGACGTCTCGGTTGAGTTCGATTATGAAGTGGAGCTAGCGGTGGTGCTCGGACAGCCTCTCTCTGGCCGGATCAGCCGGGAGCAGGCGTTGGCGGCAGTGTCCGGCTATACCATTTTCAACGATGGCAGCCTGCGAGATCTGCAGTTCCGCAGTAGTCAGTGGACCTTGGGCAAAAACGTAGCGCGCAGTGGCGCCATGGGCCCCTGGGTGGTAAGTGCCGACGATTTACCCGTCGGCGGCGCAGGGCTGCGCCTGCAGACCCGCATTGGTGAGGAAACCATGCAGTATGGCAATACCGGCGATCTTCTGTTCGATGTGGCGGACTTGCTGGTCGCCACTGCCGCTGCCCTGCCCTTGCGACCTGGCGATGTGTTGGCGACCGGCACGCCGGCGGGGGTAGGCTTCAGCCGCCAGCCGCCGCGCTTTCTGCAGGCCGGCGAGATCTGCGAATTGCAGATCGAGGGCATTGGCACGTTACGTAACCCGATTCGCCATGCCCGGTAATTCCTGTACTACTCCAGGTAGGTATAGCCCTGCAGACCATCGCGGAAGTCACGTAAAAAGCCCTCCCGTTCTGCGGCGGGGACACTGCCGGCGCCTGCCAGTTTCTGCTCGAACTGGCGGACCAGTTCCTCGGCAGAAAATTGCACATACTGCAACACCTCGGCCACCGAGTCTCCTGGCACTGCACCTTCCAGGCGCAGAGCGCCATCTTCTTCACAAATCACATTGACGGCATCGGTGTCGCCAAAAAGATTGTGCATATCGCCAAGAATCTCCTGGTAGGCGCCGACCAGAAACACCGCCAGATAATAGGGTTCGTCAGCGCGCAACCCATGAACTGGCAGCGTCGGCCCTAAACCATCAGCCGTGACGTAGGCATCAATGCGACCGTCGGAATCACAGGTGATATCCTCCAGGCGCGCGTGCCGCGTCGGGCGTTCATCCAGGCGGTGTACAGGCATGATCGGGAAAACCTGGTCGATCGCCCATACATCCGGCAGCGACTGAAACAGAGAAAAATTGGCAAAATATTTATCTACCAACTTTTCTTCGAGTTCATCCAGAACTTCACGATGGGCGCGCTTGGCGGGATCCAACAACGCGCGACAGCGCCACATCAGATGCGCGTACAAGCGCTCCGCCTGCGCTCGTTGGGCAAGGGTAATCAATCCGAGCTTGAACTCCTGTTGCTCCTCACCAATGCGGAACAGTGCTTCCTGATAAACCTCCAGGGCAGTATTGGCATCAGGGTGTTGCTGCACGCGACCAAGAAGGCGTCGCCACGGATGATTGATATCTTCCGGAAGATCATCGGCAGCCAAGGTCTCGCCCGAGGCGCGCTCGACATCGACCACATTGAACAGCAATACCGCGTGATGGGCGGTGAGGGCCCGACCGGATTCGGAAATGATTCGCGGCTGCGGCAAGTCTTCCTGATGGCAAATTTCCGCCAAGCCCCCCACCACCGCCTGGGCGTAGTCCCCCAGCCGGTAGTTAGTGGAACAGTAAGCCCGCGAGTGAGTGCCTTCGTAATCTACCCCCAGCCCGCCGCCGACATCGACCACCTGCACATCGGCACCCAGATGACGTAATTCCGCGTAGAGCCGCGCGCACTCGCGCATACCCCCGTGAATGAACTGGATATTGGGGATTTGTGAACCGAGATGAAAATGCAGGAGCTGCAGGCAGTCTAAAGCATCGGCGGCGGCGAGCTCGCTGAGGAGCTGCAGGATTTCCGTGGAGGAGAGCCCGAACTTGGATTTTTCGCCCCCCGTGTTCTGCCATTTTCCAGCACCTGCCGAAGCCAGACGAGCGCGCACCCCAATGCGGGGACGCACTTGCAATTCCTTGGCGATGCGCAAAATCAGCGGCAACTCGGCGCTTTTCTCGATCACGAGATACACCTGCAGGCCCAGACGTTCACCCATTAACGCCAAGCGAATGTATTCGGCATCTTTATAACCATTGCAGATGACGGTACCACCCACCGGCATCAATGCTAGCACGATCAGGAGTTCGGGCTTGCTACCGGCTTCCAGACCCAGTTGACCCTGCCCGGCGCGCAGGATCTCTTCCACCACGCGCCGTTGTTGATTTACCTTGATGGGATAAACCGGGGTGTAGGGGGCGACGTAACTCTCCCGCTGCATCGCCTCCTGGAAGGCAGTTTGCAGGGCTTCGACGCGCCGTTGCAGGATTTGCGGAAAGCGCAGGAGACAGGGTAACCCTAGATTTTGTCCGGCAAGCCGCTGAATGACGTCCAGCAGACCGGCGCGGCTACGAGCTTGCGGGCCATCGGGGGTGACCCAAAGCTGACCGTCTTCCCCGACCTGGAAAAACCGCTCGCCCCAATGGGGCAGATTATACAGATTGCTCGAGTCTTCCGGCGTCCAGCCCATCGTCCCTTCCTTCATTTGGCGCGCACAGTCTAGAAGTTGACAGGCTACGACTCAAGCTCTGCTAGAGCGCCTCGTTGGCATAATCCGCGAGACGCGAGCGTTCCCCGCGGCGCAGGGTGATATGGCCACTGTGTTCCCATTTCTTGAAACGATCGACGACATAAGTCAGGCCCGACGTCGTCTCCGTCAGGTAGGGGGTATCGATCTGGGCGATGTTACCCAGGCAAACGACCTTGGTTCCAGGACCGGCGCGGGTGATCAGGGTTTTCATTTCCTTGGGGGTAAGGTTCTGTGCCTCGTCGATGATGACGAACTTTTCCAGAAAGGTACGCCCGCGCATGAAGCTCATGGATTTGATACGCAGCCGTTTGCTGATCAGATCCTGGGTGGCGCTGCGCCCCCAACTGCCTGCCCCCTCGGGACCGCGCGACAGTATTTCGAGATTGTCCTCGATCGCCCCCATCCAGGGCTGCATCTTTTCCTCTTCGGTACCCGGCAGAAAGCCGATTTCATCACCGACGGGAACCGTTGCCCGGGTGATAATGGCTTCTGCGTAGCGCTTTTCCTCGAAAATCTGCTGCAGTGCCGCAGCCAAAGTCAGCAGGGTCTTGCCCGTACCTGCCGGCCCGAGAATGCTGATGAAGTCGATCTCGGGATCGAGCAGCAGGGCCAAGGCAAAATTCTGCTCGCGGTTGCGCGCACGAATACCCCATACTGCATTCCGTTCCGAGCCGTAATCGGTAATCCTCTCGATAATGGCATGATCGGGAGCCACCGTGCGGACGATGGCGGAAAAGTCTTCGCGCTGCTCCCCACCCGGACCCAATTGAATGAACTGGTTGGGGTACCAGTGTTCCACCGCCGGCCCACGCAGACGGTAGAAGCTGCGACCATTCTCCTGCCAGGCATCGAGGTCGCGACTGTGGTGCTCCCAGAAGTCCTGAGACAGGACGTCGACACCGGTATAGAGCAGATCGGCATCTTCCAAGGCGCGGTCATTGTGATAATCCTCTACACGAATGCCGAGGGTGCGGCCTTTGATGCGTAAGTTGATATCCTTGCTAACGAGGATGACCTCGCGATCGGGATGCATCCCTTGTAGCGCCAGAGTAACGGCAAGGATCTCATGGTCTGCCTTGCCACCCGCCAGATCTTCCGGCAGTTTTGCCTGATAGGCGGCCGTCTGAAAATAGAGTCGTCCCTGCGCATAGGGCAGCGGCAGGCCGAGCTCGAGGTCCGCGTCACTACCGAGCATTTCATCGAGATGCCGACTCACCTGGCGGACGTTACGGGCTTGCTCGCTTAAGCCCTTTTTGTGCTGATCCAACTCCTCCAGCACAATCATCGGCAGGAGGATGTCGTGTTCCTGAAAGCGGAACAGCGATGCCGGGTCGTGCATCAGGACATTGGTATCTAGCACATAGAGCCGCCTTTGTGCTGCCGCAGATCCCGCCGTCATCCGGCGAGCTTCTCGACGATGGCCAGGATATTTTCGGCGTGACCGGCTGCCTTCACCTTCCGTTCGATGTAGGCAAGTTTACCCTCGCGATCGATCACAAAGGTGCTGCGCTCGATCCCCAGATAGACCTTGCCGTAGTTCTTCTTTTCCCTGATGACGTCGTACGCCTTGCACAGGGTTTGGTCGGGGTCGGCAAGCAGGGAAAAGGGGAATTCGTATTTGCAAGCAAACTTCAGATGGCTGGCGACACTATCCCGGGATACCCCCAGTATTTCGGCGCCAGCCGCCTGAAACTTGGGGTAGAGGGCGGTAAATTCCTGCCCCTCGGTGGTGCAGCCAGGTGTATCATCTTTCGGATAGAAATAGAGCACGACGATCTTGCCCGGCAGGGAGCTCAGGGCGATATCCTCGCCTCGCTGATTTTTAGCGGTGAATTCTGGAGCAATTTGACCAATTTCGAGGCGTTCAGCCACGGCTTTTCTCCCATTGCGACGTCCTCGTGAATCTAACGCGCCCGCGACGTAGCTGTCCAGTTGCTTTGCTGACAGCGGATGCGCGGGGTACCATGCGGGGATGGAACGAGCGACGGATATTGCAGCACAAACAGTAGAGGCGGAACGGCGGGTTCGTGCCGCCGGTCAGCGTCCGACCCGTGCTCGCCTGCAAATCCTGCAATCTCTGCTCGATCTCGGGCAACCCGTGAGCCACAGCGAGATTCAGGAACACATCCAGACGCGCTGGGCAGAAAGCATCGACCGCGTCACGCTTTATCGGGGTCTGGAGTGGCTGGTGCAGCATCAGCTTACGCATCGTATCACCGCCGATGATCGCGTCTGGCGCTTCAGCGCCATCAACCTGGAGCACCCATCGCATCCCCATTTTCACTGTCTGCGCTGCGGCCAGGTGCTCTGCCTCCCGGAAAGTCAGCTCCCCGCGCCAAAGCTCCCCGCGGAGTACCGCGTGGAGGAGATCGAGGTGGTCGTCAACGGCGTCTGCCCGCACTGCCAACGACAGGATTAGTTCGGCATGGGCACATGGACGAGGATACCTGCCCTGCCGCTACCATCCGGGTTTAGCTCGCGGCGAGCCAATGCTCCAGCGTCTCCAGATCGACGACGACAGATGCGCCAGTGTCCCTTCCCTGCAGGATCCTTCCTGGATGCTCCGGCTCTCCGAGCTGATCGAGAACCCGTAATGCCCCGGTAAAGTCTTGTCCTTGGGTGTATTCCGTTTGCGTGATCAACACCGGCAGCCTGGCACCGAGCGCCGAGCGTAAACCATTCTCGGAGTCCTCCAAGGCCAGACAATCAGCGGCCATCAGGTCCAGGCGCTGCAAGACATGCTGATAAATGTCTGGCGCCGGTTTTTTCTGCGGGACGATATCGCCGGCACCGATGTAGTCAAAACGATTCCAGCCGCCCTCCCCCAAATTGCTTTGCAACAACGCCGCGACATTATCGGGGGTTGTGGTGGTGGCAATGGCCAAGCGCAGCCCCGCCGCGCGTGCGGACTCCAGCAGGCGTTTCACCCCAGGGCGCAAAGGAGCGATACCCTCGGCAATGATTTCTCCGTAGAGGGCGGTCTTGCGCCTGTGAATCTCGCGGATCTCGCTGTCACGCAGTTGCGGGTATTGGGGATGATCCTGCAAAAAGCCACGCAGACGCTCCTTGCCACCAGTAATCTTGAGGTATTTGCCATAGGTCGGCACATCCCACTCGAAAGGAAGACCAAACTCGGAAAATGCGCGATTGAAGGCGACGCGATGGGCATCGCGTTCGGTATCAGCCAAAGTTCCATCGACATCAAAAATGAGGGCGCGTAGGCGGGTCATGGCTACTATCTCCTGAGGATCGAATATTCTGGCTGGCTGCGAAGTGGGACGGATGGGACGCCTAGGATATACCGAAAAGCGCAGCGTTTGCCAAAGGCGAAAATCTCTGCTACACCATGCCCGATTTTCTCCACATCAAGATAGGAAGACAGACCATGACGGATAGCGCTGCGGCCATCAAAACTAGCAACCCGCAAGAGCTTCAGGCTTTCACCCCGTACCAGCCGGCGGCTGACGAAGAGTACATGAGCCCCGGCCAGATCGCCCACTTTCGCAAGATACTGGAAGACTGGCGAACCGAACTGATGGCGGAAGTCGATCGGACGGTCCAGAACCTGCAGATCGAGAATGTCAACTACTCCGATCCCAATGACCGTGCCAGCCTGGAGACCGACATGGGCCTCGAACTGCGCGCCCGCGACCGGGAGCGAAAGTTGATTCGCAAGATCAATCAGACCCTGGCACGGATCAATGCCGGTGAGTATGGGTACTGCGAGGCTTGCGGCGTGGAAATCGGCCTGCGGCGCCTGGAAGCCCGTCCCACCGCCACCCTCTGCATCGACTGCAAGACGTTGGAAGAAAAGCGTGAGCGGCAAATGGCGCAGGACTGATTCGCAGCTACCCGGGGGGGCTACCTCCGGCAGGCTTTGACGCAGGTAACGGAGATGCAATGGCGGAGATACAACGACTGCTGACCGAGGAAGATGCTGCCGAATTGCGTAGAGCCCGCGACCTTCTGGAAAACCCCGGCTTGGCAGCACGTCTTGTGGATCAGCTGGGGGCCCCTATCGAACAAGGTCTGCAACGACTGCCGCAAAAGTGGCACCGCGAGATTGGCCGAATCAGCGAGACGGCGCTGAATAAGGCTGCCGACGCGGCGCTTTTCACCCTGGATGACGCACCCTTCCGTACGCCATCTCTGCGTTGGCACCAGGCAGCCGTTGCGGCCTCTGGCGCAGTGGGGGGATTTTTTGGTCTTTCCGCCCTTGCTGTGGAGCTACCCATCTCGACCACGATCATGTTGCGTTCCATCATCGATATCGCCCGCAGTCAGGGAGAATCCATCAGCAGCCCTGCGACCAAAGCCGCTTGTCTGGAGGTCTTCGCCCTCGGGAGCACCAGGCAGGGCACAGATGATGCCGCAGAAACCGGCTACTACGCTGCGCGCATGGCCTTGAGTGGCCTGGTCAGCGAAGTTGGTCGGGCCGGTGCCAGTGGCGCCGGATCATCCGCCAGCGCCGCCCTATTGGCCTTACTGCGCAAGGTGGCTGAACGCTTTGGTGTAGCGGTGACCGACAAGGCCCTGGCGCAGCTTGTGCCTGCCCTGGGCGCCATTGGCGGCGCCACGATCAACAGCATTTTCATTACGTATTTTCAGGACATGGCGACCGGCCATTTCCTCGTCCGCAAGCTGGAACGCAAGTATGGGCGGGCATTAGTAGCAGACGCGTATCAGGGACTCGCCTGAGGAATCTTACGCTACGAGACAAGGGTACTCGCTTTCTGTGATGCCTTTTGCGGGCCCTCACAGGCCATCGGCAGGCCGGTCTCCTCCGATAGGCAGGGAGCCCGAAACAGCCTTCCCGTCCACATGCCAAGAAAGCTCTTGCGTGTTACGATCACCCAGAAAAACGCCAGCAGGATGGTAAAGACTGCTCCCAGGGGTTGGAAGACCCAGAAGCCGGTTTTGTCGGCCAGCAGGTACGTAGCCGCGTTGAACACCCCCAAAGGGAAGGTGAATCCCCACCAACCCATATTGAAAGGCAACCCCTCCCGCAAATAGCGCAGGGTGAAGAAGATCGCCATGCACATCCACCACAGGCCGAAGCCCCACAACAGCAAGGCGATCATGAGACCTGCCATCTGTGCGAAATGTGCCATTTCTGCTAGGACACCATGAAAACTGGCGAAATCGGCATTACCGAGGGTAATCATGGCCATCGCACCGGTACCGAGGGGGCCCAGGGTCAACCAGCTTGATACAGCCATGTCCTGATGCGGCAGCTTGTGCAAGGTCAGACGCAGTAGCAGGATGGCGAGGATCCCCATGGCCAGCAAAACCGAAATGGCCCACAGCACATAGCTCATGTAGATCACGTTCTCGGCTGCGGCGGAGGCCAGATGAGGAGCCACCAAACCGCCACTGGCCGCGGTAACCTCCGGTGGCACTATGGGGAGCAGCCAGGCTGCGGTCATCCGCTCCATACTGTGGCCTTGGCTGGTGAACATAAAATAGGGCACCAGCAGTACAGAAGTGAAAGCGAGAATTACATCCATCCACCAGAAGGCTGTTGCGACGGCCAGGCTTTCGGGACTCAAGGGCCAGATGATGAAAAAACCATTGACGATGGTGGCGAATCCCATGGGAATGGCACCGATGAAAAGAGACTGCACGGGATGGTCGAAGAGTTTCTGAAAATCCCGAAAGTAAAATATCGCCCGACTGAGGAACAGGATACTGAATAGCGCAAAGAAAAAGCTGTTGATGCACCACAGAGCCTTGGCAATCTCCGCTTGCCCCCAGTGGCCGTACGGAAAGAGGGCCAGCATCAGAGCCAGGATGCCCGTTCCCATATTGGCGGTGAACCAGTTGGGGGTAAAGTGACGAATCACCTGCCGGATGTCACCGTTTGGTACATGTGAGAGAAAACCCATGGCTGAGCACTCCTTACAGATTGGACTATGACATGTTATGCGCGCTAGAATATCAAATCCAATGCATTAAATTAATTTAGATGATTACAAAATCTAATTTTATGGAGAGGGCCGCATGGAGCGACGCATCGATCCCAGCCTGCTTTTGATTTGGGCACAAGCCGCACGTGCCGGAAACCTGCATCAGGCAGCCGAACGCCTGTTTCTTACCCAACCGGCCATTTCCCATCGTCTCAAACAGTTGCAGGAGCGTGTGGGGGAGCCTCTCTATCGTCGCACCCATCGTGGTATCAGCCCTACTCCTATGGGCATTGCTCTGTGGCGTATTGGTGAGCGCATCGAAGCCGCGTTGGCAGAAGCCGATTCCCTGTGCGCAGACAGTCAAAGCCTGCTGACCGGTACCGTGCACATGGCTGCCAGTCAAAGTAACGCCGAAGTGCTATTGCCCCGCCTGCTGGCGGAGTTTCACCGCGACTATCCTGGGATCCACTTGCAGGTTTGCGCGCTCAATAGCCGGCAAGCGCGACAAAACAAGGACGAATATGATCTGGTCTTTGTAGAAGACGAATTGCAACCGGGAGAGCAAGGGAACTGGCGCTTGGAAATCCTCGTCAAAACCGAGATCGGCCTGATCCTACCCATGCAACATCCATGGGCACAGGAAGGCTCGGCGATTCCCTTGCAAGTCCTGGCGGGCAAGGATCTGATCTGGCGGGAACCGGGCTCCGGCATTCGCGAGGCAGTGCAGCAGGCTGCCCGGCGCCTCGACATCGACTTGGCCATTCGCTATGAGTTCAGTGGCCACGCGGCCATCCGCGAAGGCGTTCGCAGTGGCTTGGGGTTTGGATTTTCTTCTTTTTATCGGAGCAATCTACCGGATGATCTGCGTCTGTTGCACTTCCATCCACCTATCCCGCATCGTCTCGCGGTCCTGTTCCGAGAAGATGCCAATCCGGCCACCCATACCCTGCTGCAAAGCTTGCGCTCGCATCTGCGAGGTGCCGACGCTTGAAACTACCTCCCCTTACCCCGGCAAAGCTATTGCGGCGTTATCAGCGCTTTCTTGCCGACTGTGAGCTCGAAAACGGAGAGGTGGTGCAGGTGCATTGTCCCAATCCCGGCAGCATGCGCAGTTGCGCCGAAGCAGGCCAGCCCGTCTTGTTGTCCTGGCATGCGGATAAAAAACGCAAGCTCCACTGGACTTGGGAACTCTACTGGAGTGGTGCGAGTTGGGTAACGATCAACACCCAAAGACCCAATGCCGTGGTGGCCGAAGCGTTGCGCGAGCAGCGGATCGTGGAGCTCGCCGGGTACCGCGAGCTACGCCGCGAAGTTGCCTACGGCGAGCGTGAACGAGTGGATTTTTGGCTGGGCGATCCCGAGCGCGGCGAGGTCTTCGTCGAGGTGAAGTCCTGCACTCTACTGGACGATGAAGGCGTGCTGCGCTTCCCGGACGCACACAGCAGTCGAGCTCTGCGGCATCTGCAGGCACTGGAAGGAGAACAATCACGCGGGCACCGTGCCGTCATGCTGTTTTTGCTGGGACGCGAGGATGGTCACGGTTTTGCACCCGCCGACGCGATCGACCCCAAGTATGGCGCCGCACTGCGCCAAGCCCGCGAGCGGGGTGTCGAGGTGCTTGCCTACCGAAGCCGAGTCAGGCCTGATAGTATAGAGCTTTGTGACGCGGAGCATCTGCTATTTTGAGTGGACCGCGCGAAGGAGCCTACATGTTACGCCGAGCCCAAGCCCGTCCCCCGGTAGTTGTTCACAACGCCGAAGAAATCGAAAAAATGCGCGTTGCCGGGCAACTGACCGCCATGGTCTTGAAAATGATTGCCGAGCATGTGCGTCCCGGCATCAGCACGGGCGAACTCGATAAGATCTGTCACGACTATATCGTCAACGATCTGCAGGGGATCCCGGCCCCCCTCAACTACCAGCCCAGCCCGGAGTATCCGCCCTTTCCCAAGTCCGTGTGCATCTCGGTCAATCACGTTATCTGCCACGGTATTCCTGGTGACCGCATTCTCAAAGACGGCGATATTCTCAATATCGATGTCACCGTTATCAAAGATGGCTTTCATGGTGACAGTAGCAAGATGTTCCTGGTGGGTAACGTCCCCTTGAAGGCGCGGCGCGTCGTCGAAGTGGCGCACGAATGCATGGTGCGTGGCATCGAAGTCGTGCGGCCCGGGGCAACTCTGGGAGATATCGGGCACGCCATTCAGAGTTATGCCGAAGCGCAGCATTGCTCGGTCGTACGCGAATTTTGTGGTCACGGTATTGGCCGCAAATTTCATGACGAACCACAGATCTTGCATTACGGCGAGCCTGGCAAGGGACTGGCCTTGCAGGTCGGGCAAACCTTCACCATCGAGCCCATGATCAATGCTGGCAAGCGGCATATCAAGGCCCTGCCCGACGGCTGGACCATCGTCACTAAAGATCACAGCCCCTCGGCGCAGTGGGAACACACGGTTCTGGTAACGGAGACCGGCTATGAGGTACTCACCCAGTTACCGGGAGATCCCCTCTGAGAGCAGCGGCCTTGGCCTCTGACAGCGAGTCGGTGCTTCACCCCGCCGATGTGGCGTTGCCGCCGCCTTTTCCCGCTACGGGCGGCATCACTCAGCGGCTGCGGGGTTTTGCGCGGGAAACCGATTCCCTGTTGCAGACCCTCTGGCACCAGTTCGAGCCGCCTGCTGGGCTTAGCCTGATTGCTGTTGGCGGTTATGGGCGCGGCGTCCTCTTTCCCTTCTCGGATCTCGATCTGCTGCTGTTGCGCGCGCCCGACTGCGTAGCGGAAGACTTTGTCAGACAATTTCTGACATCTCTCTGGGATCAGGGGCGGCAGGTTGGTGCCTCTTTGCGCACAATAGACGAATCCCTCGAGGCGGCGCGGGACGACTTGACTGTCGCAACCACTTTGCTGGAATGCCGCTTTCTTGCCGGCGATGCAGAACTCTGGCATGACCTGCAAACACGACTGCGGAACAATCCCCCCTGGTCCATCAATGCCTTTTTTGCCGCCAAGGTGGCCGAACAGGAGACACGCCATCGTCGTTTCCGTGACACCGCCTATCACCTGGAACCGCAGATCAAGGATGGCCCGGGGGGCTTGCGCGATGTGCACCAGCTGCTCTGGTTTGCAGGGCGCGTTTGGCAACGGCCAGAGCTGGCGATGTTCAAGCGAGTCGATATCCTGGATGCGGCGGACTTGCGCCAGTTGCGCGCGGCCGAGCGTTTCATCGCCCAAGTGCGGGTAGCCATGCATCTGCGTAGCGGACGTGCCGAGGATCGGCTGCGCCTGGAGTTACAGGAAGCCATTGCGAAGGATCTTGGTTTCTCGGCAAAACGCGGCAGAAGTGCGGCGGAGCGTCTGATGCAACGTCTCTACCAGTCCTTTGCCGAAATCCAGAGTTTGGCGGCCATTGTTGAGGAGGCGATTGCGCACTACCTGGCCACGGGAGAATCCCTCGACAGCTCCGTCGATGCCGAGGAGAGTCCGAGTGCGCTGCTACGCCATTGGGGACAACGAGCGAGTGTCGCGGCGGATTTGCCCGCCCAGATGCTGCGCGCCGCTCGGCGCCAAAAAAGAAATTGGAAACCACAACTGTTTTCCGATCCAGCCTTTCGTGTGGCATTTTTGCGGGCCATCGTCGAGCCTGTGCGCGCAAGCCGAATGCTGAACTGGTTGCATCGTGCCGACTTACTTGGGCGCATCCTCCCCGCATTCCAGCGGGTCAGCGGACTAATTCAGCATGATCTGTTTCATGCCTACACCGTCGATCAGCACACCCTCTTCTTGATCGATCAACTTGCGGAGCTCTGGCGCGACGAGGAGACCGGCAGCATACGCAGAGCCCGGCGCGAAATCGATCAACCGGCCTACCTGGTCCTGGCCGGACTCTTTCACGACGTAGGCAAAGGTCGCGGTGGGGATCATTCGCGTATCGGGGCACGGGAATGGCGCAGCTTCGCACGACGGCTACAGCTCCCGGAAAGCGAGCGCGCTCTGGTCGCCTGGCTCGTGGAAGAGCACCTGCAGATGTCCTCCATCTCGCAGCGACGCGACCTCGACGATCCGGAAATCATTCGCCAGTTTGCCCTCTGGGCGGGTACCCGCAAGCGTCTGGCGCACCTGTTTCTATTGACCGTAGCGGATATGCGGGCCACCAATCCAGAGCTCTGGAATGACTGGAAAGCCAGCCTTCTCTACAAGCTTTATGAGCGCGCCGACGCTTTTCTCGCCTCCGATACCGCCCCGGATGATCGCTTGGAAACTGCGCGCCAGCGCATCGAAATGCTGGGTCGAGATTTTCCCTCTATGCAGCGCGAACGACTAGAGCGGTTGTGGCGCGCACTGCCGGTAGGGTACTTTCTCCGCTACGATAGCGAGGAGCTGCTTTGGCAGGCACGACAGATCCTGCAAAGAGACGAAGAGTATCGCGTCGCCATCCGGCGCCATCGCCATCAGGGAGAGCAAATTTTTCTTTTCGGTCCCGATCGGCCAGGTTTGTTTCAGGATATTGCCGCGCTCCTCGATCGTCATTCCCTGGCGGTTCTGGATGCGCGGATCGATACCAGCGACAATGGTCTCGCTCTGGATACCTTTCACGTACTCGACGAAACACGCGCCTTTCAACGGTCGGCGGCGGCCCATGATGAGTTGGCGACGGAGCTCCGCAACATGCTGCATCTGAGGATAACCAGCCAACCCCACTTCGGGCTGCGCCACCGCGATGCGCGCCATCGTTTTTTCGCCAGCATTCCGCTGCAACTGCATCTGGATAACGATGCACTTCCGGACGATACCTTGCTGGAAGTACAGGCCTGTGACCAGATGGGATTGCTCTATACCGTTGGTGCGGTGATTGCGGGTCTCGGATTCAGCGTCGTTGCCGCAAAGGTCTCCACCTTTGGCGAGCGTGTGGAAGATACCTTTTTTATCCGTAATGGGCAGGGGGAAAAATTGCGCCGCCGGGAGCGTCGACTCTTGCTGGCAGCCTTGGAACAACGACTGAACGACAAATTTCCCTCGGAAAGGGCGAAAGTTCATTGATCTCCCAGTTTCTACCCGCAGCACAACGTCTGCCTGATCGCTGCCTCGCCCTGGCAGGAATGCTCCGTGCCGCGCTCGAGGTGCAGGAAGCAGCGCGGCGCGGGCGTAGCGACAATCACCTATTGCTACTTAGCGTGCAGAGCATTCTGGCGATCAACGCGCAGGACAGCATTGCTGCCCTGGCGGGCCTCGAGGGATTGCAGCGTGGCTTGCAGGCCCTCTGCCCATTGCTGCATAGGGGCCCGGCACAGGCGGAGGAAGCAGAAATCTTGCGCTATACCCTCTCGCTGGCCAAGTTGAGCGGCCGCCTTCTGGCGCAGCCAAAGGCCCTGGATCGCGTGCAACGGGGCATAGAGCAGGCGCGGCGCCAAGTCGATCATTTTGGCGAGCTGCTGCATCCCAGTGTCCTGGCAGGTCTGGCCGACACCTATGCCGAGGGTATCGGTACACTCTCGCCGCGCATCATCGTGTCTGGGGAAAGCCGTTTTCTCACCCGCGACGAGGATACTGCCCGTATTCGCACCCTCCTCCTCGGGGGAATCCGTGCCGGCGTGCTGTGGCGCCAAGCGGGAGGCAGGATTTGGAGCACGCTGCTCGAACGGGGAAAACTCTGCGAGTGCAGCCGCGACTACCTGCGTCAGTTACCCGGCCGCTCCTGACTGGCTCCATAGGCACAACGCGTGCGTAACGGACATTGACCGCAAAATGGGCGGCGCGGTCGGCAAATATTTTTGCCCAGTTCCACAAGCAAGGCGTGTAATTCATTGCGCATTACGACATCGCCAGGTACCAGAGCCGACTCGATGTCACGCTGTAGCTCCGCGTAAGTCACCCGCTCTGTGCACCAGCCAAGACGGCTGGCGATGCGCTTGGTATAGGCATCGACAACCATGATCGGCAGATGGAGCGCGTAGAGCAGAATGGAGTCGGCGGTTTCCTCCCCAACCCCATGCACCTGCAGCAACTTCCCGCGCAGGTTGGGCAGACTCCGCCGCTCACGCAAGGACTCCGGCAGCTCGGCACAGCCCTCTTCCTGCAAAAAGGCACACAGGGCACGCAGGCGACGGGCCTTCACCCGATAATAGCCGGAGGGATGCAGACAGGACTCCAGATTCGCATCATTGCTGGTGAGAATCTTCTCGACGCGCATTAGGTCGGCAGCCTCCAGGCGTGCAATCGCCTTCTCCACATTCGACCAGGCAGTATTCTGCGTAAGGATGGCACCGACCATTACCTCGAAGGGTGTTTTGGCGGGCCACCAGTGTTGCACTCCCCAACGATCCAGCAATTGGCGGTACAACCATTGCCAATCGTTTACCGAAGCCCTCATCGCCGGGGTGGCATCCGCCGACCGCGTGCCGTACCAGAAGGGTTTCCCGGCGCGCGTTTTGCGGGTAGGTCGTCTTTTTCCTGCCAATCGATCTCTGCAAAAAGCGCCGCACGCTCCTCCTCCGGTAACTCCTCGAAGTACCCACTCTTCAAATGCCTGGGCATTTCGATAGGACCATAGCGTACGCGGATCAGACGGCTCACCGCCAGGTTCAGGGCACTGAACATACGCCGCACCTCGCGATTGCGGCCCTCCTCCAGGGTGACATGATACCAGTGATTTGCCCCTTCCCCGCCGTCATCTTCGATCTGCAGAAATTTGGCGGGACCGTCTTCCAGCTCCACGCCGCTGAGCAGTTGGTTTATCTGCTGATCCGATAGCCGACCGAGCACACGCACCGCATATTCCCGATGCAGCCCATAGCGCGGATGCATCAGCCGATTGGCCAGATCTCCATCATTGCTGAGGAGGAGCAGACCCTCGGAATTCAGATCCAGCCTACCGATCGAGACCCAGCGGCTGGCGCGCAGGCGCGGCAAGCGGTCGAAGACCGAAGGCCGGCCCTCGGGGTCACGACGACTGCAGATCTCCCCAGCCGGTTTGTGGTAGCGCAAAATCCGCAGCCGTCCCTGCGTCCAGGCGGGAATCTGCAGGGGCTTGCCATCCACCAGGATTTCCGCGTTTGCGTCTACGCGATCGCCCAGTTTGGCAACCTGCCCATTGACGCTGATGCGACCGGCGGCAATCCACTCCTCCAAGGCCCGACGCGAGCCCAGGCCGTAGCGCGCCAGCACCTTTTGCAACTTCTCATCCATTTGGCTGCCTCCCGGCAGTAACAAAACGGCCCCACCAAGCTGGTGGGGCCGATACTGGAGACGTCAGCGTGCCTCAGGAAGCCTTGCGCTGCTCGACTTCTGTCTCTTCCTTGAGACGGGTGATACCCATCATCTTGAAGAGCACGCGCTCGTAGAAGGGCTCGGAGACCCCCATCTTCATCTTGCGGATGAAGTACTTCTCGAAGGCGACCTTGGCCAGATGGACCCAACGGCCGTACGCGAAGACATCCACTTTCCGCGGCTTGATCTGTGGCAGCGCCACAAAGGCGGCGCCACGATCACCCATATCCGCAAAGCAGACGGCATTCCAGGTACCCATGGTTTTGTCGCCCACGCGGCCTTCGATGTCCGCCTTGATGTTGTGTACCGAGGCGCTGACCATGGATTCGATCATATAACCGGTCTTGGGGGCACCAGTCGGTACCGGGGTCGCTTCCACGGGCGGAATGGCGATGGCAATGCCAACGGCGTAGATGTTGGAGTATTTCTTGCTGCGCTGGTTCTCATCGACAATGACAAAGCCGCCCGGATTGCAGAGCCCTTCGACATTGGCAACCGCAGGAATACCGCGGAAAGCGGGGATCATCATGCCAAACTTCACTGGCAGGGTGAATTCCTTAACGGTCTCGCCCTTGTCGTTGACCTGGGTGATGAACATTTCTCCATTCTCGACCTTGTTCACCTTGCAGTTGGTGTAGGCTTTGATGCCTTCTTCTTCCAGGCCTTTACTCAGGATGCCTGTGGAATCACCAACGCCGGAGATACCCAGATGGCCAATATAGGGCTCACTGGTGACAAAGGAGAAGGAAGGAATCTTGTCGCGCATCCCGCGCTTCTTGAGATCGGAAGCCACAATCATGGCGTACTCGTACGCAGGGCCGAAGCAACTGGCACCGGCCATAGCACCGATGACGATGGGACCGGGATTTTCGAGTAGTTCTTGGTACTTGCCATAGGCGAGTTCAGCATGATCGGTGGTGCAGACAGACTGCACTGGTCCTTCATGCGGGTCAGAGCCCGGGACCAGCTCAAAGGCCAGACGTGGTCCGGTGGCGATCATCAGATAGTCGTAATGCACCGAACTACCATCCGCCAAGGTAATGGTCTGCGCTTCGGCGTCGATCTTTTCCGCATTCTTGGCGATGAACTTGATGCCACGGCGTTCTACATAGGGCCGAATGGGGAAGGTAATATCTTCGCGCTTGGACCAGCCCACGCCCAGCCAGGGGTTGGACGGCACGAACTGAAAGTAGTCGTTGGTGCTGATCAATGTAACTTCGTGGCCCGCTCCCAGAGCGTGCTTCATCTCATACGCGGCTGGCATTCCACCCGTGCCTGCGCCCAAAATCACCACATGTGCCATGGCCTTGCTCCTCAAAGTTCTGCCCAATGCAAAAGTCGATATCGTCGGCAAAGATTTTTGTTCTCAGCTCCGTGTGAAACTATCAATCAGCGCGGGGCCACAGTCAAATCAGCAGTTTCTAATCTTTTCATCATATTTCCTTATGATTCTGGTAGCGCATTTTCCAGATTCGCCGCGGGTAATTCGGCCAAGGAGGATAGGCCAAAATGACGCAAGAATTCCGTCGTTGTCCCCCACAGCGCCGGTCGTCCTGGGGCATCGCGATGCCCCTTGATTTCTATCCAGTCAAAGTCCTGTAGTTGCTGCAGAATTCCACTGCCCAGAGCAACCCCCCGCCAATCTTCGATTTCGGGCCGCGTGACCGGCTGATGGTAGGCGATAATGGCCAGAGTTTCCAAAAGGGCCTTGCGCAACGGGCGCGGCTTTTCCAGCTGCAGCTCTTGGAGAAGATACAGATACCGCGGACGCAGGCGCGCCTGCACCTGTCCTCCCTGCGCAATCACCTGCAAAGGCCCGAAACCGGTCTCCACAAGCTCGGCCAGCTTTATCCGCCACTGTGGATAGTCGTTGGCGAGCAAAGCATCCAAGTCCTCCTCGCTTATACCGTCTGTACGCAAGAGCAAAATCGCCAGGAGGAGGTCGCGCAGGGGATCTTCAGACATTCTCGTCCCCGGCGACGGCACTCAGCAACCATACCTCATCTTGCCAGAGCAGATACAATGCCTGTTGCCGCAAGAGCTCAAGAATGGCCAGTAGATTCAGTCCCACTTGTAAGCGATCTCGTTGCCGCGGCAGGATTTCATGAAAATGCAGTGGGCGGATGGCACTACGACAGCATTGCAACACCTCGAGAATGCGTTGCCGCAGGTCGAAGGCGAAGCGTGGCGCTGGTGCGCGCGCCTGTCTGTGTCGGCGACGCTGCTCGATCTGTCGCAACAGCTCTGGCAGTCGGGATACGGCAAGCACCGGCGGTACGAGCGGCACCGGTTCATGGGCAAGGGTGGCGGGAAGCAGAAAATCCAGGCCGGCCCGCGGTAGGGTCGCCAACGCCTCGGCTTCCGCCTGTACCTGAGCGAGCTTGGCCAGGCGCAGCGTGAGCTCGGCGCGCGGATCCTCAGCCTCCGCCTCCTCACTGGGCGGCAGGGGTAAGAGCATGCGTGCCTTGATCTCTGCCAGCCAGGCTGCCATCAACAGGTAATCTGCCGCCAATTCCAGCCGTCGCCGCCGTGCCTCCTCCAGGTAGCTAAGATACTGGCGGGTGACTTCCGCGACAGGAACGTCGCGAATATCCATCCGATTACGGCGAATGAGCCATAAAAGCAGATCCAGCGGCCCGGAAAACTGATCGAGAATGACCTCCAGGGCATCGGGCGGAATATACAGCCCCTCGGGGATGGGCATGGCCTCCCCGGACGCAACTCCCTGATCAGCCGGCATTCAGGCCCATGACCTCACGGACGCGAATCAGGGTCTGCTCGGCGCGGGATCGTGCCTTCTCGGCCCCATGCGCAGCAATTTCCCGAAGCCGTTGCGGCCGTGCCGCCCAGTCCTCGGCGCGTGCACGGATGGGCTCCTGCTCCTCCAACACCTTGTCCACCAGTACGCTCTTGCACTCCACGCAGCCAATGCCAGCACTCCGACAGCCTTCTTGCACCCAGGCACGGGTGGTCTCATTGGAATAAATCTGGTGCAACGGCCAGACCGGGCAGCGCTCCGGGTCACCGGGATCGTGCCGCCCCACCCGCGCCGGGTCCGTCGGCATGGTGAGCAGCTTTTTGCGCACTATTTCCGGCTCCTCTCGCAGGGCGATGGCGTTGCCATAGGATTTGCTCATTTTACGCCCGTCCAACCCCGGCATTTTTGCGGCTTCCGTCAGTAGCGGTTGCGGTTCGATGAGAATCGTCCGTCCCTTGCCTTCGAGATTGGCAAGCAGCAGGATGCGAGTTGCCTCGTTGATACTGGCAGCGCTGTCGAGGAGTTCGCGTGCCTGCGCGACCGCACTGCCGTCGCCATCCTGTTGAAAACGCTCCAGCAGGCGCTGATATTGCTGCTTGCCTTTTTTGCCCAGGGCGCGCAGGCCTGCCGTGAGTGCCTCGCTATCCGCCTGGCTGCGGCCATAGAGGCTGTTGAAACGACGCGCCAGTTCGCGACAGATTTCCAGGTGCGCCACCTGATCGGCACCGACCGGCACCCAGGCAGCGTCATAGAGCAGGATATCGGCGCTCATCAAGGCCGGGTAGCCCAAAAACCCGAAGGTTGCCAGATCGCGGTCGCGCAACTGCTCCTGCTGATCTTTGAAGGTGGGCACCCGCTCCAACCAGGACAACGGCGTCAGCATGCCGAGCAGGAGGGCCAACTCGGCATGCTGGGGTACCCAACTCTGCACGAAAAGCGTTGCCTTTTCCGGATCGAGCCCTACCGCCAGCCATTCGATCAGCAGATCCCAGGTCGACTGGCGAATCCCCTCTGGATGCTCGTAGTGCGTGGTGAGGGCATGCAGATCGGCCACAAAGAAAAAGCTCTCCTGTTGCTCCTGCAAACGCAGCCAGTTTTTCAAGACTCCATGGTAATGGCCGAGGTGCAGGCGTCCCGTGGGACGCATGCCAGAGACGACCGTTGCGCTCATGCCAGCCCTCCTAGCCGAAAAAAGAATCCCTGAAACCATGTAAAGGCGGGGCCCAGCACCGTCCATAGGATCCCGGTAAAGAGCAGGACAATCAGAATGATGAAGCCATAAGGCTCGACCCGACTGAGGGCGTTGGACGCGTCACGGGGCAATAGACCCACCGCTACCCGCCCGCCATCAAGAGGCGGAATAGGAATGAGATTGAACAGAATCAGTACCCCATTGATCAGGATGCCCGCCTGTCCCATCAACTGCATCGGCTCGGCAAAATACGGCGCAGTACCTGCCAACTGCACCCCCAGCCAGAGGATCATCGTCCAGAAGATCGCCATGATCAGATTGGCGGCAGGTCCGGCGATGGCAACCAACACCATGTCGCGCTTGGGATCGCGCAGGCCTGCGAAATTGACCGGCACCGGTTTGGCGTAGCCGAACAGGAAGGGTGAATGGAACAGCAGCAACATGGCGGGCAGCAGGATCGTGCCAAAGGGATCGATGTGCTTGAGCGGATTCAGGGTCAGGCGACCCATCAGCATGGCCGTGGGATCGCCGCGTTTCCAGGCCATCCAGCCATGAGCGACCTCGTGCACGGTGATCGCGAAGAGCACCGGAATCGCCCAGATACTGATCTGCCGGATAATATTCTCGATATCGTTCATGCGCCGACTATACCTCTTCTGTGATCGGATTTCCGGTATCGGCAAGTTCGATTCCCAAAGAGTCCGGGTCACCCAGGCCGCGGCGAAGAAGACGTGGCGGCCACTCACCCAGATCAATCACCGTAGAGCACTGGGTTCCGCCGTCCTCGGCGCGGAGAAGTACATCCACGCGATTACCGATCCGATCCGTGATTTCATACACTTCGTGTAACGGCAGAGAATCACCAGGAAGCTGCAGAGTGGAGCTCATCAGCGGTTCTCCCAGCTCGGCAAGGAGCCCCTGTACCACCGGGGCATCCGGCACACGTACCCCGATGCTGCGCCGTCGCGGCTCCGCTAGGCGCCGCGGGACGTCGTGGGTTGCGGGCAAAATAAAGGTGAACGGACCAGGTAAGACCCGCTTCAGGATGGCAAAGCTGCGATCATCGAGCTTGGCGTATTCCGTTAGCTGCGAAATACTGGAAAATAGCAAGGACAGGTCGTGATGGACGTCGAGCTGACGGATCTGCCGCAGGCGCTCCTGCGCCGCCTTGGCGCTCATGCAGCATCCCAGCGCATAGCAGGTGTCGGTGGGATACACCAGAAGCCCACCGGCGCGGGCCTGCTCTGCCGCCTGCCGGAGAAGACGCGCTTGCGGGTTTTGCGGATGGACATCCAGTATCAGGGTCAAAGAGTTCTCGATAGGCAAGGAGAAAACTGCGGCATGATAGACCAAGTACAACAGTTGCTGCCAGCTCTAGCGGGAGGCAGCCGCATACTCCTGCTGATGAGTGGCGGAGTCGAGAGCAGTACACTATTGCGCCTTCTGCAGCGCGCAGGCCATGCACCGGAACCGTTTTTTCTGGATTACGCGCAGCGCGCTGCGACGCAGGAGTGGCGATCGGTGCTGGCGCAGTGCGGACAACTGGGGATCGCTGCCCGGCGCATACCTATGGGAGAATTGGGCGAGGCGCTTGGCGAACTTCGACCGCACCGCTTCCATGTGCCCGTGCTCTATCGCAACCTGATTGCCATCAGCGTGGCGGCTAGCGCCGCGGGCGCTTTGGGAATTCCACACATCTGCATAGGTATTACTGCTGATGACGCCGCTGTGGACAGCGGATCGCGTGCGGAAACATTGGCCCCGCTGCGGAACAGTCTGGCAGCGCTGGGACGTACTCTGTTGCTGCCGCTGTCAGAATTGACCAAGGCGGAAGTCGTGGCATTGGGTCAGGACTTGGGCGTCGAGTGGAATTTATCGTACAGTTGTCTGCTTGGGAGGGCGCAGCATTGTGGCGTTTGCCCGCAGTGCCTGAAGCGACGGGAAGCATTCCGTCGCGCTGGCCTGCGGTCCGTAGACGTCCAGTACGCCCGCAATGAATGATTGACAGAACAGGAGAGCTCCCTCGAATGGCCAACAACCTCCGCCATCCTCGCTGGTCTCTGCAAGATATTCCCTTTGACCGCATAGAGTGCGCCGCCCTCGCTGACGAAAGTGACTGGTTTTATCTTTTGGCTGGCGCTTCTTTCGTCGAGACCTTATCGGACCTCTACGCTCGCAATCTGGCGGAGTATTATGGGAGCGATTCGGAGGCGCAGTCGTGGCTCCGGGAGCAGTGGGAACAAGAAGAGGTCCAGCACGGCCACGCCCTGCGCGCCTACGTTTTGGCGGTTTGGCCAGATTTCGATTGGGAGGCCGCTTACGCACGATTCGTGGCGGAATACGGCCCTCTCTGCCAGACCGAAAATCTGGGACCCACCCCGGCACTGGAGATGGCGGCGCGTTGCGTGGTCGAGACCGGCACCGCCAGTTTTTATACGATGATTCAACAGGCAAGCCCGGAACCCGTATTACGTGAGCTTGCGGCTCGTATCCGCGCCGACGAGGTACAACACTATAAGTACTTTTATCGCTTCTTCCGGGAGTACCAAACGCGGGAAAGAATTTCTCGCTGGCGTATTCTGCGCGGGTTGTGGCATCGTGCCGCCGAGGCAGACCTCGAGGACAGCTTTTTGGCCATTCGTTGCGCGTTTGAACTGCGCAATCCAGGGCAGGCTTTTACCCCAAACGACTTTCGCGCCTTCCGCAAACGTCTGAGCGTCTGGATTCGCCGTCACTATCCCTTTGAGATGGCAATCAAGATGTTGATGAAGCCGGTTGCCCTGCCACCGATGCTACAACGCCTGCTCCTTCCCTTGCTCATGCGCGGAGCCCGGCGCGCAATTACCTGAGCCGTCTAGCATGACCTCAGGGAAGCTGTCGCAATCGCTGTTGCGGGCCTGCCTCGGCTTGCTGTTGGCATGCGGACTGCTTTCCTCCCTGGCGTCAGCTAGCCCAACGAGCGCCTTCGCCGGTGATGCTAGTGTACTGCACCACATTCATGATTCGTTGAACGGCTCGGTCAGCCTCCAGCAACTGCGTCAATGGCAAAGGCAGACGCAGGCCATGGTTGCCTCCGCCAACGCCTGTACCCAGAGGCAGCAGGCATCACTCAACACCATCGAAAAATCTCTGCATATTCTGGGTCCTCCAGTCGCAGGCGAGCCGGCTGAGCTCGGTCAATTACGACAGAAGCTCGAATCCCAGCAGAAACAGGTCAACGGGCAACTCGCTGCCTGCAAGGTACTATATGTCGGTGGGAACACCGTCCTCGGCGAACTGCACGCTAGGGAAGCCCGTATCCATACCCAGGAACTGTTACAGTGCGGCCCCGATTTTATCCAGCAAATTTCGCAGATTGCCAGCACCCCCAAAAAAACATGGGAACAAGAAAGAGATTTTTGGATTCGTTGGAATGCTATCGCGATATTCAACGACCCTGATTTTCAGGGTGCCTGGGGAATCGGCATCGCTGTTTACCTACTAGCGATGATTCTGCGCCGTAACTCCAGATCTGCAATTCGTGAGTTATATCCGCTGCTCGCTATCGTCGCCTGGCTACTGGCAAGTGTTCTGCTCGGTGTTTTACTGCCGATCAGCGAGCTGGTGCTAACGACTTTGTCCGCGTATATCCTCAGCACCTGGCTCGCCCGCTCCATGCTGCGCCACCTGGCCGACATACCCACTCGTGCGCAGCGAGAAGCCGTGTTATTGCGGGTATTGTGGCGTCCGTTGCGCTTCATCATCACCTTTGGCGTCTTTGTGCTGATGTACCAGTCCCTTGATCCGCAGGGAAGCAGCATCATCGCCGAATACACGGCCCTGTTGACGATAATCCATACAGCAATTCTCTCCAGCATTATCTGGGTACTTTGGCGCGCCCGACGCTTCACCTTTCTCAAGAACTGGCGATGGCTGCAAGCCCTTCTTTTTGGCCTGGCCACGGTTCTCATCCTGCTCAATTTCATTGGCTTCTCTCAGCTTGCCAATTATCTCACCGATGGTTTCGTCACCACTTTGGTAGCCGTCATCGTTGCCCGAGTCGTGGCCTGGTTCATAGACGACATCTGGGGGGAAGGGGATGAAGACAACGGTGCCCTGCCGCGTCTCCTTCGGCAACACCTGGGATTCTCCACGCAAGGCAGTTCGTGGTTGTCCTGGCTGCGAATTCTCATCCACGCCTCCCTCTGGGTGCTGGTATTAGCCATCAGTTTGCTTGCCTGGGGCCTAACACATAGTAGCTTCCACTACTTTTGGCAATATTTCATTCAAGGTTTCACCGTCGGGAACTTTCATATTCAGCCGTTTCGCTGGTTGATCGCAATCTTCTTGTTGATTTTTCTATTTAATGTCAATCAATGGATACAGAGTCGTCTAGCCAGTGCACGCGGCATTTTTCGCCATTTTGACATTGGTTCCCGTCATTCCATCCTCGCTATTTTTCGCTATGTCGGCTTTATCATTGCCATTCTTCTATCGCTATCGACGGCGGGAGTGGCCTTGCACAATCTCGCCATCATTGCCGGTGCGCTGTCCGTCGGAATTGGTTTTGGTTTGCAGAATATCGTCAACAACTTCGTTTCTGGAATCATTCTACTGCTGGAACGTCCCATTCGCGTTGGTGACTGGGTCAGGGTGGGAACGACGGAAGGTTATGTACAGCGGCTCAGCATACGCTCGACGCTGATCCTGACCTTCGACCGCACGGAAGTTTTTGTGCCGAATTCCGAGCTCATATCCGGTCAGGTCACCAATTGGACGTACAGCAATAACGTACTGCGACTCATGATTCCATTACGGGTACGGCATGACTCGGACATTGACGAAGTGCGCGAAATTCTGGAAGAAGTTGGTCAAAATCATCCTGATGTTTTACAGGATGATCCGCGCGGTATTCCACCCACGGCGTTACTGCTGGATGTAACCGAAAACTCTCTAGTGTTTTATCTACGCGTGTACATCGGTGACTGCAACAACAGCTTTACCATTCAGACAGAACTGCGTGCCCGAGCGGTTGAGGCGTTATATCGCCGCGGCATACGCCTCGCGCACCAGCAGCAGGATCTTTATTTCCCGGAGCGTGCTCCCGCCGCCGAGTGCAATGGCTCGGCTCAGGTCTGACTGCGTACCAGATTATCGCGGTGAATTGCAACGCGAAAATCATCAGAAACATCGCCCTCTTCGGCCAATTGCAGACGACAGTGTTGGAGCAGATGAAAATCCAGATTGATCAGACCGCGAGCAATCTCGCGTCCACTTGGATCGAGACAACTGACGAGATCTCCCCGCCGAAATTCACCTTCCTGTCCTTTGATACCGAAAACCAGGAGACTCGCACCCTCCGCTCGAACAGCCTCGGATGCCCCAGCGTCAAGATATAACTTACCATGCACACGTAAGTGGTCAGAGAGCCAGCGCTTACGCGCTGTCAGAACAGGTTTTCTGGCTTCGAGCAGGGTACCAACTGACTCTCCTGCTGCAATACGGAGCAACACCCGTGCCTCGAGACCGCCAGCGATGATTGTGGAGGTTCCTGAACGCGCCGCCCGTGCCGCTGCCTTCACCTTTGCCAACATCCCACCCGTACCTACCGAGGATCCACCGGAACCAGCCAAACGTTCCAGGCGCGCCTCACCTGCCTTGGCATGATGGATTAACTTTGCTTCTGGATGCGTGCGCGGATCCGCATCAAACAGACCGGACTGATCCGTCAGCAAAACAAGCAGGTCTGCATCCCATAAATTAGCTACCAACGCCCCCAGAGTATCGTTGTCGCCCAGCTGTATGGCACGATGCGAGATGGCGTCGTTTTCATTGACGATGGGTAATACGCCGTGATCGATCAAGGTGCGCAAGGTTTCGCGGGCATTCAGGTAACGCGAGCGATTGCGCAGCTCCTCATGCGTGAGCAGGACTTGGCCACAGTGCAAGGCAGGGTGGTTTTCCCGCTGAATCTGGTGCAAGATTTTCTCGTAGCCATGCATGAGAATAGACTGGCCGACGCTGGCAGCGGCTTGCCGATCGGCGAGCCGCGTCGGTCGGCTTTCCCAGCCCATACGCCGAGCTCCAACTCCAACCGCTCCAGAAGACACCAGTACGATCTGATGCCCATCCTGGATCAGCGCCTGCATCTGCGATAGCCAGTCGGAAACCCGATCTTCTGCAAGCCTTCCCATGCCATTCATGAGTAGGCTGCTGCCGATTTTGACCACCCATTTTCTTCCTGCGGAAGGACGCTCCCGCTGGTTTTCACTCACGGTGCACCAACCCCACGCCTACCCAAACTTCGCATGTAGACCCGAATCTCGTGATCAGAGACAGCACTATGCACTGCCCAGTAAAAAATCGCAAGGCTGAATGCAGCGATGATGGCCATTCCCTCGTAGAACCCGAGCATCCCAATCCCTCCCAACGATTTGGGGCTAATCCAAGACACTCCCCATATACCAAGGAAATAAGGAATAATCCACCACATGTATTGCCAACCCATTTCGCGCAGGGGTTCTTTGCGGAAAACACCCCAAATAGCATAGAGCGTAAGCAGTACAAATAGTGTTCCAAAAATAAAATTGAGGGTATGCAATCCGGACCAGTAGACGATCCAGGTTCCAACAACAAAAGAAATCGGCGCGATCACCTTTGCTCCAGGAAGGGTGAAGGGACGCTCCAGGTTTGGCATCGCCTTGCGTAGCTGCATCAACGCAATGGGGCCGATGACATACGACAATACGGTCATGGAAGCGATATACCCAACCATTTTCTGCCAGGACGGAAAAGGCAGGAAGAAAATGGCTCCCACAATGTAGAGCAAAATCAGACTGGTCCAGGGCACGCCATGCCCGTTGATCTTACCCAGAATCTTAGGGAACGCCCCACTTTCTGCCGTTGCCAGGGTGACACGGGCGGAAGTAGCAGTGTATATCAATGCTGTCCCGGCTGGCGATACAAAGGCATCCACGTACAGAAGGACAGCGAGCCAGGAAATTCCAATACTGGCGGCGAGCGCCGCAAATGGCCCATTGATGCCGGGAAAGTGCAAATGTTCCCAGCCACCATTGGCCAGATCTTCTGGTCGCACCGCAGCGATGAAGGCGACCTGGACAAGGATATAGATACTGCCTGCGATCAGCACCGAAAGAATGGTCGCTAAAGGCAGATCACGTTTGGGATTTTTACTTTCACCCGCCAGATCGATGGCGTGGCGAAAGCCCAACAGAGAGAAAATGACGCCGCCGGTTGCCACGGCAACAAACATTCCTTGAATATTACTGGAAGCATTTCCCGCAGCGCTGTGAAAATTTCCCGAATGCCAGCCGAGAACAATAAACGCAATTCCAGTGAGCGCTGGAATTGCTATTTTCCACCAGGTGGCACCGTTATTGATCCGAAAAATCCAGCGTACCGAAAGAAAGTTCAGTGCCACGAAAAACGCCAAAGCGAAAAGCGCGTAGAAATATCCATGACTACTCAGCAAGCTACTATTGGGCTGCAAAAAATGGGGAAAATAATTATTTCCGTAGGTAAGCAACGCCGTCACTTCGATAGGAGCAATCGTCGCGTATGACAAAAACAAAATCCACGTCCACATGTTACCGACGATAGGACCATTGCCAATGTTCGCCAGATGAACCACCGCACCGGCTTTGGGAATCAGCGGTGCAAGTTCGGCGAAAACCACAGCAAGCAAAAGAATGGCAATCATGCCGATCACCCACGAACCTATCGCATAAGGGCCAGCCATCTGGGCCGTATATAGCGGACCAAATAGCCAGCCGGAACCAATTGAAGCACCAACGCAGGCAAGGATTAGGCCCTGCAATTTTCCTTCCCGCCGTAAACCCTTCTTATCATCTCGTAGTGGTTGATCTTTCAAAATGATTCTCCTTTTTCTGATGATAATGTTATCTTACCTTGCCATAAAAATAAATGTGTGTCAAATCATGATAATCATATTACGAAGTTTTTCTTATTTTGCAACAAGAAATCAGGATAGCTACTATATTGTACGTGGTGAATTTGGATTTTGCGATCATCTGCATAACATGAGATATCAATTGTGTGATGGTACTGACTCTTCTAGCGAATCCTCATTTTCCCTTCGGACATCCAGGTACAACTTTTGCTTAATGAAATGTATGCCGCTGTAGTGACTGATAAGGAACGCCAATGCTTGACCGCTCGAACAATAGAATTGCGCCAAATGAAGATCTCAATTGCCAGAGCGTCGCGCGAAAGATCTCCTTGCCCTTGGCAGTGCGTCCAGAACAAGACTGCGTTACGGCCGTGCAGCGCTATCTCGAAGATCTCTCCTGGGATGCCGTCGTAGAGCGCTCTGCACCTTGGATCCAGGGCGCACGCGAGTCACAACGCCACAATTTCCTGGGCATGGAAGCCCTGTTGGCAGAATATCCACTGGATAGCGCGAGCGGACTTGCTCTCATGCGACTGTCCGAGGCCTTGCTGCGCGTCCCGGACCGCGCTACCGCAAGTGTTCTCGCCGCAGACCAGCTGCGGCGCGGATTCTCCGAGCCAGACTGGCGCCAGGACAACACTGGCTCCCTCATTACACCGATGCTACGCATGGCAGCCCAATGGCTTCCAGACCCAACACAGAGCTCTTCGCCAAAGCAGACCCTGCGCGCCCGCAGCGTCCTGCATGCGGCTACCCAGGCGGTTCGCTTCATCGGCCATCAGTTCATCTTGGGAGAGAGCATAGAGCAGGCGCAGAAACGAGCTGCAAGTCAGCGTCGCTTGTCTGACAACTGGCGCTTTTCCTTTGACATGCTGGGGGAGAGTGCGCGCTGTCAGGAGGACGCCGAACGATACTACCAAGCCTACCAAAAAGTTCTTACCCAGTTGCGGCTGCAAGAACAGAAAGGAGGGCCTATAGAGCGAGATGGTCTCTCTATCAAGCTCTCCGCCCTCGAGCCACGCCTCGAAGCGGTGCAATCTGAGATCCTCCTCCCCCGCTTGCTCCCTAAGTTAGTGCACCTGGCGAAAATGGCAGCAGAGGCGAGGGTAGGTCTGACTATTGATGCGGAGGAATGCGAGCGCCTGGAGCTGACCCTGCAGATCCTGGAAGCACTCCTTGCAGCAATTGCGGATGATGCCGACTGCGCGGGGTGGGCGGGACTAGGCATTGCGATCCAGGCCTATCAGACACGTGCTTTGGAAACCGTCGATACAGCGCTTTCCCTAGCACAACAATTTCAGCGTCCACTGATGCTGCGCTTGGTAAAGGGGGCCTACTGGGATAGCGAAATCAAGCGGGCGCAAGAACTAGGCTTGCCAGGGTATCCAGTGTACACCCGCAAACGTCATACGGATTTATCCTACCTCGCCTGCGCGCGGAAAATGTTGGCGGCGGCTTCTGAAGGACATATTTTCGCACAGTTTGCCACGCACAATGCGACGACAATTTCCGCGATTCTTCTCATGGCGGAAGGATTGCCACAAGACACTTTTGAGCTGCAGAAATTACACGGGATGGGAGATGCCATCTATGCAGAAGTGCTGGCATCAGAATCTCTTCCCGTGCGGGTCTATGCGCCAGTGGGCATACATCGCGATCTGCTTGCCTATCTGGTCCGACGGCTTTTGGAAAACGGTGCCAACAGTTCTTTCGTGCACCAATTGGCACAAAAGCGTGTTCCTCTTTCAGCGCTTCTCGCCAACCCCTTTATGGGGGACAGTGACTCCCCCCTCCCCTTACCGGTGGAAATATATGGTGAGATCGCCGGCGCGCAGCGTCCCAATCCCATAGGGGCAGACGTGTCAGAGAAAAGCCAGCGCTCGGCCCTGATGCAGGCCTGGCACGAGCTGCCACCGCAAAAAACGCGCAAGGAAGATCCATGCGATAGCATTCCCGAGCGTATGCGCAAACTGCAAGAGGCGCAGCAACGATGGAATTCCTTGCCCCTTGCGGAGCGTTGCGCCTGCCTGTTGCGCGCAGCGGATTTGCTGGAGGCACAGCGTGATTCCTTCACCGCTCTGGTGGTCTGGGAAGGGCACAAAAGCTGGGTCGATGCCATCGCCGAGGTACGCGAGACCATCGACTATTGCCGCTATTACGGTCTGTTGGCGCAGGAGCAATTGGCTGATCGTCGTCTGCCGGGACCCACTGGCGAGTCCAATGTTCTGCGCATGGAAGGTCGTGGCAGCATGGTATGCATCAGTCCCTGGAACTTTCCTCTCGCCATCTTCGCCGGACAACTGCTCGCTGCCATCGTTTGCGGTAACAGCGTGGCGGTCAAACCGGCAGAGCAGACGCCGGCGATTGCGGAGGCCTTCGTCACCGTGCTGCAGCACGCCGGCATCCCGGTTGGCGTGGTCGATCTGTTTCATGGTCCGGGACGCAGCCTTGGCGCCGAATTGGTGCGCGCGGCGGGAGTAGCTGGTGTCCTCTTCACCGGCTCCACCGGTGTGGCAAAGCAGATTCAGAGAAATCTGGCCGCAAGCGACGGTCCGATTGTGCCCTTGGTTGCTGAAACTGGTGGGCTCAACGCCATGATCGTGGATTCCACCGCCCTCCCGGAACAGGTAGTGGATCATGTGCTGCTGAGCGCCTTTCGCAGTGCCGGACAGCGTTGTTCTGCCCTGCGTCTGCTTTTTGTGCAAGATGATACCGCCGATGCTCTGACGGAAATGTTGAGCGGTGCAATGGCACTCTTACAGATTGGGGCACCCGAGGATTTTGCCAGCGATGTGGGTCCCGTCATCGACGTCACTGCCCAAAAACGAATCCTTGCGCAAATCCAAAGATTGGAATTACAGGGGGGAAAGTTACTGGCGCGTAGTCCCTGGCCCTCCGCGGCAAACATCACCGACAATGGTAGCGCCGCCATCATGCGGGACAGTCTGGGACGAGAACTGCGTTTTATTGCGCCCAGTCTGTATGCCGTCACGCCAGAGCAGATTCTGGCCGAAGAAATCTTTGGACCGGTCCTGCAGATGGTCCGTTGGTCGGGTTCCTGGGAGGACGTCGTAGAACAGATCAATGCCTTTGGCTACGGTCTGACCTTGGGCATCCAGACGCGAATTGACAGTCGCGCAGAGCGCATCAGCCGCCTCGCCCGCGTCGGAAATATCTACATCAATCGTGGCATGACGGGTGCCGTCGTCGGCGTACAACCCTTTGGTGGCGCAGGACTTTCCGGTACCGGACCGAAAGCGGGAGGACCACACTTCCTGGCTCGTTTGTGTCAAGAAAAAAGCATCAGCATCAACACGGCAGCAGCGGGAGGAAATGCAAGTCTGCTCAGCCAGTCAAGGTGGTGACAAGACTGAGTACTTTGACTTGTTCCCGGTATACGGAGTAGGTCAGCGCCGATGTTGCCCCTTTACTGAAAATCCCGTGAGGCCGCACGCAGATCAGAAAGGCGCGTAGAATAATCCTGTATTTCTTCGACAATGATGTTATGAACATAGGGGCCGTTCTTTTCGAGACGCCCCCGCACTGCCAGGAGCCTGCCGTGCAACACCGGACGCCGCCACTCCTCCACCCGCTGTGGCCAGACGATGAGGTTGGCACTGCCCGACTCATCGACAATGGTCAGGAACACCGTACCGTGCGCAGTGCTGGGGCGCTGGCGATGGGTCACCAAGCCGGCGACGCGCACCTTTGTACCCGAAGGCCGGCGCAGAGACTGCACAATGCTACGGTAACCTTCCCGTTCCAACTGTGGCCGTAAAAAAGACAACGGATGGGGACCCAGGCTCAAGCCCAACTGTTGATAATCGTCGCGACAAAGACTTTGCGCAGATGGTGGCGGCAGCGTAGAAGGTTGTTTGGAAGCTACGGGTAGCGCTAGCGCCGTATTCTTGCATAGCGCCAGGATTTGCCACAGTGCTGTAGCAGCAAATTAGTAATGTCCGCTTTCGGCACGTTAGAAATGTCCGCCTGGAAGAGTAGAGAGGCAAGGACGAATGACGCAGGAGCGGATAGAGA